>Ga0210059_1005252_pt1 | contig 20865 bp, 8 predicted proteins | sample Ectturendosymbi2_FD_188042 | JGI IMG/M metagenome (GOLD analysis project Ga0210059, IMG submission 188042) | Ecteinascidia turbinata endosymbiont from Florida, USA - Sample 2 (SPAdes) (version 2) | ecosystem: Host-associated > Tunicates > Ascidians > Unclassified | place: Key West, Florida...
AACATATACGGATAACTGGAACCAGTGGTGGTATCCAACCGGCACAAAGCGGTTCTTGAAATTACGAGAAGTCAGCTAATCGATTGTTGAATTGTATGCGTTATATCTTGCTTGACTTCAATTCGAAAATTATTTCATGTGACCCAACAATTTCAGTTATTCGTTTGTTTTCTGTAGTAGGATGTTTTGTTTTATTTTGCAGTGTTTTCGTTGAATGTCGCTGACTTATATCCATTCGGTAGTTGCAACAGTTTGTTGAAACGCCGTATCCTCTGTGAAAAACGGTGTCCGTTCAAAACATACCTGCTCATAACAGACCATTCAAAACGGACCACGTTCGTACAGGCGCGTAGCCAGAAATTTTGATAGGGGGGGCAAACAACAACCAAGTCTCAACATAATGCCCCTTGTTTTTAAAGCATCATCCATAAAATGTGCATTTTTCTGGCACTTCTTTGTCTGAATAATTCTGTTCAGATTTAAGCTGCCAAAGAGAAAGTCTGCTTTGATTGAATCGACAAGTTTTTAAAGTTTGTTTTTAGTAAATTTCCAAGTTTTTGCTTCGAATGAAAGCCACCATTTGTGCATAAAACTTTCGCGCGAAAGCGTTTGTGGTAATATCAATGCTATGAGTTCAAGATCTGCAGTACGCTCTTTTCAGCCAACATTGCAGTCGAGCATGGAGTCAGCGCGGCCATCATTGTGATTGCGCTTTTTATATTTACACGCTTCTGATGTTCACCAACACACGTTCAATCGAAGGTGAGTGACGAGTCTAGCGACTTTGTTCTAAACGACACCTACTCCCGAAGTAGGTCCACAAAACTTGCGCGCATGTAGACTGACGTGAATCTTGTCCAGTTTTTGAGCGACTGGTTGACGTATGAAACTGATAATGCAAACTCTAGAATCTTCCAACATGTTCAAAAATGTTTGGATTTTGTGTCATTAAACGCTATGAAATGTGACTGCGGTACCATTTGTTACGCTAGTTGCACTAAGCCTGTTTACCATAAACGAATAGGTAGTTATCTGTCCAACTTTTCAGACTAAACAATAAAATTCACGAATATTTTAAAGACAAATTTTTTAATTGGGGAAAGTTTTACATGCCCCCTAAACAAACCTGTATATGTTTGACCCACTCAGTCTACTCATAGTGTTAAAACGGTTGTGTATTTGCGAAAACGAAGCCACAATCGATTATTACCACGGCTCTGCACTGAAGTTAAGAAATAGGCCTCCTTGTCGCAGCAGCTTACACACAACGGTTGGTAAGTTGATCTGGCCCTGTGGCTCCCAAAGTATGGATCAAAACCCAAAGAAGGGTGGAGAAGGGTCAAAAATGGATCGCGCAGAGGCGATCCAAACCGGAGTTGTGGATGTTGAACATTACCACTGCTTGTCTGCTTCTTTGTATCTGTCTGTTGCATAGATACTTGAGAAAAGAGTGGGTTGCTGACATTAAAAACGAACATAGCAACCTGCCGAAAATCATCCGCACATTCAGTATTTTTCACAGGTTGTTTGAGGCTTGGGTTGGGGTTGTTCACCAAGCTCAGATTTGGGTCGCGCTCAAAAAAGTTTGGGAACTAAGACATTGAAGTGTTTTTTTAAATCCATTGGTGTTTAAATAACAAAAAGATCAATCGACCGGGAAAAAATTCATGTACAGTGGTTTTCGTTGATTTGCACTGACACATCTCTTTGGCTTACACATCAAAAGCTTGATTAACTTGAAAATTGTTAGTGCTACTTTCGGAATTGGGGAGCAATTGCCCCCCCTGGCTACGCGCCTGCGTTCGTAACAGACCCATTCAAAACAGACCACGTTCATAACAGCCCAGATCATAACCGAACCGTTCATAACAGACCACGTTCATTACACACCATATTCATAACAGACCCGTTATGAAGGTTTCTGTTATGACGGGTCTGTTATGTACAGGTCTGTTACGAACGTGGTCTGTTGTGAACGTGGCCTGTTATGAGCTGGTCTGTTATGATCTGGTCTGCTATGATCAGGTTTGTTACGAACGTGGTCTGTTTTAAATAGTCTGATATGAGTGGTCTGTTATGAACAGGTCTGTTTTGAAAGGAAACCGTGAAATAAGCAGTTATGAACCTCAAAAGTTCACTGTGATTGTTTCATTTTTGTGGTCTACGGTTCGGTGTTTACTACGCACAGATCACAACAAAAAAGTGAAGCCTCCCGTAAGTAACGCGCCGATCTCGAAGGAAAGAGTTTTTAGAAAAATTCACTTCATCTTAGCCTATGCAGAAACCACCATTAAACGTTTCTCAAAAGGAGTTATTTACCGTCATGTGTTGCATTTTCGCGCCATACTTGTTTTCTGTGCGGTATTGTGAAATCGTTCTTGCAGATAGACTGTACTGCAAAAAGTTCCTATGATTTGTTTTTGCTTCAATACTGCAAAGCGACCACTACGGTAAATCCATGCACAGGACTATAACCGCCATCAGTCATTGCCAGCATTCGCACAACGCAGTTCATTCGTTTCGGTCTTCAACAAAGTAGAAAACACTTTGCTGTGCAGTATTTTCGACGTTTTACGTATAGAATGTTGGTCTTGCCACAACGTGCACATATCAAATCTATAAAACAGATGAAATTTTTATCTAGGCCAGTGGTTCTTAACCTGGGGTAAATTTACCCCTGGGGTGAATTTCATATTCTAAGGGGGTAAATTTACTGAACCATAAATTGCAGCCAATGCAAATCGTTATAAATCATTCTAAAGTATAGTTTGTTAATTTCGTATTTTCAATAAACTGAGTGTATTGAGGTAAATCTGAGTGTATTGGGATAAATTTGGTAATCTTGTTTGATATAAGGGTAAGATATCTAAAAGAACCACTGGTCTAGGCAGACACAAAATAAATTTGTAGTTGCAAATGTAAGGGGGGGTTGCAAATTGTGACGTTATATTTGAAGGGGGGTTAAATACTAGTGACGAAATGTGACAAGGGGGTAGATTTTTGCCCAAAATAGTGTGACGTCATTTATGGACGGCCCCACTGCTCACTGGCCGATCAGTCTCCAGAGAAACCAGAGACTGAGTAGTTGTGCCTAGACGACGCAGGATACAAGATCATTAACGTCTACAACCTCCACGTTCACGGTTCCTACCAACGGCCATCCCGACATTCCCACACCCCAGTCTCTGTTGGTGACTTCAACTGCCATCTGGGGTTACAACAAAACATCTCCTGACGGTGCGAGCCTGGACTCCTGGGCAACATCAAACAACCTTGGACTGCTGTATGACCCAAAGGAAACAGCCAGTTTCTTCTCTTACCGATGGAACGTCGGCACCAACCCGGACCTGGCCTTCGCGAGTCTCGGCCAGGACAACCGACTGCCGGACAGAAGTGTCCTTGGAAAGTTTCCGCGGTCACAATATCGGCCCTTATAACGCCACCAAGACTCAAGGTTCCTGCCCACAGCGATCCGGTGAAGCGTCGGAACTTTCGCAAGGTTGATTGGAAGCGTTTTGCCTTCTCACAGATGAATCCTAATCATTTGTCAAATGCCAGGTTGCATCAATAAAGTTTTGTTACACTTGACTTTAAAAATGTGACGTCACAATGTTACGTCAATATTAAATGATCTGTAGAAATACTAGTGATTTCAGCGATCATCCCCTGCTTAAAAGATTCTGCAATCTGTATCCATACGTAGGGACCTCCCACCATCTAAATCCGGCGCTGAGCTTTGCTATATTTCAGGCGTGTGATTCTCATGTGAATCATCCTCAGGGCTATGAATAGCATTCCTGCGAGCCCTTGTCTCTTCGTGTCGTTTTATTGGTAGTAGCAGTTTACTGTTTACACTAAGTAGTGTCGATGCTGCTACTTCGCTCGTTTCTCCATTAAGTTAATATTGTGTTTCTTCTCAGCGTTTGCTATCACATGGCCTCTCTCCTGCCGGGGTTCGAAATTGTTAAAGCCTTAATGTTGAAGTTGTCTGTGACTCCTTTCTGCCTAGGTTCATATTGCCATTTTCTAGTCAGCTGCTAACTGGCGGACTTTAACTGCAGTCTAGAATTGTAACACCACCCATCACCTTATGTTCTGAAAGCGTTGAATCAACTTATCATACGAACGCCAAAAACGAAAGGACACGCAACACATCTGATAAACAAGTACAAGCGTAACAGCCTTGGATGATAGAACAAAGGAAATTTGCTTTGCTACCTACAAGCTGAATAACGAAACGACAAAACATAGAAAGCACACTGGATTAAACAAAATACGTTTCTGTCTCAGAAGTAATCCTCACATTACAGTGCAACTTGATAACTTTGTTTTGTAATTAATGAAACAATCCAAACGTTAAGATTGCACCAACAGGGCATTTCCATTAGACATTACATTTGTTCCTTTTCATGCCATCTCTGTAGTGAACGCTTTGTTGACAGTGCTTTATGTCTGAAACGTGCATTATCATAGTGCACATAAACTCGAGCAACAAAAGCTATGACTTTGCTTAAAAACTCGAACTTTATACGGAATAATGCGTGATGGTAAACGAAAGCGTCTTCACACATGAACACAGACAGATAGAGAATGATTGTAAAAACGACAGTAGACACCATTTTGCCACATAAAAATCCTTGTGAGTTTGTCTTTTGCAAAAACGACTCCACTACAACGAAGTAAAAATGTCGATCTCCGATGCAAGAAAAATTGTACTTGTATTTTCACGGCATTCACAAATGTTTATCTCACTTTTCCGCCACCACGTCTGCATGTGCTTTAGCTGCTCGCAGTTCTTATATCTAAAAGTTAACAGATCTTACATAGCTACTTGTAACTTTACATTATCGTACAGTATATTCATAAGTAAAATAGTCGATCACAAAGCCGCAGTGATGGTTCTTGCCTGATGTTTTGCCCTACCAAGTAAGCCAGTTTATGAGCATACTGACAAGGAGCCGGTACTCTGACAGTACCAGGCCAGTTGTAGTACATATGTGTCATTTTGTAGGCAAGTCTTTGCATGTGGTCTGGTTTTAAATGCTGCGATCCACCAACAACAATGTAATGAGTAGGTGAGACGGTTCCGTGTCGTACGTGTTGCGACACGAGAAAGAAGTCTGGCCAGTTTGGTCTTGTCGCCAAATGATCGAGAACACTGCCAGGAGGTGGGTTGCCAAGTGCTTTTTTGTCACCACTAAAAAACTTGACATTGATCCTCTTTGAAACGACGACTACGGTGAGCTTAGGCAGGTATTGCTCACCGTATACTTTGTCGAACATGGCGAAGCAAGACGCAATCTGCTCAACTTCGTGTTCTGCCACTTCCTTTAACTGCCCATCACCAACACCATCACGAAAGATTACTACACGAATTGGCAAGCTGTGATTGACTTCATAGTACTTCTTCAACGCTTCCGTGAAGCAGTGCTTCAAACTGCTCATAACCTCTTGGCGCGGCTGTTGCACGACTGCACGTGAATACCATCTTGTCATCAACTGGTTAGTGCTGGCCACGAAAGCTGCTACAGAGTTACCCCTTCCAGAAGAATCATGGTATACATCGATGCCACAAATCATAATACCTTTTAGAGGAATATCAACAGCCCACAACTCTCCCCCCAGTTTACAATTAATTTGCAGAGCAATTTTCATGGTCACTGATCGAAATTTGCCAATTTTGGGATCGTCGGGCAAAGTGCGCGATATGATAACCTGAGAGGGTACTGGCATGTCAACGCAGCAGAGCTTTTTAACAGCACTATAACGATCATCCCTAGAAGTGGGAAAGATGCACACAACAAGCTGAACACTGGGATTGACAGCAGATGATATGGCATCCTTATATGTTGTGCTTCTGTCATCACGAAGCTCAATGAAATGTGGTTTATTTAATTCCACCCCTAGCTTTCTGCAGACTTCTAACAATTTTTTAAAGAAGTTCTCAGCTTTGACAACATCTCTTCGCGTGAAAACCAACAACCAGTTGTTTATCATCACAGGTCTGATCACGTTTGATCTCGTCACTTCGCGTGAGAAGTCAGCTTGTGGGCCACAAGTAAATACTTGCTGACCGCCGACCATGACTTTTTCTGGAGGGAATTGACGAGCTGTAACCTGGCATGAAGAAGAATCCACCTCAAGACCCCATTTCAAAAGCTCCACTTTTGCTTCAGGACTGGTATTTATCCGATGCAAAAATTCTTCAATGCAAGAAATTCTTTTATCAGGTGGCAAGCACGCATGATCTTTTATTTCTTTCATTGCCCTGAAATCAGCTCGAAGCTTGTCTGACAACCCGGTCAAGAAGCAAAGTTCTGGAACCAAACAAATCACCTTGTCAGCACCTTCTTTATCACGCTGATTTCTTTGCGTTGCCTTCTTTGGTCGGTGAATCAGCATTGGCTGCAGCTCGTCTTTGATCGTGATTTTATACTGTGTTTTGTAGTAGTCAACGTAAGAGATTGTTTCCCCTTTGGATGTACAAAATGTACTTGTTGGAGTTAAATCCCAAGCAATGTCATCAACTCGGTAATTCTTGTTGTTATACTTTGTCAATACAACAGCACCAACCAGTTCTTTGATACAGTTCTCTCGAAACAGATTCTTGTTCTCAATGAACAAGTTTTCCATAACATGTCTGGCAGTTTCATTTCGTAGAACTTTGTGGGCAATGTCAATATTAAGCAGTAATCCTCCTTCAAATGTTTTGATTGCTGTGACATAACCAGGCCAGAGCATTAATCGCAGTCTTTCTAGGAGTTTTGGTTTAGTTGGGTCATAATAATTGCGACCAACTGGACACATTTTGAGCATCTGCATTGCCCTTTTCAAAACCACGTTGTAAAATGGTACCAGCTTGTAGGAAGATGGGTGCAGCTTTTGTGTCAAACGAATGCTTATTTTTATTTCTGCATTATCAGTAAAACGAACTGATTTCAAATGCACTTCAGAATCGAGCTGCTTAGGCAAATACAAAATTGTTCCATCGAATGCTTTGGTGGGACCAATTATTGTTTGGTGTTTATACAGCAAAATGAATCGTAGATTCTTACTGTCAACCACTGGATCAAAAGAAACATGGTACTGATATACAGCATCATTTCTACATTTTACTTTGACACAGTTAACAAACATTGGAATGTCCGATCCGCTACTTCCATGGTACTTCACCACATCTTCTTGCACATCTGACTTTACAAAACTTTTACAAGGATCATCTTTTTTGTCTGATACAAACTGACTTGCAACGTAACTTTCACAAGAACTTGTGGCCTTATCAAGCTTACTAAGCTCACTGGTGTTAGATTTTGAACCAAGAGGTTTATCTATTCCAGGTAACTTTAGTGAACTCAAACTTAGTCCACGACCAAACGAGAGGCCCCTTCCACCACATGGAAAAACATTTGACAGACCACGACCTCGTGCACGCTGCATGGATATCTTCATACCAGAACAAATTTCACCACTGCTACCTGAACCTTCTCTTTTAGAATCCAACGAGTCCTCTCTACTTCCAGATACTTCGCTCCCACTTATTTCAAGGTCACAAAGATCAATCGACGAACTCTGCAGCAGCTGCTGAAATGTTGCCCCACGACCCCTTGCAAAACTACATTTTTGTTCCATAATTAAGATAAAGTTTTAAATTGACACCTGACCTGCAAAAATTTACCAAAACATGCTCAAACACTCAAAAGCAAAGTAGCAGAGATATTTTGTTGAATTCATTGAGAATTGATGGCACAAAAAAGTAGCACATTGTTTACAAAACTTAGTAATTCAGCATTTCTGAGCATCAACATAATATTCAACAATTGTACATTTGTAGCAAAATTCAGTATGCATTTTTAAGAACACATTAGCATCCACCTGTGAAACACAATTACGCATGAACAGATTTCGAAGAATTTCTGTCCACTGCACCAAGTTTTCCCTAATAATATTTTGCTGCCATTGCTTTCACATTCATGAATAACAGTGAAAAAAAAAACAGTAAACAACATTAAAAATCACGAAGTTGTTAATTCACAAAACCTTGCTAAGTACTGGGAATCCAGTGTTAAACAGGACTGCGGTTGACTGTGGTCTCCTTTATACTTTTAAATCTTGAATAAAATACAGCTTCTAATCAGTCCCATGTACTCACATGTAAGTTTCGTATTAATATCATAGAAATTAGATCACTAGATTTTTTCAAAGGTCATGTCAATCTCATATTTGTTTTTTTCTACAGTGATCGATATGATGAATGTACATATGAATAGACATCCTGCCTAGAAGAAACTACCGATCTATCTAGCAGTGCAGTGATGTAGTCAAGACTGTAACCTCCGAGACAGAGACCTGGCTGGTCAAAGCTTTGAGACCAAGACTTCATCAAAAACTCTGAGACCATGGCCAAGACTTTAAAGTTCAAGACAGAGACTGGAAAATTGTCTGTTTTGCCAAAATTTTTCTAAAATTTCTCAGAAAAATGTTATCACTACTTTCAAACAAAATTTTTTTCGAAATTCTGGCATCATTCCTACCTGATTTGATTTATCCTTACATGCAAATACAGAAAACAGGTTGAATTTCAGATGCTTTACTAAGCCATATCTCTCGAGTATTTAAAATCTGAAAACAGTAGGTTTCAGATGGAAACTGGTAGCCTTCAAGACCAAAACCTGAAGCCTTTATGATCAAGACTTGCAAAAGTGGATCTCAAAATATGTTTGAAGAGTCCATCACTATGATCTAATTACAGGTAGTTTTACAAAAACATCAAAAAGAAGCTTAACCTTCTAAACAAAAACATGTGGATTTTGATTTCTGAATTTTGGTATTTGAACTTTAGAGTTTTTCATTTGAAACTTACATTATTGCATAACATTCCTTAGCAGTGGTGGGTTGAAAAACTTTTGTCACACATCTCCCAGTTTCATTAACATATTTTTGATGCAAAACAGAAAGGATTTCACAATCATATTCCAGGTTCTGTTTCAGATTTTGATAGCACTCTGAATGAAGCTTCAACCAAAAACATTTGTTATAAAGATCACTGACTACATTCAAAGAATTGTTAATCCAACATGCCTCATTTTTGTGTGACTTGTCCATATTTTCAAATCTGGACTTTTGGAGATCAGTATTTCAAAAATTTATGAAGCATAGCATCATGCTAAAAAAGTGATGAAACATGAAGGTACAAAGTTACAGGCATCTTGTAAATGTTCATTTATGAGCACAGCTAGTGAAATGACACCAAAGGTTAAAGATTATCAATAATGCTTAATTTCAAAACTGACAAAATTCGAAGGTCAAGGCTACATATTATTATGTCTGTATATATTAACATGCAATGTGTACTGATAGTTACAGGTGAACTGATCTAAGATTTTAGCAATCATATTAGTGTAAATGATCATACTACCCATTAGTGATTTCTAATGGTTGTTGATGTTTACAAGTGCAATGCTGTTATTATTAAATATATGGCATCATAATCCACTTGTATATAAAACATAACTAAAGGAGAGGGTATGCTATTTGCTTTGTAATCTGTCTTTCTCCCTTTGTAGTTAAATAAGAGGAATCATTAGACTGCCACAAAGCAGCAGGAAATTTGCATGAAGAACTGTAACATAGCTGAGCATGTGAATGCCAAATGGATATAAGCAGCACACAGCACAACTGGCAAAAATTGCAGAAGTGATTATGCATGCCTGCACTCAAAGGCCATGATGTTTGCCTTGAGACAGAGGTTGGCAACATGCAGCTATTTCTTCTCCCTGCTCAGGTTTCCATGACTAAGAAGTGGCAGCTCAGTTGGAAAAAATAACCATTTCAACAAATCATGTGTCTAAGGAAGTAGATTTGTGTCCCAGGCAGACATGGGGTAATCGTCAATCATAATCGATTACAATCCATTACAGTTTTTCGAGTAATCGTAATCGATTGAACTGAACAAAAATGAAATGTAATCGATTACAATGCCAATTTAATCGCAATCGACAATTAGTTTCACGATTAAACTTTGAAATCTTCATCCTACATCACTGTGTGATGAACCGCAGTTGTAGTGGCTGGATTTCCTCCTTTATGATTGTTTGTTATGGTTATGTTTCAGGGTAGGCTATTTGCCCGTCTATGTGGTTTAAATCCAGACAGTCCAGTGGCAAGCACAGCATTTCCAGCTAATTCTCACTTTGTTCTGCAGCTACCCTTCCTGTTAGCCGCCAGAAGTAACACAGTGAGTCTGGTCTAGTGAGAGGTAGCAACAAAAATAGCAGCTCTTTAAAATGGGTTCACACATTGGGAAACAGAATTAGTGGGACATTACGAGGAGAGGTGTTCGTTTCGTTTATACATATTCAGAGTGAACTTATGAATGTAAGTGCTGGAGTAGGTTGTGTATATAATTAGTACAGTAATTATATACAGAAAATTAACTTTCTTTCAGAGGAATAAGGTACTTCAATCCAAGTCGAAAGTACCTTTCCACAACATAGATAATTAGCATGACAACCATGATCCACCAGATACTGGTAAAAAAACTCAACGACACCTATGAGGTTTCATTAAGCATTGACCATTGGTCCAATAGACAGATGCCCAGCTATATTGGCATCACTGTTCATTTCATTTCAAATCAAAAGCTGCACAATGCTATATTGGCTTCCAGATGATCGTGACTCGCAGTTAGAAGTAGTCAGCAATTTTGAAATTACTAACAAACGAATTTTCAGCGTTGCTGGACAAATGTTCAAGCCTGATACAGTAGATGTCGTTTGCCAGATGAAACATTTGAAACTTTGATGTTTATCAACTGTAACAAATATTTTAAACATTGATTATTTTTGTTTAATCAATATTTTAAATTGTTTGTTGCAGTTGAGCCATTGACGGGAGGGAAGAGGGGCAATTTGACTCCCCTTGCCAGCTAAATGTAAAAAAACACTTCCACTTCGCCTGTATTTCAGTTTTAGTATCCTTTTTTAGGTTTTCAGTACAGTGTCGTCTTTTTGTATATTTAAAAGTATTTTCCATTCATTTGGGATTGTAGTATGGCCATCCGCACCCGGATGCACCATCATTTCTAAGTTTTTTTTCTGACTGTTGTCTAATACATCCTTTACAGAGACTAGTGGGCCTCTTTCAGCTAAGTTTCTTCTCTAGCTCAAAACTCTAGCCACGCCACTGGTTTGTTGAATGCACAAACATCTCAGTAAACAATCAATGTTTTTTTCTTTTTTCCAGTGCTCCATCCATACAGATAAGTAATTTCGTTTTTTGCATTGATTCATATGTTGTCTGAAAAACATACTTACATAAAACTATGCAAATGGTCTGGTTTTCTTTCTGAGGATGTTTAAAGACAAATGTAATCGCGATTGTAATTACTTACAATGTAATCGATTACATTGTGATTTTGTTTATTCGTAGTCGTAATCGACCAGGTGGCAAGTAATCATAATCAACTACATTTGTGCTGTAATCACCCCATGTCTGGTCCCAGGACACGTCATCAATTGGATGCAGGATTCAACTTAAATGCCATTAACCAGATGTAACATTAATCATTTGATAGTGATTCACAGTTGATACTATATATTATGTTTTCATCAATATCATTACTTCAACAATGCCTTTTGGACAACTCCATCTTTATGAACCCACTTATTTTTTTGCTTTAGACTACAGTCACGTAGAACACACTTACATCAGTAGATTAATGCTGTGTTAACCACAGCATATTTACATACCAAGGTAATTGATAGTGTTGCAACTACTTGGGAGGAGAGGTGTTGAATGCATGATGCACCATGGATAGGATATGTATTAAGAATAACACCCATATGTAAAGTGGTGCAAACAAGCAATTGTAGAACAAGCCCAATAAAGTGATCTTGGTGAGATCTAATAATGCTTGTCAACCTGGTTAATGGTGCTTGCTAATGGTAACAATGAGAGTAATCTCATCATGTGATCTTTTCGGCCTAAAAAACAGCAGTTTTCAGTTGCCTTACCAACGCCATAGCTCCTCCGTCGATTGTGCTAGAGAGCTGCTCAATGGTTCAAACGTGCTTGCCCCTGTACTGTCTGGATTTAAACCACAGAGATGGGCAAATAGCCTCCCGTGGAACAATTACCTTAACAAATGAAGATAAAAAGGAGGAAACCCAGCCACCACAACTGCAGTTCATCACATAGTGATGTAGAGTGAAAATTTCCAAGTTTAATCGTGAAAGTAATCGTCGATTACGATTCAGTTGGCAATGTAAGCGATTGCAATTGCATTTCATTTTTGGTATGTTGAATCGATTATGATTACTCTAAAAACTGTAATGGATTGTAATCGATTATGATTGACGATTACTATTACCCCATGTCTAGCTGAGACATCATAGAATTAGACCGCAAAAACTACGAAACATATTAGCTGCAGTATGAGTGCATTAGATTTTATAATAATAATAATAATAGTTTATTGCAGACTTGTGGTCCATACAGATGCAATCATAGACACAAGTACACAAAAAATGGTTAGCCACACAGTAGTGCATCAGAGTAGGTTTTGCACATGACCAACATTGAAAGGAGCACATCACTTCATCATCACCACAACTGTATTGTCATTCACAAGAGCACAAAAAATAGTTATTCATACAGTAGCGCATTACAGAATTATGTTTGCACATGTCCAACATGGAGAGGAGCAAAACACTTTAACAGTGTTTCTTCCTTTTTGTATTCTTCGTGTGCACACATTTCCCATACATTTTTTTACTACACAAAAGCAATAGATGAGATGCAAACACCAAAACAATTAACCAACAAATACTGCATTTGGTCTCCATCATATTGGTGCATTGAATAATTGAGGAAAAATGAAGATTTCTAAAAAGCATCAGACATTTGAAGTAATTGAATAAAAAAGATGGATGAAGATGCGCATCGTATAAAAAATCGATACAAATTGTTCCTTAGCAGGGCATCAAAGGTCCTGACACAATGGCTAACCTAGTATGGGCAAACACTCACATTTCTGGGTATGTAATGCATAATTCAGTAGGCATTGTTATATGCAGCACATAAGCATTTTAAGTCTGGAAAAGGAAAGGTAGTTTGTCATAAGTCTAAGAACTAAAGACGTTACCCTTCGAAGTAGAGTGCCAACTAAAGAAACAATATGCTATTTTTTATTTTTTAAATCTTTTTTACCTCTTTGCAACCACGATGTCAAGTGTAAGCAAGCAAGTGGCTAGGGATGTGCATTATGGAACAAAGAGGTTCTGGAACATTCTGGAATCTTTATTTCGAATCCAAACCATGGAATCCTATTCCAGATTAACTGCGCACTTGTGAAGCACTATGTATCGGCGTGCACCTTCCAGGATACACCTGACCTGTATCTTTTTCACTAAGACATTTCAGTATTTGTTTGCTGAGACATTTTGGTCACGGAGACATTTCAGTCATTTGTCTTAAAGTTTCATTAAAACTTGCTGTACTGTATTCATTAGTCTATATTTTCAGACATTCTGACCGAAATTACTTGCATTGCATGATCACTGGTAGAGGCAATTCTCATAAAGTTCTTTGCCGAAGGAAACGTGGAAATTTCTTCGGAAAAGACCAAGCACAAAAAGTTATTGTGTGTTATGCAACAACTGATTGCACCTTACTAGTTTGAAAAAAATGTAACCTAGCTTAGGAGAGAGGACGCTTGATAAAAAATTGCAATCGCGCATAGGTTTACAACGTCGATCGACAATCACATGACTTGTTACTTAGTTTGTTATGCCACCACGCAGTGCCACGAGCTTGTTGAGTGTTTCTTTCTCTTACTCAGAAGCACAGGATGCCACTGCAAAATTTATTGTTACTGCTAAAAATATGCTGACACTTGCAGACTCAGCCAGTAAGCCATACAATCTAATCTTGTTTTTTCATGGAAGATATTTTAAGAAATCTATGAATGACTTTTCAATGTACTATGTTTTGGCTTGCTGTATAACCAATTCTGAACATTCTGTTGCAACACAAATCAAAACCTTTTCACAAGAAACGTTTGAAGAAAAAATGATTTTGTGTATTTCTACCTTAATGTCATTAATTTGGAGCTGCCTTTGCAGCAGCACAGCAGCAGTTATGTTAGCATTGGGCGTTGGACTTCAATTTCCCACACATTGCTGTTACAATCTTTATTAGGCTGCAACAGATACACTATCATACATATTAATCTCTTAGAGCCTGCTAAATTTGCTGTAACTTTTATACAGCTTTTCAATTTCGACATTACCATTTTTCATGTGTCATGAAATACACATGCTAAGCTTCAGTTAATTTTACCGGGGGTCTAAAATTGTGTGTTGTGTTTTCCTATGACTTGCTGTGCGAATGCAGAATCATTCATGAACTGGAATCATTTCTAACCCAAGACAAGCGATTATTATGCCCACGCGATAGTCTAGGTTGCTACTGTACTGACATTATCATTTCCTTACGAAAAGTCAAACACATTCATGATCATGATGTATTCATATTCAATATTCATGTAATCAGATTCTGGTAAAAGCGGAGGACGAATTGGCGCAATTCCTGAATAGAGCAGGAAAGATGTTACGGCGAATGCTAAAACGCTTCACACGAATTCGGGTTCAACTTCAACCCAGGGCACTCACATTGCACACCAATCATTTTACGTATACTACCCATTTAAATAGTGCCTACAAAAACCACAGGAAGTTCCGAAGAGTAGCAGACCAAAGGAAATCAAGAGCTTTTCCAGACAACTTCCGGTATGACTGCACCTCAAACAAGGGTTGCAGAGCCGGAGTCGGAGGTTTTTGGGTGGAGTCCGAGTCGGATTCCTAACAACACTGGGAGTCGGAGTCGGATTTTTTGTCAGACTCCGACTCCGGAAGCCCAGTTGGATCATCTTTTACATCACACACCTAAATTGGAAATTCCTCTTGAAATGGTACAACTCATTTTGAAACTTTTGTTGAATCAGAGATTTCTTGATGTGTACCATGATTTCCTTTGATTTTAACAGTTAAATTTCATTCCCATTATGATAAGGAGTCGGAGTCGGAAATTTTGGAAAAGTCGGAGTGGGCAGTCTGAGTCGGAAATCTTGGAAACTCGGAGTCGGGAGTCAGAGTTGGAAATTTTGGAATTTCGAGAGTCGGGATCGGATATTTTACCTCAGACTCCGTATTGGCAACACGTCATTTTCATGTATCGGCAATGCTAAAACCACACATTCAATGTAGCGCCAACCAAGAGGTTGCAATCATACCCCTTATTTTATTTTTGTAATGAACTGCACCCAATACACGAGTTTTTTGTGAATGCTGTGCCTAGCACCACCTTCGCATCCTGGTCAAAGCACCACTTCATTGTGGTTCATTGTGATTAGAAAGGCTGAGTAGCAAATGCATAAAGCTTCATGCTGTAGCCCCAAACAGCAATAAAGATCCCACGTAGTGCACATTCTATTTTTGCTTGTTCGCGCCACGTGGTGTTGTTCTTCATGCACATCCCGTTCGTATTGAATCACACATTCACCACAACACTAACTGAGAGATTGCAACACTTGCGCAGCAAGGTTGGGCTAGAGTTTTTGAAATGATTGAGAGTGAAAGAGAAAAGTAAAATGCTAACTGAGAAAACGTAGATATAAATAACCTGCAATCAAACTTGTTAAAACACCATTGGGTACCATTTTCAAACTTATCGTGCGCCATCTTATGGCATGTTGGGTGTCATTTCATAGCAAAATTAGTGTCGTAGAAAAAACGTGAAATTTCGTGTGACTCGAGCTTGCAAACCAATCACTGGAAGCAGGGGCGGCTCGTCTAGACGGGCTGCCAGGCTGCAGCTCTCCTTGAAAAATGTAAGGCAAAAGATTCTGCCAAACTGCCAAACTCGCCTTAAGTTTGGATTTAATTACGAAATTTTCACAAAACAATCATTTTCGGTACTTCCGACACCATTTTGGCTCAACGTTTCCTAGGAATCCAACAAAACCAATCTTTCGCTGCTTGCCAACGACACCGCTTATGCGATGACGTTTTCAGCACAATTGCCAATGAATTTGGCGATTTCGGGGCTGTCTTCGGCACAGCCCTAAAGGAAAGAAACCAAACAATTGGCTGCAAAAAACATGGTGGAATATTCGCCTATCGCAAAGCGTTTTTGATATTTTGACGATGAATTTTTAAAGAAAAACGGTGGAAATATGACCTTGACTGTTTTTTACTAGCTGAATTTCTTGGATATTGAATTTTATAATTAAGTTTACCAATGCTTTTGCTAGTACTTTGGCGATATTGGCGGCAATGGATTAAAATCTGGTCGCCAATCTCGGGCTGTGAAAATACAGCCCTTCGTTTATCTGCACCAGTGCAGCTTGCAGCTGTAGGCTAAGCTGATGAGCTTTCTAGGGTTGGCGTTTGAAGATGTATGGCAGTAGTTGGTGGATCTCATTCTTGGACAACACAAGATGTGACTGGTTTAAAACATTGAAATATAAAAATTTGAAGCATGAGAAATCTGGCAAGCCTATAAGCATTCAAGTACTATAAATAGACCTTTAATTTTTTGGTAAGGTGAACGTTGCAGCTGTAACTGATTCAGGATACAAACTTTTACTGGAAAAGCATGTCAATCCAGTTCAAAAAAACGAGAAATCTTGTGTAAAATCATAAACTGTGCGAAATTTTTTGGAATATTTAAACTTCATTTGAAGGAACATGATTTAAATACCATCTCAAAGAAACTGGCACTAGCCTAGGTGTGCTGCCATGACACGGTTTGAATAGAATGCTAAGCTTTGTCTTGTTAACTATAGCGCCTCATTAGTCGAGCGGAATGTTCCAACCTTAGTGTGCGAGTGGTGCTGGGTTCGACTCTCGCTTTTGCAGCTTTGATGTCAGTGGTTTGGTCATGCGTCATAGTTTTGATGGGACCGATTTAATTCTTTTGTGTTCGTGTTTACGGTTTAGGGTTTGGTTTCATTAAACTGAAGTGAATGTTTTCTATGTATCAATAAGGACAACTGAAAATTACGAGTTTGATAAGATAAGGACTGCTGGAGTGACTTGAAAATCCACTATATTATAAAAACAGCCAGGGCGCCAATCCCATATTTTCAATCAGAGATGAAATTTCGCAGCCCTCCCGGCCAATTTCACCACGAGCCGCCACTGACTGGAAGTGACACAACAGTTCTTGTGATTCGACTCTGACTCGACCAAGTCATGACTCTGACTCGAAAAAATTTTAGATGACTCTGACTCGGAGGCTTGTGACTCTGACTCGACTCTGGCTCAACAAAAATGACTCGGACTCATCACTGCCTTAGGGAGAATGCAAAAAGTTCTTTAAATCTTATCTGAGTGCTTTTGCTACCAGTTATGCCTAAGTTCGCTATGATTGCATTATTTCAAACTTCGCTTTAGGCTTTTTTGAATTATCAGGATAGATAGTAGGCACTGAGCCAAATTTTAGGTTCTGAATCTTTCAACCATATATGTCGAAACGTTTGGCAGCTTTGGTTTTCCAGGAAGTTTTTACCAGATATTACCACTTATTAGCGTAACTGAACCCAGATCCCTAGCCACGGGGGCATTCGGGGGTAATGCCCCTAAATTTTTTTTCTGCCCACCAAAATTTTGTGTCCAGAAAATATTATTTTAAAATCATACATAATAAAACCAAAGACCTTGACCATGGGTGTTTTTCTTCCTCAAACCATTAAACCTGGTTACGGCTTGTTGGAAACTAGATGGCCATTGTACGTTTGAGATCCAAATTATACTCAAGATGTCGGTGGGATGATACTGATAATGTTGCTCTGAAGCATATAGAGACTAATAACAGGAGTATAGAATGTAATGATTATGCTGTGTATAGAAATGTGCCAAAGAGTTTTTGGGAAACTAAAAAAAATTTGGGTGGGCAATGCCCGTGAATCCTTTCCATCATAACAGGTATCAAATGTGCTGCAGCGTTTGATTATATTCAAAGTCTAAAGATTGGCGCAGCTAAAGGTTTGATCCAGGTCGGTAACTTCGCTGAAAGGGGTCCACTGGCTACTGCACGGGGCCCACTAGCCAACATAAACGAACTTGAGAAATGATGGTGAACCCGATGTGGATTGCTATACTAAAACTCTGCACTCTCAGTCATTTCAACAAATCTAGCCCAACCTTGCTGCAAGAATTGTAACCTCTCGGTTAGTGTTGTGTTGAATGAGCGATTCACCATGACCGAGATGTGCATGAAGAACAACACCCACATGTACGTGGGGCGAACAAGCAGATTTAGAATGAGCACTACGTGTGATTTCTATGCTGCCACAATGTATAGCTTTGCGCCCTTGCAGCCCAACTGCAAGCTTTCCTATTGCAATAAAATGGTGCTGATATGTGGCCAGGATGTGAAGGTAGTGACAGGTGCAACCTGATTCAACGACCCTTGGCATAACAGAAACAGAGATTCCCCATTCGAAAAGATTCACTCTTCTGTAGTTGCTACGAATTCATCGTTAGCTCTGCATGTGGCGTAATCATTTCGCCACATTACTTCCCCGTTTCAACAAGCTCAAAACGACCTCCAACAGTGGATTACAGCCATCAACACGTTGCAACCCATTTGTTGCAGACATAATCAGACATGGGGTGATTACATCAGAAATGTATTCGATTACGATTACTTGACACCTGCTCGATTACAAACAAACAACATTACAATGTAATCGATTACGATTACATTGAAAGTAATCAAGATTACAATCGCCATTACATTTGTCTTGAAACATCTTCAGAACGAAAGCAAAACCCGTTTACATGGTGTGATGAAAGTATATTTTCAGACAACATACGATATGGATCAATGCAATTCACCATGAACGAGATGTGGACCAATGCAATAAACGAACTTATTAATCTGGAAGGATCAAGCACCGCAAAAAAGAAAAACGCATTGATTATTTACTGAGATGTTCGTGCAGTCAACAAACCAGAAGCATAACTAAAAGTTTTAGCTAGAGGAGCAACTTAGCTGAAAGAGGCCCACTGACCTCAGTAAAGGACCTGTTAGTCAACAATCAGAAAAAAAAACTTGAGAAAAGATGGTGAATCCGGGTATGGATGGCTATGCTTAAACTCCAAATCAACGGAAAATACTCCGAAAAACGCAAAAAGACGACACCCTACTAAAAACTTGTTAAAAGGATACTAAAAGCGAAATATATGCTAAGTGGGGACTTTGTTTTTACATTTAGCTGGCCAGGGGAGCCAAATTGCCCCTCTTCCCTCGGGTAAGTTACTCCACTGCAGAAAAACTTTTAAAAATTGATGAAACAAAAATAATAATCAATGTTTAAAATCTTTGCCACAGGTGATGAACGTCAACGCTTCAAATCTTTTTTCAAGCAAGCTATCAGGTTTGAATATTCGTCCAGCAACGCTGAAAATTCGTTTGTTAGTAATTTCAAAATTCTTGACCATTTCTTTTAATTGCGGGTTACGATCGTCTGCAAGCCAACTTAGCATTGTGCAGCTTTTAATTTGAAATGAAATGAACAGTGATGCAAATATAGCTGCGCATCTGTCGATTGGACCAAAAGTCAATGGTTAATAAAACCTCACAGGTGTCGTCGTTTTTTTGCCAGTATCTTGTGGATCACGGTTGGCATGCTAGTTATCAGTGTTCAGTGTTGTGGAAAGATACTTTCGACTTTGGAGTAAGTACCTTACTACTCTGAAAGAAAGTTAATTTACTATATATATAGTTTACTGTATTAATTGTACACATTGCTTACTCCAGCACTTACATTCATGAGTTCACTTTGAATATATATAAATAAAACGAACAACTCTCCTCGTATGTCCTGCTATTCTGTTCCCGGAGTGTCAGCACCATGAAAAGCTCCTATATTTTTGTTGCTACGTCTCACTAGACTTACTAGCAGGGGCGCAGCCAGGATTTTTTTAAAGGGAGGGCTGAAGTTATGGAAGCAAAAGCCTTGAAAAGGAAAAATTGCTTGTGATTAGAATAGTCAAGGAAATCAAATAATTTGTGGATAAACAATTGACTGTTCTCACCACGAAAATTGGGGGTCCTTCCAACAAAACTGCCATCTTGTTTCTTTGATATTCTTTCATGACGACCGCAAAACTCGACAAACTTGATTGCTTGTCTCGCCCGAGTTTTGTTTTGATCTATGATATTTTTCTACAGTCGGAAAGCATATTTCTCACGTCCACGTTTCCTTCATTTTTGCAAAGTTTAATCAACGCATCGAACTTCTCTGCGAAAAACTTGTCTTCTTTCGCTTTTTCAATTTTTTGTGAGCTGACTTTACCAACATACCAAGGGCCTTAGCTGACAACATCAGGTGCAAACGCACGCAACACACCACTTGCAAAGTGATCCTGCTTGAATTTCACGGTAGGCCTAGGCACTGAATGTTCACTGTAGGCACCACTTAAACTCCTTCAACCATTGCATTTGGAAACGTCGCTACTGGAAACCTGTGTGTACCACACGAAAATCGCATGGAGATGAAGGAGTCCAGCTATTTAACAATAAAGGTATTCGGTCGTGTTCACTCAGAGAACGTCTTACAAAGTTCCCAATGTCAACAATCTTCTGCATAGATGTACGAAGCGGTTGGTCGGGGAGGGCGGCCGGCCCCTCGCTTTAAAAATATCAGGGCAAACTCTTTTTTTAGGGCAAGTGCAAGTTGCTCAAAAATCCAGAATGGTACAAAATATTTCAATACAGTGAAAAATTCCAGGGCACACTTTGTTTTTCAAGGCAAGCGCAAGTTGTTCAAAAATCCTGAATGATAAATAATATTTCGAT
>Ga0210059_1005253_pt1 | contig 20863 bp, 11 predicted proteins | sample Ectturendosymbi2_FD_188042 | JGI IMG/M metagenome (GOLD analysis project Ga0210059, IMG submission 188042) | Ecteinascidia turbinata endosymbiont from Florida, USA - Sample 2 (SPAdes) (version 2) | ecosystem: Host-associated > Tunicates > Ascidians > Unclassified | place: Key West, Florida...
CAGTGCCAGGCAGACGTGTGGAAGCAGGCTATGTTCAGTGTGTGGAAGTACAACAGAAACGATGCAAAAATTTAATATATCTTGAACTCACTGGCGTCGGCAATTCATAAAAATAAAAGTAATGCGGCCGGCAAAGGTTGTGCACCCCTGATTTAGGGCCTTGCAGTTCTGCTTACACCGCTAAACGATGCTCAATCAATCCACCAAACGAGGAGTCTTCTTTAAATACTACGAATTCAAACATCATTACGAAACAACTTAAAAAAGTATCGAAGCCTAGGTTTGCTTTACTTTTGATGCACCGTAAAAAAGCAAGCAACTACCGGGGGCAGAGGTATGTGACAGTGACTGAAACAACAAAAGTACATTCTCAGCTGAAAATTCATGTCAAACAAATCCTAGACCCTTCAGAAAATCGCTGATCACACCATTCTTTTTCGACTTTGCATTTGCCTTTGACCTTTGAACATCATGCGCTCCGGCACAACCGCTGACAACTGAATTGATTTAAATGCAACATTCTTGGCCGTTTACCCAAACTTTAGCCAGTCAAAATTGCTTTAGTCTGATCGAAAATAACTGAAAACTCCTCGCAAGTTTTCGAAGACTTCGGTCATGTTTGCTTCAAGAGCGCGTAGCAGTTTCGAAACAAAAAGCCATCATTCACAGATCATTTAGAAATATGTGCAGTCGAGGCAACTGATGCATCTAAAAACTTTAGTTAACGCTGCCAAAAGCTGATCGCCGCGCCCCCACTGCAATACGGAACTATACAAGCCAACAAGCCAAGCGAAAACAAAAAACGAAAGGCGATACGGACATCTCAATCGCAAGTCAGCTGAGGCATTGTAGACATGACCAACAATGATCACAAAGAAGCAAAGCTTCTCAATAGAGTCACAAGAGTAAACGCACCTGGAAAAAATTAGCTACCTTTTCACGAAAGGTTTATAGCTCAATATTTTTTGAAACCTACACTTGGAAAAACGATATCTGCAGTCCAAATGTTAAACGAAACGATCCGGGACTCGCAACGGAGCCACTGTACAAGTTGCCGAGCCTGATTTAGAGACGGCCGAGCTGTACAACCCCGTCGACATCAATAACTGATTATATTTGTCGTTTCTAACGAAACAAACTGTATAAGCAGTAATAAGCATGGAAAAAGCCGCAAACAACTGGTAAACGTCTCGCCGAAAATCGCGGATCGATTACAGTACCTGGCACACGTGATTCACTACTTGTTGTGTGGCAGCAACCCGGAAGCAACCTGGCGGTAGAAGATCAAATCAATACAAAGAGCTGTTCCAAAACCCTAGCTGCGCACGGTTAAAATCGGCGTAACGATAAAATCACCGACTTGGCCCTGATTCAAACTACGACGCAAGTCGTCGGAACTTAATTGCGCGACTTTCGAAACGACTTCGGTTTCACTACGGCTAGTGGCGAACCGCGATAATTTGACAGCAATAATACAATTAAAATCAAAGCTATAGCAAGACACGCATTGCCGGAAGGCGCATTGTTTTAATTCAACCGTTTATAGACCAGCACAACTTGGCGCACGTATCAGCTACCAGGACACAAATCGGTGTTCCGTACCATGTCAGCATTATGCGGCCCTGAATGAGGCATGGGCAAATTACGGCTGTAATCCGGCCCGCTTCGCTGAACTTGTTCAAATTATATTCATAAACCCAATCGTACTCTCTTACATCTCATTTAGATTAGTTTGCGCAAAACTACGTGCATTCGACGCTATGCATGAAACTACCAGCGAGCTAAAATGTAAATAAAAATTATGACCGATCCATCAGTTGCGGGCGAATGACATTTCTTCGCAAGCGCCTCGAACCCACAAGTTTCTAAGTGGCAAAATTGCAAGGAAGCGGCGCTGCGCCTTGTTATTAGGGCGAGTCGACAACAATACGATTAGCACAACAATCGATTTCATCTTCAAACGCAATTGCAAATCTAACAAAAATAACCTTGCGATTGATTCTGACGTCACTGCGTGGCATTAACGGTACGTGAGCGGGAATGGCGGAGGGTCGGGATTTAAACAGTTGCCAACAGTTTAAAGCTGGATTAAAATCCGTTTTTGTTGCAGCTGGATGAAAACGATTGTGGCCACATTCAGACACTACACCAGCACGGTGATATGTGCGGGCACGGGCAAGTTCGTTCGCTTTCGTCTTTCACACATGCAGAATAGTTTTGCTTGATAACAATACTCAGCCGACTGTGCGCGTTGATCACCAGGGGAATAGCACCAATATACGTGTGTATTGGCAACAATGATACGCGATCACAAGCAAACAGCGAACCGCATTTGGAGAGTTTTGTACCTTCCGTGCAAAAAGTGGCACTGACTTCAACTGACTTTATCCAAAATTTATTATGTACATTTTCCTTGACAGGAAAGCGTCCTAAAAAAGCACACTGGAAATAGCTTCATGCCGAAACTTTTCTTGTGGTTATTTCTATGTACAGGTCCAAAACACGGATATCCGATTTTGGAGTATGCCACTTAGGCCAGCGGTTCTGAAAGTGGAATCCGCGAAGCAATTTCAAGGGACTGCGTGACTGCTGACGTGGTGTGAATGTACATTTCATATGCAGCGTTGCATTTGTACCAACACGGCGCAAAACTGCTTTGTTACATCCTGCTTTTTTTCGCTGAGATATTTTGGTCATTGAAATGTTTCGGTCATTTGTCTCACAGTTGTATTAAAACTCGCCGTAACGGCGTTTTTAGCCTATATTTTCAGACATTCTGGCCGAAATGACTTAATTTTTTTCGGTCATTTCAACATCATTTCGGTCTATGACCGAAAAAAAACAGGTTACATCACAAGTAACAAAGCATTGGTCGCTGCTTTCTGCTAAATTGCAATCGCATAAAATTTTGATGTTACGCAAGGACCACCAGGTAAGTGCACGCAGAGACGACGAATATGATGCGCGTGATTCACAAATCATAATAGTCAGCTGTGTTGGATGTTAGAATTCGTATCTCATATGCGGATTATGGATATTTGTGAAAGTTCTCATCCACTTTCAACCACCTACAAGTGAGTGACAGCATTTTCTACACTTACACTACTCGCTACCAAAACAAAATTGGGAAACAGACTGGACTTGACAAACCGGTGTTATGAGAGTTGCAATGTCCAAAATGGAACCCAAAGGTAGAACTGGTGGAAGCCAAACAGGTGCACCAACCCACTGGATTGGGCTCATTACGTACACTAAATATTGAATAAATATTACGCGTAAAAGACCGTTTTTGGTGGTGTCTTAAGTTTGATTGTGGAACGAGAGACAATGGAAAAAGTTGCAAGAGGATGCAACATTTTTTGAGAATCACTGTTTTAGGCAACCTTTAGCTCTTCAAGCAGCACTTTGCAAGTGGAGTACCGGAACCCTGAAATGGTGAGGTGAGGACGACGTTGTCGAAAGGCATTTATTTTTTTAATAATGCAGTTGATTAAGTTTCAACACAAGTATTTAAGTTGTTTAGGAAGTGAACATTGATGGAGCGCAAGTGCCATTTTTCAAATTTTGGGTATGGTGCGACTCGACAGAGATTCGAACCCAACCTACTAGCACTTATGGCGTGCGCTCTATCCCCTAGCATTCTTCATCGACAGTCGGCCGCAAACTAGAATTCAAATTTATCAACTGTCATTATACCAAGGTTGCCAGGTTGGCATTTTTAAGGCCAAATTCCAGAAATTTGGCCTTTTTTGAAGTTCTTGGGCATGAAAAAATGGTGTTTGGCATGTACGTCATAGTTTGGCATTTTTTAGCCTTTTTCGATGGTGTTGGCATGAAAAAACATTGTTTGGCATTTTTTTAAAACTTCTGGCTCAGTTACTTCTGTCGGCTTGGAATTATATAACTTTTTCCCAGGACAAAGGTCCTCTGTTTTCTGCCACGGTCCCGTTCTCGACGACACAAGCGGCTTTGCCGTCTGAGTGACGTCACAGGGCAAAAGACAATACTTTTTTGGGCAAGACTTCGAAAACTGCGGCAGTTTCAAGCAGTGTAGACTGGGTGGTTTCGGAAAATAAACATAAAAGTCTATGTAAATCAGGTTAGCTGTTACGCTGCACAGTATTTAAGTTTCTTTTAAAAACAAGATCTAGTGTACAGTGTGTGTTGTTATTTGCAGATTATTGGTATTCTTCATGCTTGTGTGTATGTAAAAGTGTATATCAATGCAGCCATAAGCAATATTTTAATATAAGCACATAACAACGGTGCTGCCAGATTTTCATATAAGTTTAAACCATGATAAAACCAATTTAGTACATCTCCCCGGTTAAAAGCAGTTAAGTCAATGTGAATGTAGCAGATTTTGATATAAATCAATGTATACCAGAACAGCCAAATTTGGTAGATTTTCTTTTTGTAGCAGATATTTTGTGGAATTATGAAATGTCTAATACTTGGTTTCAAGAATCAAGTGATTGGAAACTACGGCATGATGGTGCATGCGTATTTGCATGAACTGTGATTTATTGTTTCCGGCATTTCCTAGGTAACCTATTTTCTATTCAGCATTTTCAAGCAAAAGCACAGTAAATGGTAACATATTTTGTTCTAGCTCTGGCTTCAGGTGCAAAACCTTGTATATCAACGGGTGAAAAACGAGTAAGAGTGTTTCTAGTTTAATTCTATTTGCTTTTCTAAAGTACAATAGTTGTTTGTTGTTGTTGCTTTATATGCCACAATTAGCGCCTTGTTCACAAGCACCGCTGTGTTTATGTCAAATTACTCATCTGGTAATATCAAAACCAACAGCATTCAGCATGTTTCAGCTTGTTTGGCATTTTTTGAAGCGATTTGGCATTTTTTTGCAAGCGGTTTGGCATTTTTTGTTCACTTGGACCTGGCAAACCTGCTTTATACCAGCTACATTCAGAACGTCGCCTCTACAAAAGCAAGAGAAAAAAACGTGGTCAGCTGTGTCTAACAAACAACCTGGTTTCTTATACTGAAAAACGAAAGCTGTTGGAAAATTGCACGTTGGCACTAAAAAAACGGGAAATTATGCGACAGACAATGGTACAGCCAGCTAAAGGTCGGTGGCGATACCTCGAAATTTTGTATAAGCCGAGAAACCATGCTGTCAACATGGGTTGAAAAGTTTACTAAGCCCCTCGCAACCCCAAAGCCACAATGTAGGATTACTTACGAGAAAAAAATTGACACTACGATAACTTCGACTCGTTTGTTCATTGGTTCAGCATACATGGTTGCCACACTTAGACAAAATTTAAAAACATGCGGGTTAAGGCCATTTAATTGTTTAAGCCCCCGTTAATCGCTCTTCTGCTACAACTTCCTAATTGTGATTCTAGACAAATCTTTAGAAGGTTATAGGTTAAAATAGTTAATATAATGAATATTAACTAGATACTAGTTAAGTGATGTGGAAACCGTTTACACTAATAAAATTGCAGTAACCTGATTTCTGACGCCAGCTGTTGGATTCCCTTTTCTCCGAAAAGTGCGAGCACTTTCACCGACAGATATTTGCCGAAGTTTTCTATTTTCCCGTAAAAAAGGTGAATAAAACAAGTTTTTCCGCACACCAAAAATGCCGATTTTTTGTTAACAATTCTTTCCTCTGAAATTTACACGACACTGCCAGATTCGTCTGACTTTCATATTTTCCCCACCCCTTGTCTCGCACGTCTAAGGTGGTACCATTATCTTGGCGCTGCGCTCCAAATGTTTTAAACTTCAAAATGTAAAAACTGAACACAGCGAGGCTCTAGGTAGGCCATGTTCTATGCGTTAATCAAGACCCTGGTCATACTATAATAGCATTCTTGACAGAGAACGTTGAAAAGCCTGCGAACCAAAACACACCATCAAACATCTTGCTTTCACTATTTTAAGGTATATTTATTTGACTTTTTATCTTTATCGGAGCTACAACCGTAAGTATTGCAATTGGCACTCGAAAATAAGTTTGTTTGAGTAAATTTACCTGGGTAGAGCTCAGTTAGAAACACTTGACAATCAAAGGTGAAGATACCACGCCCGACTTATGAAAAGTTAAAACAATGAACCTACTGCCCAGTCGATAAATCTTGTATTCAGGTCGACCGCCGAGGGTAGCGCTCGGTTATTCGACTTGAGTCGACATAACCATTGTTTAACAAATGGTCACGGCACTGTACACTTCTCAAATGAAGTTGCTGCAGCGATTTTGATAGATGGCAACGCATGCTTAACGAGCTGCAAGTGACACTAAAGGAAAAAGATCTGTAAATCAATAATTATGACGAGCATCGTCAGTCAGCCACGCAAGGAGGGATCGGCTGTGATTTGAAACAATAGGCTGCGTCGTAGTACGCTGCCACACGGTCAACGCTGTGCGCATTGTCCGGTGTAGATGCTAAACACAAGAGTCCTAAGCTTCACCGATAAATCTCAACTTACAGCAAACGCATAACAGGCAAAGGTAAGGCTGTTGGCGAAATGCGGCTTTTGAAAAATTCGGCGTTTTTCACGAAACATCTACACGAGTCATACCAGTCTGACTTGACCACAACCTTAAATATGCAGTGTTTTCAGAAAATGCTGAGGCAAACAACATGACCCACTGACGCGTGTCAAACGATCAGAAAAATTGTCTTCACGGGATTTGCTGCAGAATTACTATTACTCTCTTGCTTCCACACTCACTCTGTCTCTGGCGATGAAACTCTTCACATTTGCTGTGCAACAAGGCGGGCCGTCATTCAAAAAAAGATATATTTGATGAGCCATACATATTTTAAATCGAATAAAAATCTCCTAAATTTTTACGTTTTCTCATTTGAAAAATGAGATTCGTGGCCTGGATCTAACAGTAAAAAGTCAATCGTACAAACGAAACTGCCAGCGCATTTGATTAGCATTCCATCCAACTTTTACGTGCAAGACCGCGAGCTGTTCGCAACCGTTCAACGTCTCTGCTAAATTGATTTGTGCCTGAAATCAACAATCTTGCAGTCTGTGTGTTTGGAAGCCCAACCTTGAGAGACGCCGGTCTGTACTTCAATTACTGCACCAGCTACCCTAAATAATGCTGAACATTTCCGCAGCGTTTGAGACACCCGCGTGCGGCACAACACTACACGCTGCAACACTTTTGGCAGACTTCCGCGCAACGTGGCACACGGAACATTGCATCGCGCTCTCCATGACATATAACTGCACGCTTGTTGATCGGAGACGCAGGAGGCAGTCCCGCATCAGCGCAGCACCGACTCGCGTCATGCGCCTCATGCAGGCTCGATAAACGGGCAGAACTAGATTCAGTTAAGGATATCCGCTGCCGTTCCGATTAACTGCAAGCGACGTCACAATAGGAGCTCACCTTGCCTTCGACCTGGCGCAATGTGTTCGTGTGCCCGCACTAACGCTGAGCGCATTTCACAAATTCGAGGTATTTGGAAGTGTCCACTTAGGCACATAAGTGACCCCAAGGCGTAACAAAGTTGTGGGCAGGTTATGGTAGTTGGACTGGGTTTCTTTTTACAACTTCACAACTACAGAAGTTTCACTTTGCACTTATTCTACAAGACATTCAACAAATCTGCTATAAGTTTCGACAAAATACGAATTAATAAAATTAGGACTTGCGTTTTTTGGTAAGCAGAAACAAGGTGAGCAAGACTAACACACCAACAAAGAAACGAATTAGCGTCAATGGTGCGTGCCATTTTCAGTAACATTTCCCACAATTGTTGAAGTAGTGGAAAAAAAAATTTAAAAGATCTCACGCAGGCAACTTTTGGGTGAAGAGTCACAACAAAGCAAACGAAAGTAGCAAAAAGAAGAAAATTTTCTTGCAACACCCCAAAAAATTTTTCAAAAAGTAATTGTCAGGTTTGGTCGACTGGCAGCAAACTTGGTTCTAGCAAAGAACTCTAATTGCTATCAGCAAAAACGCAAAGCCGGGCCAACACTTTCCGTCCTTTGCGAGTGGGGCAAGATCTTTGTATTCAATCCCAATCGAACATTCGATCGCTTTTTAATCCACGGTTTCTTTCATGATAAGAAAAAGCAAGAGAAGAACATAACAGTCTGTGATTAGTCAAAAGAGTCTACGAAAAAAAATCCACCAACTTTTGTTCTGCGGAGAGTTCGAAAGCTCGTTCCAAGGCAGAATACAGTTTGGAAGTGATATTGTGGTCTTGCATGGCTTGACGGTCAACAATACGAATATCTTTCTAACGTTGCATTCGACCCACAATAAGATAAGCTATCACACACGTTATTTCTCTTGAATGTAGTTTTATGTAGCAGTGCATGCACTGACGGTACTGAGAAACGGTTGTTAGACATGATGTTAATTGCACGTCTTGAACCAAGGCTCTTTTCGAAGCTGCGCTGACGAGCAAACGTGTTTTGACGAAGGAGTTATCATGTTTGTGGAAGTCTATTGATGTAAAGGATATGAAAATGCATAATCCCACTTAAGTGAATGTTTTTACAACTACAAGGATGAGCTATTCATTGGATCAAGTTTTATGCTCAAGATGAACTTATTGATCCGCTAGGTGTCGCCAATAAGCATGAGAGCATCACACAGCAACAACAGTTCCAACAACTGGTTCAGTTTAGACCAGCTATGTCCAATCCAACTGGCTTAATGGGCCAAAATGTATGTCACTATCTTAACCAGGGCCGCACATTGAATGACATATTATTGAGGGCCGCACATTGAATGGCTTATTTTGATCTTAGCAAACTAAATTTATCTTAAACTAATATACTGAAAGTGTGCGAAACTAACTGCAATGGTAACAGACGTGATAAAGTGGTTCTGAGGAACACCCGCATCAAAAATGTCAAATTTAAGATTATCAAAACAAGGAAAGGTTGTCAGTATGTGGGACACTTTTACTACAGCCAAAACCTAAACTGGGCCTCACGAAACCCTCGACTGGGCCGCATGCGGGCCACGGGTTGGACATAGCTGGTTTGGACCATCTGCTAAAGCTAAACTGTCAAAGAAGTCATTGTTGAATAACGCAAGATGCAACCAGTTTACATGTCATTCGGATGACATTTCTGCTCCAATTAAATTATTTCGGTGGTGAAGTAGTTCCTTGAAGACCTTTCAACTTACACCCTGCAAATTGCAGATTTATGTTTGCCCATCATCCTCTGTTCACAGCACGACTCAGAACCAAGCATCAGTCGTGTGTTCTTTTAATACAGCAGTTTTTAACAGGGATATGGGAATCAAATGTTGCGCTGTGGCACTCGACCTAAAATCAGCATTTAGTTTCCCAAAATGCTGACCCTTAAAATGTTTTTGCTGTTCACTCAGATTAATCCGAATTGTTCTGTTAACATAAGACATGCATGTTCACTCACTGCATGTGAAAGTGACATGAGCAAGAAATTCATTGCTGCAGAGAGCTTGTGGTACAAGGTACAAAGTGTTTAGTATCGATGGTCATGTCGTGAACAGCACAAGAGCAAATTTGAAGAGTCGTCAGTGAACAACATACCCTTTTCAACAATACTCTTACGATGAAGCGCAGAAGGTTGACTAAAAGGTTTCACATTGTTTTTTTTGAAGAGCTTCTGTCAACTTTGAAATGAACCACTGAATAAATTGCCACTAGCGAAGAAACATATTGCATGAGTTTTTTGTGGTTTTCAGACACAGTAACAGGTGTAGGTTTGGGACGTAAACAGTTCGGGACGGTCGCGGGTAGGAGGGTGCGCGGGGCGGGCAAAAATTTCAACCCGCGCAGGACTTGTGAGTCTACCTGCTGGTGTGGTTCTTGGGAAAACTCACCTGATCGTTTCCAGACGGCCTCTGACAGCAGTCTAGAAAAGTATTCGTGCATATGTTACTGTTCTCTGTTCTGCAGTAGCATCGATTGTGTTCAATGTGGAAAACTAGATGTAGCAAAACAATCTCATCTTCGCGCTGTGTGGTTGTTATGCAAGGATATTATTACTATCAGTTAAGCAAGTAATGTAAACATTAGCAAAAGGGTGCATGGTTTAATTATAAATCTTGTCGAAGATTGCGTTATTGTGATGTCATCAGAAATAATTCACGTTTCAGGTTTCTCTTTCTCAACTGAAATAGGACACTTGTTTTGTTGCTTAAGCTTGTGCAGTATGCAGTCAGTGGATGGTGGCCTCAAAACAGTACCAGCAGAAAACGTTCTTACGTTCACGAGGGCCGCAGTTTCAAAAGGAGTTGAACAAACGATTTATTCCTCATTGAAAATTATGGCAAACCCCTCAGCATAATCTGTCAGGAAACAGTGCCTGTAATGAAAAAGTACAACTGAATTTGCCATAACACGAACAAGCATTCCAACTTTGACACATTAGAGGTCACCAACGGGAAGATACAGTTAAGGCTTTACTGAAATCCGTCGGTTCGCAACAAGCCGTATTCAGAAAGTTGTTGCAGAAAGTGAAGGCGTCGTTAGGGCTAGTTACGCGTTGCCATGCAAATTGCTAAAAATTCGAAACCTTTCAGTGATGGAGATTTTGTAAGATACTGCATAACAGGTGCAGCTGAGAACGTTTGTCTTAAAAGCGAGGAAGATTTTCAAAAATCAGTCTTTCACGAAGCACGGTCACCAGAAGGTTGGAAGAACTCGCCTACAACATAGAAGACACTTCAAAAGAAAAATAGCAAAAGTGCATCTTTACGCACTAGCTATTGATGAAAACACTGATTACACCGACACAGCACAAGTGGCAATTTCCGTTCGTGGTGTAGATGGCCGTTTCAACTTCTTTGAAGAGTTATTGGCTTTCTCTTCGCTGATAGAGCAGACAACAGGCATAGATATCCTGCAAACACTGAAAGTTGACATGGATAAAAATTGGAAATTCTTGCGGAGGTAGCAACGGATGGAACCCCATCTATGATCGGAAGGACTCCGGCTTAATCGCGCTTTTTAATCACAATGCATGGTGCCGACAGTGCAATTTTTAATTATCACCGCATCATCCACCAAAAAAATGTATCTGCTTAGTCTTTGCAGTTTGAAACCGTGATGAAGATGATAACTACAATAGTTAACTTCATTCGAGCAAGGGGGTCAAAACCACTGTTAGTTTCACAAAAGAAGTAGGAAGCTGATTATGGTGACGTGATTTACTACGGTGATGTACGTTGGTTAAGTGCTCAAAAGAATCGCAGAACTTAAAGACACTATTCACGAGTTTATGACCTCAAAACCAAACCCACTCTTGAATTCAACAACCCCGAATTCACAGCAGATTTTGCATTCGCCTCTAGCATTTCTTCGCAACTGATGATCGTAAATCTGACCCAAACGAGGAGGACAACAGGTTCATGTTCTTCAGTCACATAAATGCGTTTGAAGCGAAATTACAACTTTTTGAAAAGCAGCTTAGCGACAAGAGTTTTCCTCGTTTTGCGGTGATGGCAATAAGTACGTACGAAATTTTGTGGAATGCATTTTACAACTGCAGAAGGACTTTGACGAACGATTCAGACTTCCGCTCACGAGAGCAGGAGACCGGATATAACCTTGGCTTTGCAACCGTTTTCCGTCAAAGCTAAAGATGCCTCAACAGAGCTTCAAGTGGAGTTGGTTGATTTGTAATGCAAGGAATTTATTACAGTAAGTTCAACGAAGTACCGGTGACTGACTTTTATCGCAAGTGCATGTGCCCTGACAAAACTTTTTCAACCTTAGGAAAAACGCAGCAGGGCTGATTTCTCTGTTTGGCAACACGTACCTATGCGAACAATTATTTTCACGCATGAAAGAACCCAAATCCAAAGTCCGATCTTCCATCACCGATGGCCATCTTGAGCAATGTTTACGCTTGGAGACAACATGTATCGAAGCCGACATCGACTATTTGGTCCGAGAAAAACAATGGCAATCCGCTCATTTTCGTATTTCCAGCATTTATGGTTGAGTGCTAAATGCTTGTGAAAACAAAACGCAATTGAAAATGTAATGGTGTCAGCCGCAATGCTAATTTAGCGCTGTTCAGTGTGCTACTTGGTTGGCCTCACACCGAAACGCCGAAATACGGCTTTAGATACGCTGCTATCGCTCTTGTTAGCAGGTGCGCCTGCGGTGTCATTCAGCGACTAAGTGAGACCCGCCACGCGTGACAGGTTGGACAGGCCTGCCACAAGGAACTGTGACGACGTTTCGGTAGTTGAATGACGGAGTATTGGCCTATAATATATGTATATATATATATATATATATATATATATAGATATATATATATATTGTACAATCGGGGGGCTGGATTCTCATAAAGTTTAAGAGCCCCTGTTCTAATGCAACCAATACAAAGACAATGTGAAGAGATTTCGCGCGATAGTGGTTCTGTGTCAAAAGGAACCAGTACTTACGAACTTTAGTTTCTGTCAAACATTCCTCCAGCGTGTGCCCACATATGACAGACAATTCTAACTGTCCAAACACAATATATGCCTTGACGAATAACAAAAAATTACAACAAATTGTCTCATGAGGGCAGCTTAAAAATTGTCAAGCCGTTGGCTCTGCGCAGGCAAACAAATTTATTCAAAATCTGAAAAATGCAGATTATTCTTCGAAAAGAGTGGAACTAGTCTTGCTAATTTGTACAAGAAACAACAACTAAAGCAGCAATTATTAGAAGAAATAATAATTGACGTTTCGTAAAACAACTGTTTGATTTCATTTAAATCATTCGTTGTTACTGTTACGTTGTTGTTTTTCGTATATTATTTTATTCATGACATAACTACTTTCTCCTGATGAACTCACGCGCTATGCCGCTATGCAGATGAAATTTGCGTGAAGCCACCTTTGAAGACTTTGTTTTTTGAATTTTGAATGGGGAGAATGAGCTCAAAAGCAACCTGAAATATGGGGCGTAAAACCGAGCAGAGAAACATAAAAAAAACGCATCCAACATTTGCTCCCATTTCGCAGACAGAGCATGTTAGTACACGAAAGGTTGTTTTCAGCAAGAAATAACTGTGTAACCAAAAACGTGCTTTTGTTTCCTACAAAATTTTTCCTATTGTAAAACTATGCAATCGATAAAGTTCTCTTTTTGGATTGCCAGTGCTTACTCCATGCTGTCTGTTATTGGTGGAGAAGTTGGCGACTTGTCCCTCCTAAAACGATTAAATTTCGTAAACCGGGGGAAAATGTTTGAGCCCAAATCTCTCGGGTACGCTGTATGAAATACATTATTTTGAGTAAGCGTCAATTTCTGTTGTTTTGATTTTGACATTTCACTAGCATAATTACTGCTAATCTAGAATTTGCAGAGCGTAAGTAGTTTCTACTTGGCAAAACTGACAAAATGCGCAAGACAGTAAATCAGAGCTCACTGTGAAAACCGGTTTTTAAAGCAATCTTAGATTTCGTTTGGAGGACGCGAACACAATCACAAAAAAGGCAGAGACCATCTTTACAGAGGAAATATTGCGAGCGAAGTTGCTTTGAACAAAATTATATGCTGCCTTTCTTTCCTTAGCACAGAGTATGTTATTACATGCACTCAGCAGCACAAGAAAATAAAAGGGCCATTGAAACTATTTCTTGCACCAAAACCAAAACCGCAGCACGATCAACGCGGAAACGATAAGACGCTACCTTTCGCAAAATGTCGAAAGATGAGCGGATACCAACGACTTCAAACTTAACGCCGATTTTGACTGGGCTCACTACAAGGTCAGTGAAAAAAAACATAGAAATGCTGTAAGCGTTTGCAAAGACGCGTTTTTCGCTATGCTGACTCGAAACAAGCAGATGCCAGCGTGTTAAGCGTTGATATGTTTCTGTGTGCGCCACTTGGAGGAAAATTTTTATTCGTGACAAGACTTGTTAAGCGTAAACTGAAACGAGAAACCATCAGCAGCATGGCAAGAAAATCGGATTTGCTATGTACGGAAAATGGCCTGGGTCGTTTGTTCTTGACGAAACGTCGGCGCAGCGGGGTGCAAGCAAGTCTTCGTCAGGTGAGACATCGTACAGCGCGGTTGGGATAACACAGTTAGTCCAATGGCCCATAAGCTCGGCACACCTCGTTGCCAGCAGTTGTAAAATCACTTGTTCTACGTCTAACTCTAATGTTTTGCGATGAACAGACAATAAGATGATGACTTCTTACGTGGAGCATTTGTCCGACCACACAATTGAGTGTGCGGTTGACTGCAGTGGATTGGATGCAGTCGTACTGCTCATATGTTCAAGTGCGGTTCTTTAGTACAAGGTCTAGTTAAACCGTCATTTGACAGCATCAAAAAACACTGGAATTAAATTAATCCCGCCAGGTTCCACATGCAGTAAGCACACTGCTTTCGTTAAAGTGTCATATATTTTGGTGCAAATAAAAAAAAAAAACAACTCGACATCCCGAGCTTCGCGCAGTAAGCCGAACAAAATATCAGTAAATTGTTTTCTCATGTCCGTTATAACGGTCTCGCGGTAAGAACCCTGCATTTCCAAGGCTGCACGAAAGTCAACGTTGTTTACAATCTATTCAAGCGTGTCGGTTCCACGCAGCCAGACTCGGGACCTCGACAGGCGCGAAGTGGCAAGTTTTCACTCGGTCATAAAAGACTAATTTTAAGATGCGTATCGAGAGAGACCTCACGGAAAGGTCGCATTAGGCCGTCGCTTCTTTGCAGGGTGAGTTGTACATCAGATTTTATTTGGCCGTAGCAAAACTTTGCTATCGACATGGCGACGGTATGACACTCATGTCGTTATGGCAACATGACAACGGTATAGCAAGTGAAGCAACTACGAAAATGGTCGCTTTTTGCCGCAAGCACCGTAGTCATGCCTACCGACGCGAGCAGCAAGTTTAACGACGGCTTTCGCCACACGGACATCCAAAACAAATATATTTGAACATCGTGCCAGATATGTTTTTCTTGGCCATTATTAATTCTCGATGACGTGCGTCCGACGCGTTTAATTCGAACTCTTATTACGGTTCAAGATTGAATTTTAATGTTGTAGCAAGGCACGTGACCTGCTCCAACGCCCACGACGCATTTATGTTTTCGAAGCTAATCTAGGTCTCTCTGCAAGCAATAAGTGCGCCTAAGGATGACGACTTCTGTTTTATCAAAGCAAAAAATTGCTACTCTTGGCAATGCCTGACACTAACTAAAATATCACATTTAAATGAATTTTCAAAAATTCAGTTTCAATCGATAATAACGGTCGATCGTACAATATCGAATTCCCAACACAGGTCTCAAATTTCTCGCATTCTTCTTTTACAAAGCGCAACGGAAATCCTAAAATATTTCACGACTATTCCGTATCGCAGAAGAGATTTCCTGATACGAACCTTGAACTGCACATCCTCGCCCTCCCCACGTAACTCGGGACAGCAGCACGTTGCTGCAAACGCCAATGATAAGACTAAAAGCTCGCAAAAACTAGATTAATACGCCCAATTGTTCAACGGTTATTAACATGAAACATGATTCTGTTAACTGGATAAATATTAATCGCACCGAAAGGTTGGAGACAAAACTGCCGAAATTCAACAACAACCAGTGATAAGTTAGGACCACGTGTATACAGTTTCTCCCTTTTCGGGTGGTAATCAAGGATTCTCCGGACTGACGCCACCACCTTCAGCCTGCATAGGAGTCAAACTGAAGCAGTTTCGAAGTCGTCAGAACTACGATTTGATCTGAAGGAATATTGTTCTGACTGCGAACTAGGACGCATGGAGCGTTACGCAGCTTTGATGACTTTGTGCGAAGAGTACAATGAACAGTCTATCGTGTACCGACTTGAAACAAATCTTCACGCCTTTCATTGCAATTTGACACGAAGGACGAATCATAAGCAAACACAGTTCAATGAGGCTATGCATGCACCACTATACTCTAAATCAGAGGTTCCCAACCTGGGCACATTTGACTATCCGAAGGGGTACATTTATTGTACAGCCGCAACGACGCTACCTTTATAATTCTAAAAATGTAAAAGTTCTATTAAAAGTTCAGCGGATTTTTGTTATTTTGCTCAGCCTTTCTGTCAAAAAAAATTTTAGGGGTATTTCCTCATCTGTCGAAATGCTGAATGGGTACATGGTCAGAGAAAGGTTGGGAACCCCTGCCCTAAATCATGCGTATCTTCGTGGGACTTGGTCGTATATTACTGTATGTCAGTAATACGAAACGCAAGGATGTAACACGGTTCATTCAATATTTTGCGAACATTTTGAAACCTTGAAAGTGACTGGGGGTAGGGGTGGAGATCCATGACATTATCTGCTTACAAGCATCGTGGGGAGAACGTGACACCAAATGCTGATGGGTTGGTTTGTTTCCAGTGCCTAACGTTTAGCAGAATCAATTGCAATGACTTGTTTCGCCTGCCTAATTTGTTGAGGTTTGCAGCTATTGTTATCTCATTATTTTTACACACGCGTGGAAGAGAGCAACACAGTAGGGTGCGTGACATGCAAACTCAGTCTCGAGGTAATGTCATGAAGCGAAGTCAAACCCAGCCACTAAGCAGCAAGTGGGAACAACTGCACAACGTTTTAAAAAGTCTGCGCTACTGCACAGCCGAGCAACAAAAGCCAACATGCGCCGTTGAATCGCGACAAGGACCGCAGAACATCATACATTAAAAGTTCAGGCTCAGGCAAGCATAGAATGTTTCGAAGCAGCAGAGTTTTGTTAGAAGCAGCAACGCAAAAACCAATAATTTCAAACGAAATCACGTCGCACGTTCCGAAAAGTAATGTCATCCTGAGCAAGATTCAATGAATCAGGGTTCTGCTTTTGCGGGCGACTGCAGCTTCTCAGTTCAAAGAGTGGCTGCAGCTCTCCAGTTTAATTTCGAGCTTGTTTCGCTAGTGCTGGCAATAAACTTAACACGTTGCATACAGGGTAACAAACGAGCGTCATTTGCCACCGCCACATCGCTTGGTGCATCAATATATGGGTACTTTTGCAAACGGCCAGAGCTTTTAGTGATACAGACAAAGGGTGTCAAACTCATATTCACCAAGGGCAACAATGAGCTGAAATACGTCACAGAACAAGAACCACTATACCGTTTGGTTTCGCAAGAACACCGCAGGCATGCGCGTTTACTGAAAGAAGTTTTAAACACACGTTAGCTGAATAGTTTTCATAGAATCTCCACGCTGCTGTTTGAGATGGAACAACACCAACACAGAGGTAAATTACTAAGAGCAAATGCATTTTAATTACCAACTGTTTGTCTCAGTTCTACACAGAAATATTCCAAAAATGTCCTCGGGCGGTTTGACATTGACAGTAGTCATCTTAAACTGCGTCATAACCAGTCCGCATCATTGTTCGTGACGTTATTTGCTGAAAATTTTAGCTGCCAGCGAGTTTTCACAGCAGCTAAGTCCGAACTATCGATAAATTCATTCGAAGCTAAACGTATACACAGTTGCGAACTCCTTTCTGTTTATCGCTCCCCAAACATCAAAATGCTTTGTTTCGTTGGCGAAATCGTCGATGAGCGAAGCAACCCATTTTACAGCACAAGTAAAATCAACGATAAAAATTGCAGATTTTTCTTTCACTTACCGTTTCTTAACCATTTTACTTGCAGAGGTCGCAAATTAAATTGGTTCGCGTAAGGTTTTCACTATGCTCTAAATTTTCATGACCTTCGCATATGCGATCTACCATGCGACAGAAATAGAAACAGATCTATTTTGCAATCGCAACATTTGCACTTTGCGTGAGACTGGATTGACAAAAATGTGAAGCTCTTGAACTTTGTGTTTCGTTACAAGTCAAATCATTATGAGCAGCTGGGAAGGCAGGTCGCAAAACTTGCATATATATAGGCTAGAAGACTTTATTCACGACACTGCACATAGCATAAATCCAAAGTTTCTACACTTCAACCACAAAAAGAATAAAATAGCAGAAATTATCGGAAAACAAATTAAAGAAAAAAATATTTATCTCTACAAACAGTCTATACCAGTTGTTCTCAACCGTAGTTCTGAGAGCCACATGCAGCTCCCAAGCACCCTCTGTGCGGCCCTCAGCGCTCTTTCGAGAAAACCTTTAATATTTTGTGTAACAGACTTCGTTCCGCTATAAAACAAAACGTGTCAGCTCTCTGACAAAATCGTAGGTCTGGGATTTGTCTCCCTTCAGCGAAAAGTTTGAGAACAACTGGTCTATACAGTCCTAAAAAATAGAAATGCAAAGAAAACATTTCTCGCGACATATGGTATAAGTGTGTTCAAGTTAAATTTTTACGGGAGTCGCACACGTCTGATAACTAGCAGGAGTCCCAAATCTATTTCAAAATAATATTTCGATGGCAGCAAGATGCATGACAACGCTAATATCCTCAATGTTTTCATTTCTATTTCTATCAAAGGGAAATATATACCTTGTTCGCAAATAGTTTAAAAGTAGAAGCAACTACAAACAACTTTTAACAAGTGCTTCTGTCTAAGGCTTAAAAAATGGCATTCTCATCTGATAAGTGGTTAGAAGTTCACCGAATGCAATTTTGCGTCGGATTGCCTAAAGTTCCCCACAACCACGAACATCTGCAGACGATTTTGATTCAGCCTCCAAAGCTTCGCGCTTTTTTTATCGAAAATCACGCCTCTTGCAGCCCGGGTGCCCCAACTGGTGACAAGACCAGACCATTCACTCTCGGCCACACATAGTATTCAGGCTACTGACGAGTCAGATGACAGAAGTTTTTGGTGCTAGTAGTAGTATTGCCTACCTGCACACGTTGGTGAGCACCTCTGGAAAAGCTGTTCGGATAACTTATTTTACCAATTGGTCTAGAGTTTAACTCGCTTACTTTGTTAATCACCACAGACAGTCTTCAGAAAAAGTAATCCGCAATTTTTTGCCATTCGCAAAACCAGCTGAAACTGTTTTTTTTTAACAGAATGATACGGCAATACAGTAGTTAGTGCGATCAATCATGATCATCACCACTGCCAATAATAATTTGTAGTCCAATAAATAGGTTCACGTGCGCGGCAAGTTTTAACAGATATTGAAGCTTATGAACCAAAAAGTAATTTCATGCCTAAGAAATTTTTATTTGTAGAGCATCACACAAGCTCCAGCTGTTCACAAAAAGTCTTGGGGCATTGTTTGTCCATGGAAAATCAGTCATTGCCACTGTGAGAAAAATCGCCTCACAAAATTCCATGAAAATTTTGTCATCTGATGATTCATTCACGATCCAGTCGAAGAGAAGATTCGCACATGATTGTATTGTAAAATACTCTACTTCACCAACCTTATTAGTAGGAAGTATTTTACTTCCTCGGCCATATTTTGGCGATGTTTCGTAAAGTCACAAGCACACTCCTCAACTGTTATCTGAAAGCTATGCGAACATCACTAAAGTTGCTTACGAACTTCAAGGAATTTGCCAAAGTAGAAAATGATGAGCAGAATAAAATATTTACCGGTTGTAGAAGTACCTTGCGCTTTTCGCTGAACAGCATTTACCCTCATTTTATCTACAAACAACCAAATGCAAAATCGCTACTGATAAGAAAAACACAAACAATCGTGCGAAACAGTGTCAAGGCTCGAAATGTTACATACCAGTATTAGACGGCCTTGGCGACAAGTTGTTAGCCATTTAAAGCAAAACAAAACACGGCCTACCCATCGTTACTTTGTAGCTCACGCCGTCGACGTGTATCAGTCTGGACATTCTGTGGTGAGGCTTTATGGGCGCGCAATACTGGAACTGCTTGTCGTACACTTCACGGGCTCCGTTGGTTAAATTGCCCTCAATGCGGTCGACCTTCATTCGTTGCCTCTTGTCTCTGTTGACATTCGGAATGCTTTGGCTCATTATATCCAGACCTTCACTCTGGTCTTGCTCCACGATCTCAGGACGGTGGATCTGGCCTTTTTCTACCAGTTCTTTTGCTGGACTATGATTCGAATTATAGTCTGTACAGCTGGAATCAAACCTTTTTGAATTCTTACCCAATGGCTTTGAAAGTCGACGGAGCCTTTTCCATCCTAAAGGTGCTGCCAACTTCCTCAGTTTCGAATCGCTGCACTTAGTTCCAGCACATTCCGATGAATATCCACTCGCAGCAAGCGTTTGACAGCAGTGACACACTTTGTTGGTGGCCTGGTTTGCCTTCGGTGCGGTCCCGTTTTCCAGCAAGCCCTCGGGGTGCAATGAACTGCCACTCCAGGTTCTGTGAAAATTAGGGCTGTCGGTGGTCAGCCTAGACAACGAGTTTGACAGGCTTGCTTTCTGACACAGTAACTCGTTGCAGGAAACTGATCCGTTGCTACTCGCATTCGGTATTTCTTGCGACTGTTCAACTTCAGTGTACACAGCAGACTTGGATCTAAACAACGAACTGGTATTTTTGCTGCCGGATACATCCCGGCACTCTCCAGTGACACACAACATTGTGCTTACAAGTAAGTTTCGTAACAATGACCTCTGTATGATGTATAGAACAATGTAACAAAACCGGTTGAGGTGTTACAAAGGATACGAAAACCACAAGAAAAACACGTCGAGCCTGATGTGTTTTAAAATTTATCCATGGCTGAACGACCTCATTTAAGATAAAAACTGTCGCGGTGCCTTATTTGCTTTCGCACGGCAAGGGTTTTAGCGCGTTGACGCGCGTGGCGTGGTGCAACGCAATAATTGTAGCAGGACTGTAGGAAGAGAAGTGCGTTGTCACCAGGCAAGCGTCTGTGAACGGTCCAACGATAACAGCTCAATTCAAGCGCCGACGCAGTTGTCGGCGCCAACTTCCTGCCCGTTAGTAAAAACGAAAACAACCACGGCTGCAAAACAAGCATCAAGGCGCGCCCTACACA
>Ga0210059_1005254_pt1 | contig 20862 bp, 11 predicted proteins | sample Ectturendosymbi2_FD_188042 | JGI IMG/M metagenome (GOLD analysis project Ga0210059, IMG submission 188042) | Ecteinascidia turbinata endosymbiont from Florida, USA - Sample 2 (SPAdes) (version 2) | ecosystem: Host-associated > Tunicates > Ascidians > Unclassified | place: Key West, Florida...
CTCAAGTTATCAAAAAAATTTTGCAGGAAAAAATCAAAACGTGAAAAAATAAAAAGTGTTCCAAGCGTAGCGTTTTGGATAATCCGTATCCGGATCCGGCTTGAGCAAAAATGATATCCAATCCGGCTCCGGATCCAAAAAATTATCCAAAAATCCGGATCCGAGACTCCGAAAATCCGGATCCGGAACAACACTGATGCGTACATGGTATGAAGTCACAGGTGTCACGCGAAATTTCCGACTTGCGAAGTATCTCACTTCACGCCATGTGCGCACTGCGCATGCACTGCACAGCAGTGGTGTCACATTGTCACTCATGGTGTTTTTCCACTGGATCTAATGTGTGTTCATTGCATCTGGTGTTCTAGTGTTTTTTTATGGCTATCTAGTGTTTTTTATGAGTGAGCTGAAATGTAATTAATGGCACAGTTTTGAGTAATTGTAACTGTAATTGAGACCTTTTGATTTAGTTCAATTCTAATTTGCTAAAAATTCGCTAATTAAATCACTCTAGGCAGTGTCTATTTTGCCGCCAGGATGGCAGCAGCAAAAGGCTTGGTAGAAAGGAAGTAAATATAATAAAAGATAAACCTACAACCAAACCCTAACCGTTGCCCTAAAGCTAACCCTAATCATGACCTAAGCCTAACCTAACACTAAGCTAACCTAACCTATCCCTAACCTAATATGCTAAGTTGACACTAACCTGACCCTAACCTAACACTAAGCTAACGGTAAACCTAACCCTAATTCTAACCTAATTACCTATTCCTACCAACACCTAACCCCTGAAGGTAACACCTAAGCAGAGCCAGGAAAAAAGCAAAGCAAAAAACAAAACGAAAGTTGGCAAGGCGAGAGTCGAATCACCAACCATTGGCATAGCAGCCGTAACACCTAACCATTACACCACGAGCAGGACAGCGTTTTCTTGACAAATTAACCTTTTTCTTTGTGTTGCGTCATCATGCCACGAGACCAAATCATCGACTGCTGGCACAATAGCTCCAACCGATCTGTGGCCACCAGAATATCGCCGGTAAAATAGACACTGCCTTGTTGAATCTAAATTACACAAGACAATGTAATCTGTTTTGAGTTAAACCGCTGCGAAGTCACTTGGTGATCTGTTGAAAGTTTCAGTGACTTGTACAAACAAACAAGCGTTGCTGTTATCTCCCATTTTCTTTGTCTCTGGTTTACAATCACAATGAGTTGTAAAATGTCTATGGTTGGCATTGCAACGCATTTTCTAGGCATTTTCACTGTGTGTAAGTTTGGTTTTGTAATCTAGTGTTTCTTTTGTGAATCTAGTGTTTTTTTATCGTGAAATCTAGTACTTTTCTGTAACAACATAGTGGCAACAGTGCTGCACAGAGTAGGCTTAATTAATACTGTAGAATTTGTCTAATTTGTCAACTCATGGGGATTAGAAAAGGTAGTGTCTATTTTACTAGCGATATTCTGTCAGCAACAGATCCGCTGGAGCTATTGTGCCGCCAGTCGAAGATTCGGTCTTGTGGCATGACGCAATACCAAGAAAAAGGCTACATTGTCAGGACAACGTCGTCCTGGCTGTGGTGCAACGGTTATGTGTTATGGCTGCTATGCCAATGGCTTTCGGTTCGACTCTCACCTTGCCGACTTTCGTTTTGCTTTTTTTTTTATTTGCTTTTTTCAGGCTCCGCTGAGGTGTTATGTTTAGGGGTTAGGCCTAGTTTTGTTAGTTTAGGATAAAGGTTAGGTTAGTGTTAGGTTAGCGTTGGCTTATAGTGTTAGGTTAGAGTTAGATTGATTAGCATTAGGTTAGGTTAAGGTTAGGTTAAGGTTAGGTTAAGGTTAGGTTAAGGTTAGGTTAAGGTTAGGTTAAGGTTAGGTTAAGGTCAGGTTAAGGTCAGGTTAAGGTCAGGTTAAGTTAAGGTTAGGTTAGGGTCAGGATTAGGGTTAGGGTTGAGTAAAGGTCAGCGGCGTCGGTACCACCAGCGTAGAGATGTACCTCCAGCGTAGGGGTTGATTCAGTAAGCAACTGTTTGTACCTCCAGCGTAGGGAAGCCTTCAGAAAGCAACTGTTTGTGCCTCCAGCATGGGGATGCCTTTAAACAGCACCTGTTTGTACCTCTAGTGTAGGGGTGACTTTAGACAGCTACTGTTATACCACCAGCATAGGGCGTTGATTTATAAAGCCAATGCTTGTACCTCCAGCATAGGGATGGCTTTAGAAAGCAACTATTTGCACCTCCAGCATATAGGGATACATTTAGAAAGCAACTGTTTGTACCTCCAGTGTAGGGATGGCTTTAGGAAGCAATTGTTTGTGCCTCCAGCATAGGGAGTTGATTTAGAAAGCAACTGTTTGTGCCTGCTACGAAGGGATGGCTTCAGAAAGCAACTGTTTGTACCTCCAGCATAGGGAGTTGATTTGAAAGCAACTGTTTGTGCCTTTACAACCTAAATAAAACGTTTATGATATCAAAGCAAACGTTGAACCTGAGACAAGCGGGAAACAATACTATAGATATTCCACTGACCACTCTGCATGGTTACTACAACGTTTGCACAGGGTGATCTCTACCCTGGAAGTACAAACATTTGCTTTCTAAAGCCATCCCTACGCTGGAGGTACAAACAGTTTCTTTATGAATCAACCCCTACGCTGGAGGTACAAACAGTGTACAAACAGTTGCTTTCTAAAGGCATCCCTACGCTGGAGGTACAAACAGTTTCTTTATTAATCAACCCCTACGCTGGAGGTACAAACAGTTGGTATCTAAAGCTACCCCTACGCTCCTGGTACAAACAGTTGCTTTCTAAAGGCATCCCTACGCTGAAGGTACAAACAGTTGGCAGTTGCTTTCTGAAGGCATCCCTACTCTGGAGGTACAAGTAGTTGCTTTGTAAATCAACTCCCTACGCTGGAGGTAGAAACAGTAACCTTCTAAATCAACCCCTACGCTGGTGATACTGACGCCGCTGACTAGTCCTCTTATGGCTAGGTTTTAGGTGTATCTTTTAGTTACATTTACTTCATTAGTTACATTTACTTTGTTTCTACCAAGCCCTTTGCTGCTGTCATCTTGGTGGCAAAATAGACACTGCCTTCAAATAAAAGAGTCAGTTTGTCATTGATTTGAAACGGTGTGGATCTCGTACCCTAGGAGTTATGTGTTGCGGCTGCTATGCCAATGGTTTTCGGTTTGACTCTCACCTTCTTGCTGACTTTGTTTTGTTTTTTTCTTTACTTTTTTTCAGGCTTTCGTTTTTTTACTTTTCAGGGTTACGGTTAGTAGGGTTAGGATTAAGTTAGAGTTATGTTTAGGGTTTATCTTTTACGTTTACTTCATTTCTTCCAAGCCTACTGCACTCTCGTTGTGCGTTACTGTTACATCACAGGTGGCGTATGAATAAGTTTTCAAATTCCAAGATACACAAGCATATCCTTAGCCACTGCCAACTGAAAACCATTGGCACAGCAGACTTGAAACGTATCTGCTATGCTACTTGGATACTTAAACTGACTGGCTTATTCGAACCTCCCCATGCGAGGTGGTGCAGTTGAATACATATTGAAATACAAAGATCCATGGGTGGTTCCATAGTCACTTCCTACTTAATAATTTGACAACCAGATTTATGGATTTTCCACACTCAACTGCATCCCTAGTAAGAATATTTACAATTACACTTGTTAATAATGCAAGGCATCGATCAGTAAATTTTTAATAGGAAATCAATTTCATGTAAAATTATGTATCCACAGTCCTGAAAATGCAAGCAAAGCTTACTGGTGAAATGTTGAAAGGCTAAAGCAACAGCAGAGAAAAATAACCAAGCTCAAGACTACAATCAAAATATCATAACACAAGCTCAGAAATCATAATAGTTTAATGAACTGATTGACATCAAGAACACCAGTTGCATCAAACAGAAACTGTGACTTATAACATAAGAAAAGCGGTTACTCATAGTCATAGTGACTATAAAATTAGAAAGACGTTTTCTCAAATAAATAAATGACTGAAATATCTAACTAATAGACGCCAATGGCTAAAATCTCCAATTAAAATCTAACTCATGGTGAGATGACTAACAACGCTTAAGAAATTTAGCAAACCATGAGTGGGCAGCAATTCTCTAGGGTATGCATAAAAACCTGCCACAAGCTCGCTTTTAATGCTGTGGTAGGAGTAAGCAAGCTGTGTTCAGAGCAAAGCTAGCACACAAAGTTGAAGACAATATCTGACTGAGTCAAACAACACTAAGCAAAGTAGGCTATCGTAATAATTATTTTCCATGGAGGAGCATCATATTCTGAACGTTATTTTGCACGACAAGTAGGTGATACCATTTATTTTCACAGATATCCAGGAGAGTGAGAACTTGGTTGTTCAACAAAAGTAACGGTAAATGCTTCGTGTAGAGGTGGCTTGTTTATAGTGCCATGGCTCTTTGAATAGTGTAGTGACAAGGCCGTCTGGTCCTTGTCACTGTCAGTTTTACAATCTTGTTTATTCCAATTACTGCGACGCACTGACCATCTTTTGGAAAATTTGTTGCTAGTTTGCCCAACATACTGTTCATGACATATCACACAAGTCACTACGTAAATGTCAAATTTGCGCAAGTCAAGTTTTGTTTCAGAAGCAATTGTGAAACATTTGGTACCATGATTATTTTTTTCATATCAATCATCAAGTGCACAATGCTCACATGGCCAACATCTTAATCTACCACAAGTCAAAAATGTTTAGGCAGTGGCTACACGTCTGCCTGTGGACCTTAAATGTTTGAAACCTCATTCGTCTGCCACTTATAACATGACAGTAGCGCACAACGAGAGTGTAGTAGTCTTGGTAAAAATGCAGTAAACCTAAACCTTAACTGTAAACCTGAACCCCTAAACCTAATCCTTAAATCTAACCCCTTAACCTAAATGTAACCCATAAACCTAAAGCCCAAACGTAAACCAAAATTATAAATCTTAAGAGAAAAGTTTGGAAAGTTTAAAAAAAAGTTAAAGAAAAACTGATCTAGTGAATTGAAACGTGCAACCACTATACATAACCATTTTTATACATAATATTGTGATTTTAGAGTTTGGGCATAATAAAGATGCCTGCCAAGTCATTTGAAGGTTTGTGTAGCTACTTCATGTTAGTATATAAAATATCCTACAAAAGGTTTTGTCTCTTATGAAAGGCTAGATTCTCAACAACATTACTTTTCAAACATGATAATTTTTAATTATGTACTGTATAATGATTAATTGCAAGTCTTGATTTTAGCATCACACCACAACTTTAACAAATCTTATGCTTGCATTTGCCAAGGACTTTGCACCGGACATACTAGCCTATGTCAGCAATCAAAAGTAATCCATTGAAAATGAATTTTTGCATTAAAGCATGGTGTTTCTAGTTAGTGATTCTTGTATATAAAACTTCTTACACATTTTTATAGAAATATATCATCTATGTGATTAAACTACCTGCTTTAATAAAGTCCAAAACAATGAGAGGCCGAGGAGGTCGAGGTCGTGGTGGGGGTGCTGGTCGAGGACCTGCCAGGGTCTTTGTTCCTCACATTCCATTTGACTTTGTCATGTGTGAACAAGCATTTCCCAGGGTGAAATCAGCTCCAAATGATGAGGAGTTCACACAGGTATGGTTGTTGGAAAAGTGCTTATTGGCTCGAATTTAAATCTGTGGTTTTCAACTTTAAATCAATAAATAAGCAAAACCTACTCAAGGTGTTTTTGTGTAGAAAGTACTAGGATCCCACCACTTAATCAGCAGACAATTGGCCATTTTGCTGATTAATTATAGCAGTATCAACTTTTTTGACCAATTGGTCATCTTTTGGGCTATTCTGTTGCAAATATGTCAAAACTTGTTTTCAGGTACAACATCAGTGACCAAATAATTTTGCCTGTCAGCAGTATTTGCAATTATTAATTATATAACTTATCTAATCTGTTAAATGACATTCATGACTTTGCAGCTAGTTCTGTATGGCCAATCTCCTTCACGATGGATACAGCACATTTCTTCTGGATATGAGACCAACCAATGATCATGTTTTACCACAGGGTGCAAAATTTTCTGTGTATGTTAGTGACATGCAGAAATTTCTTGTAGTATACACATATAAGCTTTGCCATACAGCATTCATATGCATTATGTGTAAACTGTGAACAACTTAGGAAAGAAAATGCAATTTATCTAACACCTTAGCTATCATAATGAAAATAACGGCCAAAGAAAACGACATATTGCAAACGTTTCGATAACTCCTGTTGTCATCATCAGTGCATTGCAAATTGGACTACAGTGAATATGTTCTAATTGGTCATTCAGGAGAAAAGCGCTGTAAAAATGAAAAACGCAAAGGGCTATTTTGGTAGTGACGTAGTGGCGCGAAGCATACGTAGTCACATGACTCAGCTGGATACACGCCGATGGTGATGGCATGTGACGTCATGAGTGAGGCATGAAGCTCTGTTACAAGTTAAAAATGCATAGAGGCATCGATGGGATGTTAGCATTCAGCTCTGGTTTGTGCTCTTGAATCAACAAAGATTCAAGAATCTGCAGCCGTCGCCAATTGTCACTGCTAATGTCCTAAGGGTTGTGAAAGTCAACCCGATGATTTGGGTTGGCTTGCAAATGTCTGCATACTGAAGAGCTTAGTGATGTTCAATGCTTTTCTGTACAATTTATTAAATTGCGTTGCGTTTGCCTGATGCAAGAGGCACCGCATGAGCACATAAGCTTGTACACAACGTTAAACTGGTTTAGTAAAGCTTGCCAGTCCTTAACACTTTGAGAGCCGGTGTACAATATATTCGTACCTAGATTTCGGCCTAAAACCAGCAGTTTTTGCTTGCCTTACCAACGCCATAGCTCATACGCTGATTGTGTTAGAGAGCTGTTCAAGGGCTCAAACGGATCGGCCAGTCTTCTAGACTGCACCGGAAAAAAATTTTTTGGTTGGGGGTTGTGGATTTTTTATGAGTGATGTCATAAGTGAAGTAGTTTTGGGGCCATTTTGGCTCATGTTACTTGGCCTAGGTCCTAACCGCTAGGCCAAAGTATTTCGCTGAAGTTTTTATTGGAAACTGGGCTCGAGCCTGAGTCTTTTGAGCCTTTGATCGACTTTCTAGCATTTCTGGTTCAAAAGTTATGATCTAAAATAAAAAAATTAATTAATTAGCTAATTAGTCAAATATTTTCATTACTTTAGATCATAACTTTTGAACCTGAAACCCCAACAGGTCATCCAAACTATCAAAAGAATCAGATCGTAGCCTAGTTTCCAATAAAAACTTGAGCGAAATACTATCATCTAACGGTTTGAGACCAGGGCCAGGTGAAGGGGGCCAAAAAGTCCTCCACGTATGATGTCACTCATAAAAACATCCGCACCCCCCAACCAAAAATTTTTTTTCTAGTGCAAGCTAGTCAGCTTTTGACCAGGTCGGTAGCATTTACCAGACCAGAGAAATTCCTGTGCAAACCACGTGCGTTTCTGTGTTGTTTTTTTTTGCAAAAATCCTTGAAAGCGGCTGGACACCAAAGTGTTGAGAACCAGATTTGAAGCTTTTGAGTACTTTGAAAGCAATGTAGCTTCATATTCACTACAGCCTTGTGTCTTATAAAGCTGCTGAGTTCCTGTCGTATGTTATTAGATGCAGAACCTAAATACGGTAGTTGTAATGAAATAGATTTGGGTGAAGGAGAGGGTTCAGCTGGTGCATCACGTTGTTGCGTGACGCCGTATTTTCTGTTTAAGTATTGCTGAACGCAATGGTCCAAAAATTGTTGGCGTACCCGTTGTAAGACAACATTCGCTTAATATTCATAAATTCCGTGTGCACCAGTTGGTAGGAACTGGCATTGTCATAAGTGCAGCAAAGTAGAGAGTTGACAAGGTTTCGTTTCTTGTGCAACGGAACAAAAACCTTGAAGTTTGGGATCTAAGGAATTTGGGAGCGATGTCATAAGTAAGGTAGGTTTACACCTTTTTTTAAAGGTAGGTATACACCATAAGTAAGGTAGATTTACACCGTCATAAGTAAGGTCGTAAGGTTACACCACTGCCTAGTAAGGTTACAGCACATAAGTAAGGTTACACCACTGCCAATGACCTCAGGTTTCACAACCCTGAGGTCATTGGCAGTGACAATAACTGGCGACGGCTGCAGATTCTTAAATCTTTGTTGATTCAAGAACACAAACCAGAGCTGAATGCTAACATCCCGTCGATGCCTCTATACATTTGTATACTTGCAACAGAGCTTCATGACGTCACGCACCATCACCATCGGCGCTTATCCAGCTGAGTCAGGTGACTACGTATGCTTCGTGCCACTACGTCACTACCAAAACAGCCCTTTGCATTTTTCATTTTTTACAGTGCTTCTCTCCTGAGTGACCAATAAGAACCTGCAGCCTGATCACTGCAGTTCAATTTGCAATGCACTGATGATGATAACAGGAGTTATCGAAACATTTGCAATATGTCGTTTGTATCGTTTTCTTTGGCCGTGATTTTCATTATAAGGCTATTCATCACTTCTGCTTTTCGTATACCTTTGCTATCAGTGTATGAATATACTGTACTTTGTTTGAAATGATGCATTTGAGCTGCTATTTTCACGCCACTTTGCAACTCTATGGATTGCCAGTTGATTGTGCTAGAGAGCTGTTCAGACCCTCATAAGATTTGGTAAGTCTTCTACTTTCCAAAAACTTGAAGTTGTGGATCTAAGGAATTTGGGAGGGATGTCATAAGTAAGTTAGGTTTACACCTTTTTCGCTGAAGTTATTGGGCTCCAACTATAAGAGGGAAGTGTTTTGCTCAGTTTTTAGTGGAAACTAGGCTAAAATCTGAGTCTCTTGAGACTTTGATTGGCTTTCTAAGGATTCTGGTTCAAAAGTTACAGCCAAATAACCAAAGTTTGTATAATACATGCTTTTTGGGTAATTTTTACCCAAGTTAGGGAATGGCCACGGCTGGTCATTGGCTATAAACAAGCTGAAGTAGTTCATCCTGAGACCCCAAGACTGTTATTATCCTGAAACTTCTGTTCTAAACTCATCCCAAAACCTTCTGTCACATAGTGTGGATAATCCTGCAAACATCCCTCTTCTTCCACTGCATTGCTAGGTATCTTTTTCGCATGGCCTTTTCATTAACTGAAATGTCTTTTAATGTTAGCTTTTTTAGGGACACCTGACACGATAACCGTACTGTTTATTTTCGGTGTCTTGGCAGACTGTTTGCTATGAAAATGCAAATGCAACAATACCTTCCTTATTGCCAATAAACTTACTACTACCACTACATAGCAAGACTATGTTAAAACCACAGAACACTTGGCAGCATTGAACAAAAGGTTCCATGAAAGCTCGAAGTAACAAATGGACATGAAGTAAGCAAAGCAACAAATAAAACATCTTCCCAGCTCACTAGAGCAATTTTTCTCAAAATTTTCCATCTTGCAAACCCTGAATACTTCAGACATTGAATGAAACATCAGACAGTCTACATATGAATGAAATGTACAAGTCTTTTATCCAAGTCAAAACAAAGTTTCAGCAGAAAATTATGTGGACAGTATAGACCATTGGATCATAAACATACTTTCAAATTACCTAGTTAAGCCTAGTGATGCATGTCAGACAACAATTGTGGTGTGATGAAGCTGAATTATGGCCTAGGTAAGCAGATAAAACTATGTCAGTTTTTTAAAAAGTGTTTTAGGGACCTGATTAGGGTCCCTAGAATTGAAAATCGGGTCCCCAGAATCAGAGAAAATCAGGTCTCTAGAATCGGAGAAATCAGGTCCCTGCAGGTCCATATCAGGAATGTACCATTTTTCTTAAAAAAAACTTGAACTATATATTAATTTTTTTGATTAGATTTTGTTTTATTGGAGCCCCTGAAACACATTCATGGACCCTAAGAAATTCACTGATCCTGGGTTAAGAATCCCTGTTCTAGAGCATGTTCAGGAAATGAAAACACAATGCAGGTAGAAACTGTGAGATGGATTTCTTAATGATTTGCTCATAGATATGACTGCATTGCCTTTGTGGCGAGGTACACTGTATAACAACCTGGATATCCATCAGTGTAGATGTTGTTACCAGATGTGTAGGAAAAATACAGGGTTACACAATAAATTAAGGAAAAAATACAATGGAAAAACATTCTGTCATTGCAATTTAATATGAGCTTCCCCAAACAAGTAATGCCTAAAATTTTACGATGTTTCAAATTTAATTTTAATATGATATTATTATTTGCTACAGAAAATTGACAGTGGCTTTTGCATTTAGCTTAGGGATGGGCATTTAGGAATACCAATTCCAGAAGGATTCGGATTCAAAACTATCCAAATCCAAATTTATGCTAATTTAATCCAGGTATCCAAATCCAAATGTATGCTAATTTAAATCTTCCACAACATCAGTGGTATACTTGCTTCTATCACATTAAAAGTTAATACGCACAAACAGACATTTTTTCAGTCCATTCACGTACGTTTTTCTCTTGCTCTGCATGAAAACAGAGCACTCTGTGCATGCACAGAAATTTTTTCAGTCCATTCACATGCATTTTTCTCTCGCACTGCGTGGAAACTTAGTGGTATTGTGCATGCACAGTTATTTTTTCCATCCACCACCTGCATTTTTCTCTTGGCACGTGGAAACTTGACGCTACTGTGCATGCACTGAAATTTGCAGTTCACTGCATATGTTTTTTTTGGACACCAACTTGCACAGTAATTTCTGCAGTTTCTTAACCGACCACATGCATTTGTAAGTCGTTGAGTGCATTATTTCCCTCATGTTTTAAAATCAGTTGTAGTCATTTTGTTAATGTGTCAGCTAGACAAAATTTTTGGAGAAAGGAAAATTGCGAATTACCAGCTGCTTTTGCTTGCACAAATGGCATGAAAAAGTCTTTGCATAAATTGTCATGTCAGCCCTTTCCAAGAGATCTTTTTCCAGGGAAGAATTAACTGACATTACAATTTAAAGGACAACAAACGTATATGTCAACTAGTTTCACAATCGCAGGTAAGCAATAGCTTGTTGGAAATAAAGAGTTGATGGCGTTGTTTGCCATGCAAGAAGTCGTATACTTCTTTCTCACAATTGATTTTTACATAACAATAAAAGATCAAAGCAATTTTACTCAAGCGTTCTCCATAGTGATTGTGCAAGTATATTCCTAACAATCTGTACAGATGACAATTAAAAGCTCTAGAAGGTTTTCTATAGGCTTTAGAGGAATCAGCTGATTGGGCTCTGCTTTCATCTTTGTGCGATGGTTCAAACTTGCACCTATCTGTACTCAAGTAACTTCACTCCACAGGTGAAACAAGCAAGGAATCAATCACAAATTTTTGTAGGAAATCGATTTCACGTAAAACTATGCATCATCAGTCCGTACATCTTATTCAAATAGATTCTATTTGAATAACATGTAAGGACTAACGATGTGTAGTTTTATGTGAAATCGAGATTTCCTATTAAAATTTGTGATTGATTCCTTGTTACTTGAATCTCTACAGATAACGCTCCACAGATGCATTTGTGTAGCTGATTGTCAGCATCAATTTTACAAGTCCATGCATGTATTGTAAAGAGCTTCTTGCTGTATGTCACGCATACACTGAATGTTTGACAAGCTAGTATGGTATCTTTTTAGCACCATGTTCACCTGAACAAAAAGTGATTGTGATGTATAAATGCCCTGTGACCAGTGATAACCTGGAAATCCTTCCTTGAGTGTTACGACTAGAGCTTGACCAAAAGGCTTTTTTTAGGCTGGAACTGATGTTTTTCATTTTACATTGCCAATAACCGATATCAATATTTTTGCATTACTGAAACCACTGTTGAAAGATATTACTTCACTGCGATGAAGAACCATACAAAATTGATCTCTATGCAAGCCTGGGCTACTAAAACAGTCAACCACCACAGCACATATACCCTCATTTATTCGCAGACAGTCATTTGCTTACCATGCAAAAACTTGTGAGCAAATGTTACGTCACAGAGCTGTGTATCTAGACAATTGCACTGCTGTCTGAATAATATGCACTGCTTGATTGACATTGTCAGAGGGTTGCGTACCATAAGGAACAGGACAGTTAGTTTGCTTTTATCAATCACAGACAAAGTAACAATTGCTTTACTGAATGTTCTGTACAAAACAATATCGTACAGTTTTTTTATGAGCAAATGTTGCATTGCCATATCAGCTGATATATATTGACATGCCGATGCATCGATTGATCTCTAGTTTTAATGATGCAACCAACACCACTATCAAACTAAGTAGTTGCTCCAGGCCACTACTCGAGTTTCATTGAGTCTTAACAACTTTGTTGCCAGTAATGTTGGGCAAAATTCCTGCTTTTCAACTGTTATAGCAACTACATATCTCGCCAAGTGATTGTGCTAGAGACCTGTTAAAACCCTCAAAAGACTCAGCAAGTCTTTTCGAGTCCGTAATTAAAAAAATATTTTTAGCTTGGGGTTTCAGCTTTTTGTGAGTGATACCGTAAGTGACGTAGGTTTTAGGCCGTTTTGGCTCAGGTTACCTGGTCTGGGGCCCCACCACAAGAGGAAAGTATATCGCTCATGTTTTTAGTAGTTAACTAGGCGAAAAGCCGAGTCTATTAAAGCCTTTGATCAGCTTTCTAATGATTCTGGCTTAAAATTTTTGGCCTAAAAACAACAAAATAATTTTTTTAAGGAAAATGTTAGGAACCCAGTATGGACCTGTAGGGACCTGATTTCTCTGATTCTAGGGATCCGGAAACACTTTTTAAAAAAACCTGACAAAATAATTAATCTCCTAATTCAGCTATGTCCAACCCAAATTTCTTACAGAGCCAAAAATTATGTATCTTAACCAGGGCCGCATATTAATGAGGGCCACACATTAGTTGTATCGTTTGCTTTGGCCGTAGTATTTATTATAAGGTCACACATTAAATGACTTACTGTGATCTAAGCGAACTAAATTCAGTTAAAGCTAATGTACTGAAAGTGTTCTAATCCTAACCAGAATGGTAACCACTGTTTGGCACCCTTAACCACTTCGTAAGTGTCATGTGATAGGCAAGTTTAGTTCTAATGGAACAAGGGTAAAAATCAAAACTATTTAAGGTTTTGCATCAAGGTGTCAGTGAACATATGGAAGTCTCGCAGCACGCAGTGCAGGAGATATAACATGGCACTGAAGACCACCTGCATCAAAATTGTCATAGTTAAGATAAAGGGCAGATTGTCATTGTCAGTATGAAGACTATTTGTACTACTACAAGAACCAAAACTGGGCTGCACAAAACCTTCGATATTTAATTTGTTGTTCTTCAGCCATCACGTTTGGGATGGTGTGTGGGTGAGAAGTGGGTGGGGTGGGCTATTTGCCCAACATAAAAACTTAAGTTGCGCTATTTGCAATAAAAATGCCTGCCAACATCGTGTAGCCACCATTATCTCAAAAGAGAAGTTTGATGCTGAATTGGAATTATTCATTTGTTCTCTGTTTTTGCTCTCTGAGGACTAAAAATGTCATATTATTAAATGAAGGGTGCAGGCCATATAAAAAATTTGCTTCAGGCTGTGATTACCCTGCAAGTTGAAATTGGGACATACATCAGCTTAGAAGAGCAAATTGCATGCCGAAATCTTTTCTGGCAGTGAATAGTTTATATTTTATGGTGTTCATCACCTGAACAAAACTGGTGTAATCCATGCACAATGTTTCTTTTTGTAAAACATTTCAAAGGAATTAGAAAGAAACAACTAATGTGACAGATGCAGGTGAGATTTTTGAAAAGAATGATAGAGCAAACTATTTTTCTCAGTCTTTGCCACTGCATCAGTAACTTTTTATGAATAAAGGGTGCCCTTAAAATACCCATAGTTTTAGTTCAATTTTGTTCATACATCCTGTGTTCAAATGCAAAGCAGACATGCTTTCTTGTTATTTTTAGCTACTGAGTCATACATTTTGCTTTCTCCTAAAGCTTGCTTTAATCCAACGTGACTAACATGGTATGAAATTATATGACTCTAGCTTTGAGCTTGGAAATAAGTAGAATAAACAGCATGTATAAATTGTGAAACCGTTTGTTTACAGTGATGCAAGGAGTTAAGTACATTCGCAACATCCATAAACACTGCTTGTGTTGCATGCATAGCCATCTGGCTTAAATGTTAAATTGGAGCAATCAGTGTGCTAAAAAATCATCTGGGCCTTGTGACCACATTCAAAAATGTGTTACAGGCATTGGTGAAGCGGAGCCAGGAACTTACAGCTTCAGCTCAAGATCAAACAATGATTTTGAGTTTGGTGACAAAAGTCACCAATGCTCTTGATGCAATTGTTGTTGCTCCTCCAGCTGACTTGGAATGTACGATTGATGAATATAGACAGGTGTGTTTGGCTTTATCTGTACCTATGCCATGAACACAACAACATGCAACTCATGTCAGTGTTATGGTTAATATTTACTGTATGTATATGCATTAGCTTACACAGACTGTAAAACTGCTAGCTGGAGAAAACTTTGTCCAGGAAAACTAGACACAAATGTGTTGATTGGTCCTGTTAGCGTAAGGTCAATGGGTATGTTATCAGTCAATTGCGTAAAAAGGTGACTAAAGTGTCAGTGTAGAAGCTAGCTGTTTCTTTTGCTGAAATATTTCGCTCGTTTGTCCCACAGCAGTATCAAAACTTGCCATAACAGCATGCATTGGTCTATATTTTCAGACATTGTGATCGAATTGACTTAATTTTTTTCAGTCATTAAAAAAAATTGGCCTGAACGCAAAATGAGAAATACCTCGCAAATCTTGAAGTCTGGCATTACGTCCATGATGAACATAGCTAAGTGCTCTGTATCAGTAATATTATCTGTGCTGTCAAGAGCGATAGGGTAGTAAACAAAATCCCAGTGCTGATTAAGAAGCTGGTCGTGTAGGGGCTGTTTGATACACACTTAACTCGTCGAGCTCCAGTGTCATTGCTAACCTGTATAAGTTTAAGTTGAGTGCTAGAAGTAAATCATTCTTTTGTAAATATAACAATAACCTGCTTTATAATTCGATCCGAACACGGTTTCGTGTGGCAGGCCAGAAGACGGCTAATGCTGTATGATGCCGTAGTTACATCTTCAGATTAATTGCCAAGCTTGAATATATTCATTTGCCGCATACGCAATGACGTTAGAACTTTCTACTCCGTTTCTTGATCCTTCTACGTAGCAATCACACTCTGCAGAGTGAGTTTTGCAGTGCCACTCAACGTTACAAGATTCCTCACACTGCATATCACGTTATCGCCGTAGGTCACAGAAGACAATGTGCTTTGCCATCTTGTTGACCTGAAACTATTTCTCTCCAGCATACGAGTGCGAGTTTTCATTTGCGGTTGTTGAAAATAAAATGAAAAAGATAGCAAAGTTCAATGACTTGAAATAACCTATTGTACGATAACAGCATTGTTACGAAGAATAAACAGTTGCCATTGTTACGTGTCCGCGATGTTGCCATTGTTGAAGCAAGCACAGTACGTTGCATGAAAACATGTATTCTCACTATTTGGGTAGTTGTTCTACAGCGAAAATAATAATTATTTCCACTGTATTAATGAGGGCAGCACGAAGGATGTTTTAGAGGGGCAGCACGAAGGATGTTTTAGAGCCACATGTGACTCTGCAAGCCCGAGAATCACTGGTTGATAAATCGCTGTCTTAGACTGTTGCTTGTGGAAAGACTAATTCTGAAGATTTCTCAACATCAGAAAGGTAGTTCACAATGAAGAGCATATTTTCGCTTAACAGATGTTTTCTGAACCTCTGAGATATTCAAAAGAGCCACAGTTTTTTTTGTTTTTTTTTATTTTGGTGACGGCAATTCGCGGCAGGCCTAAGCCTGAAATGTGCTTCTTGCCAGGGCGGTTGAGGTGAACGCTTTTGCCCAAGGAGCGCTACGGCAATTCACTCAGTGGCTGTGGATCGAACACCCAACCTTCCAATTGGGAGACGGACACTTTACCACTGAGATAACTGGCACTGGGCTAATACATTCGAATTTTCACACAGGTTGGATCGTTTAAAAAAGGAACAATGATGGTAGGAAACAATATTGCCGACATCGCCATTATTTTGAAGACACTGCCGACAAAGGAGTTAGTGAAGAAGCTGGCCGACAAGGTGAGGACATCGCTGGGAGGAAAGAGCCGGCGGCATCGCTGTGTTTTCCTGTGACATGTGTGCTTGAACGTTCGCTTGAAATTCGTCCCGCGACGTCCGCATCTACGTATGCAGCTGCAATTGGACAGTTTGCAATACTTTGCCTGGGTGTTGTGTATGTGCGTCAGTGGTGGCCACGGATCCGGAGTGCCGGAGTCAAAAATTCTTGAAAAACCGGACCCAGATCTGGAGTCACTTTGCCATTTCGGCAGTAGCAGGAGTCTGCGTGGTCATTTCTTAAAGAAAAACAAGGGTAAACCTCGATTGCATCGATGGTAGCCTGAGTCTGAACAGGAGTCGGATTCTCAAATCCGAAAAATTTCCGGACCTGAATCCGGATTCAAAATTTTTGGAACAGGAGCAGAGTCGGACTCTGAAAATGTGACTCCGAAGAAAACGGAAATAAAACGATTTCCACTGATTGCTATTTGCTAAAAATTGTTAACAGCCAAACTTTCATTCCCTTTATATGAATAGTCGAAAATTTTGGAAGGGTCGGACAATATACCTCCGACTCCGCAACCCCTGGCTCACAGAGTTCCATAAACCCTTGACAAAACTTTCACTGACCTATGTGCAATCGACAAGTTGCTCGTGAGGTATCAGCAAACTGGTCCTTCAGATACTTTTATAAATGGTGTTCCACGGGCCAAAAAAAGTTTGAAACCACTGGTTGAGGTCACGCGTCCCACAAGTTAACCTATTCTGTTCTATCGGCAATCGACAAGCAGGCTGTTTACGAAGCGCAACCACACCGGTCGAACCTCGTTCAATTTGTCAAAACAGGTTTTAGAGAGCATCGAGAAAGACGAAATGTCGCAGAAGGTCGACGTCGCCGAAACCGACGCCGGCTTCGAATTGAAAGCCCACAACGCCACCATGAACGTCCTGATCGCCACAGTGCCCCCGAACATGCGGAAACTGGAGCCCGGCGTCCACATGGACCAGCGTGTCCTGCAGGCGACCCTGGCTGCGATCCGCCATGTCCGCTGGTTTGAGGAGAACGCTTTTCACACGAGGTGAGGACTCGCGAGAATCGGTTAATTGAAGGGTATAGCCAGCTTTCAAAGTTTTGGGGGGTAAAAACATTTTAGGGGGCAAGACTTATGTTTTTATTATATGTTTAAAACAAATTTTTCTGTGCACAACAAAATTTGGGGAAACACTGCCCCCGCGTGGCTACGGGCCTGGGTATAGCCCGGGGTTTCTCAGCTGGGCTCCCTCGGGGGCCACAGTGCGTTATTTTGGGGCCCGCGAGCAGACGTATGTTCGCGGCGTTGTTTCGTTCAGATTTTGATTGCTGCAAAAGGCAGGGGGCCATGTGTGTCTCTGAAAGTGGGGCCACGAACAATGAAAGGTTGAGAAACACAGGGTAGCGACTCTGTGCAGCTAATTTAACTGTTGGTAGCACCAGGAAGTTGTCGTTCGATTTTGTGGCTCGTGCATGAAGAGATTCCAGTTGATTTGTGAAGCCATCGTGAGGCTCATCCGTGTCCGCACGTTCTCGCTTGCGGCCTGCAACTGGAAATCGATTCTCGCAGCGGAAATGAACGCAGTAAACACCGAAATGCAGTAGTGCTCTGTTTGTGACGGGCTTTGTCAAGCGAAAACGTTTTTATGGCTGTTGCGTTTTTAAAGCATGCCGGAATCTTACTCATATTGGAAACCATTATCAGTTTCAAGAACCAGTGCCTTCCTAGCTTCTGAAAACTACTTACAACCAGCTTCTTTCTTTTGAACGGGTGATTTAGTTTTTGAAATGAGCAAAAATGCATGTGCAGTGATTTGCCGCTCGTTTATTTGCGAGAATTTCAACTGCTCATGAAAGAAACCGTACGTTCAGCACAAAAAAAAACTTGTTTCTATGCGACAGCGTCCACATAGGACGGCTGTTGTTTAATCAGAACTTCTGATCTAGTCTTTTCTTTTATGTAAAGTCACTGCTGTTTTGCGCTCTTCGCCATATTTGTAATATTTGGCCATATTTTTAAAATATGAGACCGGCAGGACGCGATTAATAACTGGAATCCGATTCGATGCGGTACTTGAACCTCCTATTGTGAAGTTTGCGAATGTGTTAGAAATTCTACATAAAAATATTGCTATATATGACCCCCCTACATGGCAATGATGTTACCCTGTGTAGCATTGTAAGTAAAAAGTGATGTTAAACTGACGTAGGAATGTATCAACATTAATCCCTTCGCACAGTTAATTGTGACATAGTGAATGTCATTAAAAAAAGGGTTTCACGATTCCCACCCCCTAAAACTTTTCCACAGCACCTGTAGCTCCACGGACACCAAGTTCAGTTTCATTTTTTGTATGGCCCTCGGCGCGTCACTAAGGGGCTGCGGCACCCATCTCCACGTGCTTGGGCCTTGGGCCGCGCGGCTGCTTTCGCAGTGAATGCTGCACTGGTCAGTGGCAGAACCGCGCGTGAACTGTTTTCTTGCAACCCCCATCAACGGCGAGGACGAGGTTGGACAAACTGCAAATATCGTTTTTCAAATCTTCGGTATGAAGCGGCCGGGAATCGAACCCAGCCTTCCAGCTTCGGTGGTGCGCGCTCAACCAACTGTAAAACTAGCGGGTGGTTAAAAAGCCGCAAATTTTCTGAACGCCGAATGCAGCCAGTTGCATGAGCGTGGTTTGTGATCGCATCTCACAGGTTTGTAACAAGAAATCCAGAGTTTTTTAAAATTGTATTTTAAAAAGAAACGTGTCGATCGCGAGTGCAACTTCATGTTCGTTACCCGAAACGCTTAATTTTCGCAGCGTGAAAATGCTCGTGAGGCTCCTGAAGGACCTTTCGCGCCGCTTCGACGGATTCAAGCCACTCACCCCGTGGATCATTGACCTGCTGGCGCATCACGCAGTCATGAACACCCCCACCCGTCAGCCCTTGACCATTAATGAAGCGTTCAGGTATGTTTTGGGGGGGGTTGGATATGGACAAGGCCGGCGTGTGGGGGTACAAACGGAGAGACCAATGCATTGTATCGAATGAGTATTGTATAAATGCTCCAGTTCTGGAACCTAATGTTTACATTTACATGGACTGTGGTTCTGACTAACGATTGCGCTTCCACTTCTAGGGCATAGAAATTTCTCTATGGAGGGCGTTTTCTTTTTGTCCCCTTCCTGCAGATAAAGGCCTATGGACTCCAGTGGTCCCATTCAATAATGTTGCGAGCGCTGGCGCGAATAACCTTCTCCCATATGGACATGACGTCACCAGCGGTTGTGACGCAATAAGCATCGTCGCGTGACTCTTAAACGTCTTCTACACGCAGGCCCGTAGCGAGGTTTTAAGGTGTGGAGGGACAAAATTGTGGCCGGGGAATATTATTTTTTAATATATGTTTATTGAAACAGATATTTCTGGGCACAACAAAATTTGGGGGAATGGCCCCCTCCCGTGGCTGCGGTCTGTCATGTCACGCCGCGGCCAATTCCACCTACAGAGACTGGTCTGGTTCGCTGAGCGGTCCTCGCCACAGTGTCCTGGAAAAAACACCCATGCCATCAAGCATGATCGTAACAGCCACATTGGGGTAATTACCAGGGTTCCTAACTCGTCCGATGAAACGCGTTCGTTAGCTACGGTTTCCGTAGAGACTTCTTTTGTGCCAAGTTCTGTCAAAACATGTCCTTCTCGTTAGCCGGAAATTATTACGATGGACACTTAAGGCAGTAAAAGCCTGTTTCACTTTGGTAGCTGAGTAAAGATGCTTGCGAGCAGAGGGGAGGAGGGGGCAAACGTAGCGGTTCAGCTTCTATTGACAGTTTGCCGATGGCTGCTATGCCTTGTCATGTGGGCCGTGCTCTACGCTCACAATCCGGAGGTTTGTAATGCGTTGTTGAAACGCATTTTCAGGTATGATGTTCTTGGTGTTGTGGCACGAGCAACTCGACGCTAATCTATCGCTCGCGTATGCGGGTAATGGCACTGAACTCTGCGTAGCACACTCGATTACCCGTTTACGAGTTCTCTTTGAAACCGTGTTCCGCGAACCTTGCACGCGTCGAAAGGATATTTTCCAGTTCGGGATGAATTTCATTCTTCATCCTGCGAAACTAAGAGAAAAGCATTTTTCTGCAAAAAGTTAATGTCAAATATAAAAATTTAAAACTCTAGACCGGCCTAGACCCCCTTCCAACGACCATTCGGCAAACGCTGTTGGAACAGAAAATGAAGTGAAATGCTGAAACTAAGTTATGGGTGTATCGGAAGTTTTTTTTCCACGGGAGGGGGCAAAAACGGTGAAATTTCATTTTTACCCACTGGAAACTAAGAAAACCTTTTTGCTAAAAATTTCATAGAAAAACGTGAAATTTCAAAATCCAGGCGGGGGCTTGCCCCACCCCCTTCCCACCCTCTTCCGACGCCCATGGATGAAACGACCGTATCCATCAGTTCTCTGTGTTTCTGCCTCCAGTAAGGTCTCCATAGCGCAGTTGCAAATAACGTCGCTTTGTTCAGACGCGTGCTTCGTCTGCTCTCATCCGGGTTCTTTCTGCCCGGGTCAGCTGGAATCGTTGACCCGTGCGAAAGTGGCAACGTTAGAGTTCAC
>Ga0210059_1005255_pt1 | contig 20857 bp, 15 predicted proteins | sample Ectturendosymbi2_FD_188042 | JGI IMG/M metagenome (GOLD analysis project Ga0210059, IMG submission 188042) | Ecteinascidia turbinata endosymbiont from Florida, USA - Sample 2 (SPAdes) (version 2) | ecosystem: Host-associated > Tunicates > Ascidians > Unclassified | place: Key West, Florida...
AAACAGAGTTGCCCTGGAATTTTTCACTGTACTGAAATATATTTTATTATTCAGGATTTTTGAGGAACTTGCGGTTGCCCTGAAAACAGAGTTTGCCCTGAAATTTTTCAAGCCCGGGGGGGCGGCCGCGCCCCCCGCCCTCCCGCCTCGTACGCCTATGAGTACACCTTCATCGGCGAAAATTGCAAAGCAAAGTGCGCAAAAACTTGGAAGTTGGTGCACAACGTTAGAAGCATGAAAACGTCAACATTTGAATGCAAATTTGTTATACGCGCATTGGATTCATTGTGAAGGTGACTGCTGGATGTTCAGTGTTGGTTTGATTCATTATAATTAACATATTAACGAGATGTTTCGGTGCAAAAAATAACCGCAACCATTTAGTAGGTTTGCTTACAAGCAGTGTAACCCTTGGAATACAAACAAGCTTTGCTTTCTATGCACGTTACTGCTAAGCCATAAAAAAATCGCATTTTCAATTTCGTCGGTTTTGAAGAGTGTTTTCCAAGGTGCTTAGGTATATACAGCTTCGTTGCAAGTATGAGGGTAGCCCAGCAAGACCGTTGAATTATAACATCGTATCAAAAACTTTTCGATTTGGGCACAACACGTAGCGCAACAACTGATTATGGGAGGTGATGCCATATTGCATCATCCGGGAAATTCCACCCGTTTTGACTATATAAGCAGGGCTTTCAGAGCTGGTCATCATTCAAAGTTAAAGCGTCTACTGCTCATGTATAAACAACATGCCACTATCCTCAGGATTAAATGCGGAAGAAATCTTTCGAAATGAAACTGATCTGGCACTCAGTCGTTATAGGCGGGGTCAACGACTGGATCCTGTCTCGGCCTTACATCAGGCGGAAGATATTTTCAATTATTGCGGAGCCCTACTTCCACCGGATAACTCAGCTTTCCGACTCGTATGGTTTATGGGAGAAGACCAATGGTACTATAACCAAGTGTACATACGTTTCGAGCATCCAGCTCCGGACTCACTTCGTGACTATACCATCTGGGACCGTTCGTTGTTATCGGAAGACCTTCAATTGTCTGAAGGTAGATTCATCGAAACCGAACCTACCATCGTGAAATTGTGAAATCGTTGATTTTGATTTCTTTTTCGTGGTGTTATTTCTTTTCCCATTTTGACTCCGTACTTCATTCAATTCTGATTTTATATTCTTTTTTGTTTAATAAAATTCATTGTCTTCAAAATGTCGGGTTAACTTCCATCTTCTAGAGTTAGCAAGTTAAATATCATTTTTCTAGCTATGGATTCTTTGATAAAAGAAATATTTAAAACCGAGAACATTTTAAACTTCACGTCTTCCTGAAAACTTCTGATATTATAAAATCCTATTAGAAATCTCAGTGTACATTTTTATCATCCTATTGCAGTTCAACCTACGGCTGGCTGTCTAAATCGACAGAGTACAAACCACATGGTTTCATAGTTGTTTAGTACATGCGTATAAATTTCATACAGTTTGTATCACCGAAAATGTGAAGGACTTTTGAAACATTGCAATGTTTAAAGAATCTTCGGTTTAGAGGTAATTGCTTTGAGCACCGTTAAGCACGTCTTCCAGGATGCTGCAATTCCAACGATGAAGGTATTTTAATTCAGGTGGAGCTGGTCGCTTAAATATTACAAATGTTCGAGATGGTATTATTCCACTCTTCTGAGGAAACCAGAGAATTCGAAACAAAGTATTTCTAGGTGGTTCTTGTAAAGAATTGAGTGGGTAAATCGCCAAGGCATCTTGGACAGCCGTGACTGGATTCAGGATTCGACCAGTTGTCCACACCGTTGCTTCACTGTACTTTTGTTCTAAGTCTTCATCAGGGAAATGTGCAGCCATTTTTATTTTAAAATCCTACTTAAAAATTTCCTGAAACACAACAACATTATAGCAGCAATATTGCTCAAGAGGCATATAGAATAAAGTGTTCACTTTCACCAGCAGCAAAAATAAGCCGTTATTCACATCACCTCATTTTCAGAATTGTTTCAACGAAATAGTTCAACGAAACATCATAAGAAAATGAACAAGAAGTTGTTTAAAACATCATCTTCCTCAAAAACTGTTATTTTATGCCGTTAAGTCATTGATAATTTTATCAATCAGTAACACCGATCTTTAGATCAGTTAGGGCGAATTGATTAAGGTTTCTAATATCGCATAACTATCTTCATGACGAGGCTTGTTGAACAGGGTCTCCCATATCATATTAACTTGCCAAGACCAATTTTTTTGATTTATTAGACATATTAATGGCTTGTATATTAAGAGATTTCCTCGAAATTTTCCAAACAGTCTCTGCTTAAATATGCAGAATAGTATTGGGTCTTCTCCAAAAACAGTCAAATCTAATCCACAAATTCGGAATTTTTCTTGCAAGGTTTTTATTGGACTCTGGCGCTAATGAAAATTCGTAGACTTGAGTATGAAGAGCGCCTGACGTACTCGTATTTGTCTTTCACTACTTCCATTAATCTCATTAACGGGCATCCAGGTCGGTTTTTCAACAAAAGGTGTTTCTTCAGCGGAGTTTGTTTCGACCTTGGGCATAATGGTTTCTTCTTCATCTGGAGTCTGTTCAATTGTGGGCATAATAAAACGTACTGCCATTATGCTACTTTTAGTTTCTCTAAATTTTCTGAAACAAATCACAACATCACAGTAAAGAAGATTCATCATAGACTACCGCGATCTTATAAATTTATCATAGCATGAATGTTCCCGTATGTTTCTGTGGTTATAGGAATATTTATCAAATATTGCCAAAACCAGGTAGTTTGCCATCGATAGTATGTCATATTTACAAGATCGAGCAATGGTCGATATAATTGAAAAGAATAGCGAAATTTATTATACAATTTTCGCCTAAACACTGAAAACAACAGTGGATTATCATCCAAAATTTATAATCCTAAATTTTTCTCCCGGAGGTGATCTTCCATCACTTTCACAGGGCATTCTTCCCAGTCAAATTTCACACTTTGAAGCACTTGTAAGGCATAGGCTGCTCTGCCAGTCAGTGTTTGTTCTTGCAGGAGACTCGATATAATTGTCTGAGCCTCATATTTCGCGCTACCAATATTTTGCAAATAATTTTCAAACGATGTCTTTAGGCTTGAGTCGACTGAGTAAGGTTCAATGCCTCGGTGAATTCGATCTATACGATCACTAGGTAACAGCACAGGGGTCAATACAATAGCTGGAGTCATTTCCATAATTTCGGAAGCCTTTGTTCCTTCATCTATCAGCTTGTCTATACAATTTTTCATAGCGTTAATTGTCATTTTTACAGTTAAGTTCTTAAAGGATCTACACAAATGCATATTATAGTTATCTTTTACTTCAATACCCGTCACGTGAATGATATATTTGGCTGTACTTTACAATTGATTTATACATTAATTAACATCTGTAACCACTCATAAGTATTTTCATCAGTTGGGGTATTTATCAAAAATTCCCATAGCCACATGACTTGCCATTGGACATCGTGTCTATTCACATATTGAACCAGTGGCCAGTACCAGAAAAGTGAGCCTTGGAATTCTTTATAAAGTTTCTGCTTGAACATTTCAAAAAATAAAGGATTTTGTTCCAAGACCTCTATCTTCAAATTTTTGATTTGTAATTGATATTGTAGTTTCAATATGGGACATTGGGGCTCATGAAAATGTGGAGTTAATAGCTTGTACAATACTGTCTATTGGGTCATATTTCAAATTGTCTTCGTCCAATTCTGCCAACAAAGTATCTAATTCAGTTTCTGTCACATCCATATGTTCCATGAATTTCCCAAACCAGCTTTCTGAGCTTATACTTGATGTATCATCTTGGCAGGCAAAATCTATTCCGACTTTAAGACTTTGCAAATCAAAAGCATCCAAAATGACTTTTGGAGTTCTAACCATTATATCAGCGACATTTACGCCATTAGACTTTGTACACAGCTTTCAGTGGCTTTCTGGCAGTTTCTTTAGATCTGTAACATTGCTTGTAATAATCGATAACATTCTCCACCCAACTTCATATCAAATAGCACCTTCCTAATGGTAATTTGCCATTGAAAGTCTTTCGGATTCACCGATTCCACAAATATGTGATATTTACTGAACCCATAAAAGTAGAATACGATACTGAGTTTACATTAAGTTTATTGAATAAGGTGGGACTTTCTCTTAGCCGCATAGCGTATCAGGTGTGTTTGGAGCCAAACGGCTTTTTCTTGCATCCGCGAGTTGTGTGGAAGTTGTTAGAAACAGGTTTAACGCTTTGAGCTTTCAGGGCTTGCACTGGTTGCAAGGAGCCAAAGTGGTGTAGTAGGTAGGTGCGTTCAACACTTGACTAGCACTCATGACGCTTTACTAAACCTTTATTTCACAAGCCGTGGTACGGAATGGTACTAACTCAGGGAAGACACTAAACCGAGAAAACCCTCACGCTAAATTTAGTTAAAAACTATCAGGTTTCGAACCGAAAATGCAACTAAATGTTTTTTAAAAATGTACTAATGGTGATCCGTTATGCCCCCAACAAAAATAATCAAAAGGTCGCAGAAGAACAACCGGTTTGACGTGACCACAAACTTTTCTACTAACAAGCAACATGTCAAGATTCTTTTATCACTTTGTAAGTTCCAGCAGTTCAACAGTACCCTAATGTTATAAGTTTCATGACGCCAAACTGAGGCCTGTCTCAGAAAAAAAGGATAAAAAATGCCATAGAAATACCAGCAGTTTAAACTATCTCCCAAATTGACAATTCCAGTATATTTGTGGTTAAATACCAATCATTTACGAAATTTTCAATCAGATGGCCTGTCTCAAGATGAATCTTGTAATTAGATAATTTACCAGTAGGAGAAAGAAATATTCAAATAAGACTTTTCTTAAACATTGTTAGAAGATAAAATTTCATTTTTACTTTGAAAGCTTCTGCAAATGTCAAAATTGCTATGCAATGTTTTGAAATTTTTTCGGGGAGGGCAAATGGCCCCCCTGGCTGCGCGCCTGACCCAAGTCATCTCTGTCGAGTCGGAGCCACAAGCCCTTCGAGTCAGAGCCATCTAAAAATTTTTCGAGTCAAAGATGCTAGGTGTGGCTTAAGCGGGATCCTGGCTGCCTTAATTTCAAAGCCAAACATGAAAAAAAGCACATTTTCGTAAACTTCTCTAAACTTTGACGTGCTTTGGTGGTATTTGGGTCCAAAAAAATCTCGATGCTTTTGCAGACTGAACAAGGACCGCAGGCATAAGAAGAAAAGCAGACTGGTGTGAAGACAACGTGAAAATGGAAAACGCTTTGAACACTACCGAACTTAAGCTTTTAGCCCACAATTTTTGCCTCCCCTTCAACTAAAAATCCTGGCTAAGCCAGTGAAATGGCCAGATAATCTTCGAAGTACTACTGAAAGTCCGAAAAACGAGGGCCCGTTTCATAAATATTTAAGGCTAACTATAGCGCAGTCGCGTTCTGAGAATTTCCCTGGTCATTCTTCCGAAATCAACTCGCGGCATTAGTTGCAAATTTATTTCGTCATAAAGCTGAGCCAGAGTGCGAAGATAAGTTAAGTGAACTTGCAACCAGCTCGGAAAGAAACTATACAAAGATTGGACGAATTCAATAGTGGAATAGCTATACACGGTGCGGTAATAAACTGTGCACAACATTGCAGAAAATTTTTCACGTACGAAAGTGTGCGCTAGAAACTAATCCAGTTATTTTAGTCGCAGCAGGAAGCTTTTTTACAACAGGTGAATCAGACTGATATGAATACAACAGAAAAGGCAGTGCTGCTTGATGTCTATTTTCTCCGACGCAGACGACGAGACGGCGGTTCCACATTCTGCGTCTGCGCCAGCACGCCTGTTCCACGCGCGGCCGATCCGACGTTCATTTGCTCCTTAGGCGTGCACTCAAGTGGTAGTGAAATATCTTCGGCGTGCAGCTTGCGGAATTTGCGATTCGACTGCCGAGTCTGTCAACGGAACGTTTAGAATTAGATTAACTGCAACAGTATGCATCAGCTAATCGATGCATCGAAAAGTGCTGTGCAATTAAATATTCAAGTAATCACTACGTGAACATACAAAATGAACGTACATGCAAAGAAACTGAAAGCATGCGACTACTATTGTCCAACGAAAGAAAACGCTGGGCTGGTGGTGGAAATATATTAAAAAATGGCTTAAAAACTGGTTTTGAAAGCTATTGATACAGACGTATGGTAAACGTTGGTGTCCAACATTGGATATATTGGTGTGGATGACTTGGAAACAACAATATTGGTATAACAAGTTTACCATGTTCGGATGACAACGATATTGTTTCATTTTCAACGACTGGCTTTGACACACAGTCGACAGGGACATTTTATCAAAACTGTCGGTCATCCCAAAAAAGGTCCTCTTAATTTCAAGGAATTCACGAAAAGTGGGGAAATAGAAAAGGCAGTCGATGATGAAAATTGATAGTATGAAGCAAAAACACTTCTTGCTGAAAAAATGTTGCAGACAAAAAAGAAAGGAGAATGGAGTGTTCAACAGAATTATCAGCTAGACGTTTTTTTTGGAATGCTATTTGATGTCGAAATCTCGACACACAAAACAATCTTTAGATTGTAGAGTTGCGACGATTACACAGCTGGAAGGACTGGGATTAGGCCAGTAGCGAGACAGCTAGAGGGTCGATCCGGGGTGAATTTGCTCTGTAAGCTTTGGTCATTCACTTGTATCGATGTTTCAATGGTGGTTGAACGTGACAAATTCCGGGCGTTCAAACTTCACTCGCATACGCTTTAGCGTGTCAACTATCAGACTCCCGGAAAAGCCATGCATATAATCAGATACAATCAAGAACAGCGACTTCCATCGTTGAAATGAAAAGAGCTCTGTTGAGCTGATCGCGGTTTAAGCATTAGCTCGGGCAAAAATGTTGCTGGAGCTTCTAAAGATCATTAAAGATCGGTTAAATTTTGAAGCCCGAATGAAAAGGTTATAAAATAACCACAATGCCTCCGAAATAAAGCTGCCAGCAACAAAGGTGTTGAAGTGCAGCTTTCTTTCATGTGAATTTAAACAACTATCACCTTAGCTAAAGCATGGCTTCAATTATCTTTTTATGCTTTGACATTTTTTCATTGTAGTTTGTCACCTTTTTTAGTCAAGTTCATATAAACAGGCAAGGATGTAGTGCTAGGAAAAACGGGTGTGGGAACGCACCCAAAAAATAGCCATAAACTCATTTTAAAGCAAAACATGGAAAAGGTTTCCCACGCGTTCCCACCTCACTACACCCCTGTAAGCAGGGCATTGGAACACGAAAACGATCAAAGTAAAATACACAATCAGCATATATATGTAAAGTGGCGTTCATTTGATTAACTACTGTATTTAACTTTCGGTTGTGGAAACCCGGCGCTCTTTCGAACGAACGTCTTCTGTTTTGCTTACTTCACTCAAAGTATAGGAGTTGCACTGTTGAGAATTGGCATTAGCGTTTACCAGTTGATTTTGGCCACAAAACTGGCTGTTATTATTTCTTTACATTTTTTTTTCTGCATCAGCAGACTTGTTGTTAACAAATCGCGAAAACTAATAATGTAGAAATTTGCCAACAGAGCAAAATAACAGGAAGATGTAGATCTATGTTTAGAGCACAAGGACATCGTCATATTGAGCTGCTGAAACATCATCACGCACTCTGCATTCTGAGTTTGCGCCTCCTGCGGATACCTTGACAGTAGGTAGGATGTGTCTGAAAGCGACTAACAAATAGGACGAGCATAAAATGCAAACTCGTCCCACAAGATGATGCATGCAGTTGTAGTGCTACTCAAAAAAAAAATTAGAAATTAAAAAAAAGCTTCACGAATTAACGCAGGCAACCAACACAAAAAGCGTCGTAATTTTTTCGAAGCAAATCATTCATAAATCGCATGCAAAGCCATATCTGAATACGTTTCACACAAGGGTCTTGGAATCGATGCTTAGGTGGGCTGGAGCGTCCCAGCATCCTCAACAGACGCAGTGTTGTTTTTCGATTTTGTTCAAGAAACTTTTTTTATTTGAAATTTCTTTATTATCATGTTGCTGTTCCTTTGCGTGCCCCTGCAGATGAAGTACTGGACCGAGAAGCTGACTACTTTCAACTTTTTAACTATTGTCACAATATTTTAATCAGTCGTGGCAGTGACAACTTAGAAGTAGCCGCGAAATAATACTCTCTTCACGTTTTATTGTGATCTAATAATTTCCGCTCTCCAAATCCAAAATAAAGCAGTGACTGCTTCTTGAGACATCACGGATAGATAAGAAACAAAACGGCAAAGAACGCATAAAACAGGGTTTATCATCCGGGGCCCTCGGCCCCCCTTGGGGGCCGCAGAGCGGTCCCCGGAGTCCACGAGCCTAAGCCTTTACTAAATACCTCTGCCGTGATATTGCAAAACCCAAAACAATAACAATGCCAGGTATTTTTATTGATGAGCAGGGGGGTGCAAGTGTTGAGAGTCTATGGAAGTGGGCCAAAAACCATGAAAGGTTGAGAACCACTGGCATAAAATGAAGTCAATCAGACGGCATCGCACGCTGGGAAGTTGGTGGCAGGATAAGGTTTTCCATCACCCAATAAATCCCAAGTACCGTGAACTGACCTGAAACTAAACGTCACTTATAACAAAACGGACTAGCAACTTGCTCCAAACTTATTTACTTCCGACTACCTCGCAAATTCATGACAAAGCACATAACTGTTAAATTTACACGTGCTTTGAGGTCATCATCATCAGTGCGAAAAATCGCAGCTAATTATTTGCATTCTGCCGTGTTGGTTCATTAGAACGTTCAGTTGCTGATTAGCCAAGGACGTAATTGACATGTGACGGACTTGCGTTCTATTCGGAGCCAGGTAGCACGTGTGTGACAGCATGGGAACACTGAACGGCAAGCGGTCAAAAAACGCGGGGAAGCACTGCTACTAACTGATCCAACACATGACTTTTGTTTGATAGCATTTCCAATTTAAGTAATTACCTCACTCACTCTTTCAGTTATAGCCATTTAATCCCTTATGCGTCAAGTCATTCATATACACTTTATGAAATTAGATCGTTCTCATAACTCCCCATTATTCTCCAAAAATGTTGTAAAATTTCATGTTTGTCAGGAAACCATTGTCAAATTTGGGTATTACTCCCTTACATAATAATCGTATGACGGATTGGTGCAAACACCAAAAACATTTTAAAAAAATCTCAACCTATTTTAGATCACAAAAAGGCGGAAAAATATTTCTTAGCACGTTTTTACAAAAAATTTGATGAAACGCTAACATTACAGAAAACATTCACGAAGATGTAAGTCTATTCAGACTAGGGATGTGCACTATGGAACATTTAGACGTTCTGGAATATCCGGAATCTTTATGTCGAATCCAGAATATCGAATCCTATTCCGGAATAACTTGTCAGGAGCAAACTGAGCTGACGCGCAGAGGATTAGAACGTCGATGAGCGATCAGACGACCTGCTAATTATCTCGTTACGTCACCACGCAGTGCCGTGAGCTTGTTGAGTGTTTCTTTCTTTCTCTTACTCAGGAGCGCAGAGTGCCCCTGCACAATTTAGTGAAATTGTTTGTTTTCCCAACTTCGCAATTTCTCACGTTATTTTTAATCCAAATTTCGAATCTAAACATTCGATAAAACTCGATTTTTGGATTCGAATCCAAAGAATTCGATATTCCATTATATGCATCCCTAAATTAGACGGAGTATTTTCCGTCATTCCACATTTCCTTTCACCTTTTCCTTGTTGCTTTGCGTGCAAGAATAATATACACGGGTGTAACACCAACCTTTTGTGTCTTTTAAAAGCATTACGGGTGTATTATGTTAGTAGTCACCTTCAGACTAATTAACACAAAAAGAGTTGGTCTCGCAACCGGTGGCAGCAGATTATATTAAAAACGCTCGCGAGTTGAAAATACAAAGCATGGGCGGATTTAGCTGGACTTGTTTTAGCAAAGCGCGAAAACAGCTGCAGTACTGGCAAAAATACAGATTACTGCGAGTATTTCAAGCATTTAAAGAATGTGAAAACGTTTAAAATGTAATTGCAGCCAAGTGGTAGTCAAAATTTGCCTAGAAACATCCGTCAAAAGTAGGATGGAGCAATATAAAGAAAATTGAATCTGAGAGACAACCCATGGCGTCAGTTCGAGTACAGAGAGACAAGGGTTGGTTTCAACTGAACCATTCAACCAGAAAAGCGACTGAATTTCAACAATTCCGGTGATAGCAGCTGAAGGCTCGGCGTATCGGACATTTAAGCGCTATCTGAAAAAACATCCAAAAACTTCACACCACGCGTACCTGGTCATTCTGGAAAGCCGACGACGTTGGCGAGGAAACAACGCTCGGCGATCGACTTGGAGAAACCGCCGCCTCGAACCGCTTTTTGATCGCTGGAATGAATAATAACGGGTATGCAACGCTTACTAGCAACAAAGTCCACTTCAAGATGAGCAGAACTTCATGTCTAAAGCAGTGGTTGCCAATGTGGGGCGTGGGGGGGAATTGGGACCGACTGACGAAGTCTGGGTGTAATGCTTGTTAAAACCAAGGTTATGGCGTTTTAAGATTTTTATCTGAAACGGAATTCACTTTTTAAATCATACGATTTATACATCACCATATGGGGGGGCAATCTGGATTTTAGACGTGATTATGTGGGGCATGGGCAAAATAGCTTGGTAACAGCTGGTCAGAAGTAAAACGTTGCAATTCCACGATGGGCCAGTGATGGCGAAAAGACTGAAGCGGCTGCAGTTAATGAATGCATACACTGTTGCAACCCGTGGCGGGCAAAGACCTGGTCCGTCAAACACGATCGCAACAGCAAATGCTGTTGTTTAAATATTTGGAATGAAACTTCGGTCCCTACATTTTTCGCAAATGTATGCTACAAGTGCACCAGAAATCTTGGGCTATTACAAAATTTAGTAAATAATTCATCCTGCGATTTAGAGCATTAATTGAACCTGAAGGTTAATCTCATATAGCCACGTTGCTGTGGATATTATTGGTTTCTGGGAATAGCGTTCAATTCTAAATTATAACTAATGAATGGTTTACTAAATAATCTACTTTAAAGTTTATTTTTACCGGTATTTTTTCCTTCAGATTTTCTCTTTGAAAACTAACTTCACTCTAACAAGATTTCCACTTTATAATACAATATTAGAAAATCAAACAAGATGCCAGGGGCATTTGAAAACTATGTTATACGTCAGGCAAACATTTTTTGCGTTACCAGCAACATACGTTGCCAGACTGATAAACAGAAACGCACTGTTGCTGTTTTGACAACATTTGTTTAAATTATTTATTATTCCAGCACAAGCGAGTCACAAAATATAAAAGTCACCGTAGAATTGTTTGAGATGTGAAAACACAGACTCACAAAAGCAAACTCAGCATATTGAGTTTATCGTGTGGTGCATAAAATAGTTATTGAAGTTGAAAAGACGAGGATATTCAAGAATGTGAGACAGACGGTATTTTGCAAAACGTGCACAGAGCAGTGAACGGCTTGTTGTGTTCGGTAAGCATCAGAACAATTTATCAAAGAAGACATTAGAAACTGGATGCGCGCACCTACGAAAGCTCTGGACTAAGAGCTCCAACATGGCTGTAATTTTTAAATTAAATTTCGCAATAAAATATAAGTCTTAATCCTTCACTACACTCTCTTACTACACTTTCTTAGATATGTGTGCAGTGTTTTTGGGAGCTACAGTTAATCGGAACACTGTGATGTACAGTATGCTGCGACTGTCAGCATTCATCAAAAAAACATCACACACTATTGGGTTAAACCGCTTTTTGGGGTTTAAGGAAAAAATTAAAAGTCGTCTACTTTTACACACGCATTCCTTATCGACCGCATATTGATGTCAAAAGCACGACGACATCACTGAAGTATACCTTGGCCAACAGGGGAGTTGAGCAGCATGTCGCCCATCCGCGTGATGCTCTTGAAGCGGTTCAGCGAACTGGCGTCTCCGTTCTCGCTGGTCTCGTGGACGCTGGTGGTCCTGCCCCTCCGCTGGGCTCTGGTCTGGGGCCGACCATCGGCCCCATCACCGGCGGCAGGCTGTCGGGTTTCAAACAACACGTTGGGTAAAAATCCGTCACATGGCAGATTTATAGACTAAGTCGCTCATGTTGCAGTGTCTTCAACAACTCGACTGGAGACAGTGATTCGTTTTGGTTGACTCGTTCTCAGGCAAAGTTTATCACAAAATGGCGGTAAACAAGTCAAATGGCTCGAAGCAACAAGCGTTTCATTATGAGGTAACATAGGTTTAACTTGTTTGCTAATAACGAAAAACATTACAAATAACTGAGTGTTTCCACGAACGTGTTTGACTCAAAAAATTGTTGGTTTAATAAGCGCAGCTGCTTCACACATAATATGGTATTGCTGAAGGTAGTGTTAGTTACAGTGATGTATGTCTAGTTTTTGTGCTTCTGCACAGCTGTAGTCACATGTAACCTTAAGTTGCTTGATTCCGGAGCCGCTTTACATTTTTTTAAATTTCTATTCATGTGGTAGTTGGAAGGTACTTTTGTTCCAAGAAACATTTTCTGCGACTGGAACAAATCGCTTGATGTGGTTTTTCGAAACGTATTCATTCTGACGCAAGAAGCTAATTGTTAGTGATTGCTGTTGCTTGCAATTTCCTGCGAGCGACCAACGAGGTTATATCTGCGCAAAACTTAAACGCGTTGCTGACGAAGCGGCCTGGCTGCTTCGTAGAACGAAGGATGAAAGAAAAGCAACGCGAACGTGCAAAGCTAACATAATAGAAAGCAAACGCAATCGAACAAAAAGACTCATGCACAAGCAGAGAGACTCCACCATGAACACGTGGTTCTCAGCGGACATGTACTTACACGGTATCGATAAAACTCTTTTGGTAGAGCCCTTGGTCTGAGAACCATAGGATTCTCAAAGAAAAAATATCAACGTAAGTTTCAGTAAAAGCAAAATTTTCTTTTGTTCATGTATCTTCACAAATGCTGTCGTTGGCTGCTGATGTTCTGTTCACATATCTAACAGCGCCATTCACAAAAAAGAACGCATCTGAAATTTTTAAAAGAATTCCCTAGATTGACGTTGAGGGCGTCAGTGGGAACTTACGGGCTGGTTTTGTTGCTCGTCTTTGCTTTTGACCTTTTTTCTTCTTCCGCTCTTCTTTAGCTGCGGAGTCACGTCCATCTCGATTTCTGGTTTTGGGAATTCCCGACTATTACCTATGAGCAGATACGCTGGGCTAAAGATATCCAACAACTTCCGAATAAGCAGGTTTGCCGAAGGTAGCAAATTTTTCCGGATGAAAAACTCGACTAAGCGCTTTAATTGATGTTGTAGCAGTACGTGCATGTTCCTTTGTGGCATAATTCATGAACAGGAATGTTTAACTTTGGTTCTGTAGAAACCTTCCCACTTATTCGTGAAGGGCGCGTTGAGCAAGAGGCCCGGAAGAGTTTTACCGCAAATGCAGTAATGTTCACGTCGGTTGTGAATGCAGCATGTTATTAAAGCTCATCTGTTCCCCCCAAAAAAGCGGTTTTTGTTGTCTGTGTCCTTCTCTTTAAAAAAGTCACCAAACTATCTTCTACAACTGATTAGTTTTTCGAAGTTGAAGAAATCGCAACAATTGATTGCATTGTTTAAAGTTTTATAATGAAAATCACGGCCAAAGAAAACGATACAAACGACATACTGCAAACGTTTCGATAACTCCTGTTATCATCATCAGTGCATTGCAAATTGAACTGCAGTGATCATGCTGCAGGTTCTAATTGGTCATTCAAGAGAAAAGCGCTGTAAAAAATGAAAAACGCAAAGGGCTGTTTCGGTAGTGGCGGGAAGCATACGTAGTCACATGACTCAGGTGGATACGCGCCGATAGTGATGGCGAGTGACGTCACGAGTGAGGCATGAAGCTCTGTTACAAGTTAAAAATGCATAGAGGCATCGACGGGATGTTTGCATTCAGCTCTGGATTGTGTTCTTGAATCAATAAAGATTCAAGAATCTGCAGCCGTCGCCAATTGTTGTCACTGCCAGTGACCTCAGTGTTTTCTTTGGCCGTGATTTTCATTATAAGGCTACTTAGCACTTCCGCTTTTGGTGTAGTTGTTTAAAGTTCCTTGGGAAATTTGCAGGCTGGAAAAATGTTCACATGAAACAAATATATACATACATATGACAATACATATGCTTTAAACATGCATCTTTGCTACTTGCAAGGATAAAATAGGCGCAGCAGTTGAAACAAAGACTTGACTCATTGACGACCTTCAAACTGTAGGTCAAGGACCAAACTCAAGCAGTCGTGCGAGACGGATCGCTGCAACTCGGTATCGAGTCAACCAAATGTTCATATTGTTCTTCATCGGGAAACTTAAACGCAATGCTAAAAAAACAAGGATTTCAGCAAAACTGACGTAATCTTTCAAATTCAAAATTACCTGTTTGTTTTAACAGCTCTGAATCGTCGAGGACTTGAACTAAAGTGACATTGCAATCACTGGTGTCCGATGATTCATTCTTTAACATAAAAACAAGAACAAAAAATGCCCCAAAATCAAAAGTCATGCAAAATGAACGATGAAAAACAAAGATTACCATCCCCAGGGTGACTTCCTTACCTTGACCACTGTTTGCCCGATGGAGGTTTTGTTGCGAGTCGTGCGTCTACGGCGAGTCTTCGGGGGTTCATCGTCAGCTTCTATGAAGTTAAACACAGGTCAAGTTTTAGTCTTCATCGATTTGAACAGACGTTAAATACCTTTCGTTAACAGTGCCCTTTTCTTGATGCAAAAAAAAACTTTGGCGGTTTGACAAAGAAAAGTACATTGGAGGCGCAACTGTCGCACTTTAAACCAAAAGGAACATCCAGCACCACATTTCCTTTAAGGTTGGCGCCTCCACTAATTTTGATTCATATGGTCCAAAATCAGGGAATTGATTTTCACTTCCAACTTTCGCCGCTCTACTACCGTTTTTGTGGCTTATCACCACTGAAAAGATTTCAGGTTGTTTGGTACAAAAAAAAGACAACTTTCCTGGTGAACGGCTCAAATAAGTCGCCAGATCAGTACGATACACGAGATGGAAGTAAAAGGGAAACACTGGGCCTTGAAAGCAATCGAGAAAGCACATGACAGATTATTCGCGAAGCTCAATTACCTCACATCCAACTACATCGGTCCACAGCAACAGTGAAGTATAGACAGGACAAATCAGTTGAAGCTTAAGAGCAGCCGTAGCTGCCGTTTAATATTCAGAGATTTAATGGCGTGCTTGTTGGCGAGGCAAATAAATTGATTTAAGACTATCGCCTTCATCTCATATAGCAATGATTCTAATGTTGAAAAGAATAAGTTCAGAGATATTCCTAAAGCCTCTGGGTAACAAACTGGATAAAGTTCGATCGGGTTCAGCTTCATAACCATAGCACAGAGGTTTAACGTCGCAACCAGCGCAAAACATAACTGAGCAATGTAACGTTTGCATCTAATCTACAATTCTTTGAAGGATTGCGGTTGAAGACATTGTGAAAAAGCTGCCGCCACTATTTTTGTTGAATTTTCAAAACTATTTTCTGGCAAGTACCAAATACAACCAAGTCCAATGCCAAGTTTTTTTTTGGTCAACAGATATCACTAACTGAACCTTTTTCTCCAAACCGCATTTCACCAAAAATTACACCCATAACTTCGAGCCTATATTTTCAAGCTAAAGCAGGGACAAACCAACACATGACTTGAAATCATTATTTCTCTGAAAGTGAGCGCTACACAGGAAACAACCCGGAGGTTTATTCGTGCCAAGCAAGGCGCCAGTGATCATCGCACCTTCCTGCAGGTCAGTTGCTATGGGCGTTGCAGGTCTTTGCGACAACGCCCCTCTCTTCCTTCGCGACGACGTCTTCTTCACGACAGGCTGCCTCGAAGTCCGGTCTGTGCGTCGTTTCGGACGAGTCGACGTTCTTTTTGTTTTTGTTTCGTCTGTGCACGCACGCCAAGGCAATAATTACAACTCAACAACAACAACAAACCAAAAATCTTACAGCGACTAGACACAGCGCTTGCCGATGAGAGGACCCCCAAATGTAGTGATGGAATTAGTGCTGCAGCAAAACAAGTTTTTCACTAAAGAGGATCACAAACAGCATCCAGATGCACTTCTACCGCGTGGTTTGTTTGTTTACAGAAAGTGTTTCGTGTTATCAGAGATAAACCATGCCGTGCAACTCCAGTTTGCCGGAGACGCGAATAAATGTTTCATCTTGTCGACTGGTTTGCATTACTTCCCGAAATTCAACGTACACGTCATCAGTCGAGTTGAAATGGATAGCATGGTCGGGCGAGACAGGTTCAGAGTAAGGAAGTTGGGTTTCTCAACTAATTGAAAATCAAGAATAACAATGGTCGAGCGACAATGCATGACCGCATTCGCAGGTTTGAATGGCAGCAACTGAAGGAAATCAAGAATGCAACCGGCGGATAATAGGATGCCGAAAACACGCCCGCCGAAAAGTTAATCATGCTTGAGAGTCAAAGAGTGCGGAAAAAACGCACGAAAAAACACAAACTATACTTCCAACCGGTTTTTTAATTTTGGGAGAAAGTAAAGGGCAGTGCGCTGCACAACAATGACCAGTGGATAATAATGATAAACAACGAAAAAGAAAAAATACAGAGTTTAAATGTCATGGAAAGACTTCTCGTAAGAATTTCCTCGAATGGATCATTGCAAGGAAAGTTAAAGATTTTCAGACGATTCAGTGAAACTGAAACGTAAACATTATCAGGGGGGTGAAGAGCGGAACGACAGTTTTGCAACAAGTAAAACGAACAGCGGAAACAACGCGGGCCGAATATCGATTTCGACCAACTCCCACTTGCCTTGATCAGAATTTACTTCGGCAACGTCATCAGTCACGTGATCGCTGTTGCTGCCGTGATTTTGTTCGATCTTCGTGACGTCAGACGATGAAACGTTCGTGCAGGTGCTGGAGTCGTGCGTTGGAACAGAGGCTTCCAATGGTTCAATGCGGACCGCGACCTAAAATCACGTAGAAATTTTCAAGTAACCGCAATGTTTTTGTTTTGTGAATCTGAAGCAACTCATGCTCTTCATCTCTGCAACGGGGGGAGGAGGCGGACAGCACTAGGGGATCCCGCGCAAGTTGCTTGTTAAGTACGTGCAAAGTGAGAGCGTGAGCTTGATTGACACAGGAAAAAAAGTGTTGCTTGTCCTAACAGTGCACACTTTTTGAAAGTAAGAAGCAAAGGTGGCTTAGAGCATTCCGAGCAAAGTCATACCGAGACAGGCGACGTCATCTCCGTTCTGACAGGCCGAAGAAGCGCCGAAGCCGAGACACTCTTTCTCTGCAAAATGGATCAGTTTGTCAACGAAATCAGTCATGGCATGCACACTATTTTCAGTGGCACCGTAGCGACAAAATGTTACGCTTTTGCTCCAAGAGACAAAGGCATTATTTTAACCCACCATCGCGTTTCCCGGGGAGCTGCCATGGTGGATTTCCGCTTGAAGTCTTGAGTTGGCACTTTTAAGCTGTACATTCTCCGATATTTGTGTGTCCAATTTTTCCTATAGCAGCGAAAATAGATATCGTTTAGATCGTATAAACTCAACCGGGGAAGCCGTATATTTTAAAGGTAACAATGCATTCTTTCGGACAATTGTTTCCTGTATAAGGTCAATCCACCTGATCCAAAACCTTAAGTTTATCACATTGAATGTGAACACAAAAATTTTTGGATAAAAACTCTTGATCTCACAAAAGCAATCCAGAAGAATTTTTTCATGTTTTAACTTGTTGAGCAGTTGTGCAGACAGCAAGATAAAGTGCTGCATCAGAAAACAGCAACTGGATCTTGTATTTTCAGTGTATCCGAGCGTCAAACCTTCCACCACGTGCGGTGTTCATTTGCAAGGACGCGATAACACCGAAGTATTTACTCAGTTTAAACTCCTGTTAAGCATTACATACGATGTTCACAATCTTCGCAACGGTCATAATCTATCAGTGTTTTCCAACACGGGTTCCGCCGAAACCGACCGAAATTCGCAACAACAGTTCTATGCAGTTTTAGCAATGCCACTGTTTCACAATATCCTCGCCACTATGAGTCGTATTGAAAACTGTTTATCAATAGCTTTGACTTATTGCTGCCTTTGTGTTACGTCACACGCCAGTTTTCTCAACCGCGGTACCGCGGAACCTCAGGCTTCCGTGAGAAGGTATCGTTGTAGCAAAAAGTTTGAAAAACACTGATCTGTCACCGGCGGTTGCACGAACTCCCGTTAATCCAGTGCTCACCTTCAGCATTTTGTTGCAGGATCTCTCGTTCTTTATTTGCGTTTCGAGCGCGGCGGCGATCCGGTCGCGGTCTTCGCGAAACTTTCGCAGTTCTTTCTCTTTCGCGCTTTTCTCGCGCGTCACCTGGCGCGGGCGAAGTTTAAAAGAAAGACGAAGAGAATTGTGACGCACATCAAAGCAAGAAGCAGAAATATGCGCTCGGGTAATGACTTGTCTCAGGTTTTCGCAAACCGAATGCACTCAACCATTAACAGACAATCGCAACAAATTTTCTCATGTTTTAATATACTGTGGTCACCTCTGCTTGAAGGAGTTCGATTTCCTGATCTTTGTTTTGCACAAGCTTCCTGCTGCTCTCTTCTCTCTCCTGCAGGTCTTCTATATGTTTTTCAAGTCTCACCAGGTTTCTTGTCATTTTACTTCTCTCCGTTTCGCTTTCTTTTATTTTTTCGATCAGTCCAGATCTGCTCGAATCCGCTTCTTCGCTCGACTTCTTCAACTGCGAACAGAAAAAACGAAATAGGTCTTGCAAAGAAACCTGACGGCAAGGAAGACGAAAAAACTGCCGCGGCCACATCGAGAAACACATGATCTTAACACGTATTTACTGCTGCGCCGACGATGAACCATCAGGCATACTTTGGAAAGATTTGAACATGCTGTGCTTCATAAATTAAAGACAGAAAATTGATATCAGGGAGAAAAAGTCAATGGATGAACTGCGATCTGCCCCCCCGTGCACGGTTTTTGAATCTGATCGCTCCGACCGACCGAGCGCACAGGCAGCCTTAACTTTCACCAAAAAAGCTCTCCAGAAAGCGTTGACCTGTCGTGTTCGTAGAAAGAAACGTGAGTGTAAAATACACTTCAGGTAGCAGAAAATCATTGGCGAGTATTAAGAGTAATAAAAACAATATTCGTGCAGTATTCGCAAAAGCATCTATCATAGCCCCGACGACAGACAGGCTGGTTAGCAATTTGAAGTATAACTTCAGGCCTGTGCAACACCAATACGATGTAGTTGTGCTGTCATAACACCTTCGTTCTTGTTACGTTCATGTAAAAGAAGTTTCTCTGACATTGAAAGCTTTTTTTACCGGTTACGCTTTGGTTTTCGATGTTCGCTCGCGTGGGAAATAAAGAAACTTAACATCACCTTTCTGAAGCAATCAGTCCCGCTGTTCTTTCAACAAGCTTTTTATTGGTTAGTAATTTTGAAAAAGAACGTATCGGTCCACGTGACCGACTTTCCTAAACCATCGTGCCGTTAAGTAGTGGATTCAGACATTTGCGCTGGGAGATCGAAAACGGGGGCTAAAAGTTATCGAATATAACAATCTGTTTGGTTGGTTACTTAATATTCCGACGAAAAACTATTTCAGAACTTAAATGTACGTGAAGATCATAAAAGCACTCGGTGTTTTTTTTCGTATCAGCATACTATAAAACTAGTCAGCAGTAAACTCCATTTTGTTTGTCAAGATTTTTATCGCTGACAATTTATAACTGGTCTTATTCCTTTTGAATGGAACAGGGGACAAAACGAATGCCATTTCAAGGAATTCCGTGGCCGCTTTGGACGAAACTGCATCAAATTGTTCCTTCTATTACAGGAGTTCTTAACCGTTTCTTTACCACGCCTCCCATAAGTAATTGTCCTTTGTTTTAAGCCTCTCTGACTTTTAAATAAGTTTTAAAAGCAAATGTATTAAATGGTAAATTTATTGATAAAACTTCCCATTTTGTAGAGCGTGTAAGAGTTTGCGCCCCCGGTTAGATCCACCACCGGTGACATTTAACGTCTTCTCTCGTCAAAAATGGAAGTTTTTACCAACTACTAAACAGTTAAGAAACATACATAACCCTTCCTGATATAATTCTGCAGTTAAGGCAAGCAGCAGAGTAGACATCAAATTAATACGACACCCACCGTTTCCATCTTTTCGGTCAACGATTTATTTTCCTGAGTCAGTTCATCAACATGGCACCTCAGTTTCTCCTCGGTCTCGACTTTCGCTTGACCATCTGTTTTAAAGGATTCGATCGTTCTTTGAAGTTCGCTGACCATAGCCTCGCTAATTTGCAAGCTTTCAGCCAGACCCGACCTCAAAGTTTCAGCGTCATCTCTCTCGGCTCTGATCTGTGACACACAAGGAAGTAGTTTTTTTTGACGAAACGCGTTATGTGTATATATACACTCGTCTTCGCTTTCTCAGCACCATTGGCACCTTCGCGACTGCGACATTTAAAACTCGCCAGCAGGGCTGTGAGGTCGGAAGTCCCGTCATCCGACTCCGGGCAATTGCGATTATCCGACTCCGACTCCGGACCGACTCCGACCTTCAGCTGTATTAGTTACTTAAAGTGATAATTCTTTTCAGATGAATTCATAAACCCTACTTGCACT
>Ga0210059_1005256_pt1 | contig 20855 bp, 7 predicted proteins | sample Ectturendosymbi2_FD_188042 | JGI IMG/M metagenome (GOLD analysis project Ga0210059, IMG submission 188042) | Ecteinascidia turbinata endosymbiont from Florida, USA - Sample 2 (SPAdes) (version 2) | ecosystem: Host-associated > Tunicates > Ascidians > Unclassified | place: Key West, Florida...
CTGTGGCAGCAAGCAACAATAGAGTTCACATGCCATGATCACTCTTCGCGTACGCTATTGTTACGTTCAATCGTTGACATCGTTAGTATCACCAGAGATTACACGCCACGATCACTCTATTATTGCTTGTTCGCGCCACATATATGTATGGTGTTGTTCTTCACGCACATCCCGTTCGTGGTGAATCACACAATCAACGCAACACCACAGGAGAGGTTGCAACAGCAGGTTTTGGGTTTAGGTTTTGGATTTAGATTTTGGGTTAGGTTTTGGGTTTAGGTTTTGAGGTCCGGCTTTGGGTTCAGGTTTGTTGTTTTAGGTCATGTGACAAAGACCATGCACTAACCCAAGTGTATTTTGTGGATAATCATCCCTGTCACTTGACCATTTCTACCACTTGGGTTCGCCTAATGGCAGAAGAACTCCAACAGTGGTGCCTCTGACGGCAAAATAAACACTGCCTTGTTAAATTTTGAAAATGCCACAAGGTTCTGTCTATTTTGCCTCACGAGGCAAAATAAAACACATGGTTTAACATGGGCAGATCAGGACTGGATCGGACTGACGATTTTCCAAAATTTTGCGGATCAGGACTGGATCAGATATAATTTTTGCAGAGCAGGATTGGACTTGGAGTGAAAAATTTCAAAGTCCGCTCATCTCTGACTTGTTGTGGAGGTGCAGTGTTTCACCTCACCCAACGTTCTAACTCAATTCACCTTCTTATCTCTACAGCAACCCAGTATCTCAACTCACCTGCAACAAGTAAAGCAGCCTATTCGCTGCTCCAGCTGTAGTCACGGCCATGGGCGCAATTTTGTTGTAAAATGTGGGGGGGACAGGTTGGTGTGAAACCAATATAGTCAGGGGTCGATGCAGAAGCATAACCGTCGCCAGAAAGTCTTCAATAGGGGGGTTTTACGTTTCTTCAGGGGAGCTTGAGGGCAAAAGCTCTATTTATTTATAGTATTTCATATTTCAATTTGGGGGGGCGTGGAGGTTTGTTTGGAGGTGCTAAGCCTACCAAAGAACCCCTGTGGCGACGGGATTGTGCAGAAGTGACGTTTTATATATACAGATTTCCAATCTTATTTGTAGAGGTGTTTTAAGAGCAACGCTAATCACGCTTTGCCTTGCAGATGATTTACATATTAATATAGCCTACTTAAATTTGTTGCTGGACGTGGTGCTGTAGTTCAGCCTGCTTCCATTAATGTCGTTTTTGGATACATACAAGCACAGTAACATAGTAAAAAACATCAATTGGGTTTTATCAGAGCTGTCAGTTGGAGTGCACAAAATGCTGAATCGCATTGGTCGCACGTGCATATCACTCTTACAGTAGAACACTTCAACTTTCATGCATTTTATAAGAAGTGTGGGTTACAGCGCGATTTGGTGTCTTGTTCAAGTCGCTTAACATTACAAAGACGATAAATATTTTTCTTGCACATTTCCGTTTTTTTGAAAAAGCTACAAATCTTTTAATGCTACTGGACATCATGCATGCAGCCCCACCCCAACCAAAATCTCCATTGATATCCTCTTACCAGCAACAAAAACATTTGGCTTAAAATTAGCGTCGCCTACTTCACAACACGATTTCAGTATATATTTGCTATTGGTGGGTGGAGGATGTGTCCTTTCAATCTCCCCTTGTTGGCCCCTGCATATATACCCACAAAGAGTTGTAAAAGGGCCTCATTTTGAAGCCTAAACCCGGCCGGAGCTCGAAATCACAAGCCCGAACCCGACATTTATTTTTGAAGCCCGATTTAGGCCCGAAAGTCAAATTTACCGAGGGAGTTAAGATATGCGCATCTGCGGAGTAACAAAAAACATTGTGTTTGGTTATAGCTGCAGGTACACAGTTTACCACACCCAAAATAACAACTACCATGACCAAAACAATTGGCATAATCTGGCACAAACGTAGCATGTTAGTAAACGGTAATACTGCGAAATATAATGTTTCTCAATAAAAAAAATAAACTATCATGAAACTATCCACGATGGCGCTATAGGCATGACAAGCCGACTTGTAGGCTTCTTAAAACAAGCCAAGAATCGCGTGAGTTATTGGTCTCTTTGAGGCAAAGCCATCACGTTCTAATATCCTCACCGCTGTCGCCTTCTCAAAAAGAGTGTGAGACCAATCCGAGTAGAGAAGAAATGAACGCAGCTGTGTTTCCAAACAGAATAATAGCTGAAAGAAACCACAATAACTTCACTCACAGAAGTTACCGCTGTGAGCACAACAAATATACGTCACGAAAGAAAAAAATTGTTACTCCTAATGCTATAAAAAAAGTTTTGTATGCAGGCCCGAAATATTTTACGTAAGCCAGAGCCCGGCCCGATCCGAAAATCCTGGCCTTACTTACAATTCTGCACCATGTCAAAAGTTTCATTCTAAGAGTTCTACTGTACTTGCATAACGACACAAAAATATATTTGAGATTAAATCAAAATGCACAACGGTGAATTGGCAAAAAAGTACAAGTTTCACCTTAACACGAAAAGAATGTCCAACAAAACCAGGTGTGATGTACTTGTAAAGCAAATGTTTTGCACTTAGATGAAAACGTTGCTGCATTGTGGGTTTGGATAAACTCAATTAAATCAGATGACTTACGAACCAATGCATTCAGCACAAGCAAAAAGTTGCCCGATTTAGGCCCGAGAATCACGGAAAAAAATACAGTATTTTCATTTGTTGGTCACCATTGTCGCGACATTACAAGGATAAATGTATATTTTATCTTTATTTCTGAGTCAAGTCCCTACGTTTTGAGCTATTGGTCAATGTACTGCCAGGTAAATGCTGTAGGCAACTTCTCCAACGTTTTGATTGAAATCCTGTTCACTAATAGTTGAAGACAGTCTTTTGCAATACTGCCCATCCCAAAACTAAGTCTCTACAATAATGCTGCATTTTTGTCTTCGGCAAAAGCTTCGCAGAGATTTGCCAGAAAATCTAACTTTCTAACATATACACTAGCATCATTAAGTTATACGCTGTCTGTTTCTGAATACGTGATAACCAACGTTAAAGCATAGGCCGTTAAATTTCTGCACGAAACAAATAATGGCTGTACTGCGGTCTCTCACATGTGCAGCTGTAATACTCTCACTGTTACAAGAAAATAACCTTTCTAACAGTATGCTACACAGGGTAAAATGTCGGACGAAAGCAGTCAAAGATCTTTCACGGTCATTAGAAACTTGAAAAATGCTAAAAATTATTTTATCGAAGCTAAAATTTATAAACTAACAGAATCAGTGATACCACACCAAACTCTGTTTCAACATGAACTTGGCTATGTATAACCTACCATCTAACATGAAAAGCTCATCACACAAAATGTGACAAACATCACTTTTATTTTTGAAACCTCTCCAAATACAAAACCTAAAGAGAAAAAAGTGGGGGTCACGTCCCCCGTGTCCCCACCAAATTGCGCCCATGGTCACGGCACTTATTACTGAGTGACTTAATACCTAATTTCTTCTTTTCAGTGGTTCAGAAGAGTGGACAGCTTTCACTGTCATTAATACATTTACCAAGCTGCTATTACTATTTCCTTAATTGGAAATTGCATTTCAGAAATAATGCATACACAAGATTGTCTTGAACATTGTAAAAAAAAAGAAACGACCAAACAATTAAGATAAGCAGTGTTTTTTGTCTTCATAGTCTGTTCAACTTCAGGCCACATTATGGCAAATTCATCATGTTCATACGTTGAAACATCTTTTTTAACACCAAGAAATATTGGCGAAAAATAGATTTGGTGAAGCTAGGCAGACCAGTGTAATCAGATTGCTGAAACCAGGCTTGTCAACCAGATGACACAACGACCACGCACAAAATTACACATTTTATGCTTGAACAACTTCACAGTTTCAAGCAACTACAGAAACCTTGAAATACGTTTCAACGATCAACAATACCAAGCCAGACATTCGAAACACCCGACCATAACACACATTTTCTGTGCCAACTACAGCAGAAATGCGCAAGCATGAATAGTTAGCGCCAGTGATGAGCTAATGTACTTCACGTAAACGGCACATCAAGGCGGTGAAAGCAAACGGGTAGTCCGGCGAAATAGAAAATGAGCGCAGTCAGCAAACACTGACTTTGATGTAAGAAAGCAAACGAACGACAGTTATGAATACACAGTGAGGTAAACAGTGACATGAAAATGAGCGATGGCCAAGGAATAGCGTTGATTGTTGAAAAAAAGCAGTATCGTAATACTTGCAGAGAGAAACACGCAGTTATAGCAAAAAGAGCGAACGAAACACCGCTGCACGCTTTCTGAAAGCAACACTTAATTGGCAGTGAAGGTAAAAGATTCGCAACAAAACACACTCCTAAGCTCTGGGAATTAAACGCACATAACCAGTATGACTAGTTAGCGCAAAAATGACGACAAATACAGTTGAAACCACCTCAAACTTTCAGACGTTTTTCGCACGATCGCAATTTCACAGGTAAACCAAAGGTAACAACAATATTGTTTACGAGGCAAGGAGACGACTTAACACCTAAATCGAACACAAACAGGCAAGTAGCAGCATTTCAAACAACGCGAGATAGCACCGCGGCAAAACAACGTTCCCGGAATTCCCGTCTCCGTCTTGGCGACCGCCCTGGGTCCGTGCTTTTTCGTTTCCCTCCTGTTGTCGACGGCTTCGGCTTTTATCGAACACTGAAACGCAACGCAGTAAGTGCTGGACTTCGTCGCATGTCCCGTGTTAACAGCACGCGCGATTGCACCAAACGATGCTGACCCAGCGCAGCAGATTAACTCAAGAAATATCGCTTCTAGTTTCGATCCTTAACAAAACAAAACTGGTTTACTCGGCTTCAGGACAAACCCATGGTGGATCAACTGTACAACACCCTGTTATTTTTTGTAGTTATAGACCACAAAGATGGCGGCAAGTAAAGCAGTCACAGTTTATTACCGGGGAAACTAATTTCGCGTCTTTAAAAGGCATCACCAGTCCTGAAAATGTAAGCACAAATCTTACAGGCGAAATGTTGTCACTTGAAAACAAGTAAGAAAGATTCACGAACTGTGACTAGTTACAAAGACAGTTCTAAAATTTTCGAAGCTAAAAGGCTGACCTTCCCAGAGCCTCATGAAACACGCACTGCCAAGAAAACCGACGTTTGGTAGCGGCCTAAGAAAGGCACTTTTCTTCTGGGTTTGCTGTGAGCTTCCAGGAATCTGCCTGCCATGCTCTAGCCTACGTTCTCAGCTTTGCGATGATTCGGGCTTGCCACATATCGACATTTCAACAGTAAGTCTCCACAACGGTGACGCAATCGAATCAATGAGCTAATTAGTTTACTAGGAATCAATGAGCTAATTAGTCCTGAAAATCGCAAGCCAAGGGTTAACGTGCGAAATGGTGAAAAACTAAAGCAAGATTTAGAGAAAGCAAGCTGTGACCATAAAGCAATGGGCTTTTTCGTTTTCAGCTTTCGTGTGAGACTACAATTAGTTTGCTTTCTCTAACTCTTGCTTTAGTTATTCACCACTTCACTCGTAAACTTTCGCTGCAATTTTCAGAACTGAAGATGCGTACAATACGTGAAATCGATTTCATGGTAAGAAAGTTTCTCATTGATTCGATTGCGTCACCTTGTGGACACGTGTTGTTGAAATATGAAGAATAACTCATATCCACTTACCTACGTAAGGTGGTAATCTGGTGGGCGGAACCTTTTTCTCTGTAAAAGCAAAACTATTTCTGAAACAGTAGAAACAGGAAGGGGGCATTTCAAACAGCAAAAAGTGGTAGATAATGGGTTTTGAAATCTACCAGAGTTCATATTGGAAAACGAATCACCGGCATTGTAAATCAGTGTAAAACAATTGCATAATCTTCTGTTTACGCGGCACATGATCGAACCAAATCTTCCGCCGCCTTAATTTTTTCCTGAGATTAACCACTAGGTAAGCATTTACACATTTACGTCAACATACATGCTACTGCAAGCTAAACCACAAGATCCTAACCAATAACACTGCAAAGTAACTTTTGACCCAGTGGTGTTTCGATATCACAACTGCTTAATTTAGATCATAGGTTTATTAAAACAAAGCCTACGTCGTAAAATAGCAGAAAAAAGATTGTTAAAAATGCATCAAAAGGAGCTGTTGCGAATAACGGTATCTCGCTACTATTCTTATTTAGCAACGGTAGCGCCGCCATTACATTTAGCAAATCGCGATGGCGCCGCTATTTTTAAAGTAGCGGTTGCCCCACCTCTGCACATCGACCAGTTGTGTTTAATGTTGCAAAAGTTTGCGAAAAACAGACCGTTGCAAACTCGTTAACACTTACTCAAGATCCTCCTCGTTTGCATCGCAGATCCCATCGTGTTGCGAGCCGTGCAATTCCAAGCACCGAAATCGCTTTCTCTCACAGTCGATATAAACAACTCCGAATGGAGGCTGTCACTTTGGTTGAGATTGACCAGGTTGAAACGACCATTAACTCGGGCCCTGCAAACATGAATCCTTCTGCAGTCAACAATACATAACTAAGTGATTGAAACCTGGCGTCTAAAAGCTAAGAAGTCAGTGCTGAGGTGGGCAACGTTTGGCACGTTTTCTTGCTGGATTCTCAGTCCGACAAGTCCCGCACAGACACAACGTTTTAGCCATAAGGTGACGCATAAGCAGAGTTGCAGTCAGTGCAACACTCGCATCACTGAGTTTAACAAGTTTTGAACATCCAACGGCGGCTTCGCAAAACTAATTCAATGGGAGCAAATGGTACGTGAGAAACAAAAGACAACCACCCATGTTTTAAAATTTCTCAATAAATCCTTTATTAGTTATACTTTGCCTTATACACAGCAACCGTTGTGGTTTCCTTTAGGATTTTACAATTTCCAGTTCCACTGTGTTCCAAAGTGCTTTAACATATACTCAAGCGAGCTAAAAAATCATAGTTTCACAGCTGCACAGCTAAGGAGAAACACAAATGATACAACTTCATCACGTTACCAGGTGCCTAACGTAACATCACAACAAGCAAGCCACAAACGCTACCTGGGAAGGTACCGAGTGTCACAATAAACTGCCCATCGGCAACAACTAAGTTCACAACCATCACAAGCGAAAGGACCGACACACATATGCGGCACTCGCCAAGCGTCGTCGGCAAATGAAAATCACTTTCTTCCATGTCTCCAAAGGGTTTCAGTGCGGCATAGAGTTTTCACTCACGTTTAGCATTCTCGCAAAACCTGCAAGTTTATAAATTTCGCGTTTCCTGGCTGCTTAATATTCTTATATCTACCCTCTCACCTTTCTCCGTCGGCGTTATACCAGTCAATTGTAGGTCGGGGCACGCCACGCGCCACACATTTCAACTTAGCTGATGCGCCAACTGGAACCCGCAATGGCACAACGATACGATCCAGATCAATCTGTGGTTTATCTAAAATTCAGAAAAATTCGAAATTTTATTAACAACTAAGTCAAAGATGTGCACAAAAATATATTGAAGATGGTCTCATTTTTGTCTATATTATGTTAGATTTCAGCAAGTTTGCCACTTTGTCGTAAGGGTTTATTAAACAATTCTTTGGGAAATTAATTTTGAAGGAAATGGATCGTTTAATGCTTTATTTGGCAGCTTTTCAAAACGGCTATATCATGTGCGAACATTACTGAGGCAAATGGAACTTGAGCTAGTATTTAAAAAACGAATTCCAACCATAGCAATTAACAAGTCATACTATGGATGTTATTTGAATTATCTATATCTATATACTTCGAGAATCACAAGGTGTTTTCAGCCTCATCTAAAAATTGGCTTAAAATCAAAGGAGAATCGCGTGCAACATGCAGCCTTAAATCCAAAGCCATTTTTATTTGAGGCTGACAATTCGACAACGCTGAGCTGTTTTACAAAATAAGCCTCTTACGTCAAAAACAACAGCGTGACTGACTTACAGTTCACAGTCAAATGAATCGACTTTGTGACCGGCGACGACACGCCATTATCTGCAGTGCACTCGTACAGCCCTGCACTTCCTCGTTTCACTTCGCCAAGCGGAAGAAGCTGATCTCTGCCTCTGATTTCGTCAGCTGCAAATACAACATGTTGCTGTTGTAGTTGAAAAAGTACAACTTAATGCAAGAAAACCACGAAATAATTTAGCTGTACAAAATTTTCAATTCTACGATCTTTAATAAAAGATCATTACTAATTTAAGAGTGGAAAAGAGAGTGTAATAAAAAAGCCACAGACAGACCTGACGGAAGAATATGCCGCCACGTGATTTCTGGATTAGGTTTTCCAGTAGCAATACAAAACAATTCGACCGTTCTTCCTTCATCCACAATCAAATCTTTGGTAATATTTACTACACGCGGCGGGACTGCAAAAAGAGTCAAAGACATGTTGCAGGTACTGCTCGTTTTTCGACACAATCAAAAGCAAATGAGTGTAGCACCAAATCGCCACTGTCAGAACCTGATTCAGGATACCGTCGACGCGCATGCAACGACAGCCTTAGCCGAAATGTAAAAAGCTCGTGAGCACCTTGTTTCCACGAGTTCTGTCTATTCTAATCATTTTAACAATCAACGAAACAAGAGCATTGGAAAACCAAAAAAGATTTTTCAGCAAGCAGCAAAATATTTAACAAGAACGCCACATAAATCTACTAACCCTGCTCACGACACGTGAAAACAAGCCAGACGAAATGAACATTTTCTAACGATCGGTAAGCTACGCATCAGCAACAACTGTAGTCGACTTCAAACGTGCCAGCATGGTTGGCAACGTTGCGGTAGGTTATGAGAAATACATTGATTTTTGCGCGAACTGTTCATGTTGCGTAGTTGTGAGCAACGCTAAAACTCTTTAGCAAACATCGTCATTATATTACTGCGTTTGTGTGTGATAGTTAAATCTGCGGTTTAACTTCCTCGGAATGTCGCCAAAGCGATGTCGCAGAATTGCTTGACGACGAACTAACCTTGGAAACGCCCGCGACATCTGATCGGATTTGCTGCTCGCTTCATGCACCATAAGAAAAATATTTTAGAAAGAAAAGGAAGCTTTGAAAATGATGTAAAACTCATAAACAAGGGTCTGGTCAAAAATGTTAGGTGTCAAACTGCGGATAATCGAATGTCATTCCACATGTGTTCAACATACTGCAGAACAAAACATCTGTGTATAATGCGGGCAAATTGCAAAAAAAATCTTTCAATTATAGGCAACTTGTTTTAAAAACCGGACTTTCAACAGAGAATCGGGAATGAAATTACTGAAACAGTGATTGAAAATATATTTATTGAGATCAGGGTCACAAAACTACGGCCCACAAGGACATTTCATCCAGCCGCACAGACATTTAGTCAGTACTGACAAAATGAAATATTTACGAAACATTTCTTGATTTGGTAGAATGTAACTTATCCCGAAACAATCACATCATGCAAAGATGCCATGCCCTCGAACTGTTGTGTAGATCGTAGATGCTAATGTGGCCCTCTGGAAAACAAGTTTGGAGATCCCTGATTTAGATAAAGTGCTTCTTCCATGGCTGTATTCTAAAGTCGCCCTGATGATTTGTGGCCCACTCCCTCATTGACGTTGTCTCCGTTGACTTTTTTATGCCAGTTACAACGCAAACACACGTGAATATGAAGCATCAATTCATTCAAAAATTGTTTGCATCATTCTGTAGTGGACACTGTTGGTGGTATTGCCTTTTAAGGCTGCTAGTGCTTTGTTCTTAATGCAAATGCTACAGTGATTACTTAATCAACTAGCAGCATGGCCTACACCACAGCCTATTGGTTAGGAAACACTGATCAGGGCAGTTCAGCCCCAAACCTTACCATTAACAGATAGATGCAGTCGTCCTTTCTGAGACATTTGATCAGCATATGCAGAGCAGATGTAAGATCCTTCATCTTTAACACTGACGCTGCGAATTCTAATGTTGTATTCTAAAGTACAAAAGATTCAAAGTTTGCTTATTTACAAGCAGACCTATAGTGTAACTAATCTTATCCACTTATAAGAAAAGTTGAAACAACAAAAGGCATATGAACACAGCAGTGTGCAGAGACTAAACAGCCCCACTCTGCATTTAAGAATAACCATCAACAAGCATATTCTGGAAATTATTGTTTATCTTATATTGCAACTATCAATATATAAATCAGGGCTCTCAAACTTAAATGAGAACTTACAAAATAACTCAGGGGCCGAATTATGACCCTGATGCAAGAATCGTGGTACCTGAAACTTACTAGAAATAGCTTTGACATCTTATTTCTTGCAAAGGAATCGTTAGTTATAAGCAAATCATTTCTAGCCGTCTCTACGCTGATTTAAAAGGAACTTGTTCACTCACTGACCAAGCACTTTTAAACACTGGTGAATAAACTAAATGAGCCAAATGTTTTGAAGATTCCCAAAAAGCATTGCGGGCTGCACAAAGCGCCCTGCTGGCCGTGTGTTTGAGACAGGGTGTAGTGGGGCGGGAACGCATGGGTATGGCATTCCCACACCTTTTTCATGTTTTGCTTTAAAATGAGTTCGAAAATGTTTGGGTGCATTCCCACACCTCTTTCTTTTGTTAGCACCACATCCCTGGTTTGAGACCCCTGATATAAATACAATTAACAGAGACATTGCATTCAATAAAGTTGGTTAGAAACATATTCATCAAAATCATTTATTTACATTAATAAACTTTGATAACTTTCAGCCAAACCGTGGTTTGTACAAGATGCCCTGCCAAACCTTAACAAGTGATTGTCAAGTTACAGCACCTTTGAAGTTATTTATTGAGCTCCTTGGTTGGTAACTCAAGTTTCCACACACCTAGATTAAACAAAACATTTTTGTGATTATTTTTCTGTCGTTTCTGTATTTCAATTCTTAATGAGTGTTGAAATTGCTTGTCTGTTTAAGCTGATTCTATGAGACACTTTGTCAACCATGTCATAACTACTAGCAGTACAGAAATTTAGATCCATGGCTTGTTTCAGGATTCTCTAATGACCATAGGACTTGAAAATGTCACTTCAAAATCACAATGTTTTACACCAATACTCAAAGATTAGAAACCATGATTTGGTTATGTCTTGCATAACTGAAATCTAAAATTTACATGGAAAGTTGGTTGTTGGTCAATGCAGTCTAGTTCAGCTGTGCGCAATTGAGCTGCAAGTGCAAGTGGTACTAATGTATCATTAAGGTTCAACGGGGCAATAGGCCACCTGCATTCATAGCAAACATCTTGTGAGATTAACAACAAAGGAATCAAGCCATTTGCATACAATCACAAATGCAGATTTTCAAAGAATTAGCTTTGCCGCATTGAGCAATCCACCATTCTGTGCATCCACCGCAAGTAATAGAAGTTGTAGTTTAACAGAAAAATAAGCAGTTCAGTTCACTTGTTTAATGACATCATTCATGCAGTTATGGTTTGGTTGGAGCGCATTTCTAGATTCCATTGTCATAGATGCAGTTTTTGTTTTGTTCACAAAGTTTGTTTTGCCACTTCACAATGTGAGCTTATGCAAAACTATTTGGTACATTTCACCTGAAGTAAGTCTACTGCCATTTCTACACAGATCAAAACCTGTAACAGACCACTCTCACATACAGTTAGCTGAAGATAGAAGCATGTAGGCACATCACAAATTTTAACCATATATGGAATAAAGTAAGACCATGACTCAAAATATATCAACTTTCATCACCTGAATCAAGCATAAATCTTGAGGTTTTGAGTGGTGGTAGTGAGTTTGCAAAAATGACATCATCATACTTTGTCCAAAATCTTGAAGGAAAAGAGCTGATTTCTGGCACCAGGCATCTTTGGTAATAAAAGCACAGAGTACAAGTTAATAGTGAAGCATGAATTTTCAAACTCATGGCACAACACCTTTTATGAACTTGCTTTATCATACAGGGTTTTTTCAATTTGTTTTTGTTGATGAGGTACAAATCGCTTGTTTTACCAAAAAAGTTCTCAAAGTGCATAAGAGATCCTTTAGGGAGTTCTGTCCAATACTAGGCTTAGACTTTAGGTGTTCACCTAAATGCCTCTTTATAGTGAACCAAAAAAACGTGTTGTAAGTTCATGGAATAAATTGGTATTTTCAGTACTGCAGTTGCAATCATTTTGCATTGCTCTAGATCAGTGGTTCCAACTTCTACAACCCTGGGAAACCCTATTCCCAAAGATGGTGACTTGGGTACTCCTTGTCTGCAATATGACATTAGTCAAAGTGGTGATCATCGTTGTTTGTGCATCTGAGGGTTAGAAGAAACACTTCAAATGGCATTCTTTCTGGGTACCCCACTAACAACTACTGCACTAGAGGCTGTATGTTGAAAATCAAACAGCTGGAACACTCAGCTTTTGAAGACACCAAAGAGCAATAGAGTTCAGTTGCTCACTCTAGTACTGCTTGGTTCTCATTTGATTGTAGCCTAAAGGAAGATTCTCAGTGTGTTTCTGTTTGTGGTCCATACCCAACAACTCAACTTGCTGCATGGTGGCATTATGTGATGCAGCCACACCATCACTGTTCACTCACAGGTATACCAATAAAAACACCATTTCAAAATAATCATAAAAACTGTTTTTGGCTATTCATTAGAAAAGCAACTGCTACAATGCATAAAACAAAATATCATGCATTAAGAATATGCTTGACACCTGTTACTTACTCAATACTGAAGCAAAACTACTGGAAAATAAAAAAATTGTAATCAGAAACTAGAAATGGAACAGATTTTTATCAGTTTCTTTAACATCAGTCAAATGCCAGCAGCCCTTTGCTTCCAAAAAATAGAAAAAATAGGATCAACTGTTTAGCCAAAAATGTGACTCAGACTACAAGGAAATGCAGACAAGATTATTAGCAAAAATCCCTAGTTGTATGCATCAAGAACATTAAAGCATGAAACCCACCTTAATGTAACATCTTGACCTTCAATAGCAGTGATGTTATTCATTTTTTTGATACACAAATTGCTTCCCAAAACCACTTGACCTACAAAGTAAAACTTTTTAAGTATTGCTTATGACAAAGTACTAGACTAATCTCTATTCATTGTAACACATTTTTCATCTGAGCTATAATACAAAGCAAAACCAATGAATCCACTGCTTTATCATCAAACACACACATGATCAAAATATATTTCATCACCTGGTCTAAATACCATACAATATGTGATTCTTGTCACACAACATTTTAAAGCTCTAGGTTTTCTGACATGCTTTTGAGGAATCAGCTGATTGTGCTTTGCTTTCATCTTCTTGGGATGATTAAAACTTGCACATATCTATATCCAAGTAAGTACTCTTCACAATGGGGGTAATCAAGGAATCAATCAGCAAATTTTTAACACTTTCACGGCCAGTCTAAATCAAGCAGTTCATGCCAAAACAACTGGATCGCAATTGGCTTTGCGCGAGCGTAAATATGGCGCTGAAAGCGGTAGAGAGCTGTTCAAATGCTCAAAAGACTCAACAAGTCTTGTAGTTTGCACTCAAAAAAAATTTTTCGCTTGCTTGAGCTACCCTCAGCAATAAAATGTTTTTTTAATAATAATTATATCAGATTGAATCCTTTTTGAATCAATGGATTTGCACAGAACATTGGATTTAAATTCCAATCTATGGACAGTTCCCAGTCAAGAATAATATTAAAGGAACGACAAATTGTCCAGTAACTCGAGTTAATATGAGCTGAATACGCAGAGGACTACGTAGCATTATCATTGTTCTGTGATGTACATTATGGAACAATGAACAAGTTCTCATGAGAACATCTCATTCGTTGTTACGTCACTGACGTCATACAGCAATGCTAAGTGCCAGCCAGAATGAAATCAAATGGAATTTTTAATGATGCAGGCTTCGAATGGTTGCATTGAATGTCAGTCAGTATAATGGTGTGATGAGCCCAGTATAATGGTGCGAAATGGAATGGAGTAATGCTGTTCACCTGGAGTTGCTCCTAGCATGTGCGTCAGTATAATGGTGTGAAATGGAATGGAGTTACACTGTTGACCTGGAGTCACTCCTAGTAGGTGCGTTCGAGTTTTTATGGAATTGGGTGAGCCGGTCTATGATGCAACCAGCTACCTTTTTGAAATTCTATGCGCACAATGCTGTTGTCAAATGCAAGACAGAGCTTGAAATGACTTGGTATGCCAACTAAAAAGTCCCCCTAGCTGCGCCCCTGCCTAGGTGGCAATTGTCCTAGGTGGTTGGCATGTTATGACAAAAAAACTTTAATTAAATAATTGAAGTTCCTAGGGGATTATATTTCTGTGTTGTTTTTTTTAGGCCATAATTTCTTAACCAGGAACGTTAGAAAGCTAATTAATGACTCAAAAGATGCAGATTTCAGCCTAGTTTCATTAAAGAAAAACAAACAAAGAATTCCCCCTAGGGGTTAGAGCCCTGGGTTAGGTGATCTTGGCCAAACAAGCCTAAACCTATACTCCCACTTAATGTCACCCCCAAACAACCTCAAATCCAAAACCTCCAAATCTTTTTAAATCAAAGGTACTAGCCTAACCGCATCTTTTGAGGCTTTTCACAGCTCTCTAGCTCAATCAGCTGGGGAAAATCCTTGCGCCAAAATTTTGGCTTACGTGGGACTTAAAAGGTTAAGTTACTTATGTTTGACAACATATATAAAATCTAAGTTTTCAAAATTTTAAAACTTTGAAATACCGTAATGTGCAATGTAACCACTGAGACACAAACTTGTAATCTAATATTATTATAATACACTACTCTAGTAAAACAAACCTGGTATGGCACATGAACAGAGATAGCCCAAAATAAAGGTCAACATTGTTCAACATTCACTTTAATCTTCTATGCTATTGCAGATTTTATGAAATGCGCCACATGCAGAGTATTGTGTTGATGCTTTAACCAAACCAGGCACAAGCTTCTTTCCACAAATCACTAGATTCACAAAAAATCATTAGATCTGAACAAAAACAATTGAAATTTATGATTAAAGCAAATAGTTTCATAATCACACAATCCAACACAAAAACAGGTTTTATATACAGTTTTGCTTTGAAATCAGTTAGCTTTATCACTGATGTAAAACCCATAAGCCTGATCTACACTGGAAAGTGACAGGAAGTAGCTAGACATAAGCATAAGAGATGAAGCGCAGTTGTTGTTTTCTCAGTCTACACCTATACTTAGAAACAATGCTTTCATGCGTCTGTAACGTATTAACTATTTTCGCACTACTTGCTGCAACTGATCTTCGAGGATGGAGGTAGATCAGGGTTCTCTTGACATGATAATTGCTTGGCGGCATTACTTGATGAACAGTGTTACAACTTTTATGCCAAACTGTGAGACAAAATATGCTAAATTGTGTTTTAGAATATGCCAAACAGTACAAAAATATGCCAATTTTTTTTCATAATAAAAAAACACCTGAAAAATAGGCAGTAAAATTTGTTCACCCTATTCTAAAATTTACTGCACAATCGACAATTCATAAAAACACATTTGAAGGGTGTCTATTGAAAAGAATCGTTTCCCACCAAAGAATCGGACACTAGGATGTTACAGAATATAATTTCCGCTTACTTGATAGCATCATAAGCTTTGCGAAGCGTATGAAGTATAAATATAATTATATAAAACCCATAAAGAGTAAGATATCAATGAATATAATCCAGGGACATAACGAGGAAGGCAAGGGAGAGACATTTCTCCAAGCGCTAAATCACTATAGGGGTGCCAAATCATTGCGAGGTGCGCCGAATGACTGCAGAGGATGTTGAAAGTTCCAATAATGTCACAAGTACTTTCTTCAATACAGTACATTTTCCACTGAAAGACCTCAGATTCAAACATGGGGGCACCAAATGTGCTTCGTACCCCACTCCAGGCACCATCTAACCTCGTTATGTTCCTGACCCCAGCTGCCCAGACTTTACATAAGGAAAAAGACACAGTAGGAACAACCAGGGCTTCCCTTTCAGTAATTTCTAAAAAGGTGGTGTCTATTTTACTGGTGATATTCTGGCGGCAACAGATCGGCTGGAACTATTGTGCCGGCAGTCGAAGATTCGGTCTCGTGGCATGACGCAATACTAAGAAAAAGGTCACTTTGTGAGAAAAATGCTGTTCTTCTCGTGATGTAACGGTTATGTGTTACGGCTGCTACAGTATGCCAATGGTTTTTGGTTCGACTCTCGCCTTGCTGACTTTCGTTTTTTTTCTTTACTTTTTTTCAGGCTCCGCTTAGGTGTTACGTTTAGGGGTTAGTGTTGTTGGGTTAGGATTCGTTAGAATTAGGGTTAGGTTAGCTTAGCATTAGGTTAGGGTGAGGTTTATCTTTTTGTTACAATTACTTCCTTTCTACCAAGCCTTTTACTGCTGTCATCTTGGCGACAAAATAGACACTGCCTTCTAAAAAACCCAGATTGCACATGAAAAAAGCCCATTTGCCTAGCTACTAAAAAATCTCAGAAATGTTAAGGCAGTGGCTACAGAACCATCAATGGATCTTTAAATTTGAAACCATATTCGACCATCTCCTGTAACGTGATAGTAACACATGACAAGAATGCAGTAGGCTTCGCAAAAACATACGGTACTAAATGTAAAAGGTAAACCCTAAACCCAAAACCTGGTTGCCTGTAAAAGGTGGAGCTCTGTAAATAGCGGAGCTTGGTTGCAGAGGTTTGATGACGTAACCGGAGTGGAAAAAAGTTGTGTTGCAAAAAGAGTAAACAGAAAAAAAGCAAAGGATAAATATTTAACTATTGCAAATAAATATACGCTTTCCCCAAACATCTAATACATGGATGTTTGCGATGTTTCAAAATTTTATACATTCGCAACTATTGAAACCTATTTTTTTGTCCCCGAACCGTGGTGAAACTCAGATAAGCAAAAATTATCAAACTTCAGAATAGACTTTTTTTACTGTAGTGTAATATCACCATTTGCAATAAAATTATTTTTACTACTGTTCACTTCTAATTGCTCAACGCAAAATATCGTTTTTAACGACTCAGGTTACGTCATCAAACCTCCGCCTTTTACAGGGTACCCAAAACCTTACCCTAACCTCATGCTAAGCTAAGGTAACCTAACACTAACATAACGCTAACCGTAACCTTACGCTAACCTAACTAGACCTACCATACGTCCCGGTTTAAATGTCTGTCCCGGTTAGCAAAATGTCCCAGAATATCACTTAAGTAAAATTTTTAAAATGAACTCCAGCCTGATAACGCATTGATTGTTATGAAATAATTCCGCTCAATGGCCATTTGTAAAATTAGGGGCTTGTTCTTGCGTCATTTTTCCGTTGTCTTCATTGGAACTGCAGCAAAAGCAACTCCTGCAGTTAGAAGCCATTTTGGATGCTTTGAGAAAGCAGGATAACTTGCAGTTAGTTTTGAGTCATTTTATCCTGAAAGTAAGCTAGAACTTGACTTAATGCAGAGTAATGTTTAATCTAAGTACAATACTTCATAGGCAGTGTCTATTTTGCCGCCAAAATGCTGACGGCAATGGCTTGGCTAGAGCTATTGTGCCACCAGTCCAAAGCTTGGCAGAAACGAAGTAAAACAAAGGAGAAACCCTACAGCTAAGCCCTAACCCTAACTCCAAACCCTCACGCTAACTCCTAACCATAAACCCTAACCGTAATGCTAACCCCTAACCCTAATGTAAACCCTTAACCCTAACGCCAACCCCAAACCCTAATGCAAACCCCTAATACTAACCCCTAATGCTAACCCTAATGCAAACCCCTAACCCCTAATGCTAACCTCTCAAACTAACACTAACCCTAACCCCTAACCCAAATGCTAAACCAAAGCCCTAAGCATAATATAATGCTAACCCCAACCCTAATCGAACCCTAAAGGTAACACCTAATGGAAAAGCTTTTAAAAAGCAAAAAGAAAAGTCACTCAGGTACGATTCTAACCGAAAACCACATTAGACATGAAGCATAACCACTACACTATGAGCAGCACAGTGATTGCATGTCCAACTGACCTTTTCATTCGAATTGCGTCAGACTGGCAGCACAATAACTCCAGCCGATCTGTTGCCGCCAGAAAATCGGCAGTAAAATAGACACTACCTACTTGATGTGTTCTCTGACAATCTTAAAACAAATAAATAAAGTATAAAATTTGCCAAGTTCAGGCCTTTAGCCGGTCATCAGGTTATTTCATTCATGGTTTTGAATTTGTCCCGGTTTAAGCCTAATAAATTATGGTAAGTCTAAACCTAACCCTAATCTAATGCTAACCTAACGCTAACCTAAATGCTAACCCCTAAAGCAAAACTTTAGAAAGTTTTGAAATACAGTAAGTAAAGAAAAACTGGTCCCACGAATTGAAACGTGCAAGCAGTCACTATCACGAAAACCTAAATCGCCTAGTCAAGAGGCGAACACTCAACCATTGGCATGGCAGACTTGGAACGTCTACTCAGTACTCGTTAGGCTATGAGATCGACGCCAACTGAGTGACAAACTGACCACCTTTCGAATGGAACCCCATCATGCGAAGCGGTATGGTCGAATAAGTTTTGAAATAGGAAGATCCATGGTTGGTTCCGTAGCCACTTCCAAATCTTATTTTGCAAAAAGACATATTTGAATGGGTGCCCTGCAAAAGGCAGAGCTCCGTAAACAGCGGAGCTTCGTTGCGGAGGTTTGATGATGTAATGGGAGTTGCTAAAACCGATATTTTGCATTGAGCAAAGACAATCAAAACACATGACTAACATCGGCTAGCCCGTCACGCTCCAAAACGTTTGGAAGGCGGCGCTGAACGGCCGATCAAGGGCTGATCGATAGACGGGGCTTATCGACATGTAGTCCACAGTGGTGATTCAAAAATGAAAAAAGTGGGGGGGCACTGCCAGGCCAAGGAAAAAGTAGGGGTGGCAACATAAATATCTATTTTGCATGGTGATTTTTCATTGTTTTGAAGATTAAGTTGCTATGATTAACCCTATCAAACCCAACATTTGAGTATAGAAGTATGTTGTAGACATTGTGGGTTTTTTTATATTTCATTTGCTGAAGAATTTAAAGCAAAACTAAAGGCAAACATTTTCTGTTTTAAAAAATTTGTTTTCTTCATGGTTTATCTTATGTAAAAACTGTGCCTACATCTTATATTCAAATAATTAGAAAGGGCGCACATTTCAATTTTACCATGGGCGCCAGTTTGCGTAGATATGCCACTGGTACATCTACTTTCAATTGAAAGGGTACGAACTGAAAAAATATATTTAGATGATTTCGTTGATAATTTGACAGTCGACATGACAATCGAAGGATTAAGTTACACTGAGTTGATAGCGTAAGCGTACGGAATGGGGAAGCAGGGGATGCGGCCGCATCCACAACGCTGAAAAATTAGCCATTCGGGCAAAAATTTTGAAAATTTGGGCAAAGTATACAATAGTCTCAGACTATTTTGCCATTCTTTTTTGCCCCTGATGGCAAAATAAATACTACCCTTGAGTGAACTGGAATCGTGGTAATTCCAGTAGCCTTCATCAAATTTGGGCCAACTAAAAAACTTTAATAACGTTTTGGATAAAATTAGAAACATTTGAGTAAAACAGGAGCATTTGGGTAAGGTCCAACAGCCTCAATTAAATCTGGGCAAATGAGAAAAGCTTCAATCAAATTTGGGTGAAAACAAAAATATCTAGATTAATTTGAAACACTTGGGTGAAGTCCATCAATCAAATCAAATTATGCCAATTTGCAACAGCTTCATTCAATTGTGGGCAACATCAAACAGTCTTGTTCAAAGATGTGCTATGTAGAAAAACTCCCTTAAACTTCTAGTACGTTCAGAAATCTCTGGTGAATTATAAGAGTTTTATTCAAATTTGGATAAAATCAAAATCATTTGGGTATATTTTAACAACTTTAATGAAATTTGAGCAAATTGGGACTACTTCATTCAAATTTGGGTGAAGTTAAAAATGTTTCCATAAATTGGAAAAAATTTGGGTAAATTCTAACAGACTAAATCAACTCTGGCCAAACAACAATAGCTCCATTCAAGTTCGGGCCAAGTGGAACATTTTATGCAATTTTGGGTAACTTCAAACAGCTTTATTCACTTTTAGGGAACTTCAAACAGCTTCATTCCAATTTGAATAATATACAACCACTTCATTTAAATTTGCATACATTTAGAAACATTTGGGCAAATTCCAACAGCCTTAATCATATTTGGGTAATTGAAACAGCTTCATTCAAACTTGGGTATAATTAGAAACATCTGGTTAAATTGGAAGAGTGTCATTCAGATTTTCATATATTACAAATATTTGAGCAAACTACAGCAGCCCAAATCAAAATTGGGCCAACTGAAACAAGAGTTAGAAACATTTTATGATTAGGAGCATTGCAGTGGTAACTCACCACTCCAACTAACCCTTATTTTTGTAAACCTCAAATTGTTGATGATGTAAAGTGTACAACTAAAATGTAGCTGTAGCTGCAAAATGTTTTTCAGTAGTAATGTGGTGTAGCTGTGATATGATAGTGTGAAGTTTTCGTGTTTCAAACTTGCTTGATGTTGTGAGATTTGCAAGTGCAAATCTGTTTCCATGAAGTATTCATGAACAAAATCAACAACGCAACTGCAGCTGCAATATGTTGTGTGGTGGTAATGTAGCTGTGATTTTATACTGTTTAGGTTTTCATATTTTCCATTTGTTTCATGCAATGAATTGCATATGTTGCATCCTGCCAAATTTTATTGCTTCAATTTAATGCTGT
>Ga0210059_1005257_pt1 | contig 20855 bp, 13 predicted proteins | sample Ectturendosymbi2_FD_188042 | JGI IMG/M metagenome (GOLD analysis project Ga0210059, IMG submission 188042) | Ecteinascidia turbinata endosymbiont from Florida, USA - Sample 2 (SPAdes) (version 2) | ecosystem: Host-associated > Tunicates > Ascidians > Unclassified | place: Key West, Florida...
CGACAATGGAAACGTTTTCGAAACTGAATCTGTACACTCTGGTATGATTTTGTTGCAAAATAGGTCTCCAGGGAGAATATCTTCTGCTGATTTGTCCAAGACATTTTTGGGGCAACTATAGCTGCAAGCGATCATCCATAGATTCACCTATCACGTCCTGCAACAGAAAAGACATTCGTTAAAAAATGGGTTTTTATCGAACAAAATATGGGTACGCATCTTTTTGGGTCACCCTGTACTACAAAATGTGGTGTTCCTCAAGGTTCCACGCTTGGCCCAATGCTGTTTTTAATCTTCATTGATGATTTGCCAGCAAGAACTACGCTACATGTAAGTCTTACCTCTTCGCTGATGACACTACTATTTTGCTTTCCCATAATGATACAACCCAATTGAAATTAAAACAAAACTTAGAACTGCAAAAAGTTCAAAATTGGATAAACGCAAATAAATTAACTGTTAATTACACCAAAAGTCAATTCATACTCTTGGTTAACCTTTAACATCCCCTATCAACCTCTTGCGGTGGTCTCACAATAGAACAAGCTGAGAGTATTAAATACCTAGGTGTTGTAATAGATCCGCTGTTAAATTGGGATCTACATATTGCTCATGTGGGACAAAACGTTGCATCTGGTGGTGCGGCGCTGTACAAGTTGCAGCCTTACGTAAATGTGGATCTGCTCCGTAAAGTTTATTTCTCTATTGTTTATTGTCACCTTCACTACGCAATTCTTATTTGGGTCACTGCAAAAAAACCTTGTTAGATTTTCTACTTAAATTAAATAACCGAGCTATACGCAATGTATGCAAAATTCACGTAAATGAACAAATACCCATAAAAGATATGTATCTTTCCACTTATATCCTGGCGGAGATAAAGAACACACAGTATATAAATATGAACATGCAAAATATATGTATGTATAAAATATGCAATCACTTGTTACCCAAAGAAATCACCGAAGAACATGAATACACATCAAACTATCATAATTATCACACACGACATATGGATAAGATTCTAACCATTCCTTCATGCAAATCCGTTAAAATAACAACGCCATTCTCTTTACAGAGGTTCTAAGCTGTGGAATGGTATTCCGAAAGATTTTTCTAATAGGCCATATCATACATTTATATAAAATTATATAAACAGCTCCTCTTTCAAACATAATTTTGATTGCGTCCCGGTAGAAAATACTGTATATACATCCTTGCTTCATTCGAACTAAGCAGTTTTCTCTTTTTTTCAGCGATTGGTTATATGTTTGTAGAATTGTTCGTTGCCGTTCGGATGTTTGTGCCGCATTTGCACTCAGTATGTTGTACTTCTTGTGTTTTTCTTTTTTGTACCGGTATGCGTTGTTTCCCTTAGCTCTTCTTTGTGATAATTATAATCCTTGTATTGCCTTTATGTTTGTTATCTTTCAGGGTTGACTGACTTGTAGACCTTGCGGTCACTTCGCCAATCCACGTAATCTTTTTTTTTGAACGACAATATGTATTAACATCGTGCAAAAATACAATTGATTGATTGATGAGAAAGCACTGAAAGTGACTTGATGTTCCTAACTTCTTACAATCATTTCGTAAGGCAAAAAGCACAAATCAACAAAAAATTTTCAAATAAAACAGAAACAAATCTTTTGGAAGTAAAACTTTTTGAATTACTTTTTGCCACATTGTTTTGAAGTTCCATGCTATTAAATTAGTCATCGCCATAGATGTAGAGAGACATTTATGGGGAAAGCGAAAAAGTTATAAAATGTCTTGCTCGATAGACAGCAATCTCAGTGAACTCAAAGGTTCTTGAGCTTGGGCAGGGGCGTACCGACGTTGAATGGCGCCGGGGGCAAGAAGCAAGTTTGGCGCCCCCATGGTTGAACCTGAGATCTTTCGGAAGCGGATGTACTGTATTGACAAAAGCACTTGCGACATTGTTGGGACTTTTCAGTCCCCCATAGTGATTCGATGCCCCGGGAATTGTTCCCCCCTTGCCCCCTCGTCACGCCTCTGGGTTTGGGTGGCACGAAAGTATTAACTCTTTTCAATGCTAAGAAGCGCCTTTCAGCGGATGTAGTGTTGCTGGAATAGCGAATATTAGCTGAGGCAATTCAAATACCTAAACTCGTAATACATCACTTGCAACAGGTAGCCACTTCACTGCTCTCTTCTAGCTGTAGAGTAGTCGCGATAGTTACTGCTGTGAGCAAGCACCCCCACTATCACATCACAGCCGGACCTTGTAAAACTGCATGCTACAGCGCTGCCGCTCACTGAGGTGAGGTGAATGCTTTGCCATGATTCGAACTCGTTGGAAACGGTCAAGGGCGTAATCCACGAGTTGTTCAGCCATGAAAAAAACACTTAAATTAAGACAGGTTTTTCTTGGAATATCAATTAGTATAATCAGGGGAAAAGCAAGGACAAATCTCATACCTTATTAAGAGTATTTGAAAATAAGTTCAGCGCATAACTTTCGGTGAACGGCTAGAACGCCCAAATGATACTGGTCAGTAGTATTGGTGACAAAGACTGATCCAACGCTCTCACTATACACGCAACAGCGCTTCCATGGGAAGAATCGACCAATCACGTGCCCAGAAAGCAAGTGGTGTTACCACCAGTATATATTTTACAATTTCGCGACCCTGTACTGGTTCGTTGATTGGGGACCCTGAGCTGGAAAACAGAGAAATGGCTACTTTACTTACTGCATGTGTTGTATTGAGAGTTCTGGTACTGGCTTGCTGCACAGATTGAGGGAATGTGACGTGTAGTGAGTTTCAATTGTGAACTGCGCTGTTGCAGTGTTCGAAAAGTTTTACTCCGTTGTTACCGCGTTGCTGTTGAATGTGCTTTACTCGGCTGCCGTAGCGTTGAGTGTTTATCTTCACTATATGTTAAAGCGGAATGCTGATTGTTTATGGTAAATGCATGACATAAGGGTATAAACAGGTATAAACACCACTTGAAGGCGATAGTGCGAGTAGCTGTAGGACATTATACATGTTGGTCATGAAACTGCCAAAAGGGTGGTTTGGAAATCTGAATAAAAGGTCATAGCTTGGCGTCATGAACAACGCACACCACGTAAAAATGACTTACTGAACCATCACTGAACTCCCGACCAGAAGGGTCACCGTACGCCATTGGTTCAAACTATTTGTCTGAAAAATTTTCTACCTCCCTGATTTCTGGTGGTTTTACTATTTCTTAAAAAGCGTAAGCGCATGTTCATTTTGTTGCGTTTGCTGAAATTTATGTGACTTTCGGTTAAAAACGTAAAAAGCGAAAATGATTACTTTCAGCGTTGGTCTGATCATCAATTTTTGTCAAAATTAGGACTTTGTCCAAATTTTAATTGTTTTTCCCCAATAGCGTTTATCGTAATGAATCTTTTCACAGCGAAGAATCAGACGCTATGCTTGCAGAGTATATTTTGCCTTTGGAGCAGGCATCTTCAGCTTTTATTCCTCAAGTGACACTATCAACAGTGATTTTCTTTCTTTTGCTCTGAAAAACACCAGCACCATTACTTGACAATTTTTTTTTTTTCTTGAAAAGTAACCATCAGCCTCCTGATTTGCCTGATCTTCATATTTTCCACACCATTATAGGGCAGTCACGTAACTCTCTGCCTATATAGTCCTGGTTGTCAGTAATATTGCAGGTCAAGTTGTTTTAATGGAATCCCAGTAAGATTACATAGCGGCAAAGCAGCCCCAGCGAGATGACAGCGACAAAGCAACAATCTGTTCAAGAAAGAACACACAGCCATATTGACATACAAAAAAAGAGAAAATATCGCTAAAAATTTACGCCGAAAATTTTTAATGATTATAACTTAAATTTAAATCAAGCCACAAGACATTAAAAAACACATACAACATCCGCAAATAATGGAATCAAAATTCCGATATGATCAGTACGCCCACATTGCGCCAAAAATGTTGTAACATGCTGCCAATACTAGAACATGGATGCACAATCAAATATATTTTTTTCTTATCGTTTCTGTTAAGATCGGTTTTGCAGCTACTGCCCCAAGGAAATGTAGCACATTTCAGAGAGGATTATGTGTTTCACCAGAAAACCATACCGAGTCTATCTTTTCAGTAGTTCTTTTAGTGATAGTTGATTGCATGCAGATGCTTTAATTGACTGTTTGTGACTTACATTTAGCACATCCTTTCCAAATACATGATCCCAAATTTGACGTTGCACATCCCAGTTGAGCAAGTAGCCCTTTTGAAAAGGCAGGACATAAAACAAGCTCGAAAAATCTTTGCAGGTGTCAAGCTGGCTAGATATGAAATTTTTCCTTCGCTCAGCTTTAGAACGAAACATGCCATTCGGCAACACCCTGTCAAAGCAAAAAGTTATTGCAGCTTCAAGCATTGTAAAATAACAATGCTCGTCAAAAGCACATTACAAGTTCGTGAAGTTAATCAGTCTTTTTAATTCAATACTGTGCTTGTTGAATGACAAATCGAAAAACAAGTTCTTAGGGTATTTTCATGATTTGACAAGAAAACTGTTTCTTACATGAAGTTGAAAAGCTATCACGATACTAGAAATGTAATTTAAACGCAGCACCCATACGAAATATATAACGTATTGCCATTCAAACCTTACAAAAAACGTGCAATGGTCTGTTAACCCAGAAAAATTGTGAAATATAGGAATGACAGTACCGGAAACATTGACGGGAAATTTTTCGTAGCGACACTAAGCATCGATTTTGGAATTGCCCAAGCAGCTAATAAATATCTTGCACCCAGCGTGAAATGCCTCCCTTCACGTAAGGCTCGAGTCAAATGATTATTCTGCGTGACAGCTGGTCTTTAACGCAGCACATCACAATAATCGGCGAAGATCGAGTCTTTCGGCTGAAGGCGCGCTGTCTGAATCAAGATAGGTGGGATGCACTGTTGCTGCGTTTATGATCATCCCAAGCATGGGCGTCGGAAGGATTTTTTCCAGGGGGTTACCGCTAGGTAATTTTTCCAAAATTTTTCTAGGGTGGGGGGTCAAAAGTGATGAAATTTGTTTTTCCCACTCGAAATCACGAAAACAACCTTTTTTTGCTAAAATTTTCAAAAGCCAGGGGAGGGCCTCCCCTTCCGACGCCTATGATCCCAAGTATATGCTAGTTACGTATGCGTTGGTGGAGAAATTGCTGGTTTTTGTTGAAAGATCGCTGTTCAGGCATAAAATTACACGTTGCTTGCCGCTCGTTCGTTCCAACATTTATTATTTAACTGATGTTTAAGATTGTGCCCGTGCCACACCAATCGACCGCAATGCGTGTTGGATTTTATTCACTCCATCCCACGAGCTCTGGCATTATTCTCGGTGTGGACTGAGTGCGACAAATGGATCAAAACAACAGCGCCGCGTTGGCATGTCAAGTTACAAACACCTGCACCGAAACGGTCAGGACTCACAGGTTTGCAAGACCCTGCCTGAAGCTATTTTCATTGCTACGGTTAAAGCAACTTGGTCCAACTACAGGCCGATGTGCCGCATGTGGCCCGCCACAGCGTTTTCAGTGGCTCGCGGAAGCATTCAGGAAATATCTGCAAATCTTAAATTTGTTGAAAAGCGTGTGAGGCTACATTTGTCTCATTGAATTGCTTGCGCTGGATAAAGTGTATTTGCACAAGAACAATGAATATTACCTTTTATCTGTACCATTTTGTTTTATTTATTTATTTTACGATCAAATTAGAAGGTACAGCCCGCCGCTAAGCCTTCGCTGGGGCACCTGTCTGGATAACCAGTGTTTTTTCGGTGCCCTGGCATTCATTGTCTTGAAGAGTACGTCTGGCGCAGTGAACCCAGTACCGCCAAATAAATCTATCTGTCCACCAAACGCGGCCTTCTCAAAGTGGCCCTCGAGCCAAATTAATTGCCCATCCCTGCAATAGGTTATTTAAATTAGAACAAGCATAACATCTTCTAATAAATATGTACAATACTGATGGTGTTAGAGACTGTACAGAGCTTCTGAAAATCAGTCAGCAAAGATAGATTTCCCAAACTGAAAGATTTCGCAGTAGAATTACAATCGATGTTTGGAAACAAATACGTGTGTGAGAGTACATTTTCTACGATGAAGCAAATCAAATATAAAAAGAGAAACCGAATGGCAGACGAAACACTGGAAGATATTTTCCGACTTGCTATAACTAACACTGGTATTGATAAAGTAACGACAATGTCAGAGAAGCCTTGACCACAGGCATCCCACTGATAGAGATTTGTAATAAATGGCCATTTGCTATTGTGTAACAATTTCAATGATGCACTCACGTATCCTCCCTTTTTTAGTTTTAAATGTTGTGAATCTGTTGTTTTATACGTAATTTATTGGAAGTGGCCCGTGAGCAGTAGCGCAGCCAATAATTTTGTTCGGGAGGAGGCAGTCAATGATGTCGTCAGTCACTGACGTCATCTTGACTCCGATTGTTCCTTCTGTTTATATTGTAACAGTTGTAAATTGATATAAAGCACCAGTAAAAATCTTAACAAGTTTGTTTTGAGGGGGGCCATGGCCTCTTCGGCCTCATTCTGGCTGCGCTATTGCCCGTGAGTTGTAAAATAGCCCGTAGGTCGCAAGTAGTTTTTCTACAACTTCTATGTACGTATCCTCGAGTTCATTCTTGTATTTGTGCGTTTCTTGTCATGGTGGTGTATGCTTGAGCCTCGCGCTGCGTGTGGGAGTGAAGACGTTATACACAATAAACCAAACCAACATCGTAGTTGGACCATCCTGGGTTAAGCATGGGAGTTTAAATGCAAGAATAGTATCGAGAAAAACACGTGCACTTGAGTTGGCGCTAGATTAGTGGTTCTCACAGTGGTTGATATCGACCCCCAGGGGTCAATTAGACCATCCAAGGGGTCGATAAATAGTCACGGGGTCGAATGGGGGTCACTGCATAGCCAAGGGGTCAATGAATAACTCCTGGAGCAATGAAGCCCCCAATTCAAAATTATTGTTAATCGGGCAAGGAATGCAAACGGCGGTTTTCAACAAATCAAACAAAATTAAGAGGACTGATCAAATCTCAGCTACAGTAGTTTAAAAGTACATTCCATTCGAATAGTTTTTTATTAAATCATATTTGTTTTATCATGCATTTCAAGTAAAAAGCACTCAAATTTATTTTGAGACATACTTTCGTTGTATTAGTAACTGTTGGGCTGGGCCACGGGGTCTACAAAAAATTGTATACTTTAATTGGGGGTCAATGTTCAGAAGAGTTTGAGAACCACTGCGCTAGATTATGGTTGTAGCACCAATTCTAGCAGTTGGTCGATCACGATACAGTCTACATGGAGCGAGTATGGCTGCTGGCATCGACAAAAAATTTTACGTTTAGATCGAAACAGCATGCAAAGGGTGGACAACGCAAAGTGTCAATTAGACGCGACAGGCTTCATGACCATACGTATAAATAACATCCGGGTATGCAAGCCCTAGAATGGGCCAAAGAAACAAGTAACAGAAACATTTTGGAAACACTTGAAACGAAAAAATATCCCACCCGGAGGATATTGCAGTATCGGCCTGCACAAGCTCAAGCAAAGGGTGTAGAACAGATGATGAACCCGGAAAGGACTAAGATATTGCGGTAGCATCCTGACTGAAAGTAACTTGCTGTTAACATAATAAACACGGCGATCCTGATACAAATGCAAAACTCGACAAAATAGTTCAGATGGTTTCACAGATGAATTCATCGCATTCCTCGTCGTCGTCTGGTGCTGCTGAGGTTTCACGTGAAATTCGGACTGCATTATCTCGGATCCAAGACAGCAAATGTTTTAAATTGACGTTTTATGAAATTGCTAATGACAAACGAAGAAAACGGCTGTTTGCAATGCGGTATTTCTTCATCTTATACCAAAAAGCGATGGAATATTCACGATTTCTCGCTGGGATGCGACTTTGTTGAAAAAGTAACCAGCCGATCGGTTTTGCAAATTTAAAGAAGCCAGTAGTGAGGCACATTGGTCCCACTGTCCACAAAAAAAGTGCGACTAGCATGCAAGAAGAAATTGAAAGTGAAGGGAAATTGCAAGACAAAAAACAAGGAATTAGAATAGTTTTAGGTAAACAGGCCTACAGCTTCCTGAAATCCGGTGGACCGTTTGCGGATTATTAAGCAATTTACTACTGTTGGCTGATGCAAAAGTAAAAAATTGGAAACAGGAATCACTCATCGAAATTTCCAGCATAACTACAAAGATCAAGTTTGAGGAAGTCACTGACAACAGTTATTTATTTGCGTAAACCTGTGAAAGCAATATTTTTGTTTATAAACTTAGAAGACGTCAAACACGTCAAGCACTTGCCGCACTTCTATTTACACCAGGCATGCCCAGCCTTCCTAGTACCGTACCCGATATCATGGGTGTAGAATCAGCCACCAAGCATGGTGGTGATACTGTGGTTGGATACATTCGAGCAGTTTGTGCAAATACAATGTTGAAAATAATCAACTAGCAGGTTTCGACTTTGGTAGACTGTATTTTAATCTCAACGTGGACAAAAAGTTAAAGCAAACAATGCTATTAAATAAAAAGTCAGCTTCGTGTTGGATCCTGCCCATTTGTTGCAACTGGTTGATAAAGATATGCGCACAAAGAAACAAAATAGATTGGTGAGGTCTGCAAGGACATTGGCGCAGTTCTCAGTACACTGTTATTCGGCAAAACTGTCAAGTCTGCAATTGATGAAGCCGGCATTGTCAGTAGAGATTTCATAACACCGTATGCTCACAAGGTTTGCAAGAACTTTCTGAGAATTATGCTTTCAGGAGAACGAGCATTTGTTAGTGACCATTGCTTCCAGTGACGAGTCACTGGCAACACAAGTCCACTAGACTCCTTCAACTCATCAGAACTCTTGACTTTGTAGCCAAGGTACTCGGGCGCCTACAGTGGCGCATCTAGCCTGGAAAAAGGGGGTCTATCGCGAAAGGGCAGCTTTTCATATCACTTTTCAGCACAAAACCACATTTTTTCCTGAGACCAGAAATTGACCGATGGATTTTGCGATGTTGCCAAAGTATTATATCGGCAAAATTCCGCCGACATACAGTATATCGGCAATATTTGCTCATAAAAGCCGCTACACTGGTTTTCTGCACGGAGTGTTCAGAAACCCAAGTTGCCACTTGGTCTATGATTAATTAACGAAAACCCTCTGTACTGTTCCTTACAACGCGCAGCACTCCGACTGCATCAAGTAGTGCGCAATATTCAGACCACTCTTGTCGCAATTAACCGGTCTATGACGTAACATTTGCTCCCAGATTTTGCGTGGTAAGCAGATTGTTGCCTGCGAATAAGGCCGTGGTTTTTGACTATCTTAATGACCCAGGTTTGTGCAGAATTCCATGTTATACGCTTCTTCATCGCACTGAAGTATTCGCTTTCAACTGTGGTTTGAGTGTTGCAAAATATCAGTTATCGGCAATGAAAACATCGGCATCGACCCAAAAAAGCCTTATCGATCGGAGCTCTACCTAAAATCCAATCAAACTTGATTAGTAGGACTAGTTTTTGGCTTTGCCTCCCTGCTTTTGTATGTAATTTATCTACTTTTTTATTTTGTTGAATTTTCTTACTAAATGCATTTTGAGCTTGTTTTTCCATGAAATTACCTCTTTTGGGCTTGTTTTTCAAGTGTGCTTGCTTGTTTTTGCGAAATACCTGGCATCACTGGTTGGTTGGCTGAGTGGCATCTGGCAATCAGAACAGGTGCCAAGTGCATGAGAAATACTTGCTTGCATAACAAACATCCAAAAACTATTTTTTGGGTGGCAGTAGAATTTCAGAAGAAAGTTTAAGAGCGTCATTATGTGGGCAGTCACTCCCTTGTATCTACATATTGAAATGCAGTCATGATTTTCTGAAACATTGGTGACAAATAAATCTGACAAAAAAAATTACTATTACCTTGCCTTCTCAAACATTTTTCACATTACCGAATCAGACAAAATTAAACATTCTTACCGTGGAATGGAATCAGGTTGTCCAATTTTTAGTGAGCTAGCTCCATTATCCAAAACTACTACACTTGTTTTTTGCATTTTACACAGAAAATTTTATCTGGAGAGAAAATGTGTTTCTTGGTGAAATCTTACCAAACCAACTAGTTTTTTTTTTATATCAGCGAACCCTGAAAAGTTCAAAATAATCCCAGTTTGAATAGTGATACTGAAGTTTAAGCCACAAATTTATCGCACATTTAAAAACAAACAGTTGTGTAGTCAATTCACAAGGTTCATCAATGGAGCAACAAGCCTCAAGTTTCAAATTATCTGAACTTTTGCCAAGTTGGTTTGAGTTATAAAATTTGCTTAAGTACAATTCAAGTGAAGAAACAAACATTTTTAATTTTTAGAATGAAACAAGGTTGACAACACAATTGTTTAAATCACACTTTATAGTAAAACCTGTGTCACTAACACAAATCATTGCACAAACACTATGCATTTCTTAATACTTTCAGTTCCCAAGTATATTCTGCCATGCTGATGCTTTTGGTCTTGCAAGCATGTTCTGGAATGCTTAAGCACCTCACTGTTGTTGTGCAATTAGGTACATGTCTGAGAAGTCATTTTTTGTTCTTTTATCTTGACTTGATGCAATGTTTCTGTGGAGCACTCCAGCTCCTTGCATGGTGATAGGCAGTTTATTTTGTTGTGAACAGTTTTTTTCTTGTGAGCAGGTTTTTTTTGCAAGAGGGTACAATATTTAGTATTTTAGGCAGGTAATGGGCAAGGATGGATGTGCTTTGCGAAATATTATATTGAAATTAATGTAAATGATTCATTTTACATTTTTGAGGCCAGGTTTGCAGTTGAGGTAGTAAGCTGGTTTAGCCAAACCATGTTTTTATGAATAATGTCTTTCAGTTTTGTAGAGATCTAATAAGCAAGAATGGATAAATTTTATGAAAATGTGTTATTGATTGATTGCAATTGATGTTTTTGCTTTATATCACTCAAGTTTCCAACGGTGCCCGAAGTTTTATGAGGTCCAACCCTCTACGGACCACAAAACCATAAAATTTGTGGCCATTAGGCTGAATTTAAGTCATTACTCCACAACCAATTGCATTAGAGTCATCTAAATGCTCGTAAGAAGCAGATATTTATCTGCTAGTTTTGTTTAAAAAAAAACAGAAAAAATGAACCCTAGGTTTAAAGATAGACTGAAAGATCGGCCTGGCTGATATATCAGGCTGATATTTGGGTTTTACTGGTATATCGGTATCAACCGTTTGGCTGATTTTATCGGCCTTAGCCTTATAACAACTTGTGCAAGAAAACACAACGAACCAAGTCAAGACAGTTACTTGCAGCAATGCCAGCAGGTGTGTTTTCATAAACAAGCAGACAAGAGGAATCAAGCATGCATTGGCCATCGCAGCCGAAACAAAAGCATCATCATTAATCAGATTAATTAAAAAATCATAACAAAATATTGAAATTGCTGCAATTTGCAAAAATGTAGCTCATAAATCCTGATTTTTGAAGTTTTTGAAAAAAAGGTAAGGCACAGAATACATTACATTTTTGATAACGAAGCACAAAACAAGATTTAAAATTTTGGAAATATCGGTTATCGGTATCGACCCGAAAAAAGCCATATTGGTTGATCTCCACTTAGGTTGTTTTCACAGGGACCCAAAATGTCAGCGACGTTACACTGCTCTCCTCTAGAATATATACAAGTCCAAAAGTACCCAATTTTTGTTAATCAAAGTACAAGACTTTCTGCATCTTTTAATGCTTCCATTAGCTCTCTAGCACTATTGGCTGGATAGTTATGGCGAAACTGCAGGAGCCACTAAAGTGGCTTTAACGGTTCTTAAACTGGCCTCTGCAGTTTTTTCATGGGCCAAAATGGTCAATTTAGTCATCCATACCAAAATAAATTGTTTTGTGAAAAAAACCCAATGATTTCAATCACCTTTCTACATTTCTGAAATGCATTATCAACTCTTAGCAGCTACAGTATTTTTCTTAGTGAGGAAGAAAAAATGCCAAATAGCCCGTTGGTATATCAAAAAACCAGCAAACTGCCAAATGTGGTGTCAATTAATGATATTTATTACATCATTACACTTCTTTGAAGTGCATCCATAGCTAGTTTATGCACAAAATTTTTAAAATGCCAATTTCCCCAAGACAATTGGCACCCTGCGGAACTCTGGCAAAATATAGCCATGGTGCCGAAAGTGTTAAAGAAAAAAGATAAACTGGTCAGTTGTATTGCAAAACAACAAAAAACCAAGTAACAAAATCACCCAACGAAATGGAGCAAAAGTAATTTACAATCATATGAAAACTGGGGGCAACAATGACATTAAAACAGAAACCAAAAAATTAAGTACATAAAAATGAGAGCGTTTTTGATTAGCGTACCTTACAATAACAGATTTGAAAAAAATTTAAGTTTTATAATGCTATTATGTGCAGTGGAATAACTTCCTGGTGACAAGCTTGGTAAAGGGCATGACAAAATTCTAGCCAGTTACATTTTAACTGAACACACTGCACGTAAACGTCACAAGTTAAAAAATTAAATACTAATTGCTTAGCATTAAAAAAAATAAACTTTTTACTTTCATATTTAAAGGTTCTACTTTGTTGATATGCCATATATCTTCCAGAAAAAAAACAAATTAGTTAGTCAGATATTAGTCTAAGCCCAGCAGTCAAGTTTCAACGATTTTTAGATATTTACTGAAAATTAAGAACAAAATCATCAAAATGCACAACAGCACAAAAATGTTTCAACGTATGTTGTCATTACTAAAACACTGTTATCACCCACATTAAAAGCAAAACTGCCATATTATACAAAAACACCTGCTAGTGTTAAAAATACGTTAACACTTTGAGAACCGGCGTACGATGTATTCGTACTTCGATTTCGGCCTAAAAAACAGCAGTTTTCAGTTGCCTTACCAACGCCCTAGCTCCTCCGCTGATTGCGCTAGAGAGCTGTTCAAGGGCTCAAACGGATCGGCCAGTCTAGTAGATTACACTCGAAAAAAAATGTTTTGGTTAGGGGTGCAGATTTTTTGTGAGTGACGTCATAAGTGAAGTAGTTTTGGGGTTATTTTGGCTCATGTTGCCCTGTCTAGGGCCTAACCGCTAGATCAAAGTGTTTCGCTGAATTTTTCATTGGAAACTAGGCTCGAGTCCCAGTCTTTTGAGCCTTTGATCGATTTTCTAGCGTTTCTAGTTTAAAAGTTATGATCTAAAATAAACAAATTAATTAATTATCTAATTAGTCAAATATTTTTACTAACTTACATTACAACTTTTGAACCCGAAACCCCAGCAGGTCATCCAAAGTATCAAAAGACTTGGGATTGTAGCCTAGTTTCCAGTAAAAACTTTATCGATATACTACCACCTAATGGTTGGCGCCCAGGGCCAGGCAATGTGGGCCAATGTGGCCTAAAAGTCCTACACTTATGACGTCATTTACAAAAAACCTGCAACCCCCAAGCAAAAAAATTTTTTTAGAGTGCAGACTAAAAGACTTGCCGTGTCTTTTGAGACCTTTACCGGGTCTGTAGAGGATACCGGACTGAAGAAATTCCCGTGCAAAGCCACGTGCTTTTAGGCAGTTTTTATTCCAAAAATCCCCGAAAGCAGCCGGATGTCAAAGAGTTAATAAAAATGGTGATATTAATTGTAATTAATACCTTAGGGACTTAACTTGTTTTTTTACGCCATAACTTGGCAACCATCAACACTAGATGGCTATAATGCAGGGCTCTAAAGATGCGGATTTTCATCTAGTTTATTTTAAAAGAAAAAACAGTCAAATTGCCACTCGAACTTTTTTCAGGCTGTGATTAGGTCATTCAAAATATCTCCAAAGCTTCCCTAGTCGTGACGTCACAAAAAAAAGTTCAGGTCCAAAGGTGCCTTAATGCTTTTAAATCAAACCTAAGAGACTTTCTGCTTCTTTGGAGGGTTTTAACAGCTCTCTAGCTCTATTGGTCGGCAAGTTATGACTGAACAAAATCAAAAGCACAAATGTGGCTCTGGGGTCCTGAAAGGATTAAACCAGTGGTTTTCATACATTTTCATGCAGCAACCCATGTCGCAATCCAATTTAACCCAATGACCCGCTTCCAAAAATTTCTCTTCAGGCATATGATATGCAGTTGTGTTTGCACAATAGAAAATCATAATGTCTAAAAAATAACATACAATATAACTGTGTTGAACAAAGACTCATTTATTAAAATCATGCACATGGCTGCATCAGTTAGAGATACCAGTGCCATATACCAATCACTCAATAGCACACCTCAATAAAAACTAGAATAACTCCGAAGTTAACTGTGTCATTCAGGTATCTAATTTACAAACACAGCACATTCTTACATCACAAATTTATTCGTGCGTTACCAAATGCAACAGTACTGTAATGGTCATAAAACATAATCACACTCAAAACTTTGTAATGGCTAATGGTCATAATCACCCTTAAAAAAAACAATTTTGAATAAAAAAGAAGGCTATCATTTTTGCCAGGTGATGCTATTATTTTGGCTACAACAAAAAGTGGTTCCATATACAAAATATAAAATCTAGAAGTACTTATGAATATTTTTATCAGAAGCTCTCCTAGAAAAATACAACCCCCACAGTGGTTACAACCCCCACGTTGAAAACCACAAAATCACAGATGGTTATACGCAGCATTATTACTAACTGAAAAATACATATGTTTTATGTTGGTGTATAATTTCTAAAACATTTTCATAACTAAATGTTTACTTCCATTTCAAATTATTTTCTTTTCTAGCATCATGCAAAAATATACCCTAGCAATGGGTTGTGATTTAGCTTATTGTTGTTGCAGCCACAATGCTGCATTGCCCTAAGCCACCTAAATAGAGAGTCAAACTGATTACCTTCCACGTAACAGCAATAATAAAGTTTTCTCCACCCGACTAGGTAGACTCAAGTATTGCTGCTACAAATTCAACATTATATGTGGTGAATTACCACATAACATACATAAACATCAAGAATAATCATGCACTGTATGATTCTGTAAATTTCCCATGATACATACAACACTTAAATGACAGCATTTAATTTTGCATTAACAGCAAACTTATCTCTGTGTTACCTATGAAACTCTTAAGAGTTAACAAATGGACAAAGCACAAAGAGTGTGTGTGGTGTAAGAAAACCACACTAAGAAACAAAACGTGGTTTTGACTAGGCTAAAAAAGAATATTATTGTACAATTCTGCAAAACATGGTGATGACTAAAAAAAAAAGATTAAAAAAGTGGATAAAAAGCGCTCCCATCAAAACTGTCACCTTGTACCAGCAAAGCCAAAGCAAAAATGGTAAGAGCCGAACCAATGACCACCCCTGTCTATGCCTGTCATACCCAGCTGTCTATGCCATGCACAGCAGGCATAGACACTTTCACTCCACTAGGTTTACCATACTGCTAGTGTCACAAGCTCAGCGTTATATGTAGACAAAAAGCTGGATACGGTTCAAACGAATTGCAAAATAGTCCCAGCAGAGCTTTTGCCACCAGCCGCAAAATGTAAATGTTTATAACATCATAAACCAGTGGTTGTAATGTAAATGTTTGTAAATGTTTATAACATAAACCAATGGTTCCAAAATTTGTTTGAACTGGTTCCCAAATCAAGGTGATGAATATGCCTTATTACCCTCAATACTTTGCATCGCAACGTGCTACTCGCATTTCAGGTTGAAAATTTACTTTGCAGTTATCACTCATAATACAGAACACTGGGGTTTTGGTTCTGCGTTACCCTCCACAGAATCGCATATTATTCCCAGGGGATAATTTACCCCCACTTTGGGAACCACTGTCATAAACTGATGTTATGATAACATGTACTTTGTTAAAAAATTTCATGTACTTTGTTGATGTGCTTTGTTAAAAAATTTCAAAAACCAAACGCAGGTTTAGATTTAAGGTTTTCGTTTAGGCTTTTGAATTAGAGTTAGGGTTACAGGTTTAATTCAGATATCGGGTTGGGAGTTTAGAGTCAGGGCTTATGGTTACAACAAAATAATTGCCAGTTTAATCCTTTACTCTGAGAAGCAACTAACATGTTGGTCAAATATTTCACTGAGGTCAACAGTTTTGATTGATATGGTTTTATAGTCTTTCCAAAGCAAAAACCAGATGCGATTGTTTAGATCGGTAGTGGGGAACTTATTCATTATTATGGGCCACATGAATTGTGCATTATTATCGCTGGTGGACCACAAAATCAATTTAATCCTATAATTCTACCTTGATCTTACTATGAAGAAGAGTGACTTCTCTTGGCTTGCTATCCAAGTACCTGCTTAGCATGGAGCTTCGTTTTTCTTTTGTCACAATGTTGTACTCTAACCACAGGGCTCTCACAAATCCAACTCCAAAAATCCCTACAGCAGTGCCAAAAATCCCTAAATCTGTGGTGGTGCAGCATAAAATTTGAGTGCCAATGATAAATGTTAAAAATAGAACCCAATATGGTTTGAAAAAAAAACTGAAATAGTTCATTTCACACATTTTCATACTTTTCCAAAAATCTCTAAAAAGAGTCAAAAGTTCTAAAATCTAGGGACAAAATCCCTGAAAGTGAGAGTACTGACTCTAACTTGGGTAAGGAAAATTCTGATGTGGGCCATATCAAATGTTCATGAAGGCCGCATTTTGCTTGCAGGCCAGAGGTTCCCCACTCCTGGTTTAGACACACACTGCCCATAACAGTTTTTTGCAATCACCGACCATGCTTGAGCTCCCAAGCTTTGAAACAGAGCTGATGTTTCTTGTGGATAAGAAAAGGTCCGAAACACTAACACTTTTAATACATGGAGATTACGCCTAATTAGCACATGTTAAACTTTCACATCATGCACGATCCGATGCCCATTAATAAGGAAGTGGCTAAGGAACCACCCATGGATCTTCTCGTTTGAAAACTTATTCGACCATTCCGCCTCGCATGACACGGTTCAAATAAAGCGGTCAGTTTGTCATTCAACCAGTGTCGATCTGTCAGCTTACCAGTTATGTTCTAAGTCTACCATTTCAATGGTTCAGGGTTCACCTCTCAACTTGGCGCCTTACGTTTTCGGAATAGTGACTGTTTGCCAGTTTCAATTCGCGGGACCAGTTTTTCTTTACTTTTTTCAAAACTTTACAAACCTTTCCTTTGGGGTTAGGTTGAAGGGGTAGCATTAGGTTAGCGTTAGCTTAGTGTTAGGTTAGTGTTAGGTTAGCATTACTTAAAATACTTTAGGGTTAGGTTTGGTTAGCGTTACCATTAGGGTTAGGTTAGGATTAGGTTAGCGTTAGCTTAGGGTTAGGTTAGTGTTAGCTTAGCATTTGGTCAGGGCTGCCGTTAGGATTAAGGTTAGGGTTAGGTTTTAGTTTTACCTTTTGTGTTACTGTTTACTAATGTTTCTACAAAGCCTGCTGCATTCTCCTCGTGCGTTACTGTCACGTTATACAGGAGATGGTCGAAAAAAGATTCAAATTTAAAGATCCATCGCTGATTTTGTAGCCACTGCCCATTAATAACTCGCCCCTTTTTTAGCCTGGCTGACATATTCATGGCAACAAAAAGACCAAGCTTCGAAGGGAGCTCCGCTTCCGCGCGCTCTTAAAGGTGGGGTTAAACCTAAATGGAGAGCACACTTATCAAACTTGGAGTCTTCTGCAGCAGAGAGCACGGACAGGACTGAAACCAATATTGGCCGGATCAGGACTGCAGAGGTGGACGGAATCACTTTTTCCGACTCCGCTCCTGTTCCAAAATTTTTGAATGCGGTTCCAGCAATTTTTCAAATTTGAGAATCTGACTCCTGTTCCGACTCCGGCTGCAATAATCGACCCAACCGCAATTTACGCGTTTTTACTCAAGAAAAGACCGAGCAGACTCCCTCTACTGCTGAAATTGAAAAGTGACACCGGGTCCGGTTTTTCCCAAATATTTGACTCCGGACCCGAAACAAAAACACGGAATCCTGCCGGAGTCGCCTCCGGCACTCCAGATCCGGTCCCACCTCTGCAGGACTGCATCGCACTGCAATTTGTTTCAAAATTGGCGGACCAGGACTGGATCGGACTGAGAAATTTTTGTTGTTTTAATGTGATTATTCTGAAACTATCAACAATTTTATTTGTGGTCCGATTTCACAGGATTTCGAAATGTTAGTGTATATTTTGCCATCAAATGCAAAAACTCTGTTGTGGACTTTTTCTTCAATTCGAACTGTATCCACCTTTATTCACATATAACCTTGACTTCTAGTAGCAACGTGAATATAGTTGAGTGGTTAGTGTCTATGCCTGCTGTGCGATCGTTCTCTGGATCTGCTCTCACTATTTCCTTTGGCATAGCTTGCACAGAGTACACCTTTGAATGGAGTGCTTTTAATGCACTTATTCAAAAAGTTTAGGGTTTAGGTTTAGGGTTTACGTTTGGGGTGTATGTTGAAGTTTCGGTTTAGTGTTTACCTTAAAGGTTTAGGTTTATGGATTAGATTTCGGGTTTTGGTATTAGGTTCAACTTTTAGGTTTAGGTTTAAACTTTGGGTTTATGTTTAACCTTTTAGGTCCCGGGTTTACCCCCGTTTCTGCAGAACTTTGCAATCCTATAACTCGCCAGGCGATTGAGCTAGAGAGCTATCCAAGCCATCCAAGGATTCAGCAAGTCTTGCAGTCAAAATCGAAAACAAACGTTTTTCGTTTTCGGTGGGGGGATTTCTGGAGGTGACGTCACAAAGAATGCATGTTTTGGAAATTTTGGCAACCTTTGGCCGGCCCTGGGCACCAACCCATTGACCCATTCTTTTGGCTCAATGTTTTGTTGAAAACTAGGTCAACATCCGCGTCTACAGAGCCCTTGATTGACTTGCTAGCATATCTGCAGCCAAAACTATGGGCCAAAAATCAGTTTTTGGCCTAATTCAAAACTTTTCAGAAAAGGCATAATTTGCCCTTTCAGGGCAAACTTTGGCCAGCCATAACTCGGCAGCAGATTTAGCTAGAGAGCGGTTCAAACCCTGAAATAACTACTGGCGTCGTGTAGTTTAGAATTTAAAAAAAAAATTTTAATTTGGTTGGGGGATTTTGGGCTAATGGGATCATTACAGGGGCATGTTTTTGGTTAATTATATGACGTCATCATCTGATCCCACGCGCCAATATTTTGGCTCGCAATTTTTTTGGATTATAGGCCACAATACGCGTTTTTAGAGCCCTTGATTGAGTTTCTAGCGTTTCTGGTTCAAACGTTAGGCCAAAAAAGAGCTAATTGGTAAGGGGCTTTTCTCAATACTTTTGGGGATTTCCCCAATTAATTTTGATTTTATTTGGCCTTAATCTTGGAACCAGGAACGCTAAAAACCCATTCGGACCCTTCAAAGTCCCGAATTGTAACCAAACAACAGCTAAACTAAAAAAAAAATTTATGTCATTAAAATGGCTCCTGCGGGTCTTAAAGGGAGGTCGGGCAAAAATGATGACGTCAGCAAAAAATAACATGAACATCCTATCACTATATAAACATGAAAAAAAGCAGACATCCTAAACTGAAACGTTTTTTTTTATTGCAAATTACATGCTTTAACGAGTCTTTAGAGGGTTTGAACAGCTCTCTAGCTCAATCTGACGGCGAGTTATTGCCTGGGGCGAAATGCCCCCAGAGTGGTTTTTGAGGGAGCAATATATTGGTCAATTTTTGGTGTATGAGCCATAATTTTCGCTCCTGATATGCTAGAAAGTCATTCAAGGGCTCTAAAGACGCGGATTTTGTCCTAGTTTCTAAACAAATCTTGAGTCAAAATAATAGCCCAATGGGTTGTGGTCCAGGGCCAGGTAAAGGAGGCCAAAAAAAGCAAAAACACCCCAACTTGCAGCGGTCGCCCCAGCGAACCCCAAACCGAAAACGAAAATCGTTTTTTTTTTCGATTTCAAGCAGAAGACTTGCTGAATCCGAGGATGGCTTGGATAGCTCTCTAACTCAATCGGGTGGAGAGTTACAGCGTTGCAAACTTGCACCAAAATTTTGGCGGGCGCGAGACTTAAAGGGTTAAGTTTTGGGTTTGGCTTTTGTGTTTAGAGCAGGGGGTTCAACTAGGCCAAGAGAGCCACATTATAACTCCAACAAGTGCTGCGGGCAGCGAACAACCAATTCTTTTCACCATGTATCAAATATAGGCAGAGCTGGGCAGTAGCGAGCTACTGTAGCGGGCCATTTTCCAGTAGTGTCAGCCGGAGTGCCGCCCTTTTTTGAAAAAAATAACGGATGCAGCAGCGAGATATCACCATTTTACCGCTACCGCTATTCGCTACTTTGGCGTCAGTGGTGGCCAAGAAAAAAGTTTGCAAAAGCTCTTCCGTCAGCACACGTTGATAGTAACTGCTCTTCTCACTGTTTTCAGCTGATTTTGGATGATTTGTGTGCAGTAAGGTAGCAGCATTAGAAAAGATTTAGCTCAGGTTGCTTTTGACCCGAAGGACAGGTTCCACATTAGTTCAGAAAAAAATCAGCATCAGTGTCAAACTTAAATCAGTTGGGGCCTCGAAGCATTGGCTACAGCTACCGGTAAACTTGCGTATGACTGATTTGAATGCTCGTAAAAATATGTCACTGGGTTCAAACATTTCGCTGCATGTGCAACTACGGTTTTTGTTTTGAAGTATACGTCAATATGACAGTTTTTGTAGCTTGGTTCGATTTTAGTATTTTCGGCTGTGTGGAAAACTTGAAGCATACTTATGATTCTGTTTTGAAG
>Ga0210059_1005258_pt1 | contig 20851 bp, 21 predicted proteins | sample Ectturendosymbi2_FD_188042 | JGI IMG/M metagenome (GOLD analysis project Ga0210059, IMG submission 188042) | Ecteinascidia turbinata endosymbiont from Florida, USA - Sample 2 (SPAdes) (version 2) | ecosystem: Host-associated > Tunicates > Ascidians > Unclassified | place: Key West, Florida...
CACCATGTTTTGGTGGGGGGCACCGTGTTTTGGTGGGGGACACCGTGTTTTGGTGGGGGGCACCGTGTTTTGGTGGGTGGCGCCGTGTTTTGGTGGGGGGCATCCTGTTTTGGCCAAGGGCACTGTTTTTGTTTGGTGGGGGGCACCATGTTTCTTGATGGGGGCGCCATGTTTTGACGGGGGGCACCACGTTTTCACAGTGGGCACCATGTTTTCACAGGGCTCACCGTGTTTTGGCTAGGGGTACTGTGTTTGATGGGGTCAGCGTGTTTTGGCAGGGGCAACATGTTTCGACGGGAGGCAACATGTTTTGATGGGAAGTTACCACATGTCGTCGCGTCAATCCAGCGCCAGAATGAAGAGTTACAAACTCTACTGACCAATGCGAGTTGGTGCATCTTCCTCTCAAGCGAACGGCTCTCCTGCATCAGAAGAAGCGCAGTCTTCTGCCGAGCAGCTGGCGTCTTGAGACACTCCCAGCACAGCACCCGCTGCGATAAGCCACCGCACGCCAAACAGTGCGAAGGGTCGAAATACTGCGAGATCGTCACCTGCGTTTACGTCACAAATAACAGAATGAAAATGTCGTCATGTAGTCGCAAATTTCCTTTTCACACACGAGACGAAGAAAAATCGCAAGTTTAACTTTCACAAAATCACCTTCTTGCTGTTTCTCGATATTTCTCCGGGAGCTTCAGTGAAATTCGAGACTGACGAAAACTGCAGGTTCTCGAACCTGGGCAAGTCCCTGTACCAGGAAAAAACGTCGACGCCCTGCAGCGACATCACTCGGTCCAAGGCAGGCAGCACGAGCTTTGTGATGTAATAAGTGGCGTTCAAACGCAACCTGGGGTTGTTCAGGACGTCAAGGGGTTGGTGTATGAGCCTGAACAGGGGGGTACCGGGCATCCCCCGAACAACAACGTACGGCACCCGTTCTCCAACCCGGGGCTCCGATCGTCGGTCCTCCGCCATTTTCTTTCTTCAGAAAAGGCACAAAAGTACACTTAACGGATTGAAAAAAACACAGCCATGATTTCTTTTTCTCAGTGCACACTGATTCTTTTTCCACAAATAAACTACTGGGCAAATTTTTACTTCACATTCAATTATCTACCAAAGTGCCGCCCGTTTACTCCCACAAGAGCGAGGAGCAGGGCCATTCATCCCAGAAGTCACACGAGGGACTTTAGCACAAAGATGCCGGCAACAAAAAATATGAGGATGTAAATTGATTACTGGGGTTGAGAAAAAACTGCAGGAGGTCGGAACAACGCTGACAACCCACGATTGAAATTACCCTAATGCAACGTTTACAGTGAATTCAAGAACGCATCAGAATTGCAGCATTATCGATGCATGCGTGCGCGTGACTTCTCGCGTGCACATGAGCACGCTCGTCACAATCTGTCATCGCAACAAACGTCAGCTGCGTATCTGTCGCTCAAAAACAGATGGATCGTCAGCGCCACCTAACGGGCACTGCTGCGAAAGAAATAAATTGCCAGAGGGCAGCAGTTGATGTGCTTTCGGTAGTGCGCGTGAAAGTGTGGGAAAGAAGTGAACCGGCGACTGAACACTACGAGTGCCACGAAAAATCACATGTACACACACCAACACATTGATAATTGTGTTTGTCGTTTCCAAAACATCGGCAATTTTTCAACTTTCCTCCCCAAGCGAAAACCACTTGTCCCCCAGACAACAACAAACCTTGCGAGGATGAGGGCTGGAACGATGGCTCCAGGCTTGTAATACTTGGCCCCGCGGTATTCCTTGGCGATCGTGCAATCTTGAACATTGCCGCGTCCATCCAATAGCTTCATGCACTGCTTCTGAACGTACGACTTCACCTGATGAAGACGTTTTCATCGACACTGCGGCGCAGAGCGATTTGACGAACGCGCACGCGCTCTTGAAACAAAACGCTCGTTCGAAAATTATATCTTCCAAAAAGGAATGAACGAGAATGCCTGGCAGTTTGAAGGAGGAAGTTTGGAAAAAAGGTGAACTGCAGCAAAATTTCGCAACAAACAAATATGTTCTTTAAAAAGTTTAAAAGATGCAGTTTACGCTCCCTCCCAATGTTGTTTCTTTGCGAAATAAAAGTCAGGCGCATTCACGAAATCGCGAAGTTCTGCGCCTTTCCGGAAGACGCAAAAAAAAACATCTGGCCAGACATTCAGTGCAAATATATGTGCTTATAATTATAGTTGATACAAAACAGCTCAAGACCTACCACGTGAGGCAAATCGACCAATTTTATCAGGGCTGTGGGGCCGGCACTCAAATTTCAGGCTCCAGCTCCAACATCTAAAAGTTTTTGGCTCCGGCTTCGGAACAATTTGGTCCATTGAAAACTATAAACTATTGTATTGTTTGTACAACTCGCTTGGCCTACAAACTAGGGCTGTGGAACCGGAACCCAAATGTCAGGCTCCGGATCCACCATCTCGGAGTTACTGGCTTCGACCATCCAAAATTGCTTGGGTTCCAGTTCGACAACCCTGGTTCTGTTCCGCCATTTAATCAAAGAAATATAGTGTTGAAAAATTTCCCTGTTGTTATATCTGCAAGGGTAAAGTCCAGCTGAGGTGTAATGCAAGGTCAGTCGTTTATTAAAACCAGACAGTGGACACTGTTGCCCCATTACCGAGGCCCCCCTCCCACCGCAGCAGAAGTCGCAATTCCGACGGTGGCCAATTTTGGGCCCGCAGGGCCGTTTACTGCGCAATACCTGCGAGACGTCGTTGCTGGCGAAAAGTATCCGCAGCGACTTTTCCAGGATCTTGGCGACAGCGGGGCACCCGTCCCTCCTCACAGTCTCGATGCCCTTGGCGTCGAAAATCGGCTCCACCTGGTCTTCCGACTCGTATGCGTACCCGACGTAGCGCTTTTTGGTCTGCAGCACACACGGCTGGTAGACCTGATGAACGATGACGACGTTTGAACGTATGAAAATAAACAATCGCAATCAACAAACAAACGCACCGAAAACACAAAAATCACCTTTTCAAATTTCAACTTGACCGGCTGCGGATTATCGTTGCTCACTTCTTCGACGATCTCACGGCCGACCTGGAAAGCCTGGGTCTTGCTGGTTCCTTCGGGCAACGCGATGAACATACTGTCTGTGTCGCCGTACACGACGCGCCCCTGCCATCGACTGCAGTTGCTTTCCACCAGCTTGATCGCTCGCTCGAGGGTCTCTCGCGCTTTACCCACAATGCTATCGGCGACCTGGTGCGTGAGGAGAAATAAACATGGCTGCAGTGTTGCAATTGACGTCGCGCTCGCACAGAAATCAGAAGCTGCATTTGACAAGTTACGTGGATCTAACGTCTGGGATAACACTTGAAAAGTACGGAGAAATATCACTCACTATGACACAGCACCTTTTTAATTTTTTTAACATCACCATTATTCATCTTTTATAACATCTGGTTGATGGCGATTGGACAACAGTAACTTGTGCTTCTTGACGGCGAGGTTGACGCTCGCAGGGTGCTACAATTATTTACGCAGTGACATGCCCTAAAATCTATATTCATGTCCTAAAGTGTATACTTATTTCAAGAAGTTACAATCACACAATAATGCCTCCTGGATTTACGTTTGAGGCACGACTGCCTGTTTATATCCAGCAATTACACCTAATGTAGTAGAGACAACGCAGATATAAATGCAATCAAATTAAATATCATTCGATGAAATAAGTATATTACATTTTACGATTACGACGGTCATCTCTCACAGATTCGCGCATGTACGGGTTGGATTACGAAGTGAAACGCTTTTTGTGGGGGGAGGAAACTGCAGGGGGTTCCGCACATGGCGCGGGAGCAGTGATAGCAGAGTTGCGCAACAATCAAAACGAAATATGCTCGAAAAGGGTCACAGAAACGCAAACACAGATTCACGCAGACTGAAGAATGAAAGGTAGCTTCACTTCACATCTACGACAGGTACAGGTGTGAAAACAAACCTCAACAAGGGGCATCCTCCCCGAGAAGCTGGCTGAGGTGTATCCGTATGTGACGTTGGCGATCAGTTTGAGCCCCAGCTGTCTGTGATCAAGCATCCTCTTCGTTGCCTTGTCGTTGCTCTTCTTCATCGAGTCTTTCACCATGATGCGCGTTTTCAAGATCTCGTCCAGGAGAAGGGGCATGACTCCCTTACGAACGTCAGCTTTGACAAACGCAACGCCAGTGGGGGCGATCGAGACGTTGTCTCCATTGAGGAACTTTTCAACACTTTTCGGAGATACGTTCAGCGACGTGCAGCCGAAGTGGAAGGGACCGGGGCTGGAACCCGAAAAGAACCTGTTATTCAGTGTTCCGTGCAAACCTATGCCACGAACTTAAGCAGGCGCCAGAACCACGTGACATGTGCGAACCACGTGACACATTCGCGACCTCACCACAGTTTGAGACAGACCGATAAATTGAGGCAAACTACACGTTGTGCGTTTTCTTTCAAAAAACATGGCGAGTGTCCGATTTACTACTTGACGACAATAAGAAGTTGAGCATTGTGTGTAGCAACCACGCTGGAATAAGACACAGCACGTAGCGGAGAAAGAAACGCTGACGAAACAAGAATGTGGGTAAATAATTTGCCGAGGAGAGGAGGGCCACTTGCAGCAACGCACAGTTTCACTCTGATTAGTAAATCCCAGCTGTTGGTAAATTAGTCATGAGCATGAATCAGTGTCAATAAATGCAAATGAAACTTACTTGGACAAATGCTGGGTTCTGCCCAGGCACGTAGAGAAGCAGTAGTTGTACGCGATCACCATGGAAGGGTAGAGACTTTGAAAGTCCACAACGATCACTGGACAAGTGTAAAGCCCTGGCTGGGGTTCCATGACAAGGGGGATGCACTCAGGGGCCTTCATTCCAGCCCGCTGGATCGGACTTGGAGATACGGCTGTGAAGTCGAGGGAATGGGCGACCCTCAACATCATGCTTTCTACCTGAGATGAGAAGTACGTGCGCAACATTCTGCAGTGCAGCGTCTGCAATTAGTATTTCCACAAGACCCTTCAACAGAAGACATTCAAGGATTGACGATGCTTTGTGTTACGTGAAAAAGATTTCCTATTAAAAATTTGCAGATAGATTCCTTCCTTGTCCCACATGTGGAGAGTAGTTACTTGAATACAGGTACGCGCAAGTTTGAATTATCGCAAAAAGATGAAAGCAGACCCGTCGGCAGAATCCTCGAAAGTTTAAAGCAAACTCAGAGCTTTCAACTACCGAAACCTCCTAAATCTTTTACGAGGGATAGGGGTAGTGATAAAGGAGGTACATAAAATTTAAGCTTTTTGCTTGTCTGAGGCGGTGAGCTTCTTTAGACCCCAAACTGATGGATGTGAGTTGGACAACTTTTTGTATTCGACTTTGCATAAAAACCTCAACAGTTCTTTCAAGCGCTTCTTTGCTACTTCGAAATTATCCCGAGGAAAGTATTTTTTAAATAAATAAAATTTTGCTTCTGAAAGATATTTCACTAAGTTTACCTGATCGCAATTACAAAAAGTTACTAAATCTGAGAAACTTACCCTAAATTGCGAGCCACGGGTCAAGACTTCATAAAACTGAATCCCGAACACGCGGGCGAGTTCAGACGTCCGGCCAATGAAGTCTTGCTGCTCGACAAGCTTCAAATTCCCCAGCACCCTACACATGTAGTGATCTACGAGTCTGCCGGAGAGGCTGGCTGCATGATGCCGCCGGGCAGCACTAGACGCGGCTGACCAATCCAAACTCATGAACCATCGCGTCAGAGTCGAAAACGAATAGCGCGGGTACCGTTCGTGCAGCAGATGAAACGCAACGTTCTCGAACGTGTAGTCATAAAGAGGAAGTTCAGTTCGCATCAGTCGCCACAGGTTGAGGACTATCCTCCCCACAATGTGTATTTCGGACGCGTTGTCGGCGCCGTACGCGTCCGACGCAGCGCTGTGGCGGTTCGAAGCGGTGTCGCTTGGCACGCGCGATATCTCGCGACACGCGTCAATGCCCAGTTGCTCGGCACGCGCGAGCAGGTAACCCCAGGACGACATCTGAACCTCGTAGCCCAGAACGATGTCAGGGTCCGCCTGTCTCACCAGGGCCACGAACAAAGAGATGAGCTCCTTCTCGTCAGACGCATACGCCGTCTGTAAATTTGTGACGCCGCAACGGGTCAGGGATTTTTGATTGACAGCAGAATTCTGGCAAGAATCCACGACGCACCCGGACTGCAGAGATTGCAGCGAGTCTTTGCAAAACGTGTAGAAAATGGCCCGGATCGGGTCACACTCGGGGTCAGGGCAGAGCTTCAACCGGGTCTGCACGTGCAGTTCCATGCTGCACACTGTGATATGCTGCTGCTCGTGGAGAGCTTTGGCGTTTTTGAGATCGTTCTGACTCGACTTGAACACGTTGCTCGACGGGGGCCCTTCAATGCACGAGTCTTCCAAAGCATTGGACGAACGCGGACTGTCAACCGACGTGCCGTGCAGGGCGGGTTTGGAATGAAGAGCTGTGGGTGGCGAGTTCGAACCTCGGTTGTCCATAGGATCAGCATTGCTCCGCACTCTCGCCTCTGCGCCCATCAAATCACAAGAGTCAGGCACCTCGTCCGATTGATTAACTGTTAAGTTGGGCGGCACGCTGGTGGAGCTTTCATTGTCATCGCTGCCTGGACGGTTGCGCTGCTGTTGGAGCACGTCAATCGGGTTTTCTGATGAGAATGATGCAGTGCTTGGAGAAATCTCAACAACCTTACCAGGAAACAATAAAGAAGCTTTTCCAATTGATGCTTTGTCAGCGTCAGCAGTTGGTGAATTATTTAACACTTTGCTTTCATTGCCAGAAAACAAAGAAGTATTTTGAATTGGAGAACTATCTGAGTAATTACGTGATCCAAAAGCTGCTTTACCGAGACCACTATTTCCAGAATGTTCGTCATATTGCTTCTGACAATGTGACGTTGTCGTGTCCCCAGGACAAGACTGTTGCTTAATCATTTCGCTCGGGCCTTTTTTCTTTACTTTCAAAGACCCCGCATCACCATCAGCACCGTCAACACTTGACAGGTTGTGGCGAAAGCGCTTTGCGTCTCTTTCCACTTCATTCCTTCGTTTCTTTTGGCGCTTGGCCTCGGTTCTCTCAGCCAACCACAGACGCACACTGCCCAGGGTCGGGGGGGCGAGCGATGGTTTGATGATGGTGGCGATGCGACTCCCAGTGGAGATTCGAGCCCTGCTTCGAGCGACACGTGGTTTGTTTTCTGCCAAGTATTGTTTGGAACGGGAAATATACTTCTCTTTAGCCGCGTTATTGTCAGATCTATGAAAGCCGGACATGACGTTTTTCCAAAAGTCTAATCCATATCCGGATTTCGATTCAAACTCAGGAAGCTGGCTGGAAAAGACTTCGGCAGATTCTTCTGAAATGATGTGCATTCTGCAGATTGTGAAACGCATTGTAAAAAACAGAATTATTAAACAAATAAAACTCGAGAACTTGATACTTACCGGCCAGATCTTATAGACTCTTCATCACAATCTTTGGACTGAGGTTTAACGGTGGTCTGTTGACCTGAAGCAGCTTGAAGGAAATTGCAAACTTCTTGTCTCGTTGGGGGAAGAGGCCTTGCGGCGAAAACACGAGAAGCAACTTCCTTCACAGTCGCTTGGGATTTACCCGCAGCACAGAACAGTCGACTTCTTTCACGATTCTGGTCGTTTTCGAACTCATCTTCATCCTTGCTGTCAGCAGACAAACATAAACATGCTAAATATCGGCCAATACCATATAACCGTCAATTCAAAGCTAAAATAGATGATTCTATTTGAATAAGGCTTTTTTTGTAAGTGTCATAAGAGCAACAGCGCATTCTGCTAACATGCCTATCTCAATGCTGGCTAGGTTCACTTGAATTGGAGACCACGTTCTGTTGGCTTGTGGTCTCCTCACCAAATAAATGCTGTTGAGAAGCGTGGATTCACCAGAAACCAAGTTTGATGTCACGAAAAGCGTCGACAAGCTTAAAAAGATGTCTAAGTCTCTTGACAACAGCAGCACACTTGTCCAACTAATTGAGATAAGAGAACTTGGAAAAAGCCAACAATTTTTATGCTAACAATATGATTACATGAAAAAAAAAACAGTTATCGACGTTGCAGTCTCTGTTTGCGATAAAAATGGAAAAAAATTCAATTTCACGTAGGTCGAACATGGAGTAGACTACATGCAGCAGATTTATAAGTTCGACGTCCAAACAAACCTGCCCAGGTTTGGTGCAAATGTTAATATTCAAGACTGTGAGTAAAGTACCTGGTGTAAGATGTCCTGCTTTCCTTCAATGATCGATCAGTTGATGGTTTTCCAACTGCAACAAACGTCCACTGTTGTTGAACATGGAAACTAATGTTAGTCAGCTATTTCAACAAATCTGTGAATCATAAGTAATTGAGATGGAAACCAAAAGAATAAAAAGTGGAGGCGCAGAATTCTGACTGGCAGGTTCACGAAGGCGTCACGAGATCAACGTCTAAAACCATCGTATCGTGTTTCCAATGACAGATATCTTACCACCGTGGCAAATTGATGGAACATTTGAGGGGAGTTCATCATTAGAGCCATCAATTTGACAAATGTTATCATCATCTGGATTCGTTTTGTTGCCACTTGGAGTATAATCTGAACTCAAAAGCAAATCCTCGACTCCGTGCTCCCATGGTTGTGTCATTATGAAGCTTTCTTCATCCACATCAAATTTATCACTAAAACAATTAACAAAAAGTTGCAAAACGGTATTTTATTTACTCAACAAAAGTAAGGTCACCACATTACACCAGGAATTCTCACCCAAACACTGGCTCAATTCGAATTGAACGACTGTGAAACTACAATTGCGTTATATCGGTTAATTCAGTGTTTCCAGCCTTTCCACACTACGGACCGGTTTAAAATAGGCCTTAATTACTTTCACGAACCAGCCTTCAAGTGGTGGTAAATAAATACGGCAAAATGGAATTGATGAATGTTCAGTTGATGATCATCTCCTTATGAACGTTTGCGTCGTGATCACCGTTTCGTTGAGGAGGGCGGAGTCAATCAGTTTTCTTAATGTCGCAATAAGTACCACGCTTCTTAAACTTTTCAAAAATCGTAGCCTTTTCGCAATCTACCTTTTTGAGGATCTTTCCATATGCAGAGTTTCTTTCTGTGAACGCTTAACAGCCAATAAAGTTTACTTCTGTAAAAATTAAGAAAACCTCCAATCACTACCCTACAACGAACTGTAGGTATAAATGAGTAACTTCAAAAGTGTCCAGAAATAAATATGACGTAATAATGTGTTCTGTGACGAAATAACGTAACTCGGAAAAGCGAACAACGCATTATTTGCTGCAATCTGTTGTTGTGTGTTAGGTGATTGTATACTTTGCAAATAATTTCTTGTTTCTATGCGGACCGGTCACAAATGTCTGACGGGCCGCGTTCCAGTGGTTGAGCACACGCCACAAAATCTGGTAAGCCGGATTCGATTCCCTATCGGGTCGGTGCTTGCGACCGGTCCAGCCTCGCGCTTGGCGTAAAGAAAGGTTGACACGCGGTGCAGCACTCGCTGCAAAATGAACAAAGGGGTATGGGTGCCGCTGACCACTCGTGACACTCTAAAGCAGGGGTCCCCAAACTGCAGCAGCCCGTGGGCCAAATCCGGCCCAAGAAGATATTTTGCCAATAAGGAAAAATAACACAGCTACGAAGAATTTGTTGATTTGGTGGAATGTAACATTTCCCGAAACAAGCACATTGTGTAAACTGTCCGGCATTGATCTGTTGTGCAATAGCTTATGTGGCCCTCGAACAAAAGATTTTGAAGACCCCTGCTCTAAAGGAAGTGCAAAGCCAGTGTGACGAAACTGAACCATTGAGTTATTGATCATAGTGGTTGGCACTGTGTCCTGATGTCAGATCGCAGACGTGATAGATCAGAACCGTGAAGCGATTTGCCGAGGGCGGACAATCCAGTCGAACGTCTGGTCACATTCAAACTTACAAGTCAAACTCTAGTAGCAGCCAACAGATAAAAGAAACACCAAGATCAGCTTCAGATCAACTGTAAGATATGTTTTCATCAATATACGAAACGAGTAGGAATTTTCTACCAAATACCTGCATGAGAGGCAAGTATTTAAATTTATAAAAGCATTCTGATTTCTGAAATGTAGCATCGAGTGAAACCAGGTAAACCAAGCAGCCCAAACGCTCAACCCCAACGTCCCGGCATGGCAGGTTTCAATCACCGACAAATACCAGCTGCCAGCCAGGTTTTCTAAGATACGACACGACTTACATGCTTAACAGGCTTTGCACTGCAATGCAAGTACCAACAATGCAACACAAAGAAATTTCTTCATCATTCGGGCAACTTGAAATTAGCCTCAGTTGTTTTACTAACGACTGTGAAATAAAATATTCTAGTAGCCAACTAGAAACTTACAATTTAGAAACGGAGAGTCTGATTAGCTGTAAAACGTTAGGATCACGCTGTGCATGAGCAGCAATGATCGGTTGACAACAACACTTGCACTCATGCCACTGTGCAACGCATCTTCAATGGACACCAAAACTGAATATTTTTGAATCGTGAATAATTTCAGACAACACAATCTTTATGACTCTGAGTGATGCAGTCACGAAGCTGAAGTGATGCAGCCACGAAGCGTTTTACGGTTGAAAATATGGAAATCTTGACTGACCTTAGTTCTTGCATATCATCTAGTACATCAAGAAACTGCGAAGAGTTACTGCCACACGTGCTCTCATGGCTGAGATTATGGGCGTCATCAACCTTAAATATGACATGCATGGTAAAAGAGAAAGCACTTATTCGCATCAAATACGACAGAGTTAGCTTGGACCTACCTCTGATTGTTCAGGACCTGCTTCGTCAACTTCGTCATATACGTAGGCTTCTATGGCGTTACGCAAAGTCTGCAAATTATGACAAGCAAACTGATAAGGCAACAGCCATCACTCTATTTTTGGTTTGTGCGCAAAATGCAGGTCTCTTTCTGAAAAGACTGGTATAATCTCAATCATTTCCATGTGTAATTGAAAGAAGGCGTGTGCACTGCGCAATCGCGCATAATCCGCGGTTGTTACGTCACAGTAAATAATCGAAATATTACGGTGATCTGTCTTAAGGGTTCAGTTCAGGATCACTACAAAATAGGGTGGAGTGAAATTTCAAATTTTTCCATTCAAACTTTGGGGCGGTCTAAAAAGCTGGAAACATGGCTGAAACTAACTTTAAAATTGATTTTAGGTGGTTGACCCCAAAAACCTACTTGCTACCTCACCCTCGGGGTCATGTGGGGGTCAAATTTGATGAATTCATGATAACTCAACTTCTTGGTTAGATAGAAACTGATTTTGGGCTCAAAAGATGCAGAAGACACAAGTTTCTATTAGTGATAAGAGGAAACTTTTGCCTTACTTCATTATAAAAAAAGTTATTACTGAAAAACTGTATTTTACATCTTTTTCCCATAAATCGCAAAGATAATGAATAAACTACTTCATTTTGAAGTTGCATTCAAATTACAATTTTAAAATTTTGATTTTTTTCAAAGGAACATTCTTCTAATCAATAAAGTTTAACCACTAGATATTTTATTGCATACAACCGTGCTCTGCCGGATTGAGAATAGTCGAGCGGCCATCCTGTCGTAAAAGGCAACTAATGGGCCACTTTCCTGATCTGTGATATAGATTGGCGTTAGGAAGGGTATCCGGCTTAGAGTTACAATGCATTTTAATATTGTTTTTGTCTATTTTTAAATTGTATATGATATTTACTTGTAGACATAGCTTGCTTCATCAACATGTTGACCAGAGGAAAAAGCACTAATACTATATTATTGCATGATATCCATTCGTTTGTCAGTACAAAAATATTTCCACCCAAGAAGTTACCAACAACTGAGGATGTGATTTGTCGTGTTCTGTCTGCACCAAATTGGCGTACACGACAATCAACTGATGCCGTTGCCACAGAACTGGTATATTGCAATGCATATCCATTGCGCCGTTCTACAGTTGCAGAAAAATTCATTCAAAGGTCCACACATTTAAGTCTGCTTCAGTGCTCTTCAACAGGGGTTCCGCAAAACATGTAGTGGGGTTCCGTGAGTTTCAAGGGTTCCGTGAGGGTTCCTCGTTTTTAGGGGAAATGATTTTGTGCTTCAGTATGTTGATGCGTTATTATGGAATTTTTTAGATCAACGTCTCGCTTTCAGACTCCATGTGGGCCAGTTAGTTATACAGGAGATTGAGGGCGAAGGCAGAAAAAGAAATATTGGTAGCTGTTGGGTCACTTGTTAATTGTTGTGCAATTAAGAAGAACTTTATTGTTGCATCACAGTTGTACGATGTTGCCGATGTGCAGTTCACAGTAGAGTGGACTGAGTAGAAAACAGATTCAGCCTGAGTCTAGTAGAGAATAGACTGAGCCACAGACTAGAGATGCTGTTAAGTTCAACCTTTGTGGGAATAAAGTAAAAAGAATGTAAAACCCAACGTTTTACTATTTAGTAAAGCCAAATCATGCAAAATAGCATATTTTCATATGTGAAGCGAAATAATAACAACAGCGATGGTGTCGACGGTAGTGAGCAAATGCAGTTCAAATGTAAAGGAGGCACCTAATCCGAAGCGGACCAAACGTAATTCAATTGCCAAAGTTAGAGAATGATACGACAGATATTTGAGATACGGGTTCTTTTTGCCGGATGACCAAATTCTGAATGTAGCAGATAAATTCCACAAATGCAAGAACAACCGAGTCATCAATTTTCTTGCTTTTTAATTTGTGTAGTAACTGTTTATTTGTTGAAGTGTCTAATAACGAATACGGACAAATTTGATTTTCTTACAAGTAATTCGTGTTTTTTCAATTTTTGTTAATGGGGCTACATGACAAACGCGAAAGTATATCAGGGGTTCCGCGATGACAAAAAGGTTGAAGAGCACTGGTCTACTTGAAAGAAACCCGAAGAGGAAACGTGGTCCTACCTTCCAAAAGCAACTCAGTGATTTCATGGAAACAGGTAACAAACTGTTTGACATATTTTGCTACGATAAAAATCGCTGAAGTAAACTTGAATTGAAACATCCACTACGTATGTTTGACATTGAGTTTCAATCTTATGAAGACCAAAAAGGAAGGAGAATAGGGAAATGTGTAGTGTTATAAAGTGTAGAATGGTGCAATGGATATACACTGCAATATATACAGTTCTGTACCAGTTCTATGGCCACAGCATCAGCTGATTGTCGTGTACGCCGATTTGGTACAGACAGAACACGACAAATCACATCCTCAGTAGTTGGTAACTTCCTGAGTGGAAATATTTTTGTACTGGCAAACGCATGGATGTCATGCAATGCTATAGTATTAGTGCTTTTACCTCTGGTCAACATGTTGATAAAGCAAGCTATGTCCACTAGTAGATATCATATAAAATCTATAAAAAAACAATATTGCAATACATGGTAACTCTAACAATAACATGCTTGATATTTACTAAGTAACTTCATAGTTATAGGCCACAAAGATGGCGGCAAGTAAATCTGTCACAGTTTATTGACGAGAAAACTAGTTTCGCGTTTTCCAACACATCATCAGTCCTGTAAATGCAAGACAAATCTTACAGGCGAAATTCTGGCACTTGAAAACAATATAAACACACGAACTGTGGCTAGTTACAACGACATTACTAAAAATTTGGATGCTAAAATGCTGACCTTCCGAGAGCCTCATAAACCAGTTACTGCTAAGAAAATCTGCGTTTGGTAGCGGTCTAACAAAGACACTTTCCCTCTGGAGATAACACACGTGCGCAATGGCGAGTGCCAGAGAGAAACCACGCGATTAAACAGAGCGTAACAGTTCTGGAAAAATCAAGAAAGGTCGAATCTTTCAATGTAAACTAGAAAGTTTGTCCCAGTGGTTAATTTCGATCAAATAGATCAATTAGCTTCATTGAAAAAAATTTTTGATACAAACAAACAATACATTGGAAGAGTGCAATGAACAAATTTCTAGTTATTCCTTGTTCCAAACACAACTTTTTGTTGGTGGGACAGTTCGTCAACTTTTGGCAGTTACCAAGTAACTGTCAAAAGTTTTTTCAGTATATCTGTTTCTAAGATGTAGTAATCAAATTTTTATCCTATCCTGTACCCGTCAATTAGGGTGGCCGGATGTGCCCCACTTTCGTGAGGATTTTTTGAGGCAGAAATTTTTACAGCCGGATCCCCTTCCTAACGCCAATCTATATCACAGATCAGGAAAGTGGCCCATTAGTTGCCTTTTACGACGGGATGGCCACTCGACTATTCTCAATCCGACAGAGCACGGTTGTATGCAACAAAATATCTAGTGGTTGAACTTCATTGATTAGAAGAATGTTCCTTCGAAAAAAGTCAAAATTTTAAAATCGCAGTTTGAATGAAATTTCAAAATGAACTAGTTTATTCATTGTCTTTGCGATTTATGGGAAAAAGGTGCAAAAAACAGTTTTTCAGTAATAACTTTTTTTATAATGAAGTAAGGCAAAATTTTCCTCTTATCATTAATAGAAACTTGTGTCTTCCGCATCTTTTAAGCCCAAAATCAGTTTTCTATCTAACCAAGAAGTTGAGTTATGACGAATTCATCAAATTTGACCCCCACATGACCCCGAGGGTGAGGTAGCAAGCAGGTTTTTGGGGTCAACCACCTAACATCAAATTTGAAGTTAGTTTCAGCCATGTTTCAAGCTTTTTATACCGCTCCAAAGTTTGAATTGAAAAATTTTGAAATTTTGAAAAAAAAATTTTGAAACACCCTAAAAAGCACATAAATCTGACAGCGAGTATTTGGAGTAGAACTTGAATAAGAAAAATTATGCTGTTGCTAAAATGTTCGTATTTGTTGATAAACGTATAGTATGAACATTCAAACGCCAACTACCAGGAATTCGTTGTGATGCAAGATTTCCTGGCATTCACATGTAACCAAGGTAATTCAAATGTTTAAATACAATCAAAACAAGTATGTACTTTCCACGATGGGTGTAAGCAAGGAATCGATCAGAAAAGGTTTAATAGGAAATCGATTTCACGAAAAATTACGCATCCTCAGTCCAGGACTGATACATGTGAATGCCAGGAAATCTTACATCACAACGATTTCCTGGTGATCCAGGACTGAGGATGCGTAATTTTAAGTGAAATCGATTTCCTATTAAAACTTTGCAGATCGATTCCTTGCTTACACCCATCGTGGAAAGTACATACTTGAATAGAGATATGTGCAAGTTTGAATCATCGCAAAAAGACGAAAGCAGATGGCAGTCGACTGATTCCTCGAAAGCATACAGAAACACTAGTGCTTTTAAGTGTACAATCATAACAGAACGATCTTTTTGGTGACGGGATGGATATGCACGGCAAATGTTAAGTATTATTCAGTATGACGTGGTAGCTTTTAATACTAGCAAAGATCTTAACAGTTACTGTTAAATCAAAAATTTCATGTCAGACACCAACGCAATTATCTGTAAATACAGTCGAACAACGCGGAAGAAGACGTGACCACACTTGTTTCAAGTGTGATTTTTTACATTTGTAAGTAATGCGGACGAAAGCCAAACAGTATTGACAGATGCAAGCATTTCGCAGGAACACAAAACTATTGAAAGGCGTTCACGCCAAAGTGCATATTACCTTTAACTGAGCAGCTTCCAAGTCCGTGCACGAGAACCGGTCTCTAGGGGAGGCAGATTTGCCAGATAATTGAGATTTTTCACCTCTTTGCCTTCGACGGGCACGTTCATCTTCCCACAAAGATTCAATGCCAGGGTTCTTCCCACATAAGTCTTGATTTTCATCTCTGCAAGGTTAACGCGAACTTGCTTAGAACTATTTTGGATTTCCCTGGTATCATATCTGATTAACACTGTGATCCAGTTTAAAATTCTTAGACGCGCAATCAACGCCTCGAAAAATTTGCTGTATTATTTCCGACAGTTTTGAACAGCGGCTGTAGAAAAAATCTAAAAACAAAAAAATAAATTTGCTGGAAAAAGTCTTTTCACAGGAAAAATGCAGATTTGCTCGCTTTTTTCTACTGGGACTAGTTCCTTTGACTAGACAAGCCAAAAAAACGCAAAGCGCATGTTTTTAACGGACGATCACCAGAAACTGAACGACCAGGACTCGCGATTTTCATCACCAGAAGCTCTTGTTTTATGCAATACAATAAGACCACCCGGGAAACACCAGCGAAAAAATACAGAGGTGAATAAACACGAGTCCTCACCTGTTCAAGATGTCAGCGGCCAAGACGTCAACTTCCAGCGCGCAGGTACTCGCCCGGGTGGCTTCGGCAGCTTGAACGTATGCGCGGGGGGGAACATTGTGTACCGACCAAACCGTATGAAGAGGACACAAAAAAGTTCTGTTTTCGTTGTTTGAAGAAGAAAAGAGATGCGTCTTTCCCGCATTTTTCGATGCCAGAGTTCCTGACAGTATGTCTTTGCATGTTTGACTGCATGAATCTTCATTATGGCATGTCTCTCGCGACGATGCTGAGTCATCTAACTTTTGTGATGAAGAATCTGCTGAGCCTTCCACTGAGCAGTAAGGAGCTTTATGTGGCATGAGGTTTGTTTTTAAGTTGTTCCAGTTGAAATCTTGAAGATTATCCAAACTACTGATACCTGAAAAACACAAAAACGATTTAGTTAGATACAGTGGTACCTGCCCACTGGTGGTACACGAAGGCCTTCAAGGTGGTGCACGAATAGGCTCACTTTGTGTTTTTCTTTACAAAGAAATATATTCACAGCTATAGTTTTTACTCATCGGGTACTGCGAACAAATTCCTGCGCTATTGTGTACTTCCCCTGTTGTTTTTAAAAAATGACTATTATAATATCTCACAGCACTTTTGTGTCAATTTTGGTTTTACAAACTTTTGATCAAACGATATTTGGTGAATTGAGTTTTCCTGGTGATACGTGGTTCAGGACCCACAAATGGTACGCAATCAGACGTTTGGGAACAAGGGAGTTAGAATAAACACTTAATATAAAAGGCAGGATTTCAAAACTTTAATGCATACGCGATCTGCACACACAGTATTATTTACGCACCACAACTGGGGTGGGAGGTAGCGTCATCAGTATCTTGATTGCGAAAAGATAAGAGGGTCGCATCCAAGGAAGCAGCAAACCCTGGAGAAAATCGTGCGAGTCAGCCGAACATTTTCACAAACATAAAGCATCACATCCACTTCTTCTTCATTAGAGCCAGCCCTTCATAACCACTGTTAGGCCACACTAGATCTCGGGACAGGTGTTGAACAGTCATTCGATTGTTTTGTCACATCCACTGATTGTTTTAGAGCAGCTATGTCCAACCCAAATGGCATACTGAGCCAAAAAGTATGTCACTACCACAACCAGGGCCGCACATTGAGAGATATATTAATGAGGGCCGAACATTGAATGGCTTACTTTAATTTTAGCAAACTAAATTTAGCTTAAGCTACTGTACTGAACGCGTTCGAATCCTGACTGCAATGGTAACAGACATGATTAAAGTGGCACTGAAGACCACCTGCATCAAAAATGTCAATTTCAAGATTATCAAAATAAGAACAGGTTGTCAGAATATGGGACACTTTTGCTACAGCCAAAACCTAAACTGGGCCACACAAAACCTTCGACTGGGCCACATGCGGCCCGCGGGTTGGACATAGCTGTTTTAGAGATTACTGCTCATGTGACTTTCGGTTCCGGTGGTTTTCCCCGTGAAAAAGGGCTGGATACCGGGCAGTTCTTCAGAATTAACCATATTTATGCCAGTTTCTTAAAACACCTACAATTAAATCCCAGTAAGTACTTCCTAATCCCACTATTCTCTTCATAGTCTTCGTTCGTAAATTTACGAACTTTCAAGTAAAAGGTTACAACCGGCATCCAACTGATGCTAGATCCGCACAAATAGTCCAGCTTCTGGTTTTTAAAATCCCATTCTGCATATGTATAGGCCGGTAGCGAAAGTGTTTGATGTGAACAAGCTGTCGTGAGCGTCCGTATTTGCAATATTTTGCAAAAATTATAACATTAGTTAATTCATCCCTAAGGTTTGGTGCAAACTGTGAAGAGGTTAGACATGCAAGATTTTAGTGTCACTGAGTTTAATTCCATTTCAAGAAAACTTTAGACCAGTGGTTCTTAACCTTTTTTCTACCACGCCTCCCTTAAGTAATTGTCCTTAGTTTGAAACCCCCCTGAATTTAAATAAGCAAAATGGACGGAACACTTCCCGTTCAAAAACTTCCCACGATGTAGAGAGCGTAAGGGTTCGTGCCCCCCTGGAATTTCATTGACGCCACCTTTGTACTCAAGTATGTTTTGTCGACGTATAGTTATTGCAACACTTCTGGTAAAACTTTTAATATTTAATTAGGTTCATCTTTCAATGGAGCAATATTTTCAAATAATAAAAAGTAGACGACTTGAAAAATGCACACCAATATGACAGCATTGCGTCTTCTACAGAGGTCGCAGATATAAGGAATAAATCTTTCTTTTGCTATTGGGTTGGCGTGTTATCGTAGCATTATAATTCCCTTCCTTCTGCAAGTTGTTTTGAAACAATGCATCATGGCTCTACCATAGAATGTGCATAACTAAAACTCACCAACTGGTTTTCGAAACCAGCATGATCTAGCATGAAGTAGATTCATGCCTTGTAAGTTATAGTCCAAGAATACTTGAAGGATAAATGGAATGTGAGCTTCATGTGGCTGAAAAGATTTATTTAGAATAGATCCGCTTTGCAACAATTCACAAGATCTAGAATAAAACAGAAAAACGTCAGCACATAAAATCAGACATTGTTTGCAATTAATCTATAAATCAAAACAATATCACTTGAATTTCATAAGCAGAATTCCATCACAAACACAAAGTCTGACAAAAACACACTTTAAAGCAAAATATCTATCAAAAAATGTTCGGAGTGAAAAACATACAGGAAAACAGGACATGCTTTTCCAATTTCTGCATAATTAAATGAAAGCAATGACAGTTGTGTGGAATAGTTTTGCCAAAACTATGGGATACAACACCTGCAATAATGAAAATGGAAAAATTGCTTCACAGTTAGGTAAAGTAAAGCAATTACTGATTAGCATCACGATAAGCAACAAAGCTCCTGACAGATGAAAAAATGTTATTCTAATGTTCAAATTAGTGTCAAGAAACACTTAGTTTGACAGGAAACCTTTTCATGTCTTTAGGATGGTAGAAATATACTTTCATAAAAACCTTGTATTCTTCATGGTAGCCATAGAATGGTCTGCAAATAAAGGTGATAAATTAAAGTCGAAACAAGCAAAGCTCAATACTGTAATTTAACACATACAAGGTAGTAAAACACCCATAAATTTCCGCACATTAAACAAATCAATACATCTTACCTAGCTCTTATAAGCACTATCTTGAAAACAGACTGCTGGCTTTTGCTATGCATCTGGTTTGAAGCAGAAAGTGCATGGTCAATGCTTGTTGCTACCAACTGCAAATGCTTTTGAACATCTGCTGAGGTGGGAGAACCACAAGGTCCACCATATGGAATCAGTAAATATGGGAAAATGCCATGTATGTATAAGCAAGCACTTTGCCCTGTCATATGAAAAATAGAATATAACTGAAATTTTGTGTAATATCATGGAATATGAATATAAAAATAATGGCATAAAATGATGCTAAATAGCAAATATTGAAAGCTCTGCATCACACTTACATGAATTTCATTAACAAACTTTATTTATAATAAATACTACGGCCAAAGCAAATGATACAACTGACATCTTGCAAACGTTTCGATAACAACTGTTATCATCTTCTGTGCATAGCAACATTGCTATTTGGTTCTATTTCATGATTTGGTTCTATTTCAAGATTTTCATTTGAAATTTAATAGCAATTATCAGTTGATTGCATTTATACAAGTGTTGTTGCACAGGTGGTGTTATTAACCAACAATTTGTGTTTCACAATAAAAACTTTTGAACTTTTGTTAAAAAAATAATTGTAATAATTTGAGATACCACAAGTACTTCATTGGAATACCAAAATGGTCATAAAAAGAGACTTTAGTGTATTTTGGCTGTGGCTATGCAGAGAGCTTCTACTATATTTTGAGAGGCTGTTGAACAAATTTGAGAGGGTCTTTCGGTCTATCAAAACGCCTAAGAAACACTGGTACCGATATCAAAATAGCCACAGTATACAATTGTATTTCAGTAGCAAAGCATAGTTTTTTAACAAAATGAAAAAAGTCAAACAACTTTATTAAAATTTTCCAACTCCAAGGGCATAACGTAATCATACAAACATTGAAATACAAAAAATCCTGTATCACTATTACTTTGGCAAACTTCCAATAGGATAATATAAATATTATTTATGTACATAATTAATGCAACTTTCATACAACATGCAGTCCTACTAGAGGTGGATAACGGCCAAAGGGAAAATTTATCTAAAAAGCACTTTGGCCTAAAGACTTGGTATTACAATCAAAAGCTCTAGGTTTTCTATAGGCTTTAGAGCAATGGTTCTCAACCTGTGGGCCATGGGAGCATTTTGAGGTGGGTCACAGAGATATTTGAAAAATTTCTCAATTTGTAGAAAAATTTCGTTACAGTGTCTCTCGGTTAAGCACGCAACGTCAATCTGAGCAGTTTGTGCTAACTTAACAATTAATGCAAAAGGAGGGTTGAT
>Ga0210059_1005259_pt1 | contig 20848 bp, 24 predicted proteins | sample Ectturendosymbi2_FD_188042 | JGI IMG/M metagenome (GOLD analysis project Ga0210059, IMG submission 188042) | Ecteinascidia turbinata endosymbiont from Florida, USA - Sample 2 (SPAdes) (version 2) | ecosystem: Host-associated > Tunicates > Ascidians > Unclassified | place: Key West, Florida...
TAAACGTGAAAACGCAACGTGTGTGTGTGCAGTTTCACGTTTACCTCCTTACTGGCACTGCACACCCCCCGCCCGGTATTTCGCACGAAATGCAAACATCTGAAGGTGAACTGACGCAAGCAACCGTGTCCAAAACGGCTCGGTGCACGCGTTACCATGTCAACGTTACCATGTCAATCTCGGAATCCGACTGGTCGTCGTCGTTGTCGGACGTCATTGGTTCACGAAGGTTTCGAATAACGTCTTCCTCGTCTGTTACGTCATCATATCCGGGTTTCGTTTCGTAATCTTCGAGGCGAATTTTTGGCAGGCGTGAGTCTGCGCATAAAAGTTCAGCACTTGAGCATGGACAGCAATTTGCAGAATGTTGGCATTACCTCATTTTTGTGGCTAACAAATGGACAACCACAGTTATTTGACCTTCCAGCAACGAAACAGGATAAACTCTTATTTAGAAAACAAGAGGAAATCGAATTATTCCTTCACACAATCCAGAAACTCAACACAAGCGAGCGTATTACTGCTGGCGCGCACCTTGCTCTTCATTCTCACATGCACGGTTGCTATTGGCAACAGGGCTGGACGGGAAAGTCCCTTTCAGCTTCCTAATGAGGGCGTGAACTTCCTGCTTGCCGGTGACGAAGACGAGGATTCCTCCTGTTGGGAGAGTCCGGTGGATCTTGCAAATCTGGCGAATGAAAAAACAAAACTGTGACGTTAAGCGCACTGCGGCAGTTGTCGTTACTGTCACAAAAGATAGTGATGAAAAATGTATCACATAATAATTTGTTCGCAATGATTTTCTTGAAAGCTACGTCGCCAAGTGTAAATATATGATCACATTCCTGTCATGAAAATACGCGAATAGACATTTCCCGACTGTGCACTTTCTTGTAAAATCCAGCCTCCTCCCCCAAGTCCTCCACCACACTTGACCACCAGGTCATCGCGGATTAAACGATGGGATTGTTATAAAAATTAGTTGATACATGGCACAATGCGAAGAGCAATTATCTCGCAACAATGTCAGACACAAGCTAAGTTTCAGCAAAACTCAAGAGGATACTTTGCAACGACCCATAAAATACTATGGTTAGAAAATGGAAGACAGGTAAGTTAATAAATGTAGTACGCCCCAAGCTCACCTTTTTGTAAGCTTCTTTCAGGTAAGGGCATTTGTTCTTGTCAGAGTCACCACAAACAGGAGTTTTCTTGTTGAAATGAACAGTAACGGGGAATTGTCGAACGTCTATCTGCAAGAAATCAAGGATTTCATGATGCAAACCAGAAAGTCAGTAATTCCGCTTTAAATTCACAAAATGTACGAAAAACAACATGATAGTCATGAGCTAAACTACATTCACGTGAATTATAACAAAAAGTTTAAGTCAATAACCTTCACAACGGGCGGAGAAATTTTGAAAAGTCGAGAGTTTTCAGTGAAATCCTCTACTCTTAACGTTGCGGACATGATGACCAGCTTGAGCGGATTTCCTCTCTGAAAAAAAATAAAGGATTATCCTCCTGATATGGGAAAAATAAAAACAACGAAAGTTTATGCCTCATGAGACGAAAAAACAGCATTGGTCGAAGCCTTATCTGCACAAAGTCATGCCACAAAAAGCTTCACACAAGTAGAGGGTTGGGTATTATTGCGCGAGGACCTAATGCCAATAAATTTTCTTTCGTTGCTTTTTCTGGATTCAGTTGCCACAAACATTGGACGTTATCTGATTCAAGCTGTTATTTCGTGCGAACGTGTTAGAAGCTCAATGGTCAGCAATGAAAAGAGCAAAACGGGCAGTTAAGTGAATTTGCTTTCCTAGTTCCCAGAATAACAAACCTACCACTGCAGGAGCACCCCTCCCATCACAACCCGGGATGGTTCTTTCTGTTCTTTGCTGCTTTCTCGTTTGACAACTTCGTTTCTTATGTTTCATATTTCAATCATGTGTCCAAAACAGAAGCCGCAAGACGTTTTGAGAACAAAGCAAGCGGGCAACTGAGAGGGCGATGTGCTCCAGTTGCGTCACACACGCGGTCCCCCCACCACCGCCTGAAGTGGGCAGCGCCCCCATTATTTTGGTTCACCCAGCGTGGAATGGGTATCAAGTGACGTTTGTGTAAGTTGCAGCCACAGTCGGAAAACGAAAATCAACAAAAAGTGTTTATTTCACCCCTCTATCCGGTGCACCAGAAAATGAACGTTCCCGCGTGAGTTCTGATGGTAGGACGGAAGTGCGTGAGCTTCAGTGGCAAACATCCCGTTCTTCCGACAAGTACACTTGTATCTCAGGTTTGTACGCAATGATGAACCCCGAATGGCGACCAATCAGTTGAAAGTATCTAAAGATCGATTCCAAGCGCAATGATAGGCCCGGCTCAGAGGAGGGAGCAGAAGATTCTCAGGGAACACTTAATTCATGGAAATGCATAGTGGGGGTAAATCAAAGACCACCGGGTTTCCGGATGGAGGAAGCAAGAGAGTAAGCTTTAAGTACACAGGACAATACGACAATCGACAACAACGAGAGGTGGCAAAACTTTAATCGAGCCGCGCAATTTGAATTCCCCCCCCCCCTTAGACCTCAACAATAACGCAGCGTTTCATCGATTAGCTTCGGCGAACGTGCTGCGAAGATCTTCAGGTCAGAAACAAACCCACATTTCCAAAAAACAGACGCGACCTCAAAAGCCACCCTCGTCGACGAAGGCATGCTGCAGGAAAATGGTCGTTCAGTGGATTGCGACACGGGTGTGAATTGTTTATTTACAACAGCAGACTTGGACTGCACCTTATTCCTGAGGGGGACGACGCGCGACAGGAGTCCGATCAAAACGTCCGTGTTCGCTGTTCTCTCGTGCGCCTCGTCCAGGATTATGACGGAATAATTGCTGAGCAGAAAGTCTTCTTTCATCTCGCGAGCCAGCACACCGTCGGTCATGAACTTGACGCGGGTGCCGGATGTGACGTTGTTTTCGTATCTGTTGGTGATAAGCGGGTCGCAGATTGAACGTAAATAAAAAATATTTAAAAAGAAGTCTTCAAAACGCTGTTTTCTGGTGACACTTGGCGTTAGTCGGCGCCAAGAACCTCTCAGGTCGCCATACTCAGGGCTGTGGGGCCGGAACCCAAATTTCAGGCCCCGGCCCCAACATCAGAAAATTTTGGGCTCCAACATCTCGAAGGTTTTGGTTCCAGAACGATTCGCTCCATTGAAAACTGAAAACCATTATTGGTCAAACTCACTCTCCCCATAAAATATATCTGTGGACATTGCTTTGACCGCCCAAAATTGCTTTGACCCCGGAACCACAGCCCTGGCCGCACAACCAATGTACCCCTCTTCTAGGCCGTTTGCGCAGTGAAATCTCATTTTCGCACACCTGCAACATCACAAATTTTCATATCGTGCATATATATATGTATATATATATATATACATATATATATATATATGTATATATCGCATATAGCACTTGTAACGCTTCACCGGTTGTGTGTCTGGATGGTTGCGCAATCGCATGTGCACTAAAACAAAGACTCATTCAATCTAAAAGTTTCTTAGCCCTTTAAGTGCGACATTTTCTTGGCCTCTGATCAGGGGGCAGTGCACGAAACTACAAGTCGCACCTTCAGAGTGCGCGTGGCAATGACATTCTCAACTGAAGCGTTGAGCTTTGAGGAGGATGGAGTCGGGTTGTTCACGCTCCAGCGAGCACAGCATTTTTACCTGATGTGATAGGAAACGATGCGTGACGACACGTTCATCTCCATGGCAACGCGCTTCGACATGCTCACTGCTGCCACCCGACGGGGTTCGGTCACGCCGATCACGCCTTTGCTGCGTGAATCACAAAAAAGAAGCTGATTAAATTTGCTCGACTTGCAATCGTGCTGCAATGAAATCAAATAACAATCAACACACAAATCGTCCTCTGCCCCCAAAAACTCTGTCGTGGGGACAGTGACGTAAAGGACAGCTACGGCCGTCGCTTCCTGTCCCTGTATTCCTGATAAAGTATTTTGTGCTTGGTCGGGATGCATAAATAAACTGAACTGAACTGTCGTCACGCACCACCAACCTTGCGTAACCAGCTTCGTAGAGAAACTGCGGAACTTGCGTCGTTTTTCCGGATCCCGTCTCGCCGCAAACAATGACCACCGCGTTTTCCTTTATCGCCTCCATTATCGATTGTTCTTCGGCAACAATGGGGAGCAGGAGTCGCGATTCCTTACAAGACAAGACACTGAATGTCAATCAGGGATTAATTAATGGACTTCAAGCCTGGAGGAAGTCATGCGCAAGAACCAGCCAAATACTATGAAACTATCTGAAAGACAGAAGTCAGTTCCATTTCTCCTTCGTCCAATGCATGGTCGAAATGAGTCCGAACGTTTCAAGGCGCGTTTACAGAAGTCAGCATGCCCAAAATCATTTGTCAAAATAACCGAGAGCAGAGGTGTACAACCTTTCGCTATTGCCGGTCGCACTACTTTTATTTATATGAAGTACGGCCATATTTATGAGATACGTTTAATTAAAGAATAGGTTTCATCCGGTATATGTCATTGACTTGTGCCTAAAAGTATAATGAAATGTCAAACATTTTAACGAAGTTATTAAAAGAAAAGTTTGCAAAGCAGGTTTTTACGGATCGTGTCGACTGATTTTCTTGCCTTGCGTTTGTTTTGCTTCAATATACGCCAGCACGGCCGACAAATCTCATATTTGAAATTACAAGTGGACGGTCGCAAAGTTCATCATCGAAGGCCGCATTCGGCCGCAGGTTGTGCACGGTCGACCTCGTCCTAGAGTAACATCCAGCGTTCAGGTTTGAATTTGATCCGCGGATTTCACTACTTTCAACAATCAAGGACATGAAATAGGTTTGTTTTTTTGTTTTTGTTAAAACTTTGCCTCCTCCCCCTGCTTTGCTTCGCAAATGGTGCAATAGCCAAGAAGCGGAACAAAGCGGGGATGTTTTGCTCTTCTTCTACATCGACATGCAGCGAATGTTCGAGAACGTTGGTCAGAAACAAGCAGGGCTGCTGCAGGGCCAGTCGCTGTGAACTCAGCAGCGACTCTGCACGGAGCAGAAAAAATTGTGAAGAGAAGACATTCTTCACCTGGATTTCCGGTTTTCGGTCAAGATGTATGTAAGTAGCAGGTTCGCTCACAACCTCCTTGCCTGTCGGTGCAGCTGGACAAAGTGAAAAAAACAGAAAATACCAAATTTTATGTTTGATCTTGACGTAATACCAGCACAACATTGAAAGAACACGTACAGAAAGATTGTTAAAAAAATTTGAAATAATTTTCGGAATCAACAGATCTCGAAAGAAGAAGTTCTATACCAAAGATGTCAATTCTAAGGTTGAAATAAAGCAAGATAAGCTTTCCAAGATCTTTTAAGTACAAAAACCAATAAACCTTTCACTCTTCCTACTAGATCAGGTCCACAACTGGAACACTATAGCATGACAAAGGCTAGACTCGAAAACAATTCGCTATCACCTGTTTGAATCTTGTGAATGTTGACTTGTTAATAAAACAAGTATCCCGTAGTTCAAAAAAAGAAAAATACTGGTTTGTTTCCGCTAGGCGGACGAAATAAGTCTGTAACGTTACGGAGAACCTCATAGCATTTGCTCAATCTTGCAAGACCGTCATTACTCACCTTGTCAGAATCACACTCTTTCAGCGTGTAAAAAACACTAACCTCTCTCAGTGTGTGAAACACTAACCCCATCGTGTAAAATACTAACCTCAGCATGTAAAATACTAACCTCAGCGTGTAAAATACTAACCTCAGAGTGTAAAACACTTAGCCCACATTGTAAAACACTAACCACAACTACAAATCAATCCAAATTCGCATTTTAGCGTCAAAAGAGAAGTATTCACAAGTATTTGTCAGCAAGCAATAAACGCCCATTCGTTTAATCTTCAAACAACAAACGCGCTTTCGCCACCACACAGTTTCTACCAACGGCACGTGAGCTGGAGGCGGCAGGGCATGGAAGCCCAAATTCCACGCTCTAAATTTTTTTTACTCCACGTCTGGAAGTTTTCGGCTCCGGCTCCAAACCCCTGCTTTTGCGACCAGCTTCAAGTACTTTCAATGCGCCACATTGTACGCTGTGTACTGCAAATCCGTAACGTGCTTGCCACACCAAAATCTGTTGTTTTCGGTCATTTGTCCAGTAGTAGCATTAAAACTCGCCGTAACAATATTCACTAGTCTACATTTTCGTACATTATGACCGAATTGACTTCGTTTTTATCGGTCATTTAAGAAAAAATTCAGTCTACGATGGAACAAAGCCCAGATCCAAATCCACTGAATATGTTAAAAATTACGCACAACATCCAGATGAACAGCAATGAAATAGAAAAAATGGCTCCCAGCTCCAATAATCTAAAATTATTTGGGTCCGACTAACAGCCTGGTAGTTAGATTGCTTTCAAGCCTCACTTTTGTCAGCAGCAGCAGTTACATTGTTGCTTTGTTCCACAGAATCATCAGCAATTATTCTCGCTTGGTTCATGTTTTTCGTTTCATCCGACTCAACCGTTCTATCAGTCGCTGCATCTATCGAAAAAAATACACACATATATTTTACAAAACTACAGGAACATTACCGGCGAAAACTTCCACAATCAAACAAAAGCATCATCATAGACACGAAGCAGGAAATCCATGTAGCATTGTCAGAATTTTAGAGGATACAACAACAATTGCAGAAAGACGTCGCTGGTTTGTCGTCACTGTGGCAATGGTTGATCCAAGGCAGAAAAATTGATAATCTCTTCCGAGAAGCAGGAAAACGCGGAATGACTGCTAGCAGTGGCTTTCCAGAGGCTTAGCACATTCACCAACGCCGCTTCACAATATCAAGAGCAGTTGCAGGTCTTTCATAGATCAAAGGATCAATACACGTGATTAGCAAGACCTAATGATGCAGAACGGCATCGCGACTTGCGGCCAAGTTGGCCGCAAGAAACATTGCTCGGAGGTTAAGTTTGTGGGGGGCACTGCTCAGACCAAGAAGGTGACGGGTTTATCTCTATTACTTAGGTCCAGTCATAACTAATCATCCAGGGCGTCATTAGCATCAACATGGTTTCAACCGTGGACGAAACCGACAATACGTCGAAAGGCAGGGAGAAAAAAGCTTTTCGAATTCAGTAAAACGATGCCAACCATATTTAGGAAAGACACATTGTGAAGTGGAGACTTTGCTTAAGCACCGAACGTACCTTGCCGAACAATGATTATTGAACTCGCATGGGACAGAAAAACCAACAGTGAACACTCACCAGACAATACACAACAACAAATAGGTTGTTACCAGTTTTATAATAGAGTTTTGAGAGACCGAAACGATCTCTTAAAATACAGCGGAGCTTTGCTTTGCTACCACCATCTTAATATACTGCTCGCTTTACGAGTATATCGGACTATCGGTATTTAGATGAAAAACTTTAGGTCTCTCAAAATATCTTAGCGGTGAGCAAGTTCAAAGTTTAAAGAACCTAGTTGTTTCCATCACAAGAAAGTCAGCTTGTTGCCATCTCCATGGTCGTCGGAGATTATTCGCTTTCTATGAGCATGTGGTAAGCAAAATGTAACTGGACCACGCTCGCAGGCGGCTGCAGTGAGCTAGTGGAGTAAGGAGCGCATGAGATGCCAAAGCGATTGTGCATGCACCATAACATGTGAAGAGCTCCTGCATGCTTTTCAAACATTCGCTTGACAATACAGAAAAAGCAAAACCTTGCGCTGTACAGGGTCCCCACGCATTTTTAAAAATCATTTTCCATACTTCTTCAATACTAAATTTAGGAAGTTCCATACCATTACTTTTTTTCATTTTTCGAATTCCCTAATCACGAAACGCAATTTTCCACAGTGCATAAAACTGCACAAATCTCGAAGTGCTTTGCCTTCAGTAAAATTCTGCTCAAAAACTTGAGATATGCTTTCCATTCAGAATTTCCATACTTTTTCAATACTTTCAAATCCGCGTGGGAACCCTGGCTGTATCACCACTGGCCATCGCAACATAACGTGAGATACGGATCGGCACCGGTCTTTCCGCCACACCTACCTTCAGATTGATCGTTATTGTCACTGGCAATACTTCCGTCGGAAGCAAGGGCACCGCAATCCGAAGCGTCACCGTCACAATCATCATTGTCACTGTCAGAATCATCATTGTCATCATCACCGCTTTCTGATGATTCCTCTTTGTCTGGTTTTGAATTAATCCGTTTGTCTTCCTGGATTTTACAGTCAGTTGATTACACGCGCCATTTTTTCAACGTTACATCAAATTTGTTTGTTGTACAAAGTTTCCAAAATATTTCGAGTTCCAACCCGCAGTTCGAGTTCAAACCCGCAGAAGTGATGAGCATTACGAGTAAAGTGATAAGCTTAAGAAATTGCACAAATCCTGTGAAAAACGCCTTGATATTTTTCAAAATGAAACTGACAAAAAATGGTACGAACCACATTGAAAAATGAAAATAGGTATTTGCATTTCTCCAAATTAAACTCGTTGCAAGCATGGCGCTGCAAAGAGCATACCTTCTGTCCAGTGTCGTAGCCGGCCTAAAAATTTATTTGGGAGGAAATGCTTTGACTTTAAGCGAGCAACACTATTTTGTTTGGCACACCACCTGTCTGAGCACAAAACGACAAGGTATGCTACATATTAGGGGGAAATGGCCTCTTTGACCCCCCTGGCTACGTCTATGCTTCCGTCGTCATCATCATCCCAAGTGCATTCTGGCTCTCAGCGCAAACTATCACCTAAGCTAAGCAAACAGAGCAAGCAATTAACGGCGGGCAGACAAAGTCAACTGACCTACTGGAGAAATCAGTTTAGGTTGGGAGGAACGGAAGACAATCGGAAGAGATTCTACCTCGTTCGAGCGTCTGTTTCAGCCGCAACAGGACAGATCGCATTGCGCGATGCATACAAATTATTGTTTACTAGTTTCTGCAACACCTGGTCCTAATTCTGACTGGAGCTTTCCATAAAAAAGTGTTTGTTCACCATGCCAGAAAGGCATCCTTTCTACATCACCTGTGGTAAAATCAGACGATTTCCACCACACTGTTGATTATAAGATCACTGGACGGAGAAGTCGACTGGACACTTCACTAACGTCACTGTGAGGAGGTCGTGTCCTCACATTCAGTTAACAACACACTCCTCAATGGAGCCAGTCTGTGGTTGGCCAATAGAAATGCCTGGTCGTTCGCAGCGTATATCAAGAAGCAAGAACTGTCCACTGTTCGTGGTTGAAATACATCATCTCCTGAGCACAGGTAGCAACAGCGGCATCTCTTTCACTGGCAATTTATCACACTTCGATGTAAGGCAGATCCATGTCCAGCTTCAGAAACTGTTTCGAATTTCAGATTCTGAGTTTTATATCTTCTGCTTCTCATGACATCATAATGACGAGGCAGCCGACAGAGCAATTCCGCCTGGGCACCTCTTGTGATGGCAATCTACGTTCAAGCTTGTAAGGTTGGTGGACTCGAACACACCACGCAACCACTCGAACACACTATGTCACCACTCGAACACACTACGTCACAACCCTAACACACCACGTCACAACTCGAACACACCACGCCACAGCGTCGCCTGGCACATGAGACGGTAACCGCAGATGTCACAGCATTTGCACAGTGTCGTAACATCGCAATATATTGAAATGTCAATTCCTCCAATCAGCGCCAGCGTGTAATTGCCCCGCCCTTCTTTCTCACTCTTTTGAAAGAAACGCTACCACGAATTTGTCGCAACGTAGCAAAGTGTGCAGCGTATGTTGATGATGTTTTAAGTCTTTTGATTACGATGCACGTGGTCGTGCATAAGCAGAATAGAGCATGGTTTTCAGTCTGACATAAGGCTGTTGCAAGACCATTTCGTAACTTACTTGAGACCAGACGCCTGCACTAATTAAACCGTGATTACCGCTGTCTCAAGGTTCAGCTAAAACATTCTTTACGCTGCCCTGTGTTTTGCGGGGTCTCGAAGAGCTGGTCACCCCTTCAGGTTAGTACAGGGCGCAGTCAGGAAATGAAACCTGTGGTTATTCAGAACTCTGTCCTCCAGGCAATGTGAAAAACAAACCGACTGGGGTTACAGCACAAGGAAGCCGCTAATATCGGCTATCACTGTTTATTCAAATAAATGAGCCCCCTAACAGCAACACGTGTCCCCCCTTCTTCGCAATGAGCTCTCTAACACATGTCCTCTCCTTGAGCAGCTACCCTCTTCCGAAGACATTCTTCCACATTCAGCACACATGCTCGCGAGCAACACGGTGTCGTGTCCCGTAGGAACTTAAAACAAGAACACACGAACCACACGCTCACACGTCCTGAAGGAACTCAACAGTAAAACAAACCTGTTTGTTTGCAGTGATTTTGCGGTCACTGGCCCAATTTTTTGGTATGGCCGAAAAAATTATGACTACTCGGACATAATGCCTTTTTCATTCAAAAAATTTTTCGAAGGAACTTAAAACAAGCAACTTGTAACCAAGTGATGCAGTCGATTAAAGATTGACGGGTGTTTTCGTCTCTTTTTCCAAAATTTAAAAAAAATGCGATGTAGAAAAAATAATTTGTTGTTTTGCAAAATCGCATGAGACAAAGTCTAAAAACTACACAACACTCATTTTTTGCCCGGCATCTGAAATATTTATTCCGTGCCCTGCAGCACGTGATACCATACCCTGTGTAAACGACGCCTCTTTCGTTTGCCGCTCAACCCACTCAGACCGTTGGTCATGGTCCGATCGGACCGGTTTCTTATCGCTTCACGCAGGTCTGCTGGTAGCGGGCGCTTCGACAGCGCGCTCAACTTCGAGTTCTTCGTTCCCAGATGAGCAACACTGTCCATCATGGCCAGCTCATCAGACTGGACTTGCACCGTGGAAAGCATGGTTAGCAGCTGTGAACGCTGCATATAAATAAGAATTTTCTGATAAGTAACGCTACTAGCACCATAACCAAACAACAAGGCATGCAAAACTGTGAAAAGGTAAATTTGCTTTTGCTCAGACTCTCAGCTTTTATTATGCGTTACTTAAAACATGTAAAGATTTTTTGACAACAGAGAAACTAAGCTTTCAGAATAAAGTAAACAATTGGAACTGAAGGATCGTGACACACATCGACAAGGCTTCTGAGAATCCTGAAGCGCCATGCCAGAAGCATCCTTCAGTGCTTTGGCACAACCAACCATCATTCGAAATCTGCTGCACACTGCTTTTGCGGTAAAAACGTCTTGCCCAGGCAGGTTGGTTGGACTGTGATTCAGAGCGGATAAGAGTAATTCAATCATGAAGCAAAACATGCATTTACGACACGTGTGTACAGACGAGAACAAGTTTAAAGAATACAAACGCCTTGGTCATGTTTCAAAGGTGCACATAGGGGAAGGGATGAAACAGTATGGCCGCATGTGGCCTGCCTCGATATAAAGTTGTGCCGCCGTAGTTTAAAATATAAGTTGTGGCGGTCGTGCATGAATACAAACTCTTTTGTTTACTGTATGCAGCTACTTAGTGGAAAGACGGACAAGCAGACGTGCGGATGCAGAACAGCGTCAACGCAAAAATCAAAGATACTTTGAACACACTGGCGGTCAAAATAAACGCAGTGCGGCCGGCAATAGGGAAAAGGCTGTGCAACATTGCCTTAGTAGATGAGAAAATCGAGCGCGAGGGATTTCAATCTGCGTTTTTACTTACAAATCAAACAGAGATACATTATCCTCTTGTGTTACAAAATAACTAAACAATAACAATGCTACAATAATCACTGGTCCAAGGGTAATCTTCCATTTAACGTAACATTAAATATCTCGTCCAGTTCTTTTAATGCACACATTTACGTTATTTCATAAAGTAAACATTGTGCATGCCATTTGCGAACGTTTTTTTCTCAACAATTTAGCAGAACAGCTATCTTCAGGTTGACTGCAACGTTCAGTTTAGTTTCATCATACTCGCTCGAGGGTCAATGGCACTCATCTCCGTTTCCTTGCATCGGGGTCTGTTTTTTTCGGTCATTGACCGACTTGTTTTTGAAATGACTGAAAAAAAAGTAAGTCTAGTCGGCCCTTTGGCCCAAACATAGGCTTGTCAATACTGTTTAAGAGAGTTTTAAGACTTTTATGGTCAAATGACAGAAATGTCTCAGCGAACAAAACTTACGCGGCTACTTTCACAGTGAATGCTGCATTAAGATAGTGAATGCTGCATTAAGATAGGCCAGTGGTTGCACAGCGCGAGAGATGTTCCCCTACACTCAACCATTAACGCCTGGCACGAGGCTGGGCAGGCCACAAGTACCGTTTACAAGTCTTCGTGTGGCTGGACCACGAATCGAACAGAGCACCAGCTTTGGCGGTATGTGGTCAACTCACTGGACCAGCTGGCCTGACTACAATGTGGTTATTTGAAGAGCAATTAGAACATAAACAAAAAGGTTTGAAACAAGTAAATAAGCTTGTTTAGCATGTGTGAGTAAGAGTTTATCTATAATAAATTTAACAATGGTCAAGTTACAACTTTGATTAATAAAATAAAAAACGATTGCTGAAGTCTCATTTTGACTAAAAGAACAAAAGATATCAGCACTGACACAAAACGCAATTCACAGAGCCACCCGCTTTTTTCGAGCACCTATGTTGATCTTCATTATTTCAAAGTGAGTAAGGTATTCAACTTGCTATTTCAACCAGCACAAATACTTTAACACTAAGCTTAGCTTAGCTCATGAAAATCATTATCTACTTACATGAGCAACTCTCAACAAACCTTTTTCTTTTTTTCTTTCCGTTCAAGAACCTTTTCCAAGTTCTTTCTCTGCTTTTTAGTGAGTTTTTTAGGGAGAACGACAGGAACAGTTTTTTTCTTTTTCTTTTCTTTTCTTGCTGAAAGAATCAACTGATTGGCAAAATCCACGCCTACATGAAAAAATTCCCCAATAACTGTCTGATAATAATACAATATGTACATAGCAACGAACACAGTTGAGATACAAAAACATTTTTTGATGAAACAGGAAGCAATAAAAGCAGTTGTAGGTCATGTAATATAAGAAAACATAATTAAAAGTTGAAAATTACACAGCATTATCACATCAATGTAGTAAAAGCTATATATACTGCATATGTATGATACAGTGGGACAAACAAATTATGCATTCACCAGTCCTATAACATAACCAATATACTTGAAACAAAATGGCTTGAGGTCACACAGCAAGCAGTACAAGGCACATAATGTAAGAAATCAGAATCAAAAGTTTGAAATGTACACAACATTATTACGTAAGTCAGGGATCACGAATTCCAGTTGTTTTGAGGGCCAAATGAAGACTTGTAATGCAACCCGAGAGCGGCATTATGACACTAATGCAATAGTGGCCACACCTCAATCTTACTAGAAACAGCTTTTACATCATTTTCCTGCAAAAGGTATAGTGAGTTACAGGAAAACCATTTTTAGCCGTCTCAACGTTCGTTTAAACAGAACTTGTTCACTTGTTAGCCGAACACTTTAATACACCGGTAATAAACTAAAAAATGTAAATTTTCATATTCAAAAATTCACAAAAAGCATTGCAGGCCACATAAAAAGCCCTCACGGACCACGTGGTTGAGACCCCTGACCTAAGGGTCATTAAAGCTATACAGCTACACCATGTACATGTCATACAATGAGAAACAATGATACAAAGAAATAACTGGGCATTGCCACCAGAGTAATTTCTAAATGGGCATTTGCTGCAACCACCTGAAAACAAAATTTGACCTGAATAAAGAAAACTAAAGGAGGTATATTTATGAGGTAGCACTACAGGTCTACGGCCATAATTTGATCAGCCAACTTTTTCACTGATATGAAACTGAAAACTGACCAAGTACAATACTGAACAAAAATTGCGTGAAAGCTCCAGATTCCAAAATCTTTTGTGAGAAAAATTATTCAGATTAAGTCTGCTGTGCATGGTGATTACATTCATGTAATACTGTAATGCTTCAACATTAGTTAAGTTACACCTACAGTGTGCCAGTGCCTACTTTTTCTGCGTTACGTTACTGAAGGCATTTTCGTTAACAGAATATAAAAATGGTAGAAAAACAGTCATATTGTCTCGACCAGGGGTGAGGAATCTATTTACTCTCAAGGGCCGCATAAATAGTGGATTATCGCTGGCAGGCCACAAATAAATTATTTTATCCTAAAATTCTACCTTTTTCTTACTACGAAGGATAGAGGCTTCTTATGACATATTATTGTTTCAACCTCTTCGCTAGTGTTTGCGCTGAATGTGCAGTTCACCAAAAACTGAATGTGCGTGAAGAACAACACCATATATATGTGGCGTGAACAAGCAACAATGGAGTGATCCTGATGTAGTGATCTTGGTGAATGACCTCTAACAATGCTTGTGAACCTGGTTAACAGTTGATTTGTACGTGCTAATGGTGATGACGAGAGTGATCTTGTTGGGTGAACTCTATTGTTGCTTGCTGCCACAGTGCGAAGCTTTGCGCACATGCTGCTCAGGCTTTCCAATCGCAACACTATCTTAAGTACCTGCTTATCATGATGCTTTGTTTCAACACATTTTTGTATTCTAAATGAGGTAACAAAAATTCTGATGCAGGCAATATCAAAGAAGCAAAAGTGCCTTCAGTTTACTCCAAATTGTGAAGTCAGAATGTCTTCATTTCTCTCCCGCTGTTGGATTCCTGCATGATGATGAGTAAATGCAGGTGCAGAACAGGGCGCTGTTTCAGTGTTTTGTTCCTCTCAGTGTTGACTGCACATGTTCACCAACTAACGCAAAACTACTTCGTAGTGTGCTATGACTAACCATTTTCATTATGCTCTTGTGTTATTCAATTTACCTTCTTGTGATATGGACCATGAGTCTGAAGAAAATAAATAAATAATAAAATAGGGGAAGTTGCTACTCATTTCTGCTAAACCGCCTTTTGCAAAAGTTTGTGTCAATTTTGCCACCAGTAGCAAAAGCTCTCAGTGAACTATTTGACATTCAAACTGTACCCAGCTTTGTCCACATATAATGCTGAGTTTGTGACACTAACAGCATGGCAAATGTAGTCAAGTGATTCTCAAAGTCTTTGAGCAGTGATTCTGAGCTTGCGGCGCACCAAAACAATGGAAAAAATGCGCGGCATACTTGCTACAAAACAAAATTGCTTTAAAAGATTTAATGCGATGGGTCTGCCTGTTTTTGGGAACAAATTAGATTGAAGCAAGGTTCCATCGTTGCCAAGCACACCTGCATTTCATCGTCAATTTCAAGAGTCTCTCTCGTTTTTTGCTTTTAATTTCTGTCATTGCTTTCCTGTTAGGTTGGCCCTAGCTCAGCATTGAAGTCAACATGGTAAAAGGCGGGACGTCTTGTTTCAAAATATAATACTATATAGCAGTTACAACGTGACATAACCCTTACAACATCGTCAAGGCAATGGGCAAACGCCATATTATTACCAGTTATCTAATGGATAGTGTGCATTCAAGTTTTGCATGCTTGCCTGCAGTCTTAATTGCAATACGAATTGACTATTTTCAAAAATTCTGAAAGTTCTGCGGCACACCTGAGAATCTCTTGCAGCACACTTATGTGCCGCGGCACGCAGTTTGAGAACCACTGGGTTAGTGTCTCTGCCTGTTGTGTGAGTGGTCATCAGTTCAGCTCTCAACATATTGCTTTGGCTTTGCTAGTACATATGACCCCTTAAATGGGAGCACTAATTGTGTACTTTTTCAAAGAAAGTGGTTATAGGTCTGCCGGCAGCGACACAGTTCAAATAAAATGCTGAATTTGTCACTCAAGCGGCACCGTTGTGGTAGTCAAGCAGACACGTTTACATCAACTGTACAAATGGTTTTCCATTCGGCTCTCACAATGGCGCCTTTCATTTTGGTAGCAGTAGTTGCACTTTTCATGGGACTGATTTTTCTTTGTTTGTTTCAAACGTTTCCAGGCTTGAACACTTCAGATTTACGATTTAGGTTTGGGGGTTAGGTTTATGGATTAGATATAGGGTTTGAGGCGGTGGTTCCCAAATTGTGGTACGCGAAGGCCTTCAAGGTGGTACGTGAATAGGCTTACTAGTTTCTGTTTATATTCACAAAAATATATTATATTCATAGCTATGTTTTTAGTTACCGGGTTCTGTTAATTAATTCCTGATTTTTTTGTGCACTCCCCTTGTTGGTTTTCAAAAATGACCATTGTGATTTCTCATAGCCATTATCTTCAAGTCACATATGTCAAGGCTGCGGAGCCGTCGTAAAAATGACACAGCTTCGCCTCTGGAGCTTTTTCATTCATGAACATGGCTCCAGCTCCGGAGCTCTCGTTTTTCATGGCTCCGGCTTCTGTTTGTTTTCACACATTAATATTTTAATTGTCTTGGTGTGCCTCAAGGTGAATTGAAATTGAACTAAATCAAATACACAAAATTAAAAGAATATACCAAACATATTTGAGTAATTTAATCTGGTAGTTTTTACAAGCAATGCTCTTACCATGAAGAAATCAACAAAAAACAGCAATCACAGGTTCACACGATTCAGAGAACAGTTACTAGCAGAAACGTAACTCAAGATAACGGTAATATAAACAATACTGCGAAGTCAATCGTTGGTTTTGCCGTCAATCCTTGCCGGCCCTTTGTTATTTTTTACGACCAGAATCAAGAAAATGGCTGTTTAGAAAAGCATTTAAACACAGCCCAATCCCAACTGACCAAGTCTTTTGCACAGGCCGTAACCAGGGAGGCACAGAAAAAAGGTGTTGAACATAGTTTAAAACTATTAGACACAGTTTAAAAAATCTGAGCCCCTCTCAGAAAACTCCTCGCGTTCCAAGCTGGCTACGGGCCTGGTTTTGCACTCGTTGCATGCTTTGCCGATTGCGGTCTTGGCGACTCCAGCTAACAGTGTTGCCCTGGCAAACAATGTAAAGAGCGCAAAACGCGTAGTCAATTGCCTCTCTCATGTGTTCTTTCAAACCTGCACACGTTTGCATTAACACAAATGCGAAGATGTGTCTCCAAGTCCTTTTTTTCAAAGAAATAATATGATTTCTAGCAGGCCCGTAACCAGTTTGGGACACCTAGGGTGTCGAAGAGTTTTCTGAGAGGGGCCCAAATTTTTTAAACTATGTCCAATAGTTTTCAGCTATGCTCAACACATTTTTCCAAAGGGGGAAAAAGAGGGATTCGACCCCCCTGGTTACGGGCTTCATTTCTAGTAAGGAATTCACCTTTGACTTTTGAAAAATAGATGAATAATCCTGATTTCCTATCTTTTGCACTCATAATAAGCAGTGATGAATCGCAAAGTAAAGCACAATTGAACCTGCAAAGCTTTAGGGAAAATAAGACTGATTACCGTGCTGAAACCATATTTTTTCTGTAGAGAAAAACCTCAATAAAAGTCCAGATTCGTTTGCATTGATTTTTATATCCTCCTGATAACTTACTGCTATGCACAGCATTGCTAGTTCGCTACCAATTATTTATAACTTTGATGTTATGCTACTGCTTGTAAACGTAATGTTTCCTAGTGAATTTTCCCAGTAATCTGATAAACCTTGCTAGTAAGGTTTCTAATAAAAATTCCTACTTTATGCGGTGCATTTCACGCTTAAATCTGCAATGGTATCATATCTTAATCATACTCCCTGCTAACAGCATGATTACACAGTTACAAAAGCTATGGATACTTTGTTATATATATCTACTCATTAAAGCTCAGTTCTTTTTAGATGGCCACACTACTACAGGCCAGGTTTGATCATTCTGACTAGAAAGTAAGATGTTGTGGTAGTTAACATTTTTCGTATTTCTACAACAGTGGTTCTCAACCATTTCGCTGAAGGGAGCCAAATACAGATCTGCGAATGTTTAAAGAGCCGCACAAAAAATTTTATCACAAGTCAATTGACACGTTTTGTTTTATTGCACTAACGTGGTCTGCAACACAAAATATTAGAGGTGTTACTGAAAGGCACTGTCTATCGAAAAAAATCCTTTCCCAGTAAAGAATCAGACACTAAGCTCTTATAGAGTCTATATTTCGCCTACGACATAAGCATCATCAGCTCTTATTCAAATAGAATCTGTTACTGAAAAATTGCTAAGAGCCATACAAAGGATGCTTGGGAACTGCATGAGGTTCTCAGAACAGTGTTTGAGAATCCTTGTTCAACAAGTAACACCACACCTGCCACCTGCAATGTCACAACCTTTGCGATTATTAAGCCAAAGGAACATCAAAGGATTGCAGATCCATTGTTGCAGTCTGGTGTCGTAACTCATAACAATCGCGTTTAGTGTGCAATAAAGAGCACACGTAAGTCTATTTGGCAAAATCTTTAGTATGTGGGAAGGAAGGCAGAGTCAGAGCTACCTCTCAAAGGCCATATCTCCGGCCCTAAATTTTAAGCTGAGCTATGGCTTCAGCTCCTGATTTTTTATTTGAGCTTCGGCGCCAGGTAAAATGCCCAGCTCCAGTCCTCCGGCATGGCAGCCTTGGCATGTGTCAATTCTGGTTTTCCAAACTGTTGATCGCATTATATATGGTAGGTTGAGTTTTCCTGGAGCAAGGTGGTACGTGGTGACACCGTGGGTACCACAAATAGTATGCGATGAGAAGTTTGGGAACCACTGGTTTAAGGGTTAGGCTTAGGATGTTTTTACCAACTATAGTTCACTGGTTACTTGACAAATGCTGTGCACTAATCTAAGCATATCGTTCTTGCCACATCCTAAAAGAAAAATAGTTCCAGCAGTGCCTTTGATGTCAAAATAGACACTGCCTTTGCAAAACTTGCTAGTTTCTCATAGCAGTTAAAAGCCACTTCAGATCAAACATTTCTTGCTTAATTTGAATAGACAATCACAGAAACAAATTGGGTAAAATAATGCCAGAGCGTTACAACTGAAAGTAATCGACTTCCAACAAAAAATTAACTTTAACTTTTACCTTTTATGGTGGAAACTTCCAAAGTAGTGTGACCAGAAACTGACTCCACAGCAACTTCTGAATTAGCACCATAATTTTTTCTCCTCGCTCTACCCATTTTTATAGAAAGGGCCAATACCACAGAATTTATTCTACAGACGTTAGTGTGATTTTCAGTCACAGTACAGACTTCTTAATTTCTAAATTCAAAGAAAGCGGGTCAAGTGCACAAATGAACATCAACGAAACAATATTTTAATAAGCATTAATTGAGAACTTGCAAACAAACAAACTAAAATGTTCTTAACAAACAACATCTCTTGCTTGATGTGTATGCCTATTCTTTTCAACCTAAAACACAAAGGATGATTCAACAATATATAAGAAACATTTTGATTACAACAAACAACACAAATACGAAACCTCAAAAATCGTAAAGATATATTACAATTACCCAGCAACCATAATGGAGTACCACAAGCACATAGCACCACCAACGAGGTTCCATCAACAAGCACATAGTACCAGCGAATGAGGTTGAATAGGCAGAGGTAAAGAGAGATTATGAAAAGGTTTAATAGTAAACAATAATTCAGTATGTGTACATAAAAACAAAATAAAATAAGGTTAGTCATGATAGCTAAAAAGAGGAGTGGAACAATGCTGTACAAGGAGAAGGACTAAGGAGGGGCTTACAGAAAGCAAAGAAAACACACTGAAGGCATTTAAGCTCCCAGAAACTAAAACCGCACACAGTCGGAAAGCAACAGCTATTCGTTGAAGAGAGGCAAGTGATGAGCAGGAACACTGGTTAATGCACTCAGGGTGGCTAAAATCAGATCAAACTTGCACACAGGCCACAGCATTCCCTTTGACTTGACCATGGCCAAGGATAGATATGCTGGTGGGGCCACTGTTGCTCTCTTGTCCCTGGTGTAACCTGACATGGCTACAAGTTTATTTGCAAGACAGCTCAAAAAAGGGGCAGTGGGCTTGCCATACACACCCCCAAGTGAAGTGGTTTCAATTGCAACTGGTTGAAAATAATAATTGTCAAGGAGGTCATTTTATATTTTCAGCATTTGTCAGTCCCATCGTCACTTACTGCACTTCCTGGTATAATCGCGGCACTGACTATGTGGTGGCTTTCAGCAAGCAAAGGTATACACAACTGTCGCGTCCCACACAAGGCTCCTGCCCCTGTACCAACCAACTACCAAGGGTTCCGAGTCCAACCATCAGGCCTTTCTTCTGTCTCTTCAACCACTTTATGTTCAATTGAAGGTAAAATACTGTAGTACCAGCACAGTCACAAGTTTTGAAATGAGTCTTATAAAATTCAGTCTAACAAGTCTCATTGTCATAAAACAATCATTTTGTGAATCGTATGCAAGAACGTAAAAAGCTAACTCGTCCAACGACCAGCACGGCATAGTCTAGTGTAGACTGCAGACCACATTAAAACAAGTAGTCTGTTCTAGCTAGTCTAGACTTAGACTACATATCACAGTTGGCCTATTCTAGCTAACCCTAGTGCAGGTACGTAGCAAACAACTGCCACAATGCACACTAAAAGATCCCCGTTTTCTTGCTACACCAGCAACAGGAACAGCCTCACCTCATGCTCACAAGCTTGTGAATCCCAAGCAGTGTTGCCACTCTGCATTAATGGTTTATTGTTTCATATGACTCAACCAACAAGCAGAAGCATCATAAAAGCCATCGCATGCAGTAAGCCAATAGTTAGCGAACATTGGAGCAAATGAAAACACAATGGCACAATAGTTGATCAG
>Ga0210059_1005260_pt1 | contig 20848 bp, 11 predicted proteins | sample Ectturendosymbi2_FD_188042 | JGI IMG/M metagenome (GOLD analysis project Ga0210059, IMG submission 188042) | Ecteinascidia turbinata endosymbiont from Florida, USA - Sample 2 (SPAdes) (version 2) | ecosystem: Host-associated > Tunicates > Ascidians > Unclassified | place: Key West, Florida...
CCAAATTTTTTAATTTTAAACTTTAATAAACAAACTTCACTTTGCAAAAAACTGTATGATTTTATCTACTTTAGTTACTTCGCAATTACATTTTGAAATGTGTGCAGGACTTTATGGACACCCTGTACTTTCTTGCAAACGCTTGTGAAAATCTCGATGCTACAAATTTGAGATAAGCAGTTGCTTCTAGCAGCCAATATTGCAGTTGAACAAGAAGTCACCGTGAACGGCACTAATATTGCGCTTTTTATATATTTACACGCTTCTGACATACAGCAACACACGTTCAATCGAAGCCGAGCAGCAAGCTTGCACTAAGACACCGACTCCCAAAGTGGGTCTACAAAACTTGCGCGCATATAAGATGTGGATCTTGTCCAATTCTTGGAGCGACTGGTTGATATATGCAACTGGTAACGTAAAGGCTGAAGGTTCACACAACGCGTTTGAAAAATGTTTGGATTTTATGTCATTGAACGCTATGAAATGCGACTGCGGTAGCATTTTTGTGCGCTACTTGCACTAAACTTGCTTATCAAAAACGATTAGGTTTTTAGCTAGCTATTCGCAGTTAAACAATACAATTTAGCTAGCTATTTGGAGTTAACAATGCAATTTAGCTAGCTATTTGGAGTTAACAATACAATAAATACAATTTAGGAATATGATATAGACATTATTGTAAACTGGGGAAAGTTGCACATGTCTTCTAAACAAACTTGCATATCATTGACCCATTCAGTCTGCACAAAGTGTGTATTTGCGAAAACGAAGCTGCAATAGATTATCACTACGGCTCTGCACTAAAATGAAGAAATACTTGTCGCTGCAGCCAAACACAATGGTTGCTTCGTTGATCTAGCCCTGTGGTTCACAAAGCATGAGTCGAAATCCAAACAAGGGTGGCGAAGGGTCCAAAAATGGATCGCGCCGAGGTGACTCATACCGGAGTTGCGTATTTCTAACGTTACCAATGCTTATGTATGTCTGTCTGTAACGTACATAGGGTACTTGAGAAAAGAGTAGATTGCTGACATTAAAAACGACTCAGCAACTTACTGCCAAAAGCCATCCATACAATCATTTTTTCATACGTTGTTTGAAACTTAAATCGCGAGGCGTTCACCAAAAGTAGACTTGGGTCGCGCTCAAGGAAGGTTGGAAACCCCTAATCTAGCCATTCTTGCGTAAGCAGTTGAAGTTTTTTTTAAATCTATTGCTTTTTAATAAACAAATGTCAATCAATTGGCAAAAAATTCATTTTACTGTAGTTTCATTTCAGACTCAGTCATATGCGCTTTATCGAGAAAACTGATTGCAAGCTATTTGGAATTAATGGCAGTGTCATGACCCTCAACACTTAAGAAGCATCTTCCTTCTTACGTTAGATTTTCTGCTGACTCTTCCCGTGGCAGCTGGATGATTTAACATTTAGTGTAGGATAGGCAGCTGGCAAAAGTTGTAACACCTTCAGTCTATGTGCAGGTCGGACTATAATTGCTTGACAAAACTTTTTCCTAGCAGGCAAGTTAATGGGAAATCATTGCTGAAAACGTTAAGGCTCCATATAATTGTGATTGTACCGTCACAGTGCATGTTTAATCTTAACAAATAAATATCTAGAACTAATGCTTTTGTTGCTAAACAGTATCTATGGCGTACAGGGCCGGCCCTAGCAGATGCGGGGCCCAATGCAAGACCTAAGCGCGAGCAGTGATTTTATGATGTCATCGTGTTCAGTCAACCGTGTTACGGTCGTGGTAGAGCGCAAATATGCAGTACAGCACTAACACGAGAATTGAGCACGTTTGCTAATGTTCAAGAGGAAATTGCTAGCTTTGACGAGAGCGTTCGTTGTTAACAATGAAATTTATATGGTGTTTCTACTGAATTCTCAAGCGCAAAATGTATCTGGCAAAATGAATAATCTATCCAAACACCATGCGCGGGGCCCAATTCAGCTGCATCGGCTTGAGGCCGGCCCTGATGGCGTAATAAAAAAGACTGAAGCTGGATTGCTTTGTAGATAAAGTTTAAGCTTTAAAGCATCAAGCGTATATCATCGTCATATTCATGTTTTGAGTTTTAGAACTTCAAAAACAAAAAAATATGTTTATTTAAGGTATTTGTGGGCAAACTGTGGGTGTCGGCCCATTTGTGGGCAGTTTAGTACTTTTTATTGGGCCGCGCAACACTTTCTATGTTGTGTTGCGTGGACTAAAACGATAGGCTACTGTAAAAACTAGCATGAACCATTGATTTTTTGACGTTTATCATTACACAGTTTGTAACATTATCATCATTGTCATATAACAAGTAACTGAATACAGCATAAGTTTGAAATTGGCCATCAAAAATAAGCATGGGACTTTGCTTGCGACTGAAAAGGCGTTTTCGGCCACCATAACGAAAGTTTGACGAGCAGTGATTTAAGGCTACGGCTAATGCTGCAGACAAGGGTACGTTATACAATGTTTGTAGCACGTCAGCGTTATCTAAGTGGAATTTTGCCATGGTCTTGAAATGAAGCTAACATCACCACTAGGTGGGATACAGCAAGCCGGTGCGTTAGAAACAGCTGCGAAAAGCGTAACTCCTTGTTTTGGTTATTGATTGCAAGCGCTTAAATACACGTTTGTATTTTATTATCATAAACTTCCACAGGGAGCAAGCCTCAGGTAAAGGTCAGCCATGGTATGAGTTCTCCAACATTAACACTGTTCACAACGCTTGAGTTTATAATCAAGGACAATTAGTAAACCATACTGCTTGGATCAGGTTCGACTAAAAGCTGAAGTAGGACAGGTTCCTTAAGCAGTTACACTGATTTGCACTGAAGTATTTCTTCGGCTTACACACCAAAAGCTTTATTAACCTGAAAATGTTTGGCGCAAATTTCGGGATTGGGGGGGCAATTGCGCCCCCCTGGCTACGCGCCTGCTTGAATGTACATGTCACCCGCACTTTCTGCTCACTCCTAATAAATGTAAATCGACTAATTGCGGCATTCAAATCTATACTCGTATTTTGTTCGAAGAACAATCATTTTGTTACTTTCATTTATTTGAAATTGGTGGCTGAGTCAGTGTGTGGAGAGGATAAACTCGGTTCGAACATAGCGTTACAACTACTGTAAAAATAGACTAACTCATAACTGTGCCAAATCCCAACAGAAATACACTGCATTCAGTTTAGAAACGCGATCGACTTGGCACGGGTAAATGTCTGCAGGAATATTAAACGGGAACTACAGGGAGAAATTCGTTTAAATCAGTGGTTATCAACCTTTTCGCTGAAAGGAGCCAAATCTAGACCGGCGATTTTATTAGACAGCCGCTCTAAAGAAAATTTTAATACAAGTCAATTGACACGTTTTGTTTTATTGCAGAACGAAGTCTGTTAGACAAAGTATTAGAGGTTTTGTTGAAGACTGCTGTTGAAAACCACTGGCAATCATTCGAAAAGTAAATGCGACAACAGAGTGTCTACACGAAAACTGCAAAGAAGGTGGAAAACCGGCCTTCATTTCTATCAAACTCTCACTTTCACTAAATTGTACAATGATCAAGTCGTTAGTTGATGCGCATAAGTGACGGTAGTGAGCATTTCAATATATTCTGGATAGGTATATACGACGATGCAAAGATCTTTCGCTTTATACATGCACGGCGTTTGCCATTGAAAGCGAAGCAGCACTTACGTGTGTTAATATTGCACTAAAGTGTAACTAACAAGGTGCATGAGCAAGCTAACTAAACGCGCAAACAGTGTACTGAGGAGTCGAGCTTCAATCACAAATACAATTAATCATGATGGTGTCTTGATCCTTGCAACGGCTTCCCTCACACATGCAAGAGCACTGTTGTAAAGATTTGAATTTGCCTGCGGAGACTCAACGAGGCTAGAATCAGTAGAGTCCATCAATTTCTTCGCTCGTGTTCACTCAGTCGTCCTGCACGAGCAAAAAGACTTTAATCAACAAACAGAGCAACTAGACAGCAAATCCAAATAACTAGCACCTTTTCTTCAAAACAACATCTGTAGCGCACAGATTGATATGCGGCCGGAAACGCGAAGGTGCAAACGCAGTCACAGGCCTGATGATGTAATCACAGTCGTATAAGTTTTTTCACAGTTACGTTATGAACAGTGTCGTAGCCAGCCCAAAATTTTTGGGGAGGGCCAAAAATTTTGGGGGACCAAAAATGTTCGCTTTTAGGCGAGCAACAGTATTTTGTTTGGGATACCGCCTCTCAAAGCACGAAATGACTAGATATGCCTGAAATTTGGTGGGGGCCATGCCCCCCCGGCTTAGCCTATGGTTACAAACACCCTACAGTTAGGTTAACCTGGAATCGAAGCTGTGCGTCCTGGTATGCCCACCTCAGTTATCGGGCTTTGGACAGTGTCACAAACCCTTACGTGCCTAAGTTTGAACAGTGCCAGTTCCCGGTTCTTGCTGCTTCGAGTTCGGACACAAACGTGTGGCTTGGCAATAATCAGTGTGACCACTGAACACTTGGCAATCGCTATTTGGCGATCAGTTCATGCAAGGGCGTACGCAAGGGGGGTGGGGTTAAAACCCCCGCTTGAGCTTGATATTTTACAAAATCTTTATTACCTGCGCAAAGGAAATTAAATGTTTTCGCATACTTTTTGCGTGTTAATTTGTCGATTTAATGCAAATACCACGGAATAAATTTGCATGCAAATTTCAAGGAACATTTTAAATGAGCCAAAAAGTAATAATTAGGTTTTGGTGAGGATCAGGGTTATCGTCTGCGTCCAGAAACCATCTCACCACTTTTTGCAGACCTTTCGTCCACCACGCATGTTTAAGATTGTGTTGCGCGGTAGTTCACTTTATCCAAAATAATGGTCTTTATTTTGTCTCCTATGGCTGATCAGCGCTAGCGCTGACCGTAATGGCTACATTACCAAATTCTATAGCATGATAGAACTGTTGTACGAGCTCAAAAACAGCAGTTTTTAACATAGAAGCATTCAGGCATTTCATAATGTCTCAACAGGTGAAAAGGAAAACTAAGTTTTCTGGACTTTATACATAACAAAAAATACTGGACTTCTATACATAACAAAAAATTGAAAGTTTTCTTGCGTACTTTACGCGCATTCTCAATTCTTGTGTAGCATGGTTGCCAATTTGGCTTTTTGAAGACAGATTTTGAAATTCTGAACACCTTTTTGAACACCTTCAGCTTTTTTTGGAAATAAAAAAAGCCAGAAAAATCTGGATTTTTCTGGATTATTTTCAGTCGGATAGGCTTGGCTCTGGCAAAACATTGTCTGAAGTGCATATTCATTACAAATCTCTTGCGACGAGGGTCTATTACCATGCAGGGTGCACAGATATTGCAAAAGTTTTACTGTTGCCCTAAAAATGATCGATGTTATTGATAAAAAAACAAATGCACGACAGTCTAATTACGAGGAAAGAATATGCTTCTAAAGATTGGACTTGTGTTATATCGATGTTTTTGACGAGTTTTGATGTCTTATTTTGTGTGTGGTTGTGCATGTTTTATGTGTATACTGTATGCCTCAAAACGGTTATCTGGCTTTTTGTGACTTTTTTGGGAGAAGGTCTGGATTTTTTTGGTGAAGACAGGTTGGCAACCATGTTGTGTAGTTCAGCAAGATTCGATCTCGGAAACCCGAGTGTGCGCCAGCCAGTCCAGCCGCACATCCATGCTCTACTGCGTATTCGACGATACATTAACGCAGCCTCATTTTGCAGTTGTAACTTGCCCTGACGCAGTGATGAGTGTGCTTTACTCCATTTTTTCAACACGCAGCCAAAATTTTGCAGTCATGTACTCCTGTGTCGCAGCATTGAGTTTATTTTCCTCCGATATCCTAACTTGGAGAGCTGATAGTTTATATTCACTGCAATGACACATAAAATACGGGGAGTGCGTGTAGAAGAATATGCATATTATGTCAACAAACTTCGCCAAAACGTTGGTTTGGAAACATGAATATGACGTCAAATTGTGACGTCACAAAGACCGCACACCACAAACAACTGACCACTATACATCACTGAATGAAACCTCTCCCGTGAAATTTTTCTGCGTACGCAACTGGGTTCATGCATTTGTGACTCACCCATTCATCTTCGTCCACACCTTCCATCGCGTCTTGCTCGAGCTGTTTGTCCAAATCCAGTTTCTTCGACATTGCCGACAAAAGCTGCAAAATCTCGCACATTAAACACTCAATTTTCAATGTGATTGCGAGTAGAAGATTCTCGAATCACGTAAGCGCTAGTACCGTCCAAGTTAAAAATGATAAATAACAGCGTTTCTTTTACCACTTGCAGGCGAATCGTTACGCAACAGACCTCTTCCTTCTTTTCTTCGTCAGTTTTATACGTTTCAGGATTGTAAGATTCATATTTCTTTTGCTTGGGAGCTTCTTTAGGAGCTTCACTCACTGCAATGAATTAACAACAATGAGGAGATGCTACGAGATCTCTACGAATCTGCGTACCACAGAGGCACACTGTCGCGGACCAAAACCCTCCAGCTTCGAGCTTGATGACTCGATGACTTCCCCTGCTTTTTACACATCGAGTCTTTTACGTATGCTCGCAGACCCGCTAGACATCTCAAACTGATTTGGTGGCGAGGCTGATTGTCGTTACACAGTTAACGTTATCAGGTTGCACAAACTGCACGGTGAGCAAACCCGATCGTGAACTTTAGGCTCGTGCTGGAACCTACTGCGAGGTACAGGGGCGCGGGCATTTGACGTCAAACGTATTTACAGTAGCTGATGTTCAGGCAGGCCCGTAGCCGCAAATTTTGTTGTTCCCAGAAAAGTTTGTTTTAAACATGTAATAAAAATAAAAACGTTGCCCCCTTAAAAATTGATTTTGCATTCCCAAACCTTAAAACCAGGCTACGGGCCTGTGTCCAGGAAATGTCGAAATTACCGAGTTATCGCAGCTGTTCTAACATCGCGAAAATTAACACTGATTTCTTCACAATCAACGAGGAATGACCTTTCATTGGCAATGGTGCTGAAGCAGAAGGTTTACTCCGACATAAAGCTCTGTTTTACTATTTACTTACGTGGCTGCATATCTGAAGGTCTCAGTTTGACAAAAGGATGTTGATAGTTGTCCCCATTCACCCACTCGGTGGCGCTCATAGTCGGCTTTGATGTATCGCGTGTGGGAGGAAACAAGTCATCCTGAAAGTATTCCATCTGCAGAGACAAAATGTGAAGTGCATTTGGAAGAAACGCGAAGGGATGATACACCACAATCCATTTGGAAAGATGCAGCTTGTTTCCAGTGAGCAGGTAGTGGGAAAGAAATTTTTCTAAATGAACAAAGTGCTTCGCAAAACACGTCGTATAGCCCATTGACGTGTACAAGACTGGGGCAAGTTAGTCTACTACATTACCAAAATCTGCCACTTTTCGTTCTTAAATGAGTAGGTCCGTAGTACGACGTAAAAGGTTCTGTACAAAGGTTTATGGTCACCTCGTTTCCAGTGACCAGCAACCTTTTTTGCACCGCAGATCGGTTTAAGGTGGGCTCTGTTTGAACGACCGGCCTTGAAGGTGTGGTAGAAGATACATCAAAAATTAAATAGCGAATTTTAGTTGCATGTTAATCTAATCCGCTTCTCCATAACGCTGAAGCAGTGAGAGCCATGAGCCTGTTTCTCTGCAACGAGATGGTCCCATCTTGAGGTGACAGTAGAAAATAACACCCGCAGTGTATTTCTTGTATTTCTCACGCCCAGTCTGCTTCGTGATATTGTCTTGGTTGCTGTCACTACGAAAATCACACTTCATAAAGATATTTTTTTGTTTCAGACAATAAATTATTCTTTCTGTACGGACCGGCAACAAATGCCTCGCGAACCAGCGCCGGGCCGTGGGCCTATATTTGTTCACCCTGACTTTAAAAGTGGCCAAAATGTTTGACTTTAGGCGAGCAACAGTATTTTTGTTTGGGACGCCGCTTCTCAAGCACAAAATGACTAGATATGCTAAAAATTTTGGGGTGGCATGGCTCCCCTGGCTGCGCCGATGCTTTAAAACACATGTTGGAAGCAGGCGCAGACACAAATGGATGCACCCCCAGCAGACGCTAAATGTTTACATGAGACCTCAATTCATTGAAATTAATCGCCGATAATGTCCGCATTTTGCATAAACTTAATCGCCGAAGATGTTTAAAATAACTTAGGCTAACAATTGGTCGAAGACGTTCATGTGTAATCCCCATGTGCCCTGTCGAATTTGAAAGCTTACATAATAACCTTTAGGGTTTTTTTCGCGCCACCCCCTCGCTCAAACCTCTAGTTGCGCCACTGGTGTTGGGGTAATTCTAAATGACAGTAAAAAAGTGCCATCTTCAAGGCCAGTTTAATTCTGTATTCTAACTTACTGTAGTTTTAACTATTGCAACACAATTTAACTTGTCGACGTTGGAACGTTTCACATTAAGTGCACGACAAGATGATTCCTGTAGATACGAATGTTAAAATAAATCTTGAAGAAACCTAATGCTAAGCCTGTGTTCCTTTCCTGTTCTGCTTGTCAGATCGAAATTGATGCTGTAAGTCTAAATCAGACTCAGTTGACCACCCTTACTTGCTCCAACCTGTAATTCTAACAGAACCACTGTACTATACTACCACCAGCCATTGTGTAATCACAGATGCAGCCTGCTGTGAGAATAATCATTATGTCGTCATGTAAACTGTTATGTTGTGACACCTTGTTGTACCTGCCTAGCACGTGCCATTACATCAGATCGTTGTTGCATTGCAACATTGTTTATTGAACTAGTTACAAAGTTTCCCCGGATTTATTACTCAGGCTACTTCAAAACGAAGACTCGTCTTCTTGTAAATCTACGTTCGTGTAGGTGAGTGAGTCACGCAAGATGGTCCTGTGAAAGTTCATAGCAAACTGATGTTGCATTCCCCCACCAGACTAGCCAGTATCTGCTACTGGTTGGTAGGTGCTATCATACAAGCGATGAGTTCTCAGGTTCATATGGCACTGGCACTGCTAAGAGTAAGTCTTATTCCTAACCACTTCCGTTGCAGACCCTCAGACACGTAGACTGCCCACTGTGCAAACAACTTCAGCAACAACATCTAAAATCGAGTATGATCGTGGTGCACTTTTTCTCTAATAAGGCTCTTTGCAACAAGAATCTGGGCGTGTACCTTCACTCTTGGAACTTTAAACGAGACGGGCTCCAGCGAATTGCGGCTCAGTCTCCACGCTCGCGCAAACTCGACAGCGCGCACATCACACACGGTCTTTGGCAGGAACGAGAAGCCTTGGTGAGCCTGGTCAGACTTAAACGTTGCAAGACTTGTCATGTACGGTTCATCGGGAATGATTTCTAACGAAAGAAGTCCAGTCTCGCCCTGAAAACAAACAAAACGAATAATGCAATGTTGAAAAGCTTTAGTAACAACGACTTGACACGTATTTCTTTGATGAAACGTTTTCTAAAAGTCGCAAGGCTGTACACCCAGGATACCGCGAATGTGAAGCACTTAACCGTTCTCAGCGACCTCTGCCAAATATGGCGGTCCCACATTGAGTTGCCACCAGAACATGCTCATGACTTTGGCGTGCCAATGGTCCTTGATCATCATCCCTTGAGCTTCGTTACAGAAAAGGTAATAAACACGCCTCGAACGTTTAGCAGGCATGAAAGCAAGCCGATTCCTTTGTTTAATGCACGAACACTTGATGGCAAACGGAAAACAACAGCAATAACTGCACTGAATTTTACTGGAGCGAATGTGACCTACACAACGTATTTATTTTCGTGTTAAGCGAACCAGCCTTAAACTCCGAATATTGCGCAGAGTTGAACGTCACAGAAATCAGTCCGCAAGGAACAACTTCACCAAGTTTGAAAAGAGCTAAATCTTAAAGCTTACATGAAAACGTACACGGCAATGGCGCAGTATACTTTTTCACAAGCGGCGTTCTTCACAATCGTTTCACGGCGCGTTTACAAGCAAACGCTTTTCCTTGTTTCGTGCGATCAAGCTTCTGCACAGGCGAACTTCAAACGTAACGTCTATTTTGCTCTTCCAAATTAACTATATTACATGAGCATGCATATTCTCGAAGCTTCGGTTGGTTTGTTGCGTTTACGTTAAAAACAACGACACTCTGTGGAGCTTCTTTTTGCTCCAAACACAAAGCACTGTGACTTCGAACACCGTTCCGGTGTTTATTTTGAATGCGGGTCTGCCTTGCACAAACACTAACACTGAACAGTTTCCGACCTTTTCAGCTGTGGCTACATCAACAGCATTCAGTTGAAACGCGGTAACCCTGAAAGAATGGAAAAGCCTCCGGTCGACTTTGAGCCGGATTCCAACAAACGTTTCGTGTTTTTTTCATAAAAGTTTGCAAGTTTTTTTTTCCAATAAACATTTGCAAGTGAAACAACACGTTTCTGGAGCCGTCCCTAGAAGACTTTCAGATAGTTATAAGCGTAAACCATTGAAATCGCAGTTCTAGAACAAAAACAGGTCTTTTCGTGCTTGGCACTAATGAACAAGTCCTTTCAATGGACAAAAACATTTGTAATTTAAATAAGAAATCGTGAACTTACTTTTGCGGCGAGAAAAATGGTGTCACTGTCTTCGTCATATGACGGAACAAGGACGGAGGGCTCGTTCGTCAACGAATTCTCGGCAATTGGTCCGTCGGATAATTTGCCCACTTTGTAGCAACTGACTGTGCGACAGCCTTGACTGCATTTATGAGATCAAGGTTAAGTAAGGAAACGGCAAAAGCTTTGCTCGCGCTATGCTAAGTTGCGTTCCAAAGATCTCAAGGAAAAGGTGGACCATTCAAAGTCCGGGGTAAAAAATTATTGCAATTAATGGATCGGAATAAGAGTCCGTGGAACAAACCAACCTCCACAAAAGTGTAGACAACTACAGCATTAAAGAGTGGTTTTCAAAGTTGTTCGATGTATCTGGATGAAAATATGAACATTAAGTGGTACGTATTTATGCTTAAAACCATGTCAAACCACCCTCAGTAAATACTGTAAGTCTGCACTGCATAGCATTAAAGCTCAGCGAGTCAAATAACCTGTTAAATCCGGATACAAACAGAGTCTTGTTCTTGCAAGTCCAAACAACACGAGCAGCTCTTCCACCGGTCGGACCGGGTCCACTCTGCAAAATCAGAACATGCTAGATCAACTATGTCCAACCCGCCGCATGCGGCCCAGTCGAAGATTTTGTACGGCCCAATTTAAGTTTTAGCTGCAGTGAAAGTATCCTACATACTGACAACCAGTCCTGATCTTGATAATCTTGAATTTGACATTTTTGACACAGGTAACCCTCAATGCCACTTTGTCACGTCTGTTACCACTGCAGCTAGGATTCGAACGCTTTCAGTACATTAGCTTAAGCTAAATTTAGTTTGGTAAGATCAAAGTAAACCATTCAACGCGCTGCCCTCATTAATAGGTCCTTCAATGTGCGGCCGTGGTTAAGATCGTGACATAATTATTGACACAGTAAGCCATTTGGGTTGGACATGGCTGTGCTAGATGGTTGGACATCTGCTCCTTTCAAGGTGAACACTTTCGGAGCGTTGTTTGTTGCAATCGAATCGTGATTGGCACTTCTTTCATGAAAGATCAAACTTGCTCAAACAGGAAGCAAATAAACGGTACCTTATTCTACACAGTCGCACTAGCAGGCTTGTATCGCTAACGACCCGAATCTTCCACTACAGCAGGTGTGGGTCGCGTGCGATTCATTGAGATTAACTTGTGTATAACGTCATTTGTCGAGAGAGAGAAAATATATCACACTTAGTGTCCTTGGCCCGTTGCCGACGTCATTTTACCGCTGCATTCAATCAAATTACCGGTAACCGAAGGAAAATGTCAGCGCTTTAGAACTTAGTTAACTGTCGTATTTAGTTCCTGCCATACTTGTTTCGTTGGCCCAAGGGCAAATTTGGATTTCAGATTTGCTTTTATCATCTGACCAAATTTACCCAAATTAATATTTGAAGCTGCTAAGAACGAAGAATTGAACGTCTTGTTTTCAACAAACAGCGAATCGAATGGCGAAAAGACGGCGTATGTCTAATCCAGTGTTTTTCAACCATTTTGCTGCAGCGGAACCTTCCGCAACTGTTTGCATTGTTCATGGAACCCTATGCAATCATCCAAGTTTCTATTTTGCTACAACCGCAAACAGCTGTGGTTGCGAATTTCGTCCCAGGGAGTTTCGGTCTGTTTCGGCGGAACCCCTGGCAGCCACTCGCGGAACCCTGACTGAAAAACACTATTCTAATCTGTCATGCAACATTTTGAGTGTTCAAGAAATGCAGCTCGAAACGGCATTTTCCAACCAAGCACGCTTACTTCGAACCCAAACAGAAGAAGGATTGCAGAAAAGCAACTGGTGCAATGAAAGAGTGAAGGAACGAAAAAACTGCGTCTTTACAAAGAAACGAGACAACAACAAGCTTACAAAAGAAAGCAACAAAAGCAGTCTTCTGTTTGGGCAATTTTAACCACCAATCATTTGACCTGACGTACTGTTCGGTTCTCGCAAATTGTGGATTTTGGAATGTATCCCTTGCATTTAAGTCTACCGTCAACTGCAAACGCTGTTCCAACAAGCGTTTTCTGCATTTTATGCACAAAAACTTATATCAAGATCTTGATCTACACCGCAAAAAAAATTTAAGCAGTTTTTTGCAATTGCTTGTAATTCAAGCAAAGCTTTTCATGACTTATGTGTCATAAGTTTATATTCGTGTTGCAGAGAAAAAGCGGTTCAGGCCCCCCAACAAAAGGGTCAATCACGTTGAATAACCGGTTTGCTTTTCCCAAAGTACCACCTGGATCGGTTCTTTGCATGATTTCCTCGGATCGTAAATCCTGATCCTTCCATCCTTGGCAACGGTCGCTAAGTACCTGCCATCAGAGCTCCAAGCCATATGAAGAATTTCGTCTTCATGCCCTTGAAGCTGAAATACCTGCAACGACAAGATCGCCTTAACCGACAAGCTTCTTTGGAAAAGCGATGAAATTTCTGAAACGTTTAACAGTGCTTTAGTTTTGTTTTAGACAATTTTTTAGAATATAATTTATAGACGATTTTGCGATGCAGCAGATTGGAACGTAACAAGTATATTCGAAGCGGGCACCTGTTCTTCTGTCTCAATATTCCACACAATCACTTTCGTGTCGGCTGAACCAGTTGCGAGAAGGTTTGAGGCCAAAGGATGGAACTGAAGACACGCCACCTTTGAATAATGCCCTGTCAAGTAAAGAGCATCGACGTGCAGAGTAATGTCAACTAGCACACGTTGATTCCTCAAGCGTTTTCAGTTGATTCTAAAATTAGGAAGTGCTAATTGCCCCCATTGGCGTACTAGCGATGAAGCTGAACTGCTGAGTACACCGTGACAAAGCTTGCTGCGCCACTTGCCGGTGGTCACCAAATGAGAGTGAAGTTCCTCCGAAAAATACCTCATGAAGTAATTCGCGACTTAAGTGATTTAATCGCAACACAAAAATCGGAATGGTCTAAAAGCAACCTATATATATATACCGTATTACCTATGAAACACCTTACCGTGAACGCTCAAAAATGGTTAAAGAAAAATCACAATGAATATTGCCCATGACAACTATTTTGTTACTCGTTTATTTTACTCAGGTAATGTACCCCGAAGAACTTTGGACGGCTTTTTGCTGATTTCAGTTATATCTGTCTGTGGAATATCCCATATTTTCACCACGGCGTTGTCCAAAGCGACTGCGAGCTGATGGTCGTTGAAAGGGTTCCACTTAAAATCTGTTACACTTGCCCCGTTCTCCACTGTGGGAGGGGTTGTAGTGACGCGTCCGGGGTTGGAAAGCTGCAAAAGCAAAAAGATTCGCTTGAAACACGTGCTGTGCGCTTTCGCAGTTGGGTGAATAACGCAGCTATTAACGGGTTCCCGCTTTGAACAGAAACTATTTTATGTTGGCAAACAAGCAGTGCAATACATTCGAATGCAATCAGCGTTATATAAATGACTGCAACGCCCATTCCACATAAATATCTGCTGTGACGAAGCAAACAGAACATATCCACGACCGGGATCCGGCATACAAAAACCAACAGTTTCGTGACAGAAAACGAACCTCTAGCACCGCAACATGACCGCCAGAAGTCGACAGAGGCACGGCAGCCAGTTTGCAATTGACGTGGAAGCCGTCGCACGAGGCAGGCAGGGAAATGCTCAGGCTGGGTATGTTGGTGACGTGTGTGGATGGGTGAAGAACAGTGCCGGTCCAGTGTCTGAACTTGCACTGCCGGACGCCTGCAAAACGCGACGAGCAATACTGAAGCGCTCAACAACGCATGTCCAAAGCAGGCTGCGGCGTGAAACTAAGACCATACTTCAAGAGCTTGAAATAATTTAATAACTAATTTCATTCGCGTGCGTTCGCTACCTTCCGGCCCGACTACCATGAGCGGAACCAGCGCAAAGCAAAAGCATGTGTTGGCAACGAAAGCAAAAGTGACGACATGCTCAGTCCATCACAGTCAGCATTGAAAAACGCACATGCACATGGTCCCGCAGTGTGAAGTACGTCTACCAGCGCAATATGCTACAAAGACAAGATCAATGCTCCCAAACGAAAATGACCCGACAGGAGCGAAGCCAAACGTGCATCCAGTTTCATCGCAGTAAAAGCTTTAATGAAAGATGAGACAATGAAGGCGCGACGCACCACCCGCAGACCCTTGTACTGCTGTGGTTAGCGCAGAGGTGTAGCCGGTCTTAACATGGAGTAAAATCAACGCGTATAGATAAAAACAGTAATTCGAACCGGCGAATGGTTTCACAGGTGCAGGCTTCGGTTCCGCAACAGGATCGGATTTTGGAATGGGAACCGACTGCGTGGTGCGAGGTTGTTCCAGTGGAGGCGTAGAAGTCTTTTGTTCATGACGAACAACTTCCTCCTTTACGGAAGGAGTAGGATTGTCGGGCACTGTTGATCCGGTCGTTTCGTCAGTGTCCTCTTGGAGCGGCTTTCGTTTATAAGGATCCAAGCTGGTTTTCGCTCTCTGACCAAAAAATAAAAACGAATTAAATTGACTGCGAGAAAGACGAATTCAGGTTGCAGCAGGCAGTTAAGTGGATTCAAAGCCGCGAATTCATTATCTGAGGTCAGCAAAGAACATTTAAATTTATTTTCAAACATAAGCCAAACCTACAGAACGTCGCTATACAAGCAAATGACCGGGCGATTTAGTGGCGGTGATTAAAGCATTTGATTTCTGATGCGCGTGAAGGCTGACACATCAAAGGTACGCTTTGGTTTAAAAGCCTCCGATTTTTTGTCGTTTTCTTTATTTGGGGGTTGCTGTTATGTTCAATCAAGGAGGTGAATTTCAGCATTTAAATAAATTTACCTTGCAAAAAAACGATTGAAAGGGATTAAAACATACCACTTAAGCGCAGTAAGATTTATCCAACACCATCTTACCATCGCGTCTTGGCCGGAGAGCCAGCAATCAGCAGTGAGCACTACTTCGTCCGAGTCGGTATTCGGGAAAAGATCACTCGCAAATTCACGATGCGACTGAAAAAGCAAACAAGAAAGCATCATGGGGAAATGCTAGCAGCTCCGGTACGACGATGGGAAAAGGTGCACTGTAGTTGATAGAAACATGCAAAAAAAACTTTGCACAAAAGAGAATGTCAAGGACTGAAACTTCCTGAAAAATGTGAGAAAAATTCAGACCGTTCGATTCAAAACGCCACAGAACTAAAACATGTTGGTTATTTTCGCTCTTCCCTAATATGCGAGAGAAATTTTAAATGCACAGAGACTTTTCAAATAACAAGAACAGTTGAAGCTAAGGCGTATCCGGACACGCACCACTAATTATCAGAATGTTCAGACTTCTGCAGAACGAACAGGGAAAAGAACTCATTTTTGCGATGATGCATGAAACATTGCAGCAAGAGTGGGAACCAGACAACTAGGAAAATCGGAATAAAACCAGTCGGGCGTGACCGCAAAAAGTTGATTGAAGGAGAATGGTGACCCAGACGTGGGGAGCACTTCCATACTTTCAGCGTAATTAGTATAAGATTTCATCAGGCTTGATGCTCTACAAACCTTCCTCGGGACTTCAATCTTTACCGGCAGCAATTGTTTCGAACAGAGTTGGATGAGACGATCAACCTCACACTCCATCACGTCGACAGCCAGCTTGGGCAGCATGCCCATTCCTTTCGTCTGCTCCGGCAGCAGCGTCTGGCTTGCTGCTCAGGAGAAAGTGCGCAAGAAAACAACAGACGCTGACCGCAAGCTCGCTTTCTCCATTAGCAAACCCACGGATTTCTTAGGACCATTTGCACAGCGGTGCGCGAATATAAAATGCAAAACTGTAGCAAGAAAACGCGATGTCGTCTTATTTGTTGCATAAATTATCACAGGTTAGCTAAAGCACAGTCAAGTAGTAACTCGTATTTACCGGCACAGCCTCTAATCGTGAGTTTCAACCGAGGGAAAGGTTAAAAATCATAGGACAAGCAGGAATTACAAGACGAAATGGAGCACATCTCTAAATCCCAAGCAGCTCCATGGACTTAAAAGCCTATGCACGGCGGTACGTAAACTTTTAAAGTTGATGCGGCGTACCGTAAATCCCTACAACTCTGTGATGTGGCCACACTTCCCTAATCCTAGCGCCAATCATCACGTGCGGGACCTTATTACCGAAACCGCTGCATTTACGCAACAGTGAGCACCGGCATTGTTTGCAGAAAACCACATCCGGGCTGAAGACAAACTAGACCTTTCTTGAAAGGAAGACCAACTAACCCAACAACAAATTGTTTTTACTACAAACGCACGCATTGACGATGTTGATGGTGTTACCAATGCACAAAAAAAATTACCAACTTGCCTTTGGTGATGCATTGAGCGCCGTCAGTTATTTCGAATATCGAGAGCGAAGAATCACCCTGCACAAACGTTTTTAACGAATCGGGTTGCATCGAGAAGATTTCTGTTGCGACTATCTACTACAATTCATTCATTCGTGTTTATTTGGGAAAAGCATGTAAACAGCTCAAATCGTCGTATACAATGCAATGCAGTGTGAAAACAGTCACAGAAACATAGGTGAACATATATTACGCATTTCATTGTATTTTATCAAACCTTGGGTCACTCACAGAACAATAGCATCGCAATCAATGGCATATACACTTATCCCAAGCACATTGATATCATGTTTGCACCTCTCCTGGGGTATCTAATACGTCCAGATGATTTTGGAGGTTGGTCCCCAACTATCCTAATGGTGGAAAAGGGTTATTTTAATGAGGACTACGTATGGCAGCGCATATTTTATGCTGATATGACCAGTTTGAGAAGGGTTAATATTGGTCTAGGAGGCAGATTTTGTATTTCATTTTGAAAGTATGATAAGGTTGTACCGTACTTTTAAATTTGGATCTAAAGACTCCCTAATCTTAATGCCTATATCAGCAAGAGATTTTTTCCAGTAGTCAATCTTTTCCTGGGAAGTATGTATTCTTGAGATGTTTTTTGTCTAATCCAACTTCGTGAATACTTTATAATGCTGTTGGTAGGCAGCTATACTTGAATTGATGTATCATTTTAGGTTTTCCCAACTTGTTCATGTCATTAAAATGCAAAATTTGAGCCCTGCGTGCAGTTTTTCAGCATTTGCTCTACATGGACTAAATGTGATCAATCTTATAATTTTACTGTATCTTGTTTTTAATGGTTTTAGAAGGTATGGTGAAACTTATCCTCAGCTAGCTATTGCAAACTGGAGATGAGAGCATACAAGAATACACTATAGAGCTATTAAGGAATTAGTTGGAAGGCAATGTCTAAGCACTGAAAGAGCCCTACACACTTTGTCTAGGACTACTCCCAAGGATTTAACATTCTCAACTTTGGATATAAATAACGCGTTTGTTAATGTCCATGCCAAAATCCTAAGGTATTTCTGTAAACAGCATGTAGTGAGTTTTTTTGTAATTTGGAGATAATTTATATCATTTAATTCCTGGCTAACCTTTGTTTACATCGAAGACTGATTTTTGCTGAAAAAGAAAGAACTGTGTCATCTGCAAATAAAGTTGATTTACTTTAAATTTTGAGACGTGTAGTATCATTCACAGAAAGAAAAGTAAAGGCCCTGGAGTTGAGCCTTGTGGCACATCACATGCTATACTACATCTCTTTGTGATTGAATACCCTCAATACTTGCAAAATGTGCTCGATTAGCTACGTAGCTTTCAAGTCATGTCAAAGGCAATCCTCCAATGCCGTATTGCTTTTAACTTACCTAAAAGTTTTATGGTTCACAGCATCAAATGCTGAGCAAGTTACTAATCCCTGAACTAAATTATGCTGCTACGCTACTACAAATGAAAGCTACTACGAGCATGAAATGGTTTAGATCAATGTGGTCACACCCGAACATACTTGTTGAGGTAAAAGAAACAGCGTATTTACACGTCTCGGCAAAATCGAAACTGATCATGCACACAAACCGATCAAGTAAATTTTTTATGCAGTATCTATTTCTGTTATCTATTGCCCGTATATTCAACTCTTTTTATCTTTTGCCCGTAAAGCACAACGAAAATACCTTCTGAAACCATTCAGGTCACAAAGATCATTTGCACCTTCACGTCAAATATCAGTATATCTGAGTTTTAACGAGCTAAACCACGGAATTGCAAACAAATCAATGCATTCATCTTGGATCAAACATTTTTAATAAAGAATAGCACTGGTTTAAAAACGACATGCTTACTCTCAAAAATGAGAAATGCGTTGTGCTGTTTTGAATCAACACAAACGTTGCAACAAATTTATGCGCGATTATTATCGAAATATCTCCGATGCTAACTTTCCCAATTAACACTACAGCCAGCGACAAAGCGGAAACACGGCAGCAGAACAGATATAGAGCAAACACACACACGCACTTCTACGGTGTTGTCACGGCTGGCCAAATAAAGGACTCATTCATCGTGCCAGATTAGAATAACAAAAACACGTACCTTTCCGGCAACAAACAGTAGTTTGGTGTCTGAGTCGTAAAAGGGCATTAGCATCCTGCAAAACAGGAAAAAGCGTTATAGACAGTTGCAAGCGGCTTACAGTATTTTTGAGGACACAGCAGGCACACTCCAAAAATGGACAGCACAGTAAAGCAAAAGCCGGGGGTGTCAATGGAAGCGAGAAGTCAAAAAGCAGTGTGCCATGTGACCATATCAGGCAGACCCAGTTGTGTTCTTTCAATGCAACCACAACTGTCGCCATGGGCGTCCGCAGGGGGGGGGGAAACGGGCATTCCCCCCTGGAAATTGGGACTAAGAACCAAAATGTAGAAGACCTGAAGGCAGCAGCTTAATTCCGATGAATTGATGTAATTCTTGCATTGGCAGTTTATTTGCCTACATGACACTAAGATTCACAGTGCACAAGAGCCAGGTTCACTTTACTGGTGTCGTGCAGTGATGACTTGTGTCCGCTCTCTTTCCTGCAGAGGCAGGTTGCAAAACTGGCAAGCGGATTGGTTTATCGTTGGTCTTTATTGTGTAACAATAACACGGCAACAAATCTTCAAAGGTTCAGTTCAAGTTACGACAGTAGCTAGTAGGCGTTTCGCCGCATGTGAGTGCTGAACGCAGACATCTTGGCAGGTAGTGCAGCGAGACGGCGACTGCCAGGGGCGGATCCAGCCAGCGAGTTTAAGGAGGCGATTTCAGTAATATTTGGTAACTAAGTCTCATAACGGATTCGCTGCTGTAAGAGAGCCGAGGTATACTTCACAACAATTCTGTGACAAAACCATGGACGACAAAATGGCCTTATATCGCGAATATTGTTTTCCGAATTGTACCAAATTATGGTGAAAAAAGTTGCTTTCGTTAAGTTTTAGGGGTGGCGATCGCCCCCCCCTGGATCCCCCCTTGTGACTGCTGATAGCAGAAAGGCACGTAGCTATATACACTATGTGAAAAAAACATAAGTGAATCTGTAGCAATGCTTCCACAAGTTTGAAAAATCCATTGTTAGTGTGAGACTGCGATTGTGAACAATGTGCCTGAAGTGAGAGAATAGCTTAATCAAACTTCTCTTATGCAGGCTTCTTTTCATCATTCCAACGTACATATAGATGTTTGAGCCAGGGAGGACACTTATCTGAAAAGGGGCCCACTTGCCACTGTAGGTAACCCACTAGCTAACACTGAGAAAAAAACTAAAGACATTATGGTGACTTGAGAATCCGAATGCGGTTGGCTATACTAATCCTACATCACCAGAAAATACTCAAAAAACAATAATATACTGAAAATGAAAAGAATACTAAAACCGAATATAAACTAAGTGGGGCCCTAGTCTTTACATTTAGCTTACCAGGGGGGGCGATTCGGCTCTCTCGTCCCCGTCAGTTACATCAGGAGCCGGCAAACTTTTTCGCACTGTGGACCGGTTTAAGCTTGGCAATATTTTGCGGACCGGCCCTCAATAAAATACAGGGTGTTTCACAATTATTGAAACAAAGCGGCAGCTTCTAAAACCTTTATCGGTGACCTTATTCATTTTTCTCTTTCCAGATTGTCATAGGGAAATAGTTAACCTTTCTATATATTAAACGAAAAATAGTGTAATGATGCCTTGGTCGATGGAGCAGAAGATCTTTTGTGTAAAGACATATTACGAAACGAAGTCTTTCCAGATTGTTCAAGCAAGGTTCAGAAGGAAGTTCAGCTTCAA
>Ga0210059_1005261_pt1 | contig 20845 bp, 17 predicted proteins | sample Ectturendosymbi2_FD_188042 | JGI IMG/M metagenome (GOLD analysis project Ga0210059, IMG submission 188042) | Ecteinascidia turbinata endosymbiont from Florida, USA - Sample 2 (SPAdes) (version 2) | ecosystem: Host-associated > Tunicates > Ascidians > Unclassified | place: Key West, Florida...
CTTGGCCTGGGTGGAGGTTCTTGGCCTGGGTGGAGGTTCTTGGCCTGGGTGGAGGTTCTTGGCCTGGGTGGAGGTTCTTGGCCTGGGTGGAGGCGCTAGTGAGAAGAAAATGATTTACTTCAAAAAATGTGAAAAAATATCAAGTTGACATCTTTTGTTAATTGTAACCCGAGCTAAGAGATTTACTCGATTTTGTAGAACGCATACGGGTACATCCTATTCAGAACAGATTTATTTACTAGCTTGGTGACGAAAACAAAAAATAGGACTAAAATCTAAAAAGATGTTAAAATTGAAATGAAGAAAAATTGCACAACGTATTAGACGCTTTTTTCTTGTTACAAAAGCAAATGCATTGCATTTTGAAATTGCCTAGTACATCAACATTTTACCCTAACTGAAGACTCCATTGCTGAAGCGGCATCTATCTCAAAAAACAAGAACTTATACTTTGGCGTACAGTGTTCTAGCGAAAGCTCAAAATAAGAGAAACGTTCAAAGCAAGTTTAGGGGGAACGTTTTTCTCGCAATTTCAAATAGATTGTGGGGTTCTGAGTTTAAAACAGCACGCTTTGAATATTTGAAGTAGAGCATTGTCACGTGCTTTCAAGGACGCCCAGGATGGAACATTGCTTGGAGTAAAGTTGAGCTCACAAAAAGTGCAACACAAATGCGCCATTTATCTCTCAAAACCCGAGTAATAAAGGCCAGTGGCCGAAATGGCGTCACCGAGGCCCACGGTCTTGACTGGCTTGCGACAAACCAACACTGGACTAAGATGAAACGTCATTTCCGGTCGATGCCACGTCATGACCGGACGTCCGGGGTCAAAGGTCCGGGTGAACTTTTCATCGTTGGACAGCATCGACAAGCGTACCTCGCCGGTGACGCGCAACTCCAACTTTTCGGGCCTGACTTGGTCCAAATCGTCACAGGCCTGTGTGGCGGCGATGCGGGTGCCGGCCAGGACCGCGGACGCCTGGTTCCGCCACGGGGACGGGTCGGCCACGACGGCCATGTGGTAAGTCAAGGTGTGGAAGTGAATACGGGTCAGGCGGGACCCGCCTGACCTGCCCAGGGCGTCCAGCATCCAGTGGAGGATATCTGACGCGATTGCAATGCTGGGAGGCCCGTCCAGGCCCTTGTCGTTGCAATGCGGCCCCCCCCCGATGCGACAGACCATCCATAGTTCCTGCTCGTTCAAACCAATCGAGTCGACGCGCGGTACTATCTGAAAAAAATGAAAAAATATTGTTAAAATCGACCTAAAAACTGATGCAATTTTTAAAAAGTGGGTGTTTAACAAAATGACCAATCTACAAAAGTACACCTGACCTGTCAACACATGGAAATTTCAGCCAAGTTTTTTCAAAGCAAAAGGCAGTGAACGATTTCATAGAAAATGCGGCATTGTCAACCAAATATCACCTTCTGAAAAAATCCTTAAACACAAAGAAAACGTATAACCTCTTCAAACGCTCGAATCTTGCTAAAAATCTTACAACAAAAAAAGGCTTTTTTTGCACAAAAAGTGGCCCCAGCAGCTAAAAAATCTGTTTCGTGGAAGCGACGTGTATTTGTGGCACAACGCAGCGTTCAGAATAGATGAGCAACTGTCAGACCTGTTGCAGGATATGTCCCAAGCAATCCTCATCAACCATTGCGGCCAGCTCCACGTGTATCGCAGTGGTCCTGGCGAGCGGTGAGATCAAAGTCGCTATTTCGGAAATTCTTCGCTTCCAAAACGTGACATGGTTGATTTCCAGCAAATGAAAACCTTGCAGAAAAAAAGGTAAACAAAAATAGGATCTATTTGTGAAAAAAGACTTGATACTCTGCGGCAATGTTAGACAAAGGCATATTAACCTGGATCTGACACAAAAACGCAAAGCTTTGCTGAGCATTTTCATAAGGCATAAGGACAAGTTGTCATTTACGCATTTCTAATTACATGCATAAGCGCGCAAGCAGAATCACATTCATAGACATCGGTATAGATCCAATACAATCACTTAAAAGCGTTTTCCTCAGTGCCAAGCAAACATGAAAAAAGTACAACAGTCGGGTGGCGGCGGAATCTACTGAAATTAACCCTGCTTCGGCAACAACCCGGCCGCTGTGGTCCCAAACAGAATATATTTTGCCTACAAAGTATACATATTCAGGCGTAACGTGCATGAGAGTAGGAATAATTTCAAAACACGTTGAGTTGAATTTAAAATAAATATGTCCGAGTGAGGAGATGTAAAGTCCAGCCATCCACTTCACATCAGGTGGTAAAGCGCAATAACAGGGAACAACTTGGCAAAATAAATTAGGATGTGCGTAGTGACTAGATGTGGACCGATATTTTGGTTTTACCGATACACCGGCATCGGCCAAAACGGCCGATATTATCAGCCTCAGTAGGAGTTGACAAAACGCTGTTATATTCCTCACGCGTCCAGACAACTTGCGCAAGAAAGCGCAACGAAGCAAGTCAAGACAGTTATCTTGCAACAACGCTAGCAGGTGCGGTTTCATAAACAAACAGACAAGTTTAACAATTGAGCGTGCGTCGACCGTCGCAGCCGAAACAAAAGCGTCATCGGGAAGTTTCGCAACGCTTGAAGCTTATTCGTTGTGTACGAACAAACTCCAGTTGTACTTCTAGAAGTTTTCTCAGCACGAAAAGTTTGACAGTAACTTATGGCGCGGAAGTCCAATTGATGCCTAGTTTAGCGCAGATTCATTTCAAAAAAAACTTGCATGAAAAATGAATTGCGTTATGTTAAGCAACATTTGTGTCGTTATTATGAATATGATTACAAATGCAATCGTTTCTCATTAGTGACGACAACTGTCGCTGTGAAGCAGTTGCACGTAACACCTTAAAAGGATTCTACTTTTGTTAACTTGATGTATATTAGGCTACAAGCGCGCTGGTTTATGCTGTATGCAAACTAAAACGTCCTGTTCGTGAGTTAAGTGAGTTAAGTTAATCGACATCTTCCACGGGGCATGTTATTGACAATTGTGATCTCACAATCCAAGCTGTTGCAACGCGCTGGTTTGTGAATATGGCACACAAGTTACGGAAGCGCTACTCCAACATTTCACAAATACGTTGAATTGGTGATTTGTCGTTAAGTCCGATAGCAGCGCGGTGGTCAGTATTCATTGTTGCATCACAATTGGTACTGTCCTGTCCACAATTGGTACACAACTGTACTGTCCACAATTGGTACATCACAATTGGTACTTGCATCACAATTGGTACAGTATTCATTGTTGCATCACAATTGAATTGGTGATTTGTCGTTTTTGTCGTTAAGTCCGATAGCAGCGCGGTGGTCAGTATTCATTGTTGCATCACAATTGGTACTTTTGTACTTCTTCCTTTTCATTGTTCACCATCTTTCAACTTTCAAGCAATGTCTTTGCTTTTTTTGTTGTAAGTAACGTAATCAGTTCTTTCATTCAGTGTTCTGTTCTTATTGTTTTGTTATTTTTAACATTATTTTCTTATTCATGGCACTGTGTTTATTCATCGCAGGCAGTGTATATTATGCTGGCAAGTTAATCAGATTAATTAAAAATCATAGAAAAATACTGAAATTGCTGCAATGTGAAGAATTTAAGCTCACAAATCCTGATTTTTGAAGTTTTTGAAAAAAAGTAAGGCACGGAATACATCATATTTTTGATATTGAAGCAGAAAACAGGATTTAAAAATTTTTGAAATATCGGTAAATGGCCGATATACCGTTATCGGCCTCAAAAAAGCCACATCGGTCGATCTCTAGTAGTGACATTACAAACTTGAACAAACGACAGTGCATAACATGTGAATGGATTAAATTGCTTGCAGGAATATATTGACGCGGCCACGCGGTAGATCCGCCAATGGTCGCGACAGGCCAACGGTCATAAGTAGGCCTTACTAGCAGGTATCGACGGGCATCGGTCTGTCCAGTAACGTCGCGCAACAGAAGCAGTTCGTTCCGACAAAGCACTTCATCGCTACGATCCTGAGATCAACTGAGCGAACCCTTTGTTTGGGTTGCGCTAGTTGCCCCCCATTTGCTCGATGGAACAAGTCAGCTGCGCAGCAGCAACAATTCGACTCACCAGATAAAACTAGCAAGTCCGGGTGAAAATCTTTCAGGCTTTGCATCAGTGGTTCGATGGCAGCCATGCGCGCGTTGCTTTGGTCGTGCGAAAATATGAATCGTGACGCAATAGGCGCTCTCGCCCCGGACCAGCTGCAAAACAAAACAAGTCTTGAAAGGCGGGAATTAAAGCCAAGGAAACGTTAAAAACAATCCGTTTCGCGTACATAAAAGCGTTAAAAACACTCATTCTCGCCTAAAAATTCAAACTAGAACGTTTCACCCTGCAGTCTTTGAAGCAGCACAGATTATTGCAGCAACGTTTTTTTTTAAAGAATCAGTTTTGAGTCCACCGTGACGACATTGCCTTTATTCAGGAACTGGAAAGGAGGCATTAGAAAGCAGAATATGATGACTTTATCAGTACAAACACAATCACGCATTTTTGAGTACAAATGCAAGCATGTTTTCTCGGGTACAAACACAATCACATAGCAGTAAGACAGTAGCGCCACCACTTCGGATCAACACGCATTGATCACTCGCACGTCAAGCCTTAGTTCCAACACCGGGGATTACTTTCAAGCTGCTAATTAATCCGCAATCAGCCAAGCAGCACCTTTCATCTTTTCCATACTCCAGTATCAAATGGTATTCGTCATCATCTATTGCGGAGTTATCAGGAGTTACCAGCAGTGGATGCAGCACCGTCTCCAGTTTCGGACCGAGTGGAACGCAAAGCAAAACTTTCCCGTCATCTGACGTCATCGCCGCCAACTTCTGAGCGATCAGAGCCGCATTGCCGCCAATGAAAAACTTGCAAGGAAAATTGAAAAAACACATTTATATACATATATCAGTCGTACAGAATAAATGTTCATAAAAAATGAAGTTTGAATGGGGCCATTGTCACGGGCCATTATCAAACTTCGCATAGATATATCAACTGCCGTATTTATTCGATTGGAAGCCGCGGCTTATAAAGATTTTTTTCATCATTTCGTGCGACTTACAATCGAGGGCGGCTTACATTTTTTTCTTTAGCTTACAAAAATGCCTTGATGAGGCCTGGTCTTTCCTTGGCTACATCCTGTGCATAGTGTGCACAGGAGGGATTATGATGAACAGAAGACAGTTGTAGTGGTGAACCATCATTGCCAGGGTTGCTAATCAAACGCGGAACATGCTATACACGAAAGTTATCTCAGAGGATTAGGTAACCTATGTTCAAGAACGGCTTACATTGATTTTTGAACACCATTTCGTGGCTTACAGTCGAATAAACACAGTACCTGACTTGCACCAAATAAATAAAAATTTACGGAATGCCACTGCTCATGAATTACAAATTTAACAAAAAAATCTTGTATTTATTTTTTGATGGTATTGCCCAGACTCTTTTCCTAAGATCTATTGTCATTTCAAAAGCATCAACATTTTCATTATGGCAAATAGTAACTAAAACTGAGGCAAGACTGCTTTACTGCAATTTATTTTTCTAAAAATCAATACTTCCTGGCAGAATTTTTTAATATTGAAGTGTGACTCCTTGATTTCCACAAAACAAAAGAAACATTGCACTACAATCCTAATGACAAAATTCAATTATAATGGAATTACCTCAATGTCAGGCACAATTTTAGCTGCAGCTAAAATCTCGTGAAAAATAACACGCTGCATGAAAAACCTTTCGCCACCAGCACCCTTTGAAAAAAAATATTTGTAGGTTTCTTGCAAATCTTGTAAGCTTTGAAGGACGTCATGATCGACAGGTTTGGTTGAAGAAGAGTTGGATGTTTCATCGAGCTTCATTAATAGATCAGAGCCTTTGACTATCAGGTCAACATTTCCGTTCACTCTGAAAGAAAAAAATTAACAACTCCATACTGTATGTGCTTTGCAGACTCCGGTGGTTTTCAGTTGGTTAGGCAAAATACAGATTCTGTTAAAATCCAAGTGTTTGGTTTGGTTCTTTCCAGAGAAAAGGCTCCTCTGTTAAAACATCTTATTTTGGCATATTTTTAACATGCATTTTGCGTATTTCTTGCCACACTGATCGCAATACATTTGTTTCTTGACCAAAACATGGTGCAGAAGTATTTTTGTTTAAAATATGACATGAGACCAGCTCGGTGTTTTTGCGTGCACCTAAAGCATTTAACATTACCAACCACAATCTTCTGTTTAATACATTATGTAAATATATGCAATGGCCTGGCTTTGAGGTTTGGTAAGCAAGTGAACTGGGCACTTGCCTCTAAGACCAAGACCCCGTTCACTGTAACCAACAGAACATCACACAGCAGATGTGTATGTATGTCAATAATATCTTTTTCCAGTTTCTGTTGAACTCTTGATTCAGGTGGGATTAACCCGAGATTCTAGAGAAGGATGGACTGCAATGAGTATGACAAAGGAATGCACATAGCAAAGAGTATGACAAAGGAATGCACGTAGCCTATAACAATGCAGAGCGAATTTTGTTCCATGCTATCAGCAATGCAAGTATTCATCAGCATAAGGTTGCCTACTTTCTGGGTTTTTTTTCAGTCACAAACCGAAACGTTTTCGAAATGACTGAAAAAATTAAGTCATTTTGGGCAGAGTCTTTGAAATTTAGGCTGATGAAAACTGTTACGGCGAGTTTTGAAACAACTGAGACAAATGACCGAAATGTCTCAGAAAAAAAAAATAGTGTTCTCTTGAATAGAAACAATTTGTATGCATTTGTTCAGTAGTGTGCATCGTCATCAAACATTTTTACATGCTCACCCCAAACAACTGATTCACATTCATTCTTTTTTTACCCATTACCTAACACTTCTGTATATGAATAGGAGATTGCAGTACTCACTGGTGTGCTGTTTCATTGATTTTTGGTTTAGTGTTGCTTGCAAGTATCAACACCTCTTTTCAAGGCAATGATGTGCTTTGTGTACTATTACCGGCCAGTGTGATATGAACTTGTTTGTTGATATAAATATATAATCAAAATGAAATAAATAAAGTGCTCCATATTTTCATCCTGCAACTTACGGAATTATGAAACTCTATAGTTCCATATTTACAGTATAATCACTTGAGACACTAAAAAAATTGAGTTTCCATTGAAATGTACTGATCAAGTGAAAGTTTTTTTTGGTAGATACTGAGTTTTCATTAACAAATGATAACAGCTATTTTAAGCATTTTTTATTTATGATGGCATAACCTAACATTAAGCTGTTCCACTGATGTAATGGTAAAAAGATTTTTTCAAGATAATTCTTACAAATACAAGTGTTTTCCAATTTTCTAGTGAAACAACACAGTTGGCTGCTTCTAAAATTGCTTACAGGTTGTTTCTACTTTGCTGATGATAGTGGATGTAATCAAACAAAGCATAATAGACTGATCTAGCATTTACTGTAGTTGTCAGTGAGATATTACATGTGACTCAGTGTGAGGCATAAAATTTTAAGCATGACACTGTGATCTAGCATAAAAGTATGTTTGTGATTTCTGGCTTATGGCAACAAGACTGTCAATGTGTGGTGGTAGACCACCAAAAACTTCTAGAATCCCAGCCAGGGAGAAATCCAAAAAAGCTTCTCATTTAAATTTGAAGTGTCTTTGATTAAATTCGGAATAATAAATGGTCTTCAACTAAACTTGAAGTAAAAAAGTCTTGTTGAATATGGTAAAAACTTGAACAGAAATAGTGTTTGTTTGAATTTGGAGACATTTGGCAAACATGCCAAAAAACTAATGATGGTTCTTTGTTTTTTGAAAAAAATCATACCTCAGTCTTAACAATTTCTGACTGTACTACATGAAAAGCACTATGAAGTTTTCAAGCTTGACAGCAACCTGAAATATTTCTTATACGCTATGATGCTATTTTATTATAAAAATATTGATCATGTGTTTGAGCACGTTGAGATAAATGAAAAGGCAAAACAAACAAAAATAGTGCATGAAATCAGTAACAACTATAACCATGATCTTTAAACACATGTCCAAAAGCTATCAATTATAGCAGCATTGCCTTAAGCAGCTTTTTCAGGAACCAATTTATTTTTGTGATCAAAACCCTTTAAATCAAAATTCAATTAATATTGTAGTTATTGTACATTGTTTCCCACATCATAAGAGACCCTTGTTTTTTATATAAAATCATTACTAAACTATTTCTAAGTGTATTATTGTTTGTTTCTCATACAAGATGCAATAATGCTGCAAAAAATACTTTGCTTATTGATTAAACTTACCCAACAGCTATATGCTGAAACTTCTCACTTGTTTCAGGCTGAACAATAATGGACCACGCATTAGCTACAACACTTTCCACAGATGGATCACCTTGCAGCTTGTCTTGTGATTTTATAAGGTTGTCAATACTAAGGAAGTCATACAACATATCAGATTCCAAAATAAAAATTGCATAGAAAGCCCCAACAGCTGCTATTGCAAATGCGATGCTGAATCCAACAACAGTCATTTCCTTCACATTTATTTTCTCAATCCAGTGCCAAAAATTAAACAATGGTATATGTTCAAAGTTTATTACAAAACAATCATGTTTAAATTCTAGAAACAGAGGCATAAGAAAAAATAATGCAAGAACTAACAGATAAAACAGACACTGGACATCTAAAAATACCAAATTTTAGATTGTCAACAAAAACTTATTTAAGGAAGGCAGTGTCTGAACAACTGCATCTAGTTTTCGCTTCGGAAGTAAAAAAAACATGTCTAGCAAAATTGCTGACCAATTCTTGTGTGTCAGTTGCTTCTCAGAATAAAAGACCAAATCGGTGATTAATTTTTGGTAACCCCAACACTAACTCTAAACCAGTGCTTGTCAACCGGGTGTATCGTACAGTACACCCCAGGGTGTACCAGCTTGATGGGGTATACAGAGGTGTACCAGATGTGTGCTCTTCAAGAACGGTCACATTGTCCCACATATGTCCTTTGTTCCAGGGAAGTGTGTTAACTTCTCACAGATTTTAAAACCGAATCTATTGGGGGTGTGCATTGTCTCTGTCTGTCCTTTCCCGCCTGTTTGTTTGTACTGTTGGTCAGATGACCATCACATACTCTTCTTTTTTCTTTGAATGCAACATTCGGGAGTATGCAGGTAAGAAATATTTGAGAACCATTGCTCTAGCTTGAATTTTTTGTATGCTAATGTACCACAATTTTCTACAGAAAAACTTAGCAGCGAAAGGTAGTTGGAAAACAGAGCATAGTAACTATCAAAGCCAGTGAAGCAAGTGAGAGTAAGGATGTCAGCAAGTCACATGCTGAGTGCAACATAGACCACTTTTCCAGGAGTAAGGTCGAGATTTAAACAATGTACAGTTATAAAGAAAGTTATTCAAAAGAAAATGACATGTATTGTTAAGCACAAATGGAGGAGCGATGCCTGCATTGTGTATGGGTTTTGGCGTACAAAAGAAGACATGCTGAACCAGTACATTTCAAGGCATTGCCTATTTTATACAACTGTATTTGGTAAAAGTAATTCAGCTTCAGGACATCTTAAACATGTGTGAGGTCACAGCATTCTACTCCTCAAAGCAAGTCAAGGGCATTCTTTGGAGCATCTCCAGAAAGTCATTGTTGATGGAGGAAAAAAGCCGTTTCCAAAGTAAGAAAAATTCCACTATTAAGCACCACAACTAAATGTAGATCTCTTCATATTTCAGAAAATTTGTTAAAACAACTTCTTGACAGGCTGAAGAAAGCTCAGTTGTTTGGTATTTAGCTTGATGAAATAACATATATTTCAGAACAGGTTCAGTTGATTTTGTGTTGTAGGTTTGCCAATCAGAAAAAAAAACCATTGTCGAGTTGTGCTGTCTTAACGTTTGACTTTGCGCAACTGCTCAAGCCATCTTCACCAAATTGAACCAGTTCATTGAAAACCATGGTTTTGATTGGATGAAGTGTCAGGCAGCTGCTACCAAGGGAGCAGCAGCCATGCAACGCACTACTAATGGAGTTGTCTGAAAAATCAAAAACATTTCCCTTGACTGGGTTTCCTCAACCTGCTTTTTGGGGGGATATTTCAGTCGCAGACCAAAGCTGTTTGAAATGACTAAAAAAACTTAATTCATTTTGGTCATAATGTCATTTTCAGTCATACAAAAATGTTTGAAAATGAAAAAATGACCAAAATTTTTTAACTAATTTCGAAAAAATGACCTAATGTCTCAGCGAAAATAAACCTAGGTTTCAACTGACTGCATGATTAATCGAGAATTTGTGGTCAGAGGTTAATTTAAGAATATAGCCAGAGGCCAGGTCTGGAGACTGTTCTTGATGATGCCATAAAATTGAGAAATTCATCCTCTCTAATTCAAAGAAGCATAGAATGTTTTCAGAAGTGTGCAAAGACATGATAGCAAACTCTCAATGAGGTTATATTTCAGGCTGAGGCACACTGGTTATCCAGAGGAAAAGTGTTAGAGCGTGTGTTTCAAATGTGGTTTTCCTTCCTCAACAAGGATACCCAATATTCACTAATTTTCAAGGCAATTTTTGGCTTTATTTGAATCTGAATGCTTTGTCGTGGTTCGTGCAGCCATTTACATATGAGAGAATTGACGTGTAGTTGCAACAATGCAGAAAACGACAGGACACAGCACACATAACACTAAAATTAATGACAACAAACAAACTTTAGCCTTGCAGCAAGCTTCTGAGGAATCTGCCTGCTTTCTGCTTTCATTCTTCTGCGACGATTAAAACTTGCAAGCGTATCTATTTTTCATAGTTATAGGCCACAAAGACGGTGGCAAGTAAATCAGTCACAGTTTATTGACGGGGAAACTAGTTTCACGTTTTCCAACACATCATCAGCCCTGTAAATGTAAGACAAATCTTGCAGGCGAAATGTTGGCACTTGAAAACAAGTAAACAAAGAAATACTAACTGCGGTTAGTTACAACAACATTACTAAAAATTTTCGAAGCTAAAAGGCTGACCTTCCCAGAGCCTCATAAACCAGTCACTGCTAAGAGAATCGGCTTTTGGTAGCAGTCTAAGAAAGACATTTTTCCTCTGGAGATAACACACGTGCACGATGACGAGTGCCAGAGAAAAACCACGCGATTAAACAGAGCGTAACAGTTCACGAAAAATCAAGAAAGGCCGAGCCTTTTAACGTAAACTAGAAAGTTTGACCAAGTGGTAATTGCAATCAAATAGAACAATTAGCTCCACTGAAAAACATTTTTGGTACAAACAAACAATACATTGGAAGCGTGCAGAGAAGCCAATTTCTAGTTATTCCTTGTTCCAAACGCAACTTTTTTGTTGGTGGGACAGTTCGTCAGTTCTCCCTTTTCCTGTCTCATAGTTCTTTCAGTAAATGTCAACATTTGCGGAAAACAGTAGTGGCAGGGATTCTCTCAACGGATCGAAGACAACAAACTTTAGTCTTGCGGCAAGCTTCTGACGAATCTGCCTGCTTTCAGCTTTCATTCATCTGTGATGATTAAAACTTGCAAGCGTATCTATTTTTTTTTTAATTAATGAAAGTCAATCTTCCTGCTCAGGAAGATTCTATTTGAATAAGTTTCAGAGATATTGTAGGCTGGAATATATATAATGTAGATAGACTAACTAAAGCTACCTGTCTGAAAGGCCACTGGAGTCGCTGGGACATCTGGGATGAGTAAATGTGGAGTGTGTCAGGAAATTTGTCTCCATCTTCCTCTCAAGCATGGTGGGCTAGGTCTGACAGATCCTCGGGAAATCGCCAAGACAGAATACGAACACTCTATTCAGATCACTAATAAACTAACAGCCTAAATCTACACTCAAAAGCTCGATCTTGACTACAACCCCACAGACCAACAGTTTATCAGACACACGAAAAACAGAATACAAGAGAAAAGTGTAAAATGCAAAAACATCCGTGATGAACTTTTTGCAGAAATGACCCCTGAGTCACAACAACTAATAAAAGGAGCAATGGAAAAAGGGGCATCTTCTAGGCTGTCAGGGTTGCCGATCAAAGCGGTTGGATATGCACTAAACAAACAAGAATTCACCAATGCCGTCTGCATGAGATATGGAATATGGATGGAAGGTGAAAGGCATACCCACCCACTGTGCTTGTGCAGAGACAAACTCTGTAGATCACAGGGATGCAAAATTATCCTGCTTAAGGCTTAGTGCTCTCATTCAGCTATAATTTGGTTAAAAAATTTTGCTCAGTGAAGCATAAATTTGCATGGCTTGATTTTTTCTTAAATGAAGGACTGGTTGGTGTGTTTGAATCAATTTCAGCGTGTTCATGCATTTTTTAATTGAGTTTGTTTTATGTTGTTTGCCCCAGAGCAACCTGATTCCATGAATAGTTTTGAAAAAGGTGTAAAAGTAACAATTAAGAAAAAGTTTTTTTCATAGTAGGCATCAAATTTAATTGAATTTTCTTATTTGGTATGAAAGAGTATTGGTATAGGAATAAAATATGTGAATTTCAACTTCAAAATTTTATACCCATTTTTGTATAGATGTTCAAAGTCAGGCCTCCGAAAAATGTGTGAAGCAAATTGAATGCTCTATTATCATAAGAAGCAGTTCTCTTAGCACTTTTGAAGGTGTTTTTCGAATTCCTTGGGTCTTAAAATGTCTGTCTAACAATTTTCAGCCATCTCATGAGATCAGAAGATGAGAAATTAGAAATTTAATAAAAATTTAAACATGTTCAATGAAGCGTAACGGGTAAAAATGATGCTTTTTAAACTGATCATAACTCCATAAATAATGGGAGTTTTTCAAAAATTTTTTTTGCATTCTTTATTTTTCAGTGATATCTACAACTGTGCCAAATTTCATTGAAATACAAAACACTTGGTGTAACCCATTTACTCATTTGGCATGGAATGACTCAGCCTCATATGCAAATTAGGTGGTTACACTTCAATTAGGCACAACTCAGTGAGAGACTCTCAGGCACAAATAATGAAAGGTCTGTAGGGATGTTCAGACCGAATCCACACTTTTACCAATCCATGAAAATGGCTTTGAAAGAAAAGTCAACACTGCGGACAATGTAAGGTTGGATATCTCTGCGAGAGGACTGTGGAATAGCTGTGAGAAAACTTTGTTTGACATAAGGATCACACATCCTACCTCACAGTCTTATTCTGGGAAGTCCCTGGCAGAGGTATACCAACAATATGAAAAAGAGAAGGATAAGTACAACCAAAGAGTGATTGACATAGAGAACTCTTCATTCAATTCCCTTGTCTTCACAACAACTGGAGGGATGGCACCAGAATACAACAGAGTCAACAAACCACTGGCAGAAAAAATAGCTGAAAAACGCAGAGAGACATCTGCATCTATCATAACATACATAAGGACAATGCTCAGATTTGCCCTTTTGAGGAGCACCCTTGCTGCAATATGAGGCTTTCAAGGCAAACAAAGTGATGTACACATCCAAGACCTCACGCACATTGACTACGGCCTAATTCCCAGGCCTGCAGTCGTATCAAGCTGAATGACGGTGTCAATGACATGACACCTGTTACATTTGTCAAATAAGTAGTTAGCACACATAGATAAGTCTTATAAGTTTTGACTGTTTGTGAAACTATTAACTATACATTAGAACTAAATACTTCTCTAACTTACTAAACATATTTTGTTTTTTATGTACCTCACACTTATTGGAACAAACAATGTGTACTGCTAATAATACTGCAACCTGCTAATGTGATACCCCTTACTCTTCAACTTCATAGTGACACCATGCATCTGGTTGGGAACAACTCATCCATGCAACCTACCCCAATATCAATATGATCAACACGATGGTCTGTGGGTAAATTTACATTTCTTCTTGATCTCATCTGTATATAAAAAGTTTTTTTTCTAAGGAAAATGGAGGTACCCAGTATGGTATGGACCTATAGGGACCTGATTTTCTCTTGTTCTAGGGACCCGATGACAATCTTTGCTGATTCTAGGCACCCGATTTTCAATTCTAAGGACCCGAATCGGGTCCCTAAAACGCCTTTAAAAAACCCTAATATAAACATTTTTTCTGCCCGTGCTACTTGTTTTTGTAATGAAATGTGGAATCAAATGCCTTGCTTTCTGGTTATGATAACCATTATTGCTGCTCGCTTCCTTCACCTGTATCATGCTTGCCTCACCTACACATCTGTACATGCCTCAATTCTTCACCATTGCTTGCCCACCATCCATCTGTGTTATGCTGATGTCTTCACCCATTCCATTGCTTGCCCATCTTTATCTGTGCTATGTTGATGTTTATTCAATTGTGTCGTTTTTTTGTTTGTTTTTGTTTTTTTTCTATCGGTACTAAAATTTTCACTCGTTTGTTTTGTTTTTGTCACTTACGGCATTTCTTGTTACTATGCTATTGTATACATTCTACCTGCTTGCTACTTTTTCCATGGAGGTGTCTTGGTAACCTACTGCACTGTTGCACGTAGTACGTATTACGTGTACTTTTCAGGGAGCTTGAAATTGAAACACCTGCTCAACGAACTCAAACCAGAGGTTGCCGGAGTCACTTTTTCGGACTCTGACTCCGCTTCTGTTCCAAAATTTTTGAATCCAGGTCTGGCTCCGGTCATTTTAAAAATTAGAGAATCCGACTCCCTCTTCAGACTCCTGCTACTATCGATCAAACCGACCATTTACACATGTTTTTAGTTAGGAAATGACCTAACAGACTCCGCCTACTGCCGAAAATTGACTCTGGGTCTGGTTTTTCACAAATTTTAACACCGGAACTGAAACCAATTCTTTATGCTTTCACAAACATTTACTACTGGGCCAAGCAACAATCTGCTGACAGTTATATTATCCAGTTCCATCTCACACTGAAATGCACGAAATATCAATCTTCCCATTTCTGCGCCTGTTTCTTAGTTTCGAAATGAGTTTTTCCACACCACGATGGCGGTCTGACTACATTTTACGCAGTATGCGAGCATCTACTACAGTATTGGTGTATGTCGTCAAAAACAACTCTAGCTACCCGACCGTCAAAAACAACAACGCAGCTTATCATGCATTTGGGAAATGTTGAATGCAGGCTAGAGGGTTTCTAAATTATCGTTTAAAATATTGCTGGAAGAAAGTTATCTACTGCATATGTCTAGGAAGAAAGTAATCTACTACATATGGCCGGTATTTCACCGACCTTGCCAGTATTTTACTGCTAATTTGGCAAAGGCTTGTATTTTGAAAATCAGTGTCTGAAGCCGGTATTGTGAAAATAAAATAATTTTCCGTAACTTCAAAAGGAACTAACGAAGAATTTCTCAAATCATAATGACTCTTGTAGTGAGTCTTGTCAGGACAGTTTCTTCAGCGAAGTTTATTTGCTGCTGTTGACGCAACCCTTTGTGCGATTGTCACGTCACACACACACCGAAATGCAACAAATCAGCCAAAATAGGGCAAATCATTAATTGTGGCTTAACAATACTGTCTCTATTTTTCCTGTGCTGCTTAGGAATTACGACAAAGCTCAGATTTGGCGCTGTTGACAAAATGGCTGGTTTTTTTACAAAACGAATTTGGCAACCCTGCATAAGTCAACCAAACGAACTTAAACAGGAAATTAAGAAAAAACGGGGGGGGGGCAAACCGGTGTCAAGCAAAATTTCTGACCTCTGCGAAATTTCTGACCTGTTGTTGTTTTTCAGTTATTTTGCTTCTCAGAATAAAGAAATTATGCCTGGTACTTCGTTTTTTGACGTGTGTTGTGCAAATTAAAACATTTTGGTCAGACGTCAGGTACCCACATCAAGCTATAGCACGGGAATAAGTTCCACTATTGAAAATTTTCGGACTTAGTTCTTGACCTCAATTATTTTTCTTTTTCTCACCCTAACCCATACCCTAACCCGACATACTTACCTAAACCCGAATTCGTAAGCCCTAATAATCAGTTTTATCAACGTATTTGGTATGTAGAATATTACTCTGTGCATACGTACGTTATGTGATGTCAGAAATTTTGCAAGTCAGAAATTTCGCTTGACACCGGGGGCCAAGCAAAAATCTGGGGGGGCCATGACCCACCCAGCCCCCCCTTAGAATCGCCACTGTAGCTTCTGTCAAATAAGACAGCGCTTCCTAAAACCGGCGTGTTAGCGTTTTCCCGCGTGGTATCTGTGGATACAATGCGCTGTAGATAAACGTCCCTGTTTGCAGTTTCAACACTACTTAGGCTCTATGATGTAATAATACAAAATGTTGCAACATAAAGGACCACATCGACGTTGCAACATAAATGTTGTGTTCAGTTTAAGCATTGCCTGTTTCAATTCAGTGTTTTCACCGGTAATATTCTCATTTGGATACATATACCAATTTTCAATCAAGAAATAAAGGGTGCGCGTTATACTCGAGTACGCGTTAAACTCGAATAAATACGGTAAGTTTGTCAGGTTAGGGTTAGTAAAAGAGAAATAATTGATGTCAAAGACTAAGTCCAATGTATTTGTTGAGTTCGCGTTGCATCCTCAACATCAAACGTCTCTTGATTCTGGAATACAACTATTGAAGTTTTCAACTACTTTAAAAGCAAGTCAAGAAAGAGACCTAGAAGCTTGTCGATGGTCTCATTAAATAGCAATGACTGGGAAAAATATTGTAACACCAAAGTCTTACCAAGAAATGGACTAAATTCCAAGACAATGAAACTGGAACAAAGTAACAGCTAAAAACATTGAACCTACAAAGACATTGCAAGGTGCATTTATTCAAGCTATTGTGTATTTATACTCCGCCTATTAATTGTAAGTCACACTAAGGAAGAGAGTAAGCTAAAACATGGTAAAAGTAATTTACATTAACATTCCATGCGAATTTATGAGCAATGTTCCCGATTTAAACAGATAAAAACAAAAAGCATTGCAAAACGATTTTGGGCTTCGGCGAAGCGCTGAATAAGACCACTAGACTCGCCACGAAGCAGCGCACGACGTAGTTCTTCGGAAATTCACGACGTTGCGCGACGCACAAATATTAGCCACTGAGAATTCGTGGAAGCATGGAAATTTCGACAGTGACGTCATGCGGCGAAGGGCATAAAGGAAGTCATGAGTTACAGCTTCAGTCAGTTCTTCCTTGGGCCACTGCCTAAGTAGTAGCAAGTCTAGCCACAGCGAGACTCTAGGCCACCGACTAACCTTCACCTTAGCCCACTGGCTGAGAAGAAGTTTCCCACTGGAAACTTGTTGTACAGTCTACAGTTATTCTGTTAGACTGAGACCCGTAAAATTTCTGGCAGTATGGTTTACTCTCTTCCTCCATGAAAGAATTGAACTCGTATTAAACAGTTCACTGAGAAAAAAACGCAGAGATTCAACTGCATACAGCAAGTGCTCTGCAGAAATACAATCAGGCCCTGGTGCTTTGTTCAAGGGCAGCTGTTGAAAAAGTGATGTCAAGGAGACAAAAGAACGCATGGGCATTTCAAGACCTATGTAGTTCTCATTGCAGTTTATGCTGTTCCACAGACTCTGCAGACCCATTGGCAGAGTTTTCAGAGTTTAATATTCCCTTGAAAGAGTCTGTCCACATTTTAACAATATCTGAACCATGATTTGCCCCTCCTACCAATGTTGGTAGTGGTGGGCAGTGATGTGTCCGAGTCATTTTTGTCGAGTCAGAGTCGAGTTAGAGTCACAAGACCTTCGAGTCAGAGTCATCTAAAATTTTTTCGAGTCGAGTCAAAGTCAGGACTTGGTCGAGTCAGAGTCGAGTCACGAGAACTGTCACTTCGAGTCGTTGGTTTGCAAGCTCGAGTCAATATTGAGTCACACGAAATTTCACGTTTTTTCTACAACATTTTTTTGCTATGAAATGGTGCCCGATAAGTTAGAAAATGGTGCCCAGCATGCTATGAAATGGCGCCCGATAAGTTAGAAAATTGTGCCCAATGTTGTTTTAACAAGTTTGATTGCAGGTTATTTATATGTAAGTTTATTGAGATTGCATTTTGCTTGTCTCTTTCACTCTCAGTCATTTCAAAAAGTCTAGCCCAACCTTGGTGCAAGCGTTGCAGCCTCTCAGCATTGTTGAATGTGCGATTCACCACGAACGAGATATGCATGATGATCAACAAACATGTGGCACGAAGAAGCAGAAATAAAATGATGACGACGTGGGATCTTCATTGTTGCTTGGTGCAACAGTGGGAAGCTTTGCGCACTTGCTACTCGGCTTTTCCAATCACGAAAACGTGGTGCTTTGACCAGGATGTGAAGGTGGTGCCAGGTACAACCTTCACAAAAAGAACGTGCAATAGGTGCGGTTCATTGCAAAAACGAGGGGATGTTATTGGAATTTTTCAGTTGGCGTTGCATTTAAAGTTTGTTTTTCATATTATGAATACAAGCACAATGCTACGTCGCCCTGAGCCAACCAAAGAAAGAGTCGAACCGACAATCCTCCTCACAGTAGCAATTGAGATTACTCACTTGACCAGGTTCGTTCTTCTATTGCTGCTACGATCTCTACGTTATGTCGCGTAATCACGTCGCCACCTGGGCTCAGGCTAATAACAGTGGGAGGAATTTGGATTTAAACAAGATTCAGTTTTCGCATTTGCATTATGTCTTGCAATAGAGTTTTGGTTTGGATTTGAATCTGAAAAACTTAAATCACTCCATTGGTATCTGGAAAAGACACAGGGTCACAGAATGAGACCCACTGCCATGATCACGATATTCAAATACTACATTAAACCAGGATAAGGTGTCAATATAGCCTATTGTGCCCCTACTAACCCCTCAGTGAAAGCAAAGTCTCAGGTCTGCTTCTACGCAATTTGGGAACACTTGATCCTTAAAATGCAGCATAGCGCAACTAGACAGTCAAAACAGAAAATTTCCCCCAATCTTGATAATCACTGAAGCAAAAAATCCTCATTTCTTTGTGTGCAAACGAACTGGGTTTGTCCATCAGGAACTCAGAGATTTTCTAAAAATGACTCTGACTCGAGTCATTGACTGTGACTCGAGTCGAGTCATTCTGTGAAAAACGTGACTCGAGCCGAATCTAGTCACTATTGTATTCAACGTGACTCGAGTCGAGTCCGTGTCACCAAAAATCGTGACTCGAGTCGAGTCATTGACTTGAGTCACGCTATCACTGGTGATGGGGATCTCTTTTTGTTATTGACCTTTTGCCAAAATTACTTATTGGTTTTATCAATCTGTAGTGCAACTGCTAGGCCATTGGCCTTATGCATTTCAACATGTTTGCAGCATTGCCGCAATGAATATTTCAAATCTTTTTTTGTGTTAACCGTGTTCCTGTATATGCCACCAGCCTTGGGTCTACTGCAGTTTACCCATAGCCGGAAGGCTGCTGTAACAATCTGGTGTTTTGATTTGACCACCGAGTTCCAGCCAGGAATGTTAAATTTTCATTCATTCTTTTTACCTGTTGTTTAATTGCAGAGGATGCAGCAGCCAGCAGAGCACTGGTTAGCTCTGCATACAAGTTGTCTATTTCTTCCAGATGTTTCTCATCTGTACATTTAAAGTTTTGACGGTGCCTAACCTCTGTGGGAAGTTGCAGTTGATCAAGTAGGTTTTTGCTTTCATGATAACAGTCCTCTCTTTCCTGGTCCGTAACCTTAAGCCTGTCAATTCGACTTGGCTGGTGCTCCATCACCTCATCATCAAGTTCAGGAAAGTGGGAGCACTGAATGCTGACTGCGACAGCCCGATGATCACAAAGTATGCATTTGGTTAGCACATCCATACTGAACATTGCTTGATGCAATGAAAAAGATGAGACAAATGGTCTATCCAAGAAGTTGTGTTATGTGCATCACTAATGCATGTGAATGTATCCTAGGGTAGTAGGGCATAATTAGAAATGATCAAATCATTTTCCATACAAAAGTCTTCTAACAAACCACCAAATGTATTTGTGGCCCCAGCACTGAAGTCCCCCACAAAACAAATATTTGGGCATTGCAGCTCTTCACATAATTGTTTCATTTTGCCCAAGTATTCTAAACAGTCATCAGTATTAGCTCTACTGCAGTATGGTAGGTACACATTAATTAAACACAACTCTGATTTGTTTAAAAACACTCTTAAGCCTATTATCGAGCCATCACAATTTGAAAACGATGAAGCTTTAAGATTTTTAGACCAATATATGGCAGTTCCACCATGATAATTCATCTGCTCAGTTTTTACGCCTGCCTAGTGTGCTTTATTTTAGTGAGTTCTTAAGTTGTCCGATAGTCGTGTTAAGGTACAGTGAAACGATTTTGCGAGTGTCTATCTTCTTGGTTTTTCACCGCTGATGTTGGTCTGAGCAATGATTGTTCTTTTAAATCATGACTTATTTGTAGAAAGTGCTCGCAAAAATGGATATTAAGCAGTTTATGAAAAGCAAAAGCATTTCTGATAGCCGAATTGTAGAAAACAATTCGGATAAAAGATTTCAGAAGTGAGTTCTGTTCAACCAGCACAGACAAATGAGAGCGTCGTAAACGTAGTTTTTGATAGTTCACAATGATGACGACGTTTATACGCCAATTTAGCAAAAGTTGTAACAGTTGACCCAAAGTACACCTTTGTGGCAAACTCGTATAGCCTACAACTCCGCTTGAAAAAGATTTCAAAATATATGCGAAAGAGCGCTTGCTTTCATGGTAAATTTTCGTTGTGGTGTAGAAACAGTAAAGTGTTTTGTGAACGTCCATTTTCATGGCAACGTCAGCAACCTGAGAATGA
>Ga0210059_1005262_pt1 | contig 20840 bp, 8 predicted proteins | sample Ectturendosymbi2_FD_188042 | JGI IMG/M metagenome (GOLD analysis project Ga0210059, IMG submission 188042) | Ecteinascidia turbinata endosymbiont from Florida, USA - Sample 2 (SPAdes) (version 2) | ecosystem: Host-associated > Tunicates > Ascidians > Unclassified | place: Key West, Florida...
GTAAGAAAAGCAAACAACCAGATTTGGTAATGTCTATCTAACATGGCGACTGTTTAGTTAGAGAAAAAAACAAACAGTAGGCCTACTGCCTAAACAGGAGCACAGACGAGTCCCTGGGTAAATATGAATGCCGAAACAGAAATAATTTGGTTAGCTCTTGGGAATACAAGGGCTCAAATGCCGAACACGAGGTAACACCTTCATCTACAACAGTGGTTCCCAAACTGGGGAGAAACTACCCCCTGGGGGAAACATGCAATTCTTCAGGGGGTAACGCAGAACCAAAACCGCAATGTTGTTCTATATTATGATTAGGGCAACCAATTTTTGGACCTAAAAACTTAAAATTTTGACTTAATATTTGACGAATTTTGACTTTATTTTGACCTATAAATTTTCTGCGTTTGCAACTGCAAAAAAATTCAGCCGTAGGTGTTGAGGTTAACCCAGAAGCATATTCATGCACTCTATGCTTCGATATTTTAAAATATTTGGTTGTTTAGCTTTGGGGATGATATATTGATATAAATAACTGCAGTAGAGTCAAACCTGAGAACATCATATAAAGTTGAAACGTTGTATGCATAATGGATTGAGCATTTACCAAACCAAGTAGTGTAAGATCACATTTCTTGCCTTGCCATGCCTATCCTACATACTATTCAATCGTCCAGTAGTGGGCAAAACAGCATTATTACACCAGAAGTCGCAACAAACCCACTACTATCACAGAATTGCAACTTAACTTGCAAATGAATAACAATATGTGTTGTTGTAGTTTCAATAAAGTATCGATGAAGAGAAAAAAACGTGCTGTAAGAAAATTTTGACCTAATGATAAATTTACCTAATAACTTGGGGTTCCCTCATGGTATGAGCGTGAAATTTGATTGGTGGGCGTTTCATGAAGTTTCAAAACGGTAGAAAAAGTTTGACTTTATTGTCTTTTGGTTGCCCTAATTATGAGCGATCACTGCGAAATATTGAGGGTACAAGACATAATCGCTACCTTGATTTGGGTAACGGCTCGAACAAGTTTGGGAACCACTGATCTACTAGAAACTTTTATATCCTTCACTATGAGAGTTCTTCTGTGATTTAGGTAGAAGGGCATTGAAATACCGCATGGATACCAAATACTATGTTTTGTATTCCATCTAAAGCTACTTCACCTTCTGCACTGAGGTCAACCACTTCGTATCCTCTCGTTGAAGTCAAGTAACTTGTCTGATTTTGCATTGATCTTTAAATGGGTTGAAAAATTGTGACAAAATTTGTGATTAAGTTCGAACACAATCATTTACACGGCACGTTATTAGCCAAGATTCCAATTCGGTACTCAGTAGAACGAAATGCTGATGGCCTTGTGTGGGTTGCTGCACCGCATGATATGAAAACGTCTTAAAACCTCCCGTTACTTTACGTTGTCGACGAACAAAAAAGGTTTTGATTGGGTATTATCTCGCATGCCCGAAATTAAGTCACTGTTGCCCAGGAAAAAAGTTAAAGTTTACATTCTTCGTAACTTTTGAACAACTGGCTAAACTATAGCTTAAACCTTAAACCTATAACTCCAAGAAGCAAAGTCTTGGAAGTTACTGTACCTACATGTGCTGCAGGCTTAGAATATAGCTAACTAACTGCAGTAGCCATGCCCCTTGGAGGTGACCAGATAGAGTGAAAACTGGGTTGTTCTACAAAAGTAACAATGGAAGATTCATGTATAGGTGGTTTATTTACGATGTCATGGAGCATTGAATAGTGCTGCAATAATGTCTTTTGGGTCGCTGTCATCTTTGCGCTCTGCCTTATTCCAATTATTATTGCGCGATGGCCATCTCGTGGAAAATTTGTTTATAGTTTGGCCGACATATTTTTCATGGCATATCATACGAGTCGCTACATAAATACCATAGTTTGCGCATGTTTTGGTTTTGTCATTATTTGTAAAACACTTGGCACCATGACTTTGTTTTATGTTCCATGGTAACCACTAAGTATACAGTGCTTGCAATGCCTGACACATCTTTGATTGGATTTTGTGTCTTGCTTGAAAGCCTAGCAAGGTGCTTGTAGTTTGGTTAGTTTTTGCCCAATAGTGGTAGGTGTTTTGTAGGTAATCACTGCCTTTTTAACACGAATGTTATTTAATAATAAAGTACATCCATTAAACAGAATGTTGAAGCTAGAGTGGAACAGATGGGACGTACTTAGTATTAGCAAAGACCTCAGATTGCGGTAACATATCAGCTAAGGCTAGGCCAGCCTTCTGTGCAGTAATACTTAGCCAATTAACGTTCACGTGGCCGTGTTACAGAATGTCATCATTTCGGGATATGTCGCAAACTACAAACATACAAATATTTCTTAAATATGTTATTTTTTCATTGTTGATAAAGTGTCTGCGGGTCGGATGAAATGGCTTTGCGAAACAGATTTGGCCCGCGGACCGCAGTTTGAAGACCCCTGGTCTATTTAAACAGTAGTGATAGTCAGCAAGCAAGTAATTGCCCAGAGCGCTGTAGGCCAATGTTTCTCTACCTGTGGGCCATAGCGAAGTTTGCGAGTGGGCCACGTACAATGATATGTTAGACAACAGTAACTTAGACATCTCATCACTACAGCGTGGGAACACAATGATCGTGTTCAGCAGCAAGATTCTCGCTGAATTACATACAGGAATAAACTAGTTACTTCAGATTTAGAATAATGTGTGTTTGTTTATGCGAATGAAGCATAGCCTCCTGTATGATAGCAAGGTAGTGGGCCCCGCAATTTTTGCCAAAAGTTATCTGGGCCACATAAGAAAAAAGGTCGAGAAACAACTGCTGTAGGTCGTTCGTTCAACAGAGAAATCCTGATGTAACGTTGTTTCATTGGTTTTGCTTGGTTTATTTTTAGATTTTTGCAAAACACGCTTCTTTTCATTCCAGTTGAATTGACGATGGTTACTTGTTGAACACAACACACGTATTGAAATTTTACGCTGGCACATTCCACACTCTCGACTTAAGTTTGCGTAGAAATTGATTGTCAAAGATTATTGGCGTAGATTTAGGTTTCAACATTTGTGTTGTTGATTTGTTGATATGATATTGGCTTAACAATTACAAAGTCGTTTACTATCGCATGTTCTGTTTTGCAGCATTGGAGCCATAATTGGAATAGCAGTTGGTGGACTTGTTGTCATAATTGGAATATTCGTTACATGCTGCTGCTGCTGCGGCTGGTGTTGTTTTTCATCGAGAAGAAACCCCCCACCTGGCCACGTCCTTACCACGACTACAGTTGTTCCCAACTACCGTAAGTCCACCTCAGACGCAATGACGATTTAACTCTTCTTCTATGTGTGTGTAAAAACGTGCACACCTGCGCCATCCTTGCCGCAATTTTTACTCAAGCTACGCTGTCGTGCAAGTATTGTTGAAGTTCTGCCAAGTAGTCACTAATTGCTGTCCAGCGATTGGGCTGGACTTGGTATCATGCGATAGAGTTAAATCGCCTTTCTTTCGAGAATCAAAATACATGGGGAAATGTTGGACCAATGGGAGACTTTGACAAATTTAACCCTGGGAAAACAGCACCTTCCTGTGATTACTTTTTTCAATTTTCACATTGTGGGACTGGGCTCTTGGTTTGGTCTTCCGCATGTATTTTCGTTGCAAAAAAATTGCAGTGACATTTGAATACGAAAAAATCAGTTATATTGATCTTCAGTAGAAAGGTGAGGTAACTGTTGTTTCAGTTTTTATTGGTAACAAAGAGGTTAAAACGAAAGTTGCATATTTTGGGAGAAAGTATGACTTCTGCAAACTGCACAGGGCAGATTACGATGTAATCACTTGAAGAACTTGCAAAAAAGCTACCTGGGGACCCTTGGGTCACCTCACTTCACATTCGAAGTTGCTGAATTATCTCCGAAGGCCTTTGCAAAGTCATTTACAATTGAAATATTACTTACTCATTTAAAGCCACTATGGCACTCACCCTTTTTAACTCAGACATAACCACAGATGAATGTTCATTCCTTCAGTAATGATTGGCATGCTATAACAGCCAAAAAACAGTATTCTGGTGGATGCAAGCAGATTCACACCGGCGCCTGACTCTTATGAAATGTCAGAAGCAGAAACGCTCCGAAATTTGTATTTCTCCGTACCCAGAAGTGTCCTCTACTACTAAACGCAGCAAAAACACTAAATCAAGTCCACCATACTAACTGACACCCTAGAACAGTGGTTCTTAACCTTTGTATGCACTCGTACCTCCTGATCTTTCATCAAATTTTCTCGTACCCCTTGTCTGAAATCAAGCAATTGATAGTAACATAGTTTCATCGCAATAATATAACGATACAATGAACTTACAAAATACACCAACAATCAGACAGAGGTAAAGATTTTTGCTGTTTTTTTTCAATAATTATGCTGTAGCATGGCTCTTCGTTTAAGATAGCCACTTGCTTGCACGTCATCATCGAGCTCTTATAGATTCCTGGCCTTAGTTTCGATGTCCAAGCGAATTGAGAAACTGCTTTCACGTAAGTAGGTTGTTGAAAATAGCACAAGGACTTCCGAAGATGTCTTTGCTAACTGCGAGAAAGTGTTGAGTTGCGTGCACCAGAAGGTACCTAATTACATTGAATGGAAGTTAATTTTTCTACTCGTTTTCATTTCAACTAGATCTTCCTCATACCATCATTGTCATCCATAGATTTTAGGTTAAAAATAAATGGGTTCTGTCCTGCATCCAACCCTGTGAAACAAACCTCTCCTGGTTGAAGCCTGAAAGCAACCCTGGAAGTACTGCTGTAACACCTGCACATGCTTTTATATTTCAGTGACAATGAAGGATATTTTTCCCTTGAAAACTGCACCAAGTTGTGGAAAATCAGCATAGGTGCCTGATCCAATGCAACTAATACAGATTGAAAGTTTATTAATGAAAGCAGATATGCTTTCCCTAGCTGTGATCATGTTCATCGCTGTTACCCGAATGGAGGTGTTCAAGTCATTAAGGCGGCTGGATATATCTGCAAGGTATGCCAAAAGACATAACAAATTCCTCGTTTTCAAAGTACCCTGCTATGCCACTACTTCGGTGTCTCAGAAACTGCTCGATTTCTTTGCACAGCTCAAACACGAGTAAGCACTCGACCACGGGATAGCTACCTTATTTCTGTGTGGAAAAGAACACTGTGTTGATCCCCAACTTCGTTACAAAAAACTTTGAACACGCGGTGATTGAAGGCATGGCCTTTGATAAAGTTTACAGCACTCACAACAATCGAAAACACGTTTTTAAAATTTTCGGGGCGTGCATGCCTGGGTTTAAATTTCAGGGCGTGTATCCCAGAAAAAAATTGGTGGTTCGTACCCCATGCTTCAGTGCTTCGTACCCCCAAGGGGTACGTGTACCCCCAGTTAAGAACCACTGACGTAAATGGACGTTCGTGTTTGCTTAAATGTCATTTACATCCTTTGGTAATCTAATGGTTCCTGCAAATATTTCACTCAGCATCAAACCAGTTAGTGTTTGGAATGCAAAGGACAGACTTGCCAAAGGTTTAAAATTTGGGAATGTATGGCTGCCAACAAAACCTAATTACATTTGTTTTTTTGTTTTTTAAAAACGCGACTTCAACCGGAATTTAATACTCCATGTATGTGTTGACCATAGAGCATAATATTACTACCACCCTTCGATAAAAGCACTTAATCTCCAAAAATGATGACTTGTTTTAAAGTGAAACTAAAAAGCTTTGACTTTTTGTTTTTCATTTCTTAAAATTGCATTTAAGAATAACCACTCCTTCATTTGAAAAGTAATTTGCGGTCACATATATATCCTCGTATGGGGCACTTCGGGATAAAACAGAGAACTTTTCAAAGGGTTGTAATATTTTCTGAAGAAAACTAATGTCCTGTTCTAGCTGATATTGCACAAGTATTGATGCTTCGTTGTGCAACTAGGTTGGAGTTTGATTTCACCTGCACTGAAACAGCATTGGCAAAAATTAAGAAATATTCCTGTTGTGCCCCACCTTCCCCTAAGTTATCCTGAAAAGAGATTAACAAATTTTTGCAATTGGTGTTTAATAAAGCTTCATCTAAGTTACGTCCAAGAAGCAAACTTTTTTAGCATTGCATTCAGGATAGAGATCCACTATAAACTTTTGCAGACCTAGATTAAGGTTATGCCAACTCCTATGAAATGATATAAGACCACAAGGATGGTCTTAAGAACATATCTGTTATTGGAAGGTAGACCAAAAACTGCACTGCAACATGACTCAAAGGAAAATCGTGGATACACTTTTAGCTGAAATTAACGGATTTGCTAACATGCTTTTTATCAAACTTGACCTGAATGCTACGTGTACGATTTCATAATGCCATAGTAACTTGAGCTCAATGGATTTGTAGTTGTCGCTCCAGTAATAGAATTCTGAGCTGGTAAGAATCAGTCGTGGCACTGATTTAACCAAGTAGCAATCAAAAGGTCGTAGAAGAACAAGCGGTTTGACGTGACACTAAACAAGCAGCCTGTACACTGGTAGATTTAAGGTCTTCACTGAATAACAAGCCAGTGTCAGCATTTACGTAAGTTTGCATTATACTGCTTCACACGGGTGATGGAACATTGCAGATATTTTTTTTGTTAAGCTTTGATACATTGTCGGATTTGTTTTTGTTAATTTTACTCACTGATTTTATTTATCTGCTATAGTTAGTATTTGCTTAGCGCTAATCATCGATACAAGGTGTTTTACCAAGGTAATTGATGACTTCTTCACAATGGTATCAATTTTGCCTCTAGTAACATCATATAACGTGACGGGACACTGGCTTGTTTTACAACGGAGATCTTAAAACTATCTCAGTGAAATATGCCTTTCTTCGGATGAGTGAATGGCACTGACAGCAGATAGTATGGGTCAAGCGCGCAACCAGGGGTGGCATTTGGGGCATTTGCCTCCCCCGAAATTTTCACAACATTGCATAGCAATTTTGACATTTTCAGAAACTTTCAAAGAATAAAGATGAAATTTTATATTCTAATCATGTTTAAGAAGTCTTAATGAAATTTTTCTTTGTCCTACTGGTAAATTATCTCCTTACAAGATTTATCTTGAGACAGGTTATCTGATCGAAAATTTCGTAAATAATTGGTATTTAACCACAAATATGCTGGAAGCGTCAAAACGTGGGAGATAGTTTAAAATGTTCGTATTTATAAGGCATTTTTTATCTATTTGTTCGTGTACTATTGTTTCTTAGACAGGCCTCAATTTGCCCTCGTGAAATTTTATAACATTAGGGCACTGTTGAACCGTGGAAATTGCTAAAACTTTCAAACTGATTAGGGAAATCTTGACATAACAGTTAGTGTCACGTCAAACCGCTTGTTCTTCTACGACCTTTTGATTAATTAACAAATTAATTATTTGTTAGGAGCAAAGCGGATCACCATTATTAACGTAGTACATTTCTTTAAAAAATGTTGTTAAGGGCATTTTCGGTTCGAAACCTGATAGTTTTTAACTAAATTCAGCATGAGGACTGTTTTAGTGTCTTTCTAGGTTGATCCCAGTACCACGGCTTGGGAAAAAGATTTAGTAAAGCATCATATGAGTGCTAGTCAAATCTTGAACGCACCTACCTCCTAGACCACTTTGGCTCCAAATGACGCTTCACAAGACCCTAACGTTTGCAACCAGTGCAAGCCCTGAAAGATCATAGCCTAAGACGTGCTTCTAAAAACTTTCACACAACTGACGGATGCCAGAAAAAGTCGTTTTGCCCCAAACACGCCTGATCCGTTATGCGCCAAAGACACAAGACACCTGACCCGTTTTATCCCAAATGGCAACATTCAAAGATCGCCTCACCCTTGACATAGCCTGTCCCTCAAGTTTGGGATCTTCATTTGTGATATAAATGCAAACGCATGCCAGAAGAATAGAGCTAGAACAAATTTGCTAAACAAGACGAAAATTAAGCAGGTTTAGTACTGTAGTAGCCTATACATCATCTGTCACACTAAAGCCATGACTACACTAGCTGAGGACGGAACCGGGTGTTTGTATGAGGGCACTAATTTTTACTCTGTCCTGATCGTTCGGTCTGCATTTTGATTAAAACTGAAAAGTTCTCATTTTCGGAAATGTTGCGAAGAGAACTTTTATCTGTGTGCCAGGCTTATGCAGAACCGCATGGAAATATTTTCAACTGCAGCAAAACTGTTTGTATGACGTTTTAAGGCTAAGAGTGCAAAAAGCACAATCACCCCATTACTGACAAATGGATGGTAAAAATCTAAAATCTGTTAACCACTACAAATATCTGGGAGCTGTACTGAATACTGAGCTCTCAGCTGACAAAGACATTCACAGACAATCTCGATAAAAATATTGTGCAGCAAACAAGCTGCGAGCCTCTTTCCGATGTTCAAATGCACTAAAAAATGTACTTTTTCGTTTCTTTTGTACGCCCGTGTGTGCATCACAAATATGGTGGAAGTTCAGAAAGTCATGCATGCAAAGATTGCGTGTGGCCTATAATTTTGGATGCAGAGTTCTATACAACCCGCCCTGGGGAGCGGGCGTTAGTAGTCATGACTCATCAGGTTCATTCTAAATTCCTACATTTGAGGCAATATTAAGAAAAAATATGTACTTGTTTCTCGAAAGATGCAGAAGGTCTGATAAGGTATGGTTGCCTGCTTTGACGCAGTCAGATTGTGTATATTCGTCCCTATTCTTTGAACGCTACAACCGCATTTTATTTTGTGACTGAGTGCTCGAATATTGCAGTGTTTGTTCGTTTTAAGGTGTGCATGTCACAATGCATTCGTACTTTACCTGGCCTTGACCAGTTTAGGAATTAGCGTCCCACTCTGCGGTAGTGTTGTACCAAGTGAACAAATAATGTTAATAATGCGTCTGTAAACCTGAGGCTCAGCCTCCAACGCCGTTACAAAACGTTCTGTTAAGTAAGTTTCTGTAGCCCGGTGTCAAGCGAAATTCCTGACCTTTGCGAAATTTCTGACCTATTATTTTTTGTCAGTTATTTTGCTTCTCAAAGTAAGGGAATAAAATTTGGAGATTACTTTTTGATGTGTGTTGTGTAAATTAAAACTTTTTGGTTAGATGTCAAATACCCACAACAAGCTACAGTACGGGAATAAGTAAAACCAGTGAAAAATATTGGACTTAATCTTAGACTTCAATTATTTTTCTTTTTCTAACTGTAACATAAACCTAACCCTACACACTTACCTAAACACCAAATCCTAAGCCCTAATCATCAGTTTTCTCAGCGTATTTTATGTGTAGAATGTTGCTCTGTGCATGCGCATATGGCGTGAAGTCAGAAATTTCGCTTGACACTGGTGATTCAGCCTCCAACGCTGTTGTAAAACGTTCTGTTTTCATTAACCAGCGTTGCACAGAATGTGTGTGCTTGTATACTATGGACTTCGTGTCTGCGGGCAAAAATACGTTATTATTGTTATATGTGACCGTTTGCGAAAAAGTTGTACCACGGTTGAATAAGCACAATGACGTCATCGAATGAAATTTTATAAAAATTGCCCCTCCCGAAATGAAGAGCTGGTTGCGCCCCTGGTATGGGTTATCAATAATGGAAACGTTTTTTGTATTATTTAATTTTACAAGAAGCAGAATGGTAAATACATCGCCCTTAGCATAGTTTTTATTAGGTTCATGCACTGTTAGTGAAAATGGAAGCTCAGGCACATTCGCTACAGACTTGGCACATTTCTACAACAAGCGAGCAAAAACTGATCAACTTTGGTCAAAATATGTTTCTACGGCAAAGGCGTACGCGGAAGATTCTCCTAAGCAGTGGTGGGTTTAAGGTTGGGGGGGCCCGAGACATGACTAAAAAGGGGCCCTCTGATGACGTCATCATATTCAGCCAACCGTGGTAAGCGCTTTTGATCAAACCTAAGATACGGCCACCCGATGATACGTTACTGAGACTACGGCATGACTGACATAGCAGAAGGGAAAAATGCACAATGGTGTTCAGATTCACAGCTTTTGAAAACACTGAAAATTGGGAAGACAAGACTGGCAACATATAAAAGTTAGGCAATAGCATGTTGGCGTCGCCCCCACTTCTTTATTTTCACACCCCATTCTCTGCATTCACCATATATAAACTACAAAATTTACCCCTTTGAAAGTTTCACACTTCTCCCTTTGAAAAAATATTTGTTAGATGGTATCGTGAATTTGTTCACATTTATGCCTTTATGGGAATCCACGAAACTATAAACAACAACCAAGAAGATTTAAAACACTATATTTGTTTTAAATTTCATCTTTTTAAACTACAAGAACATAACATAAAAAAGCATCGCCTCCCCTTAAACACACCACTTTTCCGAAGTCGGCTGCGCTGGCAACTCTGCTTCATCCATCGCGTAATTTTCACGATAATTCTCTTCGCATAAACTTGCGTGACAACCTTCGAAGGGCGACTACATTTGAATGGCATATAGAGCCTCCAAGCTTCGATTTTACTTTTTTAAAGGGTCTTCATTTTCAAACAAAACGTTGTAACACAAGTCGTTCTACTTACGTATGCAGTTTTTCTGATCGGCCGATAGATGCCAACAAGAATTGGAGCACTCGCAAACTGAGCTGTTGTGAGCAAGCCAATTGCAATTGTCGCTGCACCCTCCGTTGTCAACAGAGCAAGGGTTAAATGACGCCACTGTCGTCACATCTGCTGTAGAGTAGGTTGCCATTGTTCCTGCAGAGTCTTGTGCAACCGTCGCAGTGCTTGTAGATACTGTGGATGTGCTTGAATTACCTGCAAATAATTATGCTGACGCAGAGACACAAAAGTCGTGGAAATATCGAATAAAGTTTTGGTTGTGTTTCTGGAGATACCACCAACCGGGGGTTTTTCACCATCATACGTAGTGATGGGAATTTTCTGATCAACTGCTTCAACAGCTTACTGCATGGGATACAATCTTGTACGCAACAGCATGTGCTAACATATCACAAATAATATGCTTTACTAGTGAGGTCACTAAAGCTGTTATAGTTTTGCTTGGGGATTTCAATGATGATATGCCAGGAAACTAATATTATGCAATTAAGGAACTTTTCAGATATTACTGGAAAAATTATTTAAAAATTACCTAGTCATTTTTCTTTATAATTTTGCAAGACGTGCTATTTGTTTCCATGAGAATGTTAATTTTTTTACCTTCTCATAATTCTCACAGGCAGTCGTCAGACACGTTCCATTTACGGGAACCATAAAAAAGAAATATCTTCGAGAAATATTTCTGTGGCGTTTCATTACGTCAAAGTGTTCAACTGCACATGAGCAAAGTATATCAGAATATTCACGAATTCAGTGTTTGAAACGTCTCTTTTTGAAAAACGTATCAGTAGCATGCGTTGCAACACAACGATGAAAAAATCAAAAAAAGGTTTTGCATTGACTGGCGTGTTATCTGTTTTTAAATAAAATTTATTCAGCTTACCTACAAACACGGCGACGCATACTGGATCAGATTCCAATCTAGAAAAGCAAGGAATGTGTGTTACAATGTCAATTAAGTAATTTTGCCTTTGAAACTAGGACTTTAAATCTCAGATGTAAAGCGTTAACGCACACTCAAAACGAATTTTAAAAAAACATGCTGTTGTTTTGTAACGACTTTGCAAACTAGATGAAAAAATGGTTTTAAAACAATCAAATATATTTTACCCAGTTGGCTGTCTAGCTGAGTAGCAAGCCAGATTAGATCCGGCAAAAGAAGAAGTGGCTTGCCAAGAGAAGGAAGAACTGTAGGATGAGTTTGATAGTGATACGATTGTAGCAGACTGCACAAAATCAACCAAACCAACTCCCGTGAACTTGGAAATAGTGCTGTGGAAAAAGTTTTGGTAGCATGTCAGTTATTGTGTGCTAGTTTTCGTTGCATTTCAGTGTTTGAAAATTAATATAAACAGCGGCAGCAGCATTTCTCAAGCAAGCTGCTAAAATCGAAAAAAAATATCTGTCCATTAGTTCAGTGGTGTAGAAGGTGGGGATGCAGGGGGTGCAAGCGCATCCCCAAATGTTTTGATTTGTCGAAAGTTTAGGCAAAATCCATGAAAATTTGGGCAAAATCTGAAAATCTGGGCAAAATCTCTAAATATCTAGGCAAAACCTCCGAAAATCTAAGCAAAAATGGCTCCAAACGTTTGCAGAAAAACAAATGAAAACCCTTGTTTTGGAGGCCACACCAAAGAAGGTCTTCATGATCTTTGTGGGAGAACATTTGTAGGCAAAAGTCGCACAACAACTTTTCGGACAAATTTGGGGAGATACGGGCAAAAATCCTTTGCATCCCAAACATTTGCTTGCTCCTACACCTGTGCATTAGTTTATCGGTCTGGCGACAGAACGAAGGGTACGTATGAGCAAACGCCGAAGCAATTTCAGTAACAACGACATAAGCATTTTGGTCAAGTGACTGGAATTTAGCGCATACCAAATGCACAAGCGCAATAGAGTGCTAGTGGAATTTGCTGCAAGATAACAACACGTAGAGACAGCTGATGAATAAACTATGATGATACCTTCCTGAAGTAGCATCAGCAGTCAAAGTTTCATTGTAAAAGTCTCCCACATTCAAGTAAACGGTTGAGCTTGTGGAGGAAGTGGAACTGATCACTGGCACAGCCGTGCAGTCTGCTACCGATGGATCAACTGCGGATGATAACTTGTTGTCACGAATCAAATGATATGATGACCAATGCAAACTTTGCTCAATTCAGGCCTAATTGTTGCAAAGTTTTTGAAAAAGTTTTTTAATGATGAACTTGATGTGAAACGCAGTACTACCGTTCAGTATTTCTTTGGAATGATAAAATTGTTCTTTTCACAAGTCATTTCTGGAGTTTCTAAAATGCGACAAATGAGTAAATGGCCTCAGCTCTTTTCATAACTAAGTTTTTTGCATTACCGATTTAGTAAAAACGGCTCTTCACCAGTGACGCTGCACGCATGAAGAGTGCCAACACCACCTTTGCAAGCGTCGATTGAGAGAACTCTAATTGGTGATCAAATCGCCTACAACCTTTATTCTTTAAATGAAAAAGATAATAAATTCAAGATAGTTTTGAGAATGATTGCTAAAGCCTTGCTTTAGCCTTTCAACTTTTCGCCTGTAAGCTATTGCTTACAATTTACAGGACTGTAGATGCGTAGTTGACGCAAAATTGATTTCCCAATAAAACACTTTTTGAGCAGATTTAGCTGCTTTGCCCTTGTGGCACTTTGTTACTTAATGTGCATACGTGCAGTCAGAATCCTCGCAGAGTTATGAAGGCAAATTCCTCGAAAACTCTACTTTAGTTTTGAGAAATCACGTTTTCATTAACTCAACAGCCACTTATAACTGGGCAAGATGACCGGCTGTTAAAGCAGTTGTTGTCGGTGGGTCGTCTTTAATTATTCACGACTTTTATAAATAAGATATAGCGATGGTCTTTAAAGTGCTTCAACCCATGAAACCCTTTTTGTTTGGACAACTATTTTAAAATTTCTAAATGGCTTTCGTTTGTTGGATTCATGTTAAACAGTTTTATGATGTATATACCACATAATTTATTATAGACACAATGATACAGTTTGCAGCTTCCACAAAAATTTTAGCTTTTTTTTGTGTTGCAATTACTCTTCAAATCTGAGCTTGTATATCCTAGACATAGACCATGCAATTTGCGTTTATAGAATACGTACTCTTATAAACACAGTTGCATAACCATACGATGCGATGCATACATAAATTCACCAGAAATTACTTTGCCCAGTTAGTTTCATGGCACCAGATGAATTGATGAATATAGTGATTTGGTTGATAATAAACAATTTTTTTTCTTGCGCGCTTTCCCCACTAACCCAATCAAGATCTCTTGGCATGTCAGTGTAAAAACATCATAAAAGTTTGATTCGAGTGATTCACTTAAAAAAGTTTACTTCACTTTTCACACCCGCTTTTCCCTCGAGAGGGTCGTAGCTAAACGATCAGCAGTTACTTATAAAAAATCTCATTGTGAACATATAGAACCAGTTGTATGATGCAGCTCAGCACAGGTAAGCGTACAGAATCAAAGCCTTTCCATGTTTTCGTTACAAACCTGATACTACTCGTGAGATCCCTCAGTAACCCTTGCCCTATTTAAAGTGCAACAGAATGTGTTGTTGATTAATTTTCAAAAATGTTTGGAAACGAGTGTGAAACTTGAAAAGCAAAAACTGGAGCACACAGTTTATCATCAGGTGTGAAACCAGCAATTCAGCTTACCTCGAATAGTAAACTGCAGTGAGATAAAACTGAGACGATCCGTTGTTGAGAATGTACTTCCACCTATGGTTACAGCAGATTTTGGATAATCCTCTACAATAAGCGCTACATTTATCGACTCTGAACCGCTCCCAGCTCCATTATATTGCAATTCGCATGAGGTCTGCATGAAAAAAGTAAAAAACGTGCATAAAATACACAAAAAGTCTTGCCTTTCGTAAAAGGGGATATATTGTCCACGCATGTTGCTTCCAGCACAAGCGATGTGATGCACTGCAGTCGTTTGTTCAAAACCATAAGCGTGAGGCATGGGGATGCGGTCGCATCTCTAACGCTGGAAAATGGGCGATTATTCGGGCAAAAATTTTCGATATTCGGGCAAATTAAGACAGCACACTCAAATTCACTTTTGAGTGTACTAGAATTACAAGTGTGAATCTGTTGCAGTGAAGTGTTCATGAACAGAATTAACTAAGTAAATGCAGCTGCCATATGTTGTGTTTTAGTAAAGTAGCCGTGATTTAATGCTGTCAAGTTCTCATATTTTCCATTTGTTTCATGCAGTGAATTTCACATGTTGCATCCTGCCAAATTTTAATGTTCCTATTTGATGATGTGAAATTTTCATGAACAGTAGAAGCAACTGTACTATCTACTGCATAATTAATTAATGTATACCAGTGAGGCACTGCTAGATTTCACAAAATATTCTTGTTGAGGTGATACGTCATTTGTCTTTGGAAGTTTGCATTTACGACATACACGTTCCTTGGTACTAGTCAGGGCGCCGACGAAGGGGGGGGGCAGCGGGGCAATGCCCCGGGGCGGCACTTTTGGTGAAAAGAAGGGAAAGCAATGGTCTTTCATGGTCTTTACCACCACGTGGTAGTGGTGGTGGGAGAGCGGCCCTTTTCGACTCGCCCCGGGGAGGCACTTCCCAATGACGGGGCCCTGGTACTAGTTGATCGTGTAGGCTGCAGTATTAATGTCTGAATAAGTTCTATATTGCTATACTTCCTTAGCATGCTGCGTTCAGTGCGCATTTAACTGTCTAAATTGGAGTACATTTTTGGTTTTCATAATGTGGTTTTAGAAGCTGTAAACGTTTAAGTAAGTTGAGGCAGGGTATTTTAAGGCGTTTTAGGGACCCGATGCTGGTCCCTAGAATCAAAGAAAATTATCATCAGGTTCCAAAAATCAGAGAAAATCGGGTCCCTACAGATCCATACCGGGTACCTAACATTTTCCTTTAAAAATCCCTGGTTGAGGTATTTTCAGTACATTTACATTGCACTGAAGAGTGTTTACTGTGGAAGGCTAAGCTAAACGTTATTTATTGCATTGCCTCTTTAGCCTCTCCTTGCTTGAGATTTGACCTAGATGCGGCAATGTAATATCGTAGATCTTAATCTGATGTTTTACTCCTTTTCCAGGTTGATTGCGATTGTGACTAACACAAATTCATGCATATGCTAGATAAGAACAAATTTTAGCAATTAGCATGATGGCTTTGGAAGAAGTTTAGAACATACAGTATATGAAAAATTGAAAATAAAGACGTTGAACAACACTTTCCACACGTGTTGGCATGAACAGCAATTTCTTTTGGAAATTTATTGTAATTAGCTAACATTTTTCAACACAAATAGTACCATTGTTTACAAATAGTTATTCAGAATATCGATTGCTAGTCGAGGGCATAAGGCTTTGGTCCATATAGTGAGACATTCTTTTCAGAGTTGCATTTATATATCTCGTAATTTATGTCCTTTGGTAATGAAAATGTGTACAACCAATAGTAATTTCAAACTCAGGACTGAGAAATCTGTCAGTTTGCAATTCATCAACAAGATGGAGCTACCTACATCAACGAACTTGCATGGCAATACGGTGTCGCCTTGAATTAAGTTTGTATACGAAGAATTACAGAAGCGACACTCACGCATAAATTGATTTGTTACTGATATTTAGCGATGGGTAATTTCGCATGTAGACACCCTGCATGGTTTGTTTACAGTGGTAGTGGTGCGTTTTAACATTAAGACTTGCTGTTTATACATGATTTGGGAAAAACACGAGCAAATTTGGGCAAAAATTTTTTGCATCCCTCAAAATATGCGCTCCCGTACACCTATGTTCAAAAGCCTATTGAAACAGTATAGCCATAACCGGGCAGCCCAGTTAATCGCAGCGTATATTTTTCTAAAGCAAAATCGCCTGTTTAGGAGGAGCACCAGCACATGCTACCGAGCTGCGTATCACCATTCGGTCGTCACAAATCTGTCCAGCAGTCTATTGATCACAAGCGATTGTAGCCTGCCACTAAAATGGAACACATTCAAACGTTTAAAAGAAATCACACTTTTTTTCTTAAAAAAACACATTTCCTCGATGTATATGCCTTTTGAAAATGTTTGCTACAGGCGAGAACCGCCCATTCACTGAAGCACATGCTGCCTTTTTTCCGTCAAACCGTGACTCCACCTTTATTTTTCTAGGTATGGCATATATGTGTCTTATACCTTAGTCAGAGCTAGTAAAAAACATAGGCTATTAACTTAGCTATATCTCCTTCAAGTTGTTCGAGGGCCATGCAACAGCACAGGAAGGAAATTTAGATTTAAAGAGTTTCGGTTTTCATTGCAAACTATTAAGCTCAATCACTTCTTTAAGTCTACAAACACTTTCGTACCTCGTTGAGCGTAACGTATGTATTTGGAACGGTGGTGCAATAATCTCCGCAAGTTGCAGCAAATCGACAAACAATTTCATCACCATCTCCATCGAAAGCATTGAGCGGAATACTTTTCGCACACCCTGCTTGAACTCTGAAAGCACAGCGTCGCTGCTTGAGAGTACGTAAATGAAACCTACTCCGCACAATGGAGCGCAGTGCTACCAGCTGTGGAGAGTATTGTGACCGGTTAAACCAGTGTTTTTTCAAGGTTTTTAAAAGGGTGTCGTGGTGGAGCTTTAGGGTGTCAACACCATTTTCACTTCTATGTCTGATACTTTTAACTCGTTTTCACAAAAACGCACGTTTCCGTCCAAATATACTTAATTCAGGGATTTTTTAAGGATAATGTTAGTACCCGATACGGACCTGTAGGGACCCGAAAAATTTCTGACTAAATTTCATAGATATTTCCCTTGATAATTTTCTCTGACTCAAGGGACCCGATTTTCAAGTGTAGGGACCCGAATCGGGTCCCTAAAACACCTTAAAAAACCTGCTTAATTATTTGAATACGACATTCACTTTTGGCAAACAAACTAAAGACAATTTCATAAATAGAAAGCTTCAATGTAGGCCTACACATTCATTTACTCATTTTCGTGCCCGCTTTTCCCTTGGGGAGAGTCGCGGGTGCAGCAGCCCTAGGAGGACTCGAAGTACCTCACGATCAACAGCAATCTCAGATGGTTCTGCTGGCTCCACACTAAGACGGAACCAAGCAAGGTCAGAGATGTAGTCACGCTACCTGGTCCTTGGACAAACTTTGGGCCTTTTTCTCGAGGGTGTAGACTGTAGCTTGAAGGACTTAGTTCGTCTTTCCTGGGGCATTTTGGGCACATGGCCGAACTAACATAGCTGGGATCTGTCGATTCGGAGAAGTAGTTTGACATCCCGGGCTTTACGGATTTCAGAACCTGTGGTCTTTGTCACGAAGTGTCACACCGAGCTCTCTTCGCAAATATCCCATTTCTGCCGTTTGTTCTTTTGACAGTATTTTTTCAGTCGTCACCTAAGATTCCACAGGTGAGGATCGGAACGAAGACCAATTTGAAAACTGAAAGCTTTGTGTTCTTTGAAAGCTCCCGTTATGTCACCACGGAGCAATAAAGCTCACGCAGAACTTTGTTTTTTGCTTTACCAATCCATGTATCAATCCCTTTGTTCCGACTTTCGTCTCTCGTGAATACCACCCCAAGGTACTTGAATGTCTCCACCTGCTGCAGTGTATTTCTGCTCACTTGCAGAAAACACTGTTTTGAGCGTCTTAAGATACATAATACATAATACCTCAATCTTTTTAGAGATGATTTTGCGCATGACAATACACAGATACCAAACTTAGAATTTTCGCTTCCAACTTCTGCGCCAGAAAATTGTGTCGGCCTATAACATTGCAGCCATCTGTTGCAATAGCCACACGCAGGAAAACATGCTTATCTCAAATCGTTTTACTTCAGTACAAAGCAAAACCATATCTGGGCTTTCAGAATTCATGGTGTCATTGCAAAATTTTAGGGTGTAATTTTGACACCTTAAAACGGCTTAAAAAACACTGGGTTAAACCAGTGGTTTTCAACCTTTTTTGTACCGCGACCCATTACATAGCAACCCACTAAAACCTAACGACCTCCATCTAAAACTCGAATGAAGCAAATAAAATGCAGCTGTGTACATAAAATATCTACTCGCAACCCCTCCAAAAATGGTTCACGACCCCTCTGGGGCCGCGACCCGGGTTGAAAACCATTGGGGGCTAAACTGAAGTCTACAGTAGTGCTTGTCAACCGGGTGTGTCGTACACCCCAGGGTGTACCAGAATTTTCCAAGGGTGTACCAACTTGATGGGGTGTACACGGGTGTAACAGATATGTGCTCTTCAAGAACAGTCACATTGTTCCACATACGTCCTTTGCTCCAGCGCAGTGTGTTAATTTTCACAGATTTTAAAACCGTATCTGTCGGGGTGTGCATTGTTTGTCATTTCCCGCCTGTTTGTTTGTAATGTTGGTCAGACGACCGTCACGTATTCTTCTTTTTGTTTAAATGCAACAGTCGGGAGTATGCAGGTAAGAAATGTTTGGGAACAATTTCTCTAGCTTGAATATTTTGTAAGTTGATGTAACAATCATGCTTTTCTCTGCAATGGTTATTTGTTTTGTTGTAAGACACGTAACAATATTTTTCACATTACTTTTCAAGCAGTTAGCTGGAGCTAAGCAAGAACTTATACCGAGAGGAAGTGAGCAGTTTCTATGTGAATTTCAACTTTGCACTTTTTCAGTAGAGATTTTATGGTGCTATCATCTTAGACTTGTGAAAGGTATTGCAGTAAATCATTGATCCTCAAAGAAAATTGACATGCGCAGTTTCGTAAAGTAAAACTTCGCGAAGGTAGTTGTAAAAAAGAGCATAGTAACTATCAAAGGAAATCCTTCAGTGAATCAAGTGAGGGTATGGATGTCAGCAAGTCACACGCTGAGTGCAACGTAGCCCACTTTTCCGGGGAGTAAGATCGAGATTCAGCCGTGTACAGTTATAAAGAAAGTTATTTAAGAGAAAAGGCTTGTATTGTTAAGAAGCACAAATGGAGGAGCGATGTCTGCATTGTGTATGGGTTTTGCCGCTCAAAAGAAGAAATGCTGAAACCGCATCCTTCAGGGCATTACCTACTTTAGTTGGTAAAAGTAATTCGGGTCCAGGACATCTTGAAAACGTGTGAGGTCACAGCATTCTACTCATCAAAATAAGTCAAAGGCATTCTTTGAAGCATCTCCAGAAAGTCATTGTCGATGGAAAAAAAAGCCGTTTCCATAGGGGAAAAAAGCCGTTCCCAAATTAATAAAAATTTCACTATAAGCAATACAACTAAATGTAGATGTCTTCATAGTTCAGAAGATTTGTTGAAACAACTTTTTCACAAGCAGAAGAAAGCTCAGTTGTTTGGTATTTAGCTCGATGAAATAACAGATACTTATTTCAGAAGAGGTTTAGTCGATTTTGTGTTGTAGCTTTGCCAACCAGGAAACAAAAACCACTGTTGTGCTGTCTTAACGTTGGAGCTTGCTCAACTGCTCAAGCCGTCTACGCTGAATTGAATCAGTTCGTTGAAAAACATGGTTTTGATTGGGTGAAGTATAAGGCAGTTGCTACCAAGGAAGCAGTAGCCGTGCAATGCACTACCAATGGAGTTGCCCGAAAAATCAAAAACATTTCTCTTGACTGTGTTTCAATCAACCTGTTTTTTTCGGGGATTTGTCGGTCACAGACCGAAGTTGTTTTGAAATGACCGAAAAAACTTAAGTCGTGTTGGTCATAATGTCATTTTCAGTCATACAAAAATGTCCCAAAATGAAAAAATGTCCGAAAATTTTCAAGTTATTTTGGAAAAATGACCGACATGTTTCAGCGAAAATAAACCTACAGTGGGTTTCAACTCACTGCATTAATTGAGAATTTGTGGTTAGAGGTTAATTTAAGAATATAACCAGAAGTCAGGTGTGGAGATTGTTCATGATGATGTCAAAAAATTGAGAAATTCATCCTCTCACATTCAAACAAGCATTGAACGTTTTCAGAAGTGTGCAAAGACATGATAACAGACACAATAAGGTTATATTTCATGCTGCGGCACGCTGGTTATCCAGAGGAAAAGTGTTAGAGCGTGTGTTTCAACTGTGGCAAGAGTTGCGGGTTTTCCTTGCTCAACAAGGATACACAATATCCACTAATTTTCGAGGCAATTTTTGCCTTTATTTGA
>Ga0210059_1005263_pt1 | contig 20839 bp, 9 predicted proteins | sample Ectturendosymbi2_FD_188042 | JGI IMG/M metagenome (GOLD analysis project Ga0210059, IMG submission 188042) | Ecteinascidia turbinata endosymbiont from Florida, USA - Sample 2 (SPAdes) (version 2) | ecosystem: Host-associated > Tunicates > Ascidians > Unclassified | place: Key West, Florida...
GTGTCTGTAACCCGATGGTTCTGTCTTCAATGCAGTTGCAAAAAGTGTCTGTAACCCTGTGATATCGCCAGCTTCAATGTCTTGTACTACGTTCTGTATTGTCTGTTTTTATCAACCTGCGTTCTGCAGAGTGTGTGTGTTCATACTATGGACTTCGTGTCTGCTAACAAACAAATAAATTAAATTAACCTAATGCTAACCTAACGCTAACCTAACCCTAATCCTAACCCTAACCTAACAACAGTCTGTAAAGGTAACAAACAGCCAAGTGGAGTCTGGAAAAAAGAGATGAAAAAAACAAAAGAAAGTCGGCACTTAAGGCAAGAGAGCCGAACCACAAACCTTTTGCATAGCAGCTGTAACACCTTACCCCATTACACCACGAGTAGGACAGCGCTTTCCTGACAAAGTGACCCCTGCATCATGCCACGAGACCGAATCATTGACTGCCGGCACAATAGCTCCAGCCGATCTGTTGCCGCCAGAATATCGCCAGTAAAATAAATGCTACCTTGTAAGTTACTTTTAGTGGATGTTGTTGAAAGCATCAATATGAAATTTCAAATGCACTTGCACTTGTGACATCAGAGGCAAGGCATGTTGTTTTTTCATGTTATAGTCGCACCCGTTTTATAGATTTTGATATGCACAGTGCTCTCACTTTTAGGGATTTTGCCCCTAGATTAGAACTTTTAACCCTTTTTAGGTATTTAGGGATTTTATAGCGATCTTTAGAAAAGCAGGAAAATGTGTAAAATGAAATAATTTAGTTTATTTGCAAATAATATTTGGTTCTATTTTTAACATTTTCACAGCACTCTGATTTTATGCTGCACCACCACAGATTTAGGGATTTTTTGGTACCATTCTACAGATTTTTGGAGTCGTATTTGTGAGAGCTCTGGATATACACTAACCTATATCACCATGTTGGAAGTGGTGACTTAAACAATATGATGAATGTTCTATTTTTTATAACTGTATAGGGAAGCATTATAATGATCTTGTCGAATAGATTTCTAGTTGGATTGCCCCGACTGTATAATAATCCTGTTTTTGTTTCATGTGTGCTGCTTCACAGTGAGCAATACAAGTCAATGCCAAATGTGAGTTTGCTGTTTTATTAGAATTTGTTTGCGGTGTAAACAAGCTGTCTTCTTAATATGTCATTTTTATTGGATCTGTGTAACCACAAAGTGATTACTATTAACCAGTTACCAAATGCACTTCAGGTTTTGCGCTCCATAACTTTTTTCCAGCAAACACAGAAGGGGCTTATGTTTCAGTTAAAAACCTTTCAGTGCAAGATCTATGGTCAAGGACATTGCAGTTAACATGGTGCAACGTGTAGTGAAAAGAATTTTGTTTTGGTTGTTGTGTACTGGTCATAGCAGATTACAGTTACAAGTTTTTATAAGGATGCAACTCCGATGGTCTAACTTTTATAATACTGTATTAACCAGCTTGACAATCACAAGCATGTTGTAAAATATTTTTTTCAGGTGCCAATTCGCTTTGCTATATTGCACTGTTTGTTACTTGGTCACAATCAAGTGCATCAAAGTTAAACCTACAGTCAAGTTCGTGAGGTTTAATTTACTTAAAAAGATTCACTTAACTGTTCCATAAAGCCTGGATATGTTATTCAGCTGGCTAGACTCAATTTCAGACATTGAAATTGTGCTTTTGAATCAGCATGTTATAGATCATATTCTACACTTCTAAGGGTGCAGCAAAGTTTGGAACTTCCGAATCAGGAAGTGATGAAGAACTATGTGCTTTCGACGTTGGGAATAGGGATTCAACAAGTTTAAAAGATGTTACCAACAGAGGGATTGAAAGCATTATATGCCAGAGGTATTTCTAAGTCTAATTTCAAGTTATCTGTGCACATGGTAAATCTCATCACTTGTTATTCTGTGTATGGAACTGCAGAATATATTAAAAACTTCTTTCAGGTTGTATAGCCAAGGTGATAATTACATGCTCAATAAGTTTATTTGTGGTTTGCCTGCAGAAAAATGCTTGTTCTCTAGTTTTAGAGCCAAATGTATTGCAATGCAAACAAAAATGCAATAAATGCACAAGATTTTATTATTGCTTAGATTTAATGAGAACGCTTGTGACTGTTATTTAATGTATTTCAACTTATGATGTGAACATGTCGTGGTTTCCTCATAAATGAAAAAGGTTAAATTTTCTATCACCTTAAAACTAATGCGAAATGCTGGCTTGAATAAGCTATTTTTTATTCTCTCTAACTTTAACCATACTCCACGCAGTGTGCTTTTTCAACATGTTTAACCTGCTCAATAGGGAAGTATTGTCTTTACACATAGTGAGCTAGTTGAAATCAGATGGTATTAAAATTGAGTGTGACATGTCAGAAACTTATTTGTGCGATATATCCTGTGCAGTAGTTGGTGTGTTCAACAGAACAAAAGGAATGTGCACTTAGATATTCATATGCTATCAAGAAATTGCTTGAAATCCTGCCTGAGACAAGATCATCAGACAATATTTTGATGTCAATCTTTTTGAATGTTTTGTGAAATTTATATATGCATTATATACTATTGAGATGCAAAGCAAGAAAGGCAATCCAATCTGATTTTCATTGTGCAAAACTGCATCAGAACAATTTTCTCCATCGTACCTTGCAAAATCACACACCACACGTCAGGACAAGTCTATTAGTAACAAGCTGGCTTTTTTCGCTGAGACATTCCAGTCATTTTTTGCTGAGTCATTTTGGTCACTGAAATATTCCAGTCATTTGTGTCACACTTGTATTAAAACTCACCTTAAAAGTGTCTTTTAGCTTGTATTTTCAGACATTCTGACCAAAATGACTTACATTTTTTCAGTCTTTTCAAAGTCATTTCAGTCTATGATCGAAAAATAACTGAAATAAAAACAGGTCACAACCAACAGAGTCTAAAACAAGTCTCTAGATTGTCTAGAAAATCATGTCATTGGTCTTTTCCGTCACCTCATGTCAGCCATGTAATAAAACATGCTCTAGCCTCCTGCCAAATGCATTTTACCTATCTTGATCTTGCTAGCATGTCATGATGTCTGGAAAACTCTTGTCCTCTCACTGCAGTACATGCACCACTGTCTCCACATCAAATTAATGACACCAACGTTTTTGATGTGATTGGAAGGTTGTCAGTGTAATTGAAAAATAAAATTTATCAGGCGTTTGCTACAGTGAATTTTTCAAGTGAAAGATTTAGTTTAAAGCTGACTGTTTGTGTAGTTTTTACTGTTTAAGCATTGAATAGAATGCATTAAAAACGGATTTTTATAATCATCAGTGAACAGAAAATGTTAATTTTTCTTCTGGTTATGATAATATTGCCTGCTGTTTATGTATTACACAGGGTTAAAGTTTCGAATCCTGAAGACCATTGGAAATTATTATCTGATGTGTGCATGGCTTGCTACAGTAAGAATGCGCACTAATTGCGCAATGCATGCATTGATATGTTTTTCAAGCATTACAACTTTTAATGCTAAAATTGAATTTGTTGCATATGTACAAAGATTGCAAAGAAATGAACATACTTCATCAAATTAGTTTCCAGTAGGACATTCATTGCAAACGAAAAATTATATGTAAAAGTTTCAGAAATATAATGCAGTATGCGAAGGACATTGTTTGCCGATCTAAGTGTTCTGGAGATCCGTACGAGCTCAAACGGGTTAGGCTGTGGATTAGTAACAAGTTTTCTAGTGCTCCAGTAAAAAGTGACTTAATTTTGTTTCGCACGACATATCGTGTGTTTTGAAAGAAACGCATATTTTTTACACGGCAATGTTTGTAATTCGTATTGCTTCAAATTCCAAAATTTTACCATTGGTTTGTGATTCAACTGGTTGGTTATGTTTTGATCCTCGCCAACATGGACGATAACAATTTCAGAAGTTCGAGTCGCGATGTCCATAGAATTGCTGCGCGCTTGTATGCACGTGTTGATTCTCATCAGATTTTTGTTTGCGTATCTGCCAACCCTGTTTTCCTCTTAACCAACGAAAAGATTTAATTAAACTCCGCTCTGTGACAATGTTAGACAGATAAATGAAAAGGATTTGATTGTCGTCACAAACTTCTCACGCAATTGGTTATAAGACGTAAATCGTTGATGTCGCCAACAACTCCAAGTTGAACTCGAACCGATTGCCACTGTACAATAATAACAATTTCTTCGCTTTGACGACGCAGACCTTTGGAATTTGCATAAACCTAACTCCAATTTTTGTTGTTAATATTTGTTTTATATGTATATCTCAGACAATAACAAACCAGACAGAAAAACCGAAACTCTTCGAAAGAAGGTCGCGTCTCACCTCGCATGGAGACTGCAAAGAGTGCTCGGCGACAACTTCATGCTCCATCTGTTTGGATCGGCCGCCAATGGTTTTGGATTTAAAAGAAGCGACCTAGATTTCTGCTTGGTGACCGCCCCAACGCTACGTGCTGTTCGTGGAAATTATTGTATTGGTGTGCCAACAGTGTGCTTTCAGTTGTGCTTTGATTTTCACTGAACAGCAAGTTACAGCCAGCGTTACTTAGTTTGTTTCTTTGATAATGTAGATGTTGTTGTAATGCTTCAGTGTTCTTTTAAGTGCCTGTGCCGTGCTTTAAACATAAATGGTCAGTGTCGGATTTGATCATCTAGGCCAGTGTTTTTCAACTCATTTCATGCAGCACCCATTTTGCAACCCAGTTTAGCCTAACGGCCCCTTCCGGAAATTTCCAGTCAGGCGTTTGAAATGCAGTTGTATTTGCACAATGCAAAATCACAATGACTAAAAATTAACGTACGATATCATTATGTTGAACAAATACTAATTTATTCAATTCATGCACGTGGCAGCATCAGGGAGAGTGACCCGTGCCATATACAAATCACTCCACAGCACAATTCATTGAAAACTAATTACTCCCAAGTTACCTACCGCATTCAGATATCTAATTTAGAAACCCAGCACATTCTTTTGTCACAAAGTTATTTGTGCGTTGCCAAACGAAACATCACTATAATGGTCATAATCACTCTCAAATCTTTAAAGGTCACAATCAAAGGTCAAACAATTTTGAATGAAAAAGTAGGCTCTCATTGGCTACGACCAAAAGTAGTTCCATATACGAAATGTAAAATCTGGAAGTAATTGTGAATATTTTATCAGAAGCTCTCGCGGCCCCTAGAAAAACAGCAAAAAACCCCCCAGGTTGAAAACCACTGATCTAGACTAGACCATCCAGTGGTTTTGATCCTATTTTGCCCCACGACCCATTATAGCAACGCACTATGAGCCAGCGACCTCAATCTCAAACTCGAATAAAGCAAATGTAATACAGCTGTGAACAAAAAATATCTACTCAAAACCCCTCCAAAAATGGTTCACTACCCCTCGGGGGTCACGACCCCCAGGTTGAAAACCACTGAACTAGACGTGCAGTATGTTTAATTGAGACGTTGTTTCATTTCTTGCTGCGTGACTCAGGACACACTACGGACAATTCGAACCGTTTCCCGTGCTTTGTATCGTGACCGCAGCTTCACTATCGTCGAACGTCTCTTCCACACGAGGATCCCGCTTATAAAGTTTCGTCACCTTCCAACTGGCTTCCAGGGGGATCTTACATTCAGCAATGAAATAGTATGTTACGAGTTTTGGACTTATGCGGAAATGCATCTAAAACTGTCGGTGTCGATGTTATAACTTTGGATTACGCTTGACAATGGTTGAAACTATCATTTTGTGTACGCACTGATGCCCTTTTACGTAGAGTACCTCAGCTTTGGCGTGCGTCAGTATAGTATTTTTAATTCCTTATATACATCTTTACTTAAACACTGGAATTTTGCAGTTTGCATTTTCTAGTGATAATGAAATTGATGGATGTTGTTTAGAGCCGTTTGTACTTATTCTTTTTCAGGCCGTTCAGAATACCAGATTGCTAGCCCGTTACGCAAGCATTGATATGCGGTGCAAAGTTTTGGGCTTTGCTTTGAAGCTACTCACCAAGCGTTGCGGCATTGCTGATTCCTACAATCACTATTTGTCGTCTTACACGTATACGCTTATGGTTGTGTATTATTTGCAACAGCTGCGCGTTCCCGTTTTACCCGCGTTACAACAGGTTAGTGTGTCTTTTATTGGTCACTTATAGCGTTGGGTTGGCCGCAAACAGCGTTGCTGCTTTCGTTGCGTTTTCCTTTTTCGTGCTAGATAACGGTGCATTTCACACTTAGTTTTTTGTGTGTACACCAGTGGCGTAACTGACGGGAGGGAGAGCTGACCCCCTGGCAAGGTAAATGTAAAAAACAGACCCCCACTTAGTTTACATTTTGATATTTAGTATTCTTTTGATTTTTAATAGGTTACTGTTTTTTTTGCGTTTCACGGGGTGTTTTCGTTTTTTTTTTAGATAGTGTAGACATTCACATCCGGATTCGCTATCATTTATTATCTTCTTTCTGAGTGTTGGCAAGTGAGCCCCCTTCAGGTACATTCTCCCCACCGGCTCAAACCTCCAGTCACGCTGCTGGTGCGCACCCATGCGTGGCGAGATTTCACAATCGGACCCGCATGCCGCGTCAGTTTAGCATCCTGTGCTGTCGCAATAGTTCGAGTTCTGCTGTCATCAGAATCATGAGTTCCGCAATAACATGCAGCTACATCTTTTTCATTCATTCCACTTATCCCCTTGTTTTTTAGTTAGGCAGGCCGCCACGCTCAAGATCAAGAGGAGAGTACGACACTTGGTTCTACAAAAGAGACCTGGTTAGTGATTGGCGTGAATCGGTGATTGGCTACGGTTTTGTGCCGCTTCATCTATTTTTGTGACGGTACCGTTTGTACTCACCCAGTGTTTACGAGTTAAAGAGGGATCGCATCGTCGTCCAGTCGTATGTCGAACTTCAAGTTTTTTTCCCGCAGCGTGGAATCTGGCCTCACTTGAGGAGCAACACGCAGAGCATCGGTGAATTGTGGCTCGGGCTGCTGCGATTTTACGGCCTAGAACTCGACGGCGCCAACAGGGTCGTTGCCATTCGGCAAAGCAAACCCATGTCCCCTGCATCGAAGGTAAAAAGTTGTAAAGTTTGTCAAACGGTCAAACGCCAGTGCCTCAGAAACTGCAAGTTCATTAGCACTTCCGTTTTCCCAGCAGCCAGCGAACAAGCTGTCGAAAAAGGCAGCAGCTGAAAGTTCGCGTGCTTGCAATGAAGCCATAATTACCTCCTCCCGATGCGGTTCGCGAGCGCAGATGTATCCTGTGTTGTTGTGCGTGTGTTATGTAAGTTGCGGTGTTAAAAACGCGCCGTGTTTGTCTACTTTTTGTTGAGCTGTCTGTTGCGTCACCGGATAGCGCTGTTGACTAAACACCTGTAATGGTTAAAAGTCTTCCAGCGCGTGGCGCCAAACTCAAGTACCACCATGCACGTTCATGCTACACAAGAAGCGTTTCGTTTAAGAAAGAAGAAATATACTGCTATTCAAAAGAGGCCTACTTGCGTTCTCATGATTTGCTTCGCGCGTTTTTATGCTCTTTGCTTGTATTTCCATCAGTTTATTTTATAAAATACGAGATATCCACACACGGAAAATATGCGCCGATTTTCAAGCAGGGGTGGCCAACCAGTCAGAGACCAAGGACCACATTTCTTGCTGTGTTACCGCAAAGAGCCACATAATAAAACATACAACTTGGAGCTTAAATGCAGGATCAAGGCGCTTTATATCTTGCACGACATTGCGCAAGGCTTTTACGCTGTAATTCCAGGCAAGTTACCCGCACGTACAGTACACAGTGCGAATGTCCACCCCATCACGTTTGTTTTACCTTTTGCGTTTTTGGGTTGCCTTTTCTGCGATCACGTCTACCCGCACATGCACATACACGCGAACATGCATCGCGTGAATGCGATCGCTTGTGTATGTTCTTGCGCCAACCACACATCACGCTTCCACGCAACACGGTAACTAACACGTGTGTCGCGTAAATGCGCTCGCGTGTTTATGTACTTGCACAAGCCACTTAGCACGCTTCCACACAGTGAGTGTGCAAGTCGGACCCCGACTTTCTTTCAAGGTGAGCAATTGATACCAAATTGTGTGACTTATACACGAATAAATACGGTATTTACGTAAAAGCCGCGTGAAACCGGGTAAAGAAGCGCATGCAGCTCGCGAGCCGCCGGTTAGCCAGGCCTGTTTTGAAGTTTGATTTTCCGAAACGAACAAGATTTCGGAAACCTTTGCACTAACCCAACCGTACGCTCAAGGCAACTTCACTGTTGCAGTCAGGGTTTTTTAAAGGTATAACCTTGGTGACCGTTGAGACAATTTAAGAGACCGCGACTATTTTATCTAAATACCAACGTGATCGTAGAGCAGGGTTTTAGTGTAATCTGTTGGCGGTCGTCACGAGAGGTTCTACTATATTTTGAAAGACCGAAACACCTTGACAAAACCACTTGTTGCAGTGAATGGATTACATAGCGAATTTGAGTTCATCTTCTTGATTTTTAGCGTTCTACCTTAGTAACCTGTAGAGTTAGCGGTTTAGAATGGTGTTGCGAAGCACAGTTGCCAGCGTAAAAATTTTCATCTCGCTACTTTTGTCGTAGCCTTGTGGCCTGTTGCCCATTTCAGAAATCTAGCGGAAGCTCATTCCGTCATTAACATCAGAAGTGACTAACAGGAAGAACCTTGACGTTCTTCCTGTTAAGGAAAGTCGCGGTGGCCTTTGCAGTTTTGCAGCAGAACTCAGGTCAAAGTCGTTTGAAATTAGATTTTGATTTTGCGTTATCAGCGTTGGAGAGGACGATCGCTTTACGTTGAGGACCCTTTCGAAACTCAGCGAAACCTGACAAGCGTCGCCAATGAGTCCAACCTGCGTATTATTCTTGCCACGCTCCGTAAAGCCCTCGATCATTTCAGCCGACCTCCTCCTGCAGAGAACATGACTCCGGAAGCCCTGGTCGTAAGTAAACCTGGAGCGATTGCACCGCATGCACAGAATCGTTGGCCAGTGTTCCCTCTGTTGCAACCTCTCAGTTGGCGTTGCGTTGAATGTGCGATTCACCACGAACGGGATGTGCGCGAAGCATAACACCCACATATATGTAGCGCGAGCAAGCAATAATAGATTGATCCCGATGGAGTGATCTTGGTGAGTGGCCTCTAATAACGCTTGTGAAACTAGTGAACAGTTGATAGCACTTACTAATGGTGACGACAAGAGTGATCTCGTCGGGTGATCCCTATTGTTGCTTGCTGCCACAGTGTGAAGCTTTGCCCGCTTTCCAATCGCAACACCTTCAAGGCGCGAAAACTGCGCAGTACCACCAGACCGTTTGCGCAGTGAAACCTCGTTCTCGCGCACGTGAAACCTTCCGAATTTAATATCGTCTATATATTTCACATACCTTTCAACGCTTGAAGAGTTTGACTGGTTGTTTGTCCACGTGATTGCACAATCGCATGCGCACTAAAACGAACATTTGCGCAATGCAAAATTTTCTTAGAGGGAACTCTGATCGTTGGTTATCCGGTACTCAGCCCGGGTGAAAAGAATCGTCAAAAAGATTTAGCGCACTGGGGAAGTTGTTCCTTTTATTAAGAACCTGTCCAAAATGTGTTCTTACCGGAGTTTTTTGTTTCTGACGGGTTCGAAGCATCGTCGTAAATACAACGTCTTTACCTACTCGTGCTACTGTATTGGGAAAGCTTTTGCTTTATCAAATTTAAGTAGACAGTCCGCCTAACTTGAAACAGGTACTTTCTGCGCATGATTGATCTGTACCCCGCAGATCATTTGCTAGTTGACTGTGTTGAAAAGTGCATATCCCTTATTCTTTATAAAATGTTAGTTTCACTTTTACGTGCCCTCTCCTTTCTCTCCTAACCAATCATTTTTTCGACTCAGCGCTCGGATGTGAGACGCAGACAAAACCGAAAAATACGGTAATAGATATTATCGATCAATTTAAATAGTTGCGAGTGAAATTGCAAAGAAAAACATTCTCAAAATACCAACTGCGCACATGTGGAGGTCGTTCCAGGATTGGTGTTTTCTGTGCCTTGGTACGCCGCTGCTGTTCACAATCTACTCAATTAAGGCTTGACAGATTTGCCACAAGTTCTTGGAACAAGATATTGTGCATCCATCATGGTCAAGTTGCCCGATTCCACCCAGTTGTGCAATGTGCATCTTTTAATTGTGGTGCGGGCAGTTTTCATCATTTTTTGTTTTGTGAAGGAGCATTTCTTTTCTCCGTCGCTGTTGACCACGCCGTATCTTGATGAAGACGAAACGCTTAGTTCGGTAATCCGAGAAGTCGCGAAAGCAACCGAACGGCGAAACCAGGCGAAACTTATGTTTGCGAAAAAAGAAGAATCGAACGGAGAGAGATAGCCAAAAATTTTTGTCGAATACAGAAATTGTACCGTTTCCCACTTCCGCGAACGTTCCACTGTAACAAGTCTCGGGTACATGCCGAACCGTACGTTGTTGCCACAAATCCAATAAAAGTTTCTGGAAGTTGTAGCAAAGTATTCTCTGAAACAGAGGTTCCGCCGGTCTTTTCGTGGCCAAAGCATGCAGCTCTCTTGGAAAGGGAAGTTACATCGTTGACGAAGCATTGTCGTTTCTAGTGCACCATCGCTACCGCTCAGTCAGCTGAACAGCAAAGCAGTCGCTTAACAAATTTTATTTGGCTGAATTATAAGCGCATGCTTCTGGCTTGTTTTCTTGACACATCACGCGACCGCCCTTTTCAAATGCACTACGTTCGTGGCACTTGCACCTGATGCTTTTTGCTTCAAACGTCAGGAACTTTTTTTCTGAAGTGAAGCATCAGGGATGCAGTGGGGCGGGAACGCGTGGGAACGGCGTTCCCACACCTTTTTCACGTTTTGCTTTAAAATGAGTTCGAAGCTGTTTTAAAATGGCTATTTTTTGGAGCGTTCCCACACCTTTATTGTTAGCACTACATCCCTGGAAAGCATGAAAGCAAACCGTACGTAGCGACAGGTTCTACCCGTACTTAAGGTTTTATCGCTTTTTATGATCATTATTTATTTTTCTGCATCTTTTTACAGCAGGTGCTTGCGTGCTTCCTCCCCCGCCGCTTTTGTCCAGGTTCGACGGAAGGACAAGGGCGGGTTAGTTGCAGTAAGGGGGGAACGCAGCAAAGCGCATATTTGACACTAAGAACAAAACAACACATGCTTTGAATTTGTTCAGTGGTTTCTAGCTAGCTCGCAACTTCTTTGCATCAGCTACCACCTCCGTCTCTGTGAAAGTTTGGTTAAGCCCTGGCTCCATTTCCTGCGTATCGTTCTGTGTCCTCGAAAATGTCGCATAAAGTCTAGTGCCGTTGATACAGTGTTGGAGGTGTCGGGTGGGATTCACTCGTCGCATGTGTTTTTCTGCGTTAAAATGTTGATTTGTAAGATTCCGATCCGGTTGATTGCAACAGCAGAGGTGGTGAGCCGGAAGGTGATGTCCACAGTGACGCCCCTCAAACAGTCTCCCTGATTTGCTGTCGAAGTGACGATTAATTGTGCAGCGTAAACTTATCCAGGAAGCAAAGCTTTTGTCCCGCCAGATTTTAAATCACATATCAAAGCTGCTTCAGTTGATAAGAGCTTACGATCGTCGTTGAAATGCGCCATTGAACCAAACTATTTCACATAAGTTTCAATACATTGAACCAAACTGCAGTTGTTTTAGTTGGGAAAAGTTTTCGCACGTTGTGGTCCGACTTTGTTCCCGCCTAGTGAAAGTTTGTTATTTTTATGGTATTTTTGAGAATTCTTGCACATACGGTGTGTTTGGCCTAAAGTGGACAAATTCCTCAACGATAATATCTGCAATCTGTTGCACAGAATCGATCAAAAAAAGGAAAAAACAAATTGATTTCAAACATGTAGTAACGTACCTTTCACAAAGTACTGTAATAACAGGGTTTTTATTGACGGGCTAATGTGCTACTGACTTCTCTCACAAGCGTAACTGGTCTAAGTGCTTATGCACACAACCACAAACGCTTGCACATAAACTTCTTCCACACAGTAGCAACGTTGAAATTCGATATACAACAAAAACCGAACTGCATGCAACGCTTCCCTTTCAGCAGTGGGCAGCAGATTCGAAAGTGTTCCTTGTGGACAGGAGCTCCACACTTCCGGCACGCGAACCTCGTCCTGTTTGGATGCGATGGGCCGCAAATTTGACAGCGTTTTCTTGCCGACAGGGGTTCATAGGCTTGCACCGGTTATTGCCGACGTCAAATCAGGAAATAAATGTACCGCAGGTGGCGGACCGCATGGCGGGAGGCAACGTCGTGATGCTTTGGTAGGCCATGCTGCTCTGGTCACAGCGAGACATTCCGCTTAGCTTTCAAGTTGAAAAGATTTGGAAAGGCAGCGAAGTGCAGGCTGCGTTTTTCAAAATTCTGCAGTGTTGAATGACAACAACCGGAACACATGTATAAGTGGAACACCACAAACTTTACAGTGAAAACTTTAGCTCGCCTTCCCAAGGAAAATTACTGAAGAGAAAGGTTTCTGGTGCTTGGCAAGCAATTACCGCACGTTGAAATGACTCGCGCGGGTCGACTCCGCTTCTCGTCAACTTTTGATTGGTCTGCCAAACTAACGCGCTTGTTGTCACGAGGCCCGTAAATAGGGGAGGCGAAACCCCCCTAGAAATATTTTCGACCCCTTGGAAAAATGTGTTGGACATGTTTTAAAAAATTTGGACTCCACTCAGAAAACTCTTCGCCCCCCTACTGGTGTTCCAAGCTGGTTACGGGCCTGGGTACCACGTGAACATGTCAAAACGTTTTTGCCACTGACAGGCAAAGTTGGCTTTAGCTTCTTGTTGGAACACTTCAAGTGTAGGCCTACTTTGCCCGCTCCTGGCAACCCCAACTTGATATATACAAAGCTTACGCAGATTTTGAGAATGCTGCTCGAAAGACCACATAAAAAATTCACCTACCTGCAAGGATCAGCTTGAAGCGGTCGTTTTTCGTATGCCTGCATCACGCCTCAAGTACATTTGCCTTGTACGGGCAAAATAGACCTGAGTTGGGTTAAGAGTTGGAAATTTTGGAAAGGTCGGACGTTTTACCTCTGACTCCGCAACCCTCTGGTTGTTAGGTGCAACACGTTGCAACCGGTTAGAATCATTTCCCTCCACGCGAAATAACCAGCTTATTGCGGCCCTGGTGGCCGAGGCAGCACCCCTAGGAGGACTTGCAACACATCACGTTTTCAGCAATCTCGTGCTGCTGGCTTCACTCCACAATGGGACCAGAACAGGTGGAGGTGTAATCACAACACCTGGTCCTTGGTCGACCTCTGGACCGCTTTCCCGTGGATATAGCGAGACTTGCCTAATCGGTCTTTCCTGGAGCGTCATGGTGACGTGTCCGAACCAACCAACGTAGCTAAGATTCCTCTATTCGGAGAAGTGGCTCGAAATTTCAGGGCTTTACCAATTTTACTTTGTCGCGAGGTGTCAAGCCGTGAGCTCTTCTGCCGCTTGTAATTGAGAGAACACTCTTTCAGTCATTACCCAGGCGAGGATCGGAGCAAAAACCATTTTAAAAAGTTAAAACGTTTTATTTTGGGAAAGCTCCCGTTTTGTCACAACAGATTGATAAAGCTCACACAAAACTGCGTTTGCTTTACTAATTCGTGTATCAATAGCCCTGTTCCGTGAATACCACCCTAAGGTAGGCCTACTTGAACTTCTCCACGTGCTGCAGTGTACTCTATTACCGCTTGTACTAGATTATTTTTCTGGAGAGACATGCAGTAACGCTCCTGGTGACAGTAGACACTCTTGGAGTCCAAAACCCACTGTGAAGGATTTGGATTTAATTCTGCCGACACATGGACATAAATTTCTCAGCTGGAATACGTTGACTTGACAACTAGTAGCAGGCTGACGTCGACACCGCATTCCAACATCACTCCCAAAATATTTTCACGAGGGACTCCTTGGTACGATTACTCGAAGTTGACAGAATGATAGAGAGGGTATATCTTTGGCATACTCCCAGTGACGTAACGAGGGGGAGCTGGGGACTGTCAGCTCCAGGCAGAACCTTTTGGCGGGCAACAAGTTGATGATTGAAAATTAATTTTTTTAAGTAGGGGTAGGTGGGGTACAGTCGACACTCTTATGCATTTTCAACCACTGCTACTTTATTTCAAATCCAAACAAGCTCAAAATTTGTCACACAATAAAGCAACTATACGTACACAATATCATGCCGAAACATGAAAACAACGCCCTTCAGAAAATTTTTTGCAATCAATTGAAAAAGGGTACTTGTTCTGTCGATTGTGCCCCATGCCTGGGGCACACTCGACATGAGCATGGGGTACCCCTGACCGGTCAATAAAAAGTTGGGTGACATGCATTGCATCATGTTCACGTGATATCCCATGTGAAATAGGCACTTGCTGACCGCCTCTCCACTTTTTTCACATTCGAATTACCCACTATCACTGCATGGCAAAACAAATTTGTACGATTATCAAATATTAAATGAAACCAATGCAGTATGCTGAAATTCATGCTTTACCATACAAATATAATGTGTCTCTGAGCACATTGTAAACCTATAAGTGCTCATAGATCAGAATTATTCTCTGCTGCATTCCAAAAGTACCCCTAAAGCTTTACCTTGTTTAGACTGACCTAGTGGCAATGTGTTGTGTGCAAGGGCGTACGCAAGGGGGGGTTGGGGTTAAACCCCCCACTTGAGCTTGATATTTTACAAAAATTTTATTACCTTCGCAAGGAGATTAATTGTTTGCGCATACTTTTTGCTTGTTAATTTGTCGACTTAATGCAAATACCACGGAATAAATTTGCATGCAAATTTCAAGGAGCATTGTAAATGGGCTAAAAAAGTAATAATTAGGTTTTGGTGGGAATCTGGGTTATCGTCTGCGTCCAGAAACCATCTCACAACATTTTGCAAACCTTTCGTCCACGAAGCATGTTTAAGATCGTGTTTCGCGATAGTTCACTTTGTCCGAAACCATTGTTTTTATATTGTCTGCCAAGGGCGTACGCAAGTGGGAGTTGGGGTTAACCTCCCACTTTAGTTTGATATGCTACAAAAACTTTATTACCTGCGAAAAGGAGATTAATTGTTTCCGCATACTTTTTGCTTGTCAATTTGTCAACTTAATGCAAAAATTGTAGTTGTAAATGCTCTGACATAGTGATGAGTGTGTTTTGGGTGTATTTTCCTCCGATAGCCTAACTTGGAGCGCTAATAGGTTATATTCAGTGCAATGGCACATAAAATAAGGAGAGTGGATGTATGGAAAAACGTGCATGTTATGTCAACGAACTTCGCTAAAACGTTGGTTTGGAAACAGGACTATGACGTCAAGTTGTGACGTCACAAACAGCGCACAACAAATACAAATGACTACCCAATGCCACTGAAGGAAACCCTCCCCATGAAAATTTTCTGCGTACGCCACTGGTTGTGTGTTCCATTTTTTTGTCACATGTGTCCCATGCACATCTAAAATATAAAATGAAGAAGTACCAATTTAACTCAAAAATAATTTTAAATCTGGCATTATCAAATAATGTTGCGCTGACCTGACTACAACGTCACAAAAACTCAGAACAGAAGATGCTGATTAACGTGGGCGAAACCCAAATCTAAATGCGATTTTATAAATTACTTTTGGGTAGCAAAAACACAACTTGCTCTGTAACTCGTAACAACGGCTGCCTATCAAGGAGAATTTCACTTTAGTACTACGGCAGGTGTGAGACTAAAACACCATGGAAACTTTAAAGTTCAACGTTTTTAACTTTTTGAACAAATCGAAAAGACGACTGTGCCCCTAGACCTACTGTGCCCCACCTTGCCTTATTTTCAACTCCGTGATTTTTTGCCTAGAAACCCTAGACTCCTAGTCTAAACACTTGAAAATGTGGTAATGGAGTAAGTGAATTGATAAAATGTTTTACTCAGAAGTCTGAGTCAAATCCAGGTTGCTAATCTATTCCTGTGTTTGTCTTCATATCAGGAGTTTTTAGCATAGCCTAATTACTTGGGTTGGGATTACCCACCAGTCCCTGCATCTTCTTCATCCCCAGCCATGACACAGCCTTTCACAATAAATTACTACATAGCTGAGCAAATGGGTGATTGAATCTGATTAAAATAATGGAGTTTGAAACATGTTCATGTGTGAGCACACAAAATTTGTGTACTTTCATGTGTACAATATGTGGACTCTGAAAGGGGCCCTAGCCTCTATATCTATTTCCATTATATCAAAAAAGATCCCCTATATTTTGCACAGACTGTACAGAAGCTATTCGCGGAAAGTAAGTTAAATTTTTTATTTTGTCTGGGAATTAGCTTCTGTGTGAAGTCCATTTTACATTGTAAATTGCTTGAAGTCATTTGATTTCAATTGTTCTTTGTCTACACATCAAAGTCGTTGGAAGGCCCTCTTTGGCACATTTGCACATAATTTTTGCTTTATTTTGAGAAATATATGGCTTGCTTCAGAGATTCTTAAATGTGGCTCTAGAGTGGTTCATTAGCTTTTAAAAAAAATGCAAAAACTAAGTGCAAAAACTTTCAAAAGGGGCCCCATTGCATCTTTGAAAAAGGGGCTCAAGGTGACCTCCACGTTGGCCTCCTTGAATATCCACCCCTGAAAGTGGGTTTCGTAGGTTTGACATCTTTGTTCAATGGTACACTAATAGAAAAAGTCTTCAACAAGAAAAGCTTAAAAATGATGCTGCTCTAATTTTGATAAATTGGAGGCGAAACGATAGTCTGAAAACCGAACACAAAAGCCAACGATATGTTTAGTTATGGTTGCTGTGAATGCTTTTATTTAAAGAGGACGTCAGTTGAAACGATTGCACAACTTGGCAATGGCTTTACTATATAAAGTTATTCAGTGCGATTTCCGTCGAACTTAAAGACATTGTAATCACCACTGAACATTAAAACAGCGGATGTTCTACGACTACGTGGTTGGGTGCGGTAATTTAGTCTTTGAAATAGACGCCTGTTGCCAACGGAACAGGTCCGTAGCCTCGGGGCTCATTCGGGGCAGTGCTCCAAATATTTGTTGCGTCCACCAAAATTTTGTTGTGCCCAGAAAAATTTGTTTTAAATATACAACAAAAATATTTTCCCCCTAAAAATCTATTTCGCACCCACAAATCCTAAAACCTGGCTGCCGGCCTGCAGCGGACGAATGCAAGGAATATAACTATGCACGTGTAACTGGAAGAACCCCAGTCTAACGGCTGGACCAAGTTTGCAGGCCACGATAGAGGCTGCAAGCCAACACTCAAACTTTTAAACCTGTTTGACAAATCTTATCTAAATGGGTCTCGCAAGGGCCCCGTGTCAGTGGTGACAGAGTTAACGTTTGAAGTAGTTTCTATACTCTAAGAAAAACAAACCACCATTGAAACGTTAAGTGCGCAACGAAGCATTTACATTACTGAGATGAACTTATTAAGTTTATTATTATACCCTGCTATATGGAATAGACTGCATTGTATAACGCCTTCATTCCCACATGCAACGCAGCAGACTTATGCATGCATGGCAGTAACAAGGAACACACAAATAGATGAAAGAACGCGAAGATAGACATGTGGCGGTAGTAGAAAAGCATACGCTTGATGGCGTTAGCACGATTGCTTTGATGAAACACAAACATATACAGTTATATGCTGGTAAAGGTCACACACACGGATGGCGTCATCACGGTTGTTATGATATAGTGTTGCAATGACGTCGAAGTAGACCGGTGCAGTATGTATAGGCTACTGTACCTTGTTTTAGACGCGGATACTACACAAAATATAAGCATACAGAAATGCTTACGTCTCTAGAGAAGATATCTCCCATCACGTATCGAAGTGAACCCCGCAATAACACTTTTTGTGTTTTTTGTGTGATCCCTGGAATGAGTAAATCGTTAAAGCTATGTGCTGCTAGTTATGGCAGACGTAATACCAAACGGGAAGAAAACGTAACGAAATATGCCGGTTCCACAGTTGCATATATAAAGACAGCAGAGAAAAGGAATAAAAAATGATGAAAAAGCTGACAAAAGGGCAGAAAAAAAACATAATCGAGAATGCAAAACATTTCGTTTGTGCGCGTTTGATTCTAATGTTCAAACTATTTTAATGTTCCTTATGTCTTGACTAAACACAAAACATGGTCTATCATTTTAAATTATTGTAAGCAAGTTTGAGGGGTGGAAATGGCGGCACTTTTACTGTCGGCCCCGGGGCGAAACTTAGCCCCGTTACGCCACCGCATACACCTAAGAGTTTTTCTCGAAAATTTTTAGTAGAGTGAAAATTTGGTGTATAGTGATGCAGCCAGGAAGAGAACCGAATTGCGTATGCTCCAGCTTTGGCTCAATTGTCTCACGGCATCTTTTTCAAGATACTTAATTGGCATAGACTTTTCCAGGCACGCTAAGGAGAGAGATATGCCACGGTAGTTAGTGCATTCTCTCCTGTTTCCCTACTTGTGTATGGGAATGATCGCCGTGTTTGCCAATCTTTTGGTGACCTTCCAGAACATCCCCCCACTTGACATATGTGAGTCAGTCAAAGAACTCCTCTGTTCAAGGTCTTGAGCATTTCATATCGGATTTCATCGCAGCCTACAGCTTTCCCAGCATTCAGTGTTTTGAATCCTAGGAAAACTTCGGCTGCAGTGATGATATTTTCCTCCCCCAGCGATGCGTGAATTGACTGATGCAACTTATCATAGCGGACAAGTTGAAAACAAGCGTGGTATATAAGCTACTGGCGTAACTCGACATTTCGTTTGGTTACATTACCGGTAAGTCTACACGCGTTCTTTGAAAATGCTACAATAGTCAGTTGTCCTTGGGTGGCGCAACTGAGCGAAAAAAAAGAAATGGTAATGATATATATCTGATTTGATTCCAGCAGATACGAATGTTAAATCAAGTCTTGACTAATGCTAAGCCTTTCATCTTCTCCTTTTCGTCTTCTTCGATGCTCTAATTACTGTAGGTCGTGCAATCGTAGCATTTTTATCCTCAGCAGATATTCAGAGCTTTGTTGTAAATGGGCGACATGGAACTGCGGTGTACTGAGTGTTTTAACCACAACGGAGCCTACTCGGTGTGAGGGCAAACATAGGCAGAATATTTTGGCAAGAGTGGGCCAATTCCCCATAAACGTATCTTCCTCCATTGATATAACGGGGAATATCTAACTATATTAATTGCTAGGATTGCCATATTTCAAGAAACAGACTGCGCTTGGCGGGAATTGTCACGTCTTTGCTTGCGCCAACAGCTTTTAAAAGCGACAGGAGCGAATGCAGTACCTACCTACCGTGCCATCTCTCTCCTTAGCCTCGCTAGAAAAGTCTATGCCAATTACGTGCATTGAAAAAGGTGCTGCGAAATACTTGAACCAAAGCTGGAGGATACGCAGTGCGGTTTTCTTCCTGACCGTAGCACGGCAGACCACATCTTCATTCTCCAGCAAATTTTCGAGAAAAAATCTTCGGAGTACGCCAAAGACGTTTACGCACCATTTGCTTGTTGACCTCGACAAAGCACACGACCGGGTCGATCGTGAAAAGATTTTGGGATTGCTGTGGGAGTAACAGCCGTCTGATACTGACCGTCAAGTCATTATATTCCTGCTTAGAGACTTGTATCCGTGTCGGAAGAATTAATTCACAACGATTCACGGTGGTTGTTGGAATCCGACAAGGGTGTGTGCTGTCACCACTCCACTTCATAATCTATATGAACTAGGCAAACAGCCACAACACAGTCAACGAGGGTGTCACTGTTTGCAAGCTGCAGGATCAACCATTTGCTGTTTGCAGAAGATAGGGTACTGCTTGCATCCTCTGAACAGGGTCTTCAACATGCACTTTATCTGTTTGCTGCTGCGTGCGACCAAGCCGGAATGAAAATTATCACCAAAAAGACCGAGGTATCACTTTATGTCTCTCGCGAAAACTACGCCAGTGCAAGTAAGCGGTAAAGCACTGCAGCAAGTCGAGAAGTTCAAGTACCTTGGGGTGTTATTCGCGAGTGACGGAACAGAGAGATTAATACACGGACTGGTAAAGCCAGCGGTCCCCAAAGTCCGTCCCGCGGGCCAGAGCCGGCCCGCGAAGGGGTCCAATCCGGCCCGCGAGCTTTCCTAGGACAGTTTGACAGTTTTATTGATTTCGGCCGCAAGACCCACAAGACATGGCGAGCTCACATATAAAACAAAGAAAGACACTTGCGTAACTTCTACACACTCGAGGCAATTATACACGCCCCAACACACACGAGACGAAGCTAACGGCGACGTAGATTGAAACAGGCATTTTAACAATCTAGAGTCGCACTTATTCATAAAACAAAAAAAAGAAAACAAGTGAAACCTTGCAGCCGGGACACCGAAAAACCTTGCGGTTATCGAGTCGAAGTGCCCCAGCACAGCGAAGCATCTCCGCGATTGCCAAATGTGGAAATAGTTTTGGTTGGTTGTATATCTTGTATTATGACAATGAACTTCAGCCGTTTTCTGAAACAAACTTAAAATGATGTTGGCAACATTTCATGGTGAAATTTATGCATAAGTTTAGCTAATTCTAATTTATAAATATCGTGAAGTTTCAGAATATTGAGAGATTTATACACAGGTGTAATATGACATCTATAGTTGTTATATGTAATAGTCCGTAGAATATTATTGTGCACTACTTCTAGTGGTTGCAAAACAGAA
>Ga0210059_1005264_pt1 | contig 20838 bp, 9 predicted proteins | sample Ectturendosymbi2_FD_188042 | JGI IMG/M metagenome (GOLD analysis project Ga0210059, IMG submission 188042) | Ecteinascidia turbinata endosymbiont from Florida, USA - Sample 2 (SPAdes) (version 2) | ecosystem: Host-associated > Tunicates > Ascidians > Unclassified | place: Key West, Florida...
CTTTTTACTGCAATTCATAATAATAGGCCAATAGCGTATGGGGGGCCCCACGTGAAATTTCGGGGGGGGCCTCACTTACCCTTGCCACGGCACTGTGTAGGTGGGATTTCATACTGTTTAGGTTTTCATATTTTCCGTTTGTTTCATGCAATGAATTTCATATGTTGCATCCTGCCAAATTTTAATGCTTCAATTTAAGGCTATGAAGTGAAGTGTTCAGGAACAGTAGCAGTTTATTGCACTGCGTGATTCACTAATGCTAATGCAGTCCAGTGAAGCGCTGCTATTTTTATAAAATATTCTTGTTGAGCTTATAAGTCATTTGTCATTGGAAATGTGCATTCTTACACATTCCTTGGTAGTTGATCATGTAGGCTGCAATGTTTGTATCAGCCCCATATTGCTATTTTTTCTTAGCATGCTGTGTTCAATGCACATTTAACTGTCTAAGCTGGAGTGGATTTTGGTTTTCATAATGTGATTTTAAAAGCTGTAAACGTTTAAGTAAGTTGTAATATTTTAAGTACAACACATTGCAGTGAAGATAGCCTAATGTGGAAGGGTAAGCTGCATGCTATGTATTAAACTGCCGCCTTTCCCTCTCCTTACTTGAGACTTGACCTATTTGCAACAATGTAATACTTTAGATCGTAACTTGATATATTTTCCTCCTTTCCCAGATTGATTGCGATTGTGGCTAACACAAATGCACACATCTATGACAGTGAAGCATAGATGTTAGTTATTAGGATGATCGTTTTGAAAGAACTAGCATAGAACGTATATAAAAACTTGAAAATGAATATGCTGAACAACACCTATCGCATGTGGTGGCATGAACAGCAATTTTGGGAGGGATTTTATTGTAATTGGCTAACCTTTTTCAACCAATAAATATTACCATTGTTCACATGTGGCTATGCAGAATATTGATTGCTACTTTAGGGCGTACGGCTTTGAACCATGGTAATTGGTAAATAGACATGAGGACACCTTGATTGATTTACAATGGTACTTTTTAGTCTTAAGATTAAGACTTGTTGTTTGTGTTGTTATTTTGGGAAAAACAAGATCAAATTTGGGCAAACATTTTTTGCATCCCCAAAAATATGCACTCCCGTACACCTATGAATGAGGGTTATAATCCTTTGATTTATTGGTTTTGCGGCGCCGTCCATTGAAGTCTCTGCTGGAGAGTTCTTGACTTCATCCTTTCGGCCCTCGCCTCTTCAACGTTACCGATATCTATCATTAAGCCTTGATGCACCCTTCAAAAATTTCTACACACCACTGAGTGGGGCCCCGCAAAGTGTTTCCAATCGGGCCCTGCACTTGCTAACACTGGCCCTGCATGCAAGTTATCATTAAAATCAAATTCAATGGGAAGTTTGATACTGCTTGTTCTTGAGTAGCTTATTTATACAAGGATAAGTTTTTGACAAAGCTCATCTTCCATCATCCTGCAGCCCAAACCTGTGGGTTCTCTTTCTTGTCACATCTTTGGGTGGGGCATAGTCGTTTTTCCAATTTGATGTTATTGCTATCATGCCGAGCTATATCTTTCACCCATCTGCTAACTCCCTATGAGAGAGAAAAAGGCTTAAATACGAAGGCAGTGCTTACCTATAAAAGACCTGCCACAATTATATAAAAGCTAAGAAACTACACGCACCTTGCTTTAAGCAAGACTAAAAAGCAACTGGAAGGTGTGAAGGCCTTGCAAACACTGTGTAGTTTGTGGTTACCATGGAAAACACAGCAAATCAATGGTCACGTGTGTTTCACAAATAATGACAAAACGCAAAACCTTCCCGCAGAAGCAAAACCTAATGTGCAAACTATGTTATTTATGTAGTGACTTGTAACATTGTAAGATACTCGTATACCATCAACAATATCTTGGCCAAGCGGTAAATATATTTTTCCGGCTGCCAATACAACGAAAGTAATCCTGCTTTCACGTTTTACCAACGCTTTGCCTTGAGTCATGGTGGCGAGCGTCAATGTAGGTTTGTTGCGTTGCTCGACCAGTGGCGTAAGACAGTCTTCCAGTTTCAGTGAAAACAAGTATTCAGAAACGACGTATGTTCCAGTGTTGTAATGGCTGAAGCTTATGTTTGGATTCATTGATTTTAATTTTATTATTGAATTTGTTTGCCTTCTCTACTCTTGTATCAGCCTTTCCATTTTTTACCCGCAAGCATTGCTTGCAGTTTTCAGGACTGAGTATGCGTAGTGTTGCACTTACATAAAATCGGTTTCTTATAAAAATTGCAGATAGATTAACTTGTGTCGCTTTTGTGGAGACTAATTACTTGAATACAGAAATTACTCGAAATACATAAAATTCTCCCATCATCACTGATACTTATTGAAACATTTTGAGGAGCACAGGCGAATTTTCAACAACTCAGCATTTACTGAGCAATTTACAAGCTCTCCTTACCTGAAAAACAAACTTGTTGGATTGTGAAAAATTTTTATTTTGTGAAAACAAAAACAAATTTCCCCAAAAAATTTGAAGTATTTTATAGCACAGACCCCAAAAAGGCAGGAAAAATAAAGAAGTATTGGCGGTTAATTGAAGATCGAAATCATGCTCTGCTCTAGTTCTACATGCAACAGAAGTACATTAAGTTGATGCATGAAAATATGTCATTTTTAAGGATAATTTTGCACTTTTTAGCCACATAAGGTCCTCAAAGCCAAAATGTCTACATGATTTAACTCACAAGCAAGTTAAAATGTTGCGGTTCACTAGTGCTGTTACGCGCGCAATTGTTACCTGTGATGCACCCATGCCTAAAGTGGTCACTGGTCACATATCCTTTTGTTACTCGACAGGTATCCATGGGCCAAGATGGGCACATATTCCTTTTGTTGCACGACAGTCGCAAAGGTCAAAGTGCGCAAATCCTTTTGTTACACGTCAAGAAAGCAAGGCCAGATTGGGCATTTACCTCCGTAACTCGAAAAGTACAAGCCTTATGCAGATTTCCTCATGGCTGCTCGACAGAGCTCATAAAATTGCAGCTACTGAAAGAATCAGCTGCAAACGTTAATTCTAAGTGCCGATTAAGCCACATGTCCCTAAGAAGGATTTTAACTGGCGTTGTTAAGGGGTTCTACAGCTTTCAGCCAAATCGTCAAAAGGGTCCATGACACTAGAAAGGGTGGGAACCACTGTCTTGGTGTCTGATTCTTTGCTGGGAAAGAATTTCTTTCGATAGACAGTGAAAACTAACCAATACTTATTGCGACGAAACAACTGTTCTTGAATGTCTACTATTATTTCCAGCATTTTTGTAAGTAATTACATTTGTATTTTTGTTTTGGTGCAACGCTCGTTTTCTTCCTATGCCGCTATCAAAAGATCTCTGTAAAGAAGAATGAGCGCGAAGGATTGAAGTGAATGACGATGAGTATCTCTTTTTATGACGTTGAGAATTGGTTATTGTTGCGTATAATGCGTGGAACAAGACGCCTGAATCCATTTTTCAGAATTCAAATTATACGAGGCCATTGAAATGAGGTACTTTCGTTCAGCCCTGGTCTCTCTCGTTGCTTTCTATGGGTAAGATACGGGGTAAGGACAAGATTAGCCTGCACTGTAGCCAAGACTGCAGATATTCAATGGAGACAAATGTTAACTGTTTGTAATACCGCGCGTGTTAAGCAAATGTTATCTCGCAGCCGTTCCCTAACAATGTTTTGGAACGCTGCATTCGGCAATACTTAAACAAAAAACACGAAGTCACATGACAACGTGACTCATCGACTGAGCCCTCTCCTTCACCAAAATATGTTTCTTCAAATCTACCGTATTTGGACGCCATATCTAACAACATTCGGCAGGAACGGAGCAGCTTTATAAGACGCAAAGCTGAAGTAAATGTGAAGCTACGTGGTTTTCAAAATAACCGAAAGCTTCAAAGCTGGTTCTCAGTTAGCCGTCAAGCTTTACTCAACCGATACAACGTCGTGTGCAGGCTTACCTGCTCATGCGGTGCTTCCTACATCGGACAAACGCAACGCAATCTAAGAAATCGTATAGAAGAGTATCGAACATCACTAAGCTCTTCAGTCTGAAGACCAGTGGCGTAACTGACAGAGGAGCAAGGGAGCGAGCTGTCCCCCCCCCTGGCAAGCTAAATGTAAAAACTGGGCCCCCTGTAGTTGACATTTTGATATTTAGTATTCTTTAGGTTGTTGTTTTTTAGAGTTTTTCAGGATGTTTTTGTTTTTTTAGTTAGTATAGCCATCCACGACATCCAGAGATTCAAGTCATTTCTTAACTTTTTTTCTGAGTTTAGGCTAGTAGGCCCCTCCGGTGACCAGTGGGCCCCCTTCAGCTAAGCTTTTCCCCCTGGCTCAAACTTCTAGTTACGCCACTGCTGAAGACACTTGCAAGCCAACTCGGGTTGTTTGTAACAACCCCGAGGTCATTGGCACTGGTAATAATTGGCGGCGGTTGCAGGTTCGTGAATCATTGTTGATTCAAAAACACAAACCAGAGCAGAATGCAAACATCCCATCGATGCTCTATGCATTTCAACCTGTAACACAGCTTCATGCATCGTCCGTAACGTCATGCGCCATCACCATCGGTACGTGTCCCGCTGAGTCACATGGCTACCAGTGCCCCGCGCCACTATCATAGGCGTAGCCAGGGGGTGCCAAAGGGGCCATTCCCCCCCAAATTTTTAGAAAATATAGTCATTTTGTGCTTTGAGAGGCGTTTTTCCAAACAAAATAGTGTTATTCGCCAAAAATCAAATTTTTTGCCCCCCAAATTTCTGGGCTGGCTACACCACTGGCCACTATGTCACTTCCACAAAAGCCTTTCGCGTTTTTCACTTTTTTACAGTGCTTTTCTCCCAACTGACCATATGAACATACAGCAAGATCACTGCAGTTTAATTGCTAATGTACTGATGATTGTAGCAGTAGTTCCCGGAACGCCTACGAAAATGTCGTTCACATCTATTGCTTTGGCCGTTATTTTTATAATTATATTTTGTTGTGAAATCGTCAGCAGGGGCCTAACGAGGTTAGATGGCGCCCGGGGCAAGAAGCAAGTTTGGCGCTCCCGTGTTCGAGACTGAGGTCTTTCGGAAGCAAATGTTCTGTATTGAAGTGAGTACTTGTGACATTGATGGGACTTTTTGCCCCCCGCAGCCATTCGGCGCCTCCATACCAACTCGGCGCCGGGGAATTTCGCTCCCCTTCCCCCCCTCGTTACGTTCCTGATCGCCAGGTCTGCAGAAAAATCTTCTCCAATCATCATGCTCTTGTAAATGTAGTGAAATTGCCACTGTGCATACGAGCAAGCACATTGAAATATAAAAGCTATTAAATTCTTGGCAGCTGAGAATCGTTTAAATCAATCAGCACTAGTCCCAATGAGCAGTGTCTTAACTGACGGGGACACATAGGCGAATCCAGGATTTTTTAGGGGGGAGCTCAGGTGCGAGTTCAACCGGATGTGCACTGACTGCATAGCGGTAAAGACCCATTAAGTTTTCGAGATCCTCGATGAGGGTCTGAGAAAGTTGTCCCCCAAAAAGTTTTGAAAACCATAATGAAATTTAAAAGGCGTTAAATATCAAGCAACCGAAGCCCTTGCAATCTCAAAACAACGCACCAGGTCATCGCGATGCACCATGTTGAAAACACTTCGTGATTTTTGAACACGAGGTAGCAGCTTTCCCTTTTCTTCGCTCTTCCTCGTCACGCATTGGCATCGTTGTAACACTCCAGCAGCAAACAAACAGTTAAGTCTAAAATAACGTCTACGTGGAACCAGCACGGTTAACATCTGTAACCTACTAATTGCACCAATGTGTCAGGACAAGCATAGCAGTGATTGCTAAGCAAACTCCACCACTGACTGCTATATAACAACTAACTCTACGTGATGTCGGAACAGCAGGCTGCGTCAAATTGCAACTTGATCACAAGCACAAAAGATATCTTGCATTTACAGTACGGTAGCAATACGAGATGGCCATTTGAGGAATCCGTAATAAACTTTGCCGAATACAATCCAGTCCCGTCGCCACGGGGGACTTTGGTGGGCTTAGCCCTCCCAAATTGAAATGTGAAATGCTATAAATCAGTGGAATTTTTGTCAAATGTTAGAATGTCAAGCTCCCTTCAAAACCGTAAAGCGACCCTGGTGAAGACTTTCTGGCGACGGGTTCTGATACAATCACTAAATAGAATGCGTTGATAAAGCGCTGCAAATTACAGTTCTGGAACGTCTTCATGCGGGAAACGTCACGTTAAAAACTTCGAAGCAATAAATGCTGGCACTTTGCCCTGGAAGGTATTCATTGCATCACGAGGGCATTCAAAATGATCAGACAATGTTTTTCCACCTTACACCGGGAAACGTGAAGTTTGCAGTGAGTCAATGAACAACTTCTGCTCAACCATTAAATTTTTTGTGCGAAACGCGACTATCGCGGTAACGCAATTTTAGAAATACTATACAGTAGGTCGAAAAAAATTTATTAGGGACAGCAGAAAATCGATCAATGAAAAGCATCTGATTTCGTGCTGAGCTGAACTTTTGTTCAAAAATTGTTGCTGGCTGGTCTGATGCTGATCACAATCATCCTCAGCATAGCCTGCAGTTAATCTAGCGCACTTCGCTTTTAGCCTACTGTCATGTAGGCTACGTTTTAAGGTTAAGTTTGCTGTTCTGGAATTTACCCTATCAGCGCTCTAAAGTTTGCAGAAAAACACAATTAAGACCTTTTTTGGGGGTCACACCAAAAATAGGTCTTCATGTTCTTTGTGGGAGAAAATTTGTGGGGAAATGGTGCACAAAAACTTTTCGGGCACGTTTGGGTAAATTCGGGCAAAAACCTTTCGCACCACAAAATTTGCCTGCTCCTACACCTATGTGTAGAATTTAAAGAGGAACGAGCTCGTTTGTGATAACGTTGTCATCAGTGTAATTAACGTCAAACACATCCACCCTAAATGATTCAGAACACTCCCTAGTAGTTCACGAGTAATAAACACCAAGTTTCCTAAAAAGTTGTTGATCCAACATTGCACCACAAAATTCACACAACCCTCAGCTTGCTGGGCCTATGCCATTACAAACGCTATTGACTGCCACTAATTGAGATACAATGGCGACCACAAATACAGTCACTCGGTGTTTGTCAATTGCAGTGTGGTGTTCGCAATCAGACTTTCGCTGACTGATCAAATTTGAAAGTCGAACGATTGCTACTTGCCAGAAGCAAAAAATAGGGTCTGACAGCAAACTGTTCAGTGCAATTTTTTCATAAAATAAATGAAATCTCAGAATAAATTCTTGGCTGAAATGCTGTGGTTGGGGATGTGTGCGAAGTTGCTGGGCTCTGTGGCAATGCAAGCTGAGCTCGACGGATTCGTCAACGTATAGCATTCAGGTTTCACTCCGAAAGGGCTCCAGATCCAGGCATAGGCGCAGCCAGGAGGGGCCAAAGGGGACATGCCCCCCAAAAAATTTTTAGAAAATATAGTCATTTTGTGCTTTGAGAGACGTTTTTCTAAGCAAAATAGTGTTATTCGCTTAAAATCAAAAATTTGCCCCCCCAATTTTTTGGATTGGCTATGCCACTGGATCCAGGCAGGCGACATGCGTGGTGGCCTCTCCAAAATTTTGGACGGCAACCGTTGAGTAAAAATCGTCATGAGCGTGTAAAATCAATTATTTGTTCGTGCAGACAATTTTCACCCAAACCAAATTTTATTTTGGCCACTCGCCTGCCCAAGTATATGTCCCGCATCCGCATGAGAAGTAGACTCTGAGAGGCTCATGTGCTACTGAAATGTTTGTAAACTTGAATTAAATACTGTCGGTAAGGATGTAGCTCGATCGCAAAGTAGACAAGAGAAAATGCTAGAGCAATGTTTCTCAAACGGGGCCCTCGGCCTCCGGATCGGTTCTCTGGGGGCCACGAGCAGAGGCCTTCACTATGTAGATTTGCCGTGACATTGCATAACCCTAGTGGCACGATATATAAGTATTCGCCAATAAGGGGTCACGGCTCATGAAAGTTTGAGAACCAGTGTGCTAGAGCAAAGGCTACGTGATGTCGTAAAATTATTATATTTTTAACAAAAGATCGCATTTCAATTCAGAGGAAATTACACCATCAAGTTTGGGAGGAAGCGACAATTTTTAGGGGAGTACGATTTGACTGTTTCAAATCGAGTTTTAAGAAATCTTATTTCATCATTAACAAACACATCCACGATAAAACGTGTCAGACCGGTACGCAACAGTCCTGTTGCTGCTGCCAATAGAAGCATAACTTGCGTGAATGCAAAGGACAATTGTGTAAGACTGAAAAGGATAATAGAAAATTTTCTATGTTGCGACCTTTTGTTATAGATAAAAACTTTCCATTTGAACTTTGAGCCGCGGGGTTCATACAGAGCTATTGGAAATTTTGTGAGTTTGAATGGAGATTTGGTGGAAATCGAACTCCAATTATTACGAAAATTTTGCACCAGCCTCGTGTGCTTTGGATGTTGTGTTCAGAACTTGTTCTTTCATTTGCTTGGGTTCATTTTGTCTTAACAGGTCATTTTATGCCTTTTTGAGGTCTTTCAATTTTACGCGCGAACCTCGCATCCACTGAAAAAGTGCGGCTGGAAAAGTCGGGCTCACTTTACCTAGGTTACTGTGAAAGCTGCGGTGTGGGTATCCCACAAACATTTCTTGGTTAAAACCATTAACAAAAAATTTACCTAGTGCCTAAACGCATGTCTGAAAAGCAAAATACAGTAATAAATATTTAAATTCTTATTAAATGATTACTTGGGGATGACTAGAAAACACAACTTAATTACTGCCATACTACAGACACCTTTGTTGCTGTATTTTTTATAATTGTTACTATATCTCAGTGACTGGATATGGACGCATCGAGGGCTTAAAATCAATGCTGGGTTAAGTTTCTCTGGCACTACGCTGCGTTTAGTAAGCGCAGATGACTCTCGACCAATCGATAGAACCAAGCTAAAAGCATGACTCTTTTTGACGTTTCTGTGCTTAATCCACGGCTAAGAGAATGTTATAAAGAATAGCAGTAGAAACCCACAACACGGAGAGGATGAATCCGCTACAATATTGACAATTTTGCCACAATCTAAAGATATAAGTTGGCGTTTGAGTAAATAATACTGTAGACCCTTAATGGCAACAGCAACCAGTGGAGCGATTGAAAATGTTATAGGCATCATCGACACGCAAGTAATACCAAATATCTATATCTGGGACGAAACAGCTTAAATAAATATCCACAATTCTTCAGCTTTCAAAACGCATTTGTCACAATCTTTGATTGTTGATGAAAATTTATCGCCCGCTGCAGCCGTTCTTAGGGTTATGTTTCTTTCATGTATAATGTATGCGAAAGCGCTGAGCCTACAGCCATTCTCAACGACGCAATTACCTGTGCGCCAACTCCGTGTAAATTTCAATACCATGATTAAATCGATCATTTGGCTGATGACGTGCAAGTCACTCGGGACGCTGGTGCGTTGACGTATAAAGTAAAAAGTTTTTGAAAGTGGTTTGCAATGAAGACGAACTTAATGCACAGTATAAAAAGTTCTTTTTTTCCGACTTTCAGTCATCCTATGATTAATCAATTATATTTGCAGGTGCCTATCAGCATTTTAACCAAAAAGCATTCAATATGCTGTTGCAGCGAAAACAGTAACCGAGGCATGCAAAGTGGTGAGCTTAATCGTACTCACTGCTTTGGACATGCTGTTGTATATGTTGAAAATTTATGATGTCTGAGCGAAAAGAATCACGAAGGTTCCAATACCCTTGCGCAATGCTAGGGCTGATAAGTCTACTAGGAATCTGGTAAATCGATTCTGTGTTGAGAAACTGGGAGTTAGGCAAGTGGTTAGCTTGAAGAAAGCCTGCACAACTCAGAAAGCTCGAAGGGCCAAATTGATCAACATAAATTTGTCGCGGGCCGCAAAATTCTCTTTCAATTCGTTGTAGTTTGGTAATTCTGGAACGAAAATTAATTAATTATCCGGAGTCGGTCCTTTGCAACATTTTCTGCAATTGAGAAAGCTCCGCGAGCCGCAAGAAAAGCTTTTACTGGCCGTGCGTTGTGCAGGCTTGGTTTTAGAGCCAGTGTTTTTCAACTCGTTTTGTGTGCAGTGAAAACTGTTACCAATTTTCCAAGCATCTAACTGGAGCTGCCACGCCTAAAAGTATACACTACAAGAGTTTTATTCATACTCTTTTTTGTTCGTTTTAAAGTTGCTTGGTGTTGCAGATTGAGATTCTCGCGCCACATAAAAATTGTCCTGCATATATGTGAAACAGTGAAGTACCGTTGATGAGACAAATCTACAAACGCATTAAAACCCGTCAAGTGGACCCTATCGTTATTTTGTAATTATGCCGTTGAGTGAAATACGCAGGTGTACAATCATCAAACTTTATTTTGACTAATTACATATTGGTTCTTCTATTTACTGGTAATTGCAATCTACAACATGACCGAAGACTTCCCTAATTGAAATTTCAAATCGCGAAAAAATACTTTTTATCTGTTGCATATTCTGTACCATTCATGGACTGGTGATTGTTAGAAACTTTTTAGGTTGAAACTGATTTTTTTGAGTTGTTTCCTATTATTGAATGTCTAGTGGTCCACCATAAACATGCAAATGAGGTGCTGATACATTCGAATGGTAGATTCGTTGTTTGTTCATGGTTAAATTTGCTTGCTTGTGTAAATGATTTTGCTTGTGTTTTTCGTCTTTGGAGATTACCAAAAGGGTCATCTGAATTGTCTTGGTGTCCTGGTTTGAATACAATACTTATATTTCAGCAGCAAAACTGTTTAAACTGGTAGAAATTTTAATCGTAGGTTGTATCAATTAATTTAATTTCAAGCAGTTTTAGTGACTGGATTTTCCAGCATAGATTGTTTTAACTAAACGCTTACATTTCAGCTGCAACATTGTTTCATTTGGCTGACGTTTCTAGCAAAATTGTTTTAAAACAGATCAAAGTTTTCAGAATATCGTCTGTTTTAACTTGATGCTGCCAACGGCGATACTTCTACAGCAACGTGAATTACAGGTCAGAGGACTGTGCTTTTAATTTTAGGCTTGTTTTTGAGTATAGGCTTTAATGTGACATGTATTTCTGCTGATAATTTTAGAAATCTATCTTTTTCTGGGTTCAAAACTCAATGCGTTTCAATGCAATTTTTTTTGTCATTTAAGCAAGGAATAGTTGCGATTTGAATACTGTCGAAGAATGAGATAAGATTGTTGAAGATCTGAAAATTTTCCATTATGGTGTAGTAAATCACCCATATTTCTGTCAGAGTTGGGTAAAAAAACTTCACATTTTTGGAATGCGTGGGCAGGATAGGTTGATTGCTCCTCGTTGCTGGTGCGATTACCATTCTCTACTTCTAGCTTGTATTCACGTAAGTTTTAGTTAAAGTTAGCAGTACTTTTGCGCTGCTAAGCTATGCCGCCCTAACCTGAAGATACCACATTGAACTGCAACAAAGTTACTCAGGCTTTCTATTGAACATATTTTTAAATTAAAAGCGTGCATCACAATTTCCATATGGATGGTATGAAATCAAGGCAGGTTATGTTTCAATAAATAAAATATTTCACTGTATATTCTGAATTTGTTTGATTTGAGAGTGGGCTGATTAAATGTGGGACAGTCTGAATACAGCCTATTATGAAAGTGATGTGTTTTGGATTGAATGGTTATTATCACATCGTGTAATAATGGTAACCTATTTTGAACGGACCTTGTTTCGAATTGGTCTGGTATAAAAATTCCGCACTGCACTTGTTCTGTTTATTCCTTTTCGTGTTCGTTATCAAAACAAGATCGTTTCAATTTCTTTTGGTCCACTTTCCATTAGATTAATTCAATTACTCCCATCTTTAGAAAACTTTACGTTTTACTCTTGAATAGTCATGCTTTTTTAAAAATAATCAAATTATTTTCTTTCATAAAAAATGGCTACATTTTTGTTTCTACTTTCACACAGTGTTGTAATCTGGAGGACGGCGGGGCAACGCCTTTCCCTAAATATTATCAAAGGGGAAACAGTGTTCCCATGATTGGTACCAGCGTGTGGAGAGTGCGTCGTTTTTGTAGTGAAGTTTTTCATAAAAACTTCTCATCGAGTGTCTTTAGTGAAACAGAACATGTTTTTGCAAACCGTACCCCAGGTTCTGCTTTTGCATAATATTATTGTAGATTTTATGATGCCTTCACAACATTGCATAAAAATGTATGAACGCTGATTATGACAACTCACCTATAAAAAAATTGAAATGGTAAGTCCAAGGTTGTCGCACAAGTCATAGGCTTCCATGGAAGAGCCTATTGGGCTGCGCGAACGAAGTGCATAAAAAACGCCAACGTCATGGCCGACAATGGCCTTGTGTATTTTTTCCGCACTATACCTAAACAAGTGATTTATAGCAATGCCTGGCCGCCAGTTGCATTACAGTTATCAGTAATATCTATGGATTACAGTGGGACTGCCAACGTTGTGTAACTACTAAGATTATCAGGTGTCTTTGCGAATGTCCAGATGTGCAGCATTTACTGCGAAAGTGTAGCTGCATGGCCCACGGGGCAAGTACGCGGAGCTGTGCGCCGCAAACCACTCGTGACACTCCCAAAGTAGTACAAAAACGAGTGTGACGAAACTGAACTGAACTGAACTAAGTTAAGCTGTTTAATTTGTTTTCGAAGATGCAATGTCATTTTGTCTCATAACCTTATTTATGCTAATGTCATTACATCTCGTGAATTGATTGTTCATCCACTATGCGTTTGTACGTGCACTTCAAACAGAAAAGGTCATGTGATATTGCTCTCCATTTTCAGTCACCTTTGTAAATATAGGCGTCTTTACGAGTGCGCTCTAGCAAAACATGAGATCGCTAGGAATAAGGCATTGCTGCGGCCAATAGTGAAGTGATGTTGATGAGAGTTGTGCTGGCATGAGAATGTTGCAGCTTGAGGGGAACAGCGTGGTTGACAGGATAATGTCAGATTATTGTGTGTGTTCCTGTTGTTGAGGCGAGTGGGCCAACTTATAAGGACACACGCGTTAATATTACAACCTACAGCATGTATTTCCTATGGACAACTCACAAACCATTCGCACAACGTTCGCATTAATCATGTGATTTCTGACCAGGCGCGGACACAGGGGGGGATGCAGGGGATGCATCCCCTCCACTAGACCTAAAAAGATGTTGATATGACACTTGATTTCATTGAAAATTACCGCCAAAAATATTTTTGTAGTGCACATTACTTAATCGCTAAAGATACTAAAAACTAAATTATGTTAACAATTAGTCAAAGACGATTCTTCATTTCTCTTTCTTCGTTGAATACTGAGTGCAAAGCTATATTTGCTGTGGCGAGTTTTCATAATTCATCTGGTCAATTTTCCAAAACCTGGGTGGTGTTATAATTTTAGTAAGTTTTTTCGTAGTCGTGTCAACATACAGGCCTACTTAATTGTCCGGTTTGTGTAGCAAGGTTTTATTGATCGTTCTGGGCGAGATCCCAGACGTTTGCAACTCTTGTTTCTAAGTGATGCTGACAAGTCTTGTCAGCTGATCCCGCAATTAGGGGGCGAGCAACCGGGCAATTCCCCCAAAATTTTCAAAAACATGTTCAGTTGAATATATCAGCTGGGTGCGGCCCTGCTTGCTAAATGAAATAAAGTCAAAATTTGTGTTTTCGTTGAAAACCATGGCAATCCAATGCTTCTTACTTTGCAGATCGTGGCAATGCTTACGTGAAAACAAATTCTCTGCGTTGAAAATCTGCAGATAGCCAGCTGTGTAAATTTTCGTAATACTAATATACCTGGCTATTGCTGCCAACATACAGTCGCGTTTTTTGGTGATTGTTACCGTAACATGGGGCATTTCTTTGTAGTGTAGAAAGGATAAAGCGTTTTGTGAACGTCCATTTGCATTGCATCGTCAGCAATGTTCCCTCTGAGTGCGCAAATACTCAGGACCACCAGAACTGTTGCGCAGTGAAATCTCATTCTCGCGTACTTGCAACATTCCAAAGTAATGGAAAAGCACACAAACAAGGAGCTATTAGAATGAAATGTTATTTTGTTCGTATTTTGATACGATTGTATATTTATTATATAATTCACAAAGTTTGTAATTCATTGAAAACTCTACTTACTCAGCCCTAAAATAATCATGCTCACTGAAACAAATATTTGATCTGTGCAAAATTATCTCAGAGGGAACACTGATCGTCAGCAATTTGAAAATGATAAAGAAAATGTCGACGTTGCCCCCCCACCTGGAAAAATTCTGCGGACGCCCATGAATGATCTTGCTTTCTCGCTTTCGCTTTTTCTTTACTTTCGTGCTTTCCCTCATTACCAGTGGCATAACTGACGGGGGAAAGGTGGCGAGCCACCCCCCTTGATACTTATTATTCTTTGGGATTTCAGTTGGTTGCTGTTTTTTGCATTTTTTTAGCCACTTGGACAACCGAGTTCACCATCATTTTTTAACTTTATTTCTGAGTGTTGGCTAGTGGCCCCCCTACGCTGGCCAATGGGCCCGCTTCAGCTAAGTTTTGGACTTTGATTTCGGTTGCAAAATGAACAGAATCAACCGTTTCTTGTTATTATTTCATAAAAATTACCTGCAATAACAAATGTTATACACAAATTACTATGGGTGTTGCAGAGTGTAGACTATTGCAAACGACAATTAAAAACTGTAAGGTTCCCCATTTGAATAGTACTAATCCAAACCGCATCCAAGTAACTACGCTCACTTGCTACAACATACAAGTCAAACAGCACTACTGCACTATGCTGGCTACTGCCACCGGTAATTGTGCTTTAACAAACGTAACCTAAAATGAGAATAAGTATTACACCGTCACGTCAACTGTTTATCTCGAGTCCTCGATGTACCTGCGCCGACGCCGGTGATTATGCCAGATCGTTGTTATATGCCACCTTGCTTGTTGTTTCCGTAGGGGTGCATTGTTAAAGTTTGACCAGTTTTATCACTCAAGCTTCTTCTAAACCAAGCTTAGATTTGTTTCCTCGTAAATGTACACATGCGAAAGTAATTGATTTACGCAATATGGTCCTGTGAAGCATTGGGTTCATTGCAAATTGATATCGCATCCCCCCACAAAATTAGCCTGTGTCCGCTACTGCTTCTGACATTCGCGTGTGTATTGAATGCTTTTTTTGTTTGTAATGTTTCGCAACCAAGTTGGGCAATTGTTGAGATTGTGTTTATGGAAAATGTTTACCACCAATGATGGCGCAGCATTGCAGTCCTAGAGATCAGGCAGTGGTTCCTGGTGTAGTCCTATTCAGGCCCGTTACCAGCTTGGGACATCAGCGGGGCAAATAATTTTCTGAGAGGGCCCCAAAAGCACGATTAGAAATACAATAGTTTTAAATTATGTCCAACACATTTTCCAGTGGGCGAAGCCTCTCCTGCGTCCTCTTAGTTACGGTCCTGGTCCTCTTGGTATATTTTTCGCTCCATTCCCGATTTCTGTTCGTGGCAACCATGCCACACTTCAACCAAGTTGGCTTCACAGCGTTGCACGATTGGCAACACTAGCCTGCAGAACTGCAGCTTGAATGAACATTAAACCAGCTTGCACGTAGCTCTATTAATTTTGCAATTTGCACATCTTACAATGGCGTAGTAAATACTTTTTAGCATAATCACTGAAGCACGTGTTTTGCTTTTGTGTTTTTTTGCTTCTACCTGAAGTGTTCATGTTGTAATAAGTTAGCCAAGTGGTAAAATTCTAATCAGCTGTAGTAGGCCTAATTGTACATTAATGCAAACTTGGTTACAATGAACTAATTGAAAGCCTTTTCCCTGGCCTTTCCAATATCAACTTTCCATCAAACCCAATACTGTGCTGTGGAATTTCTCTAAAATATGAACCAAGTTTTAATGTCAACGATATGGCGGTTAGTGCACAAATAACTCCACGATCCCAACAAATAATAATGTGAGAATTGAGCTAGCACTGCAGCATTTTTTACTTTTTGGTAATTGTGAACTTGGGGATTGAAGTCAGTGATGAATTGTTAATTTTTAGCTATTGAATCAAATCAACTAGTATCGTGCTCTATTATTTGGTTGACAGTGTCTATAGTATACTGTATTTATGACAGTATGGTTTAGCTAGTATTATCCAAATTATTTATTGCTGGAAGGAGTGACATGTCAGCAGTTTCGAATAGCAGCAGGTCAGTTAGCAGAACCAGAATGTATGTATAAAATGTTTCTTTTTTGGTGAAAACACTGAAGTATGCCCTTAAATCTATTGACATTAGATGCCGACCTCGATCTTTTTTACATTAGCATCATTTGCAAATGTACATTTAGCGAAGAACCTGTTTTTTCTCTGAGAATGTTATGAAGTTACCATTTGGAGTTGGAAGTATTACTTAAAACACCAAAACAGATTGAAATGTGTGTGATACTTTAAAGTTTCACCAACGTCACGCGCCATTCATTTTTTTGGGAAGACTGGGCTTGTGCAGATCTATAAAGTCGTTGGTTAGAGTTAGACCATGGCCTTACATGCAAATTGAGCGTATACACGCCAGTGAGACACAACTCAACACGGGATTTCGAAGTACAACTCATGACAGAGGTCTGTCGAGAAGTTCAAGTCGAAACTTCCTCCTCTATCAATATGACTTTGACGAAAGAATAAATGCTGCTAGTAAGATAATGTAAGGTTTAGATATTTCTGCACGAGATTTGTGGAGCAACTGTGAGAAGACACACTTATTCAACTGTCAGACATAAAAGTCACTCATTCTGACTCACAGTCTTATTCTAACATGCCCCTTACACAGACTTACCAACATCATGAGAAAGACAAGAAATACCGATACAACCAAACAGTCACTGATATTGAAAAGACACCGTTCAATCTTCTGGTATTCACAACAAGAGGTGACACCAGATTGACCATAAGGTGGAAAGGTAAACAGAAGACTTACAGAAAAGATAGTTGAAAAAGACAAGGCACCATACACCTCTACCATAAACTACAATGAAACAAAGCTTAGATTTGCACTGTTGAGGAGGATGCTTGCAACAACCTGATATTTTCGAAGCTAAACGCAAACCTCCAAGACCAGTGGCGTAATCGCCAGGGGGAAAGGAGGCGAGCCGCCCCCCCCTGGCAAGCTAAATGTAAAAACTGGGCCCCCTTAATTGACACTTTGATATTTGTTATTTTTAATTTATTGTTTCATTGCGTTTTTTGGGTTCTTTTCGTTTTTTAGCTAGTTGGACATCCAGAGATTCACTATAATTTTTTAACCTTTTTCTGAGTTTTGGTTAGTGGGTCCCCCTACCGTGACCAGTGGGCCCCCTTCAGCTGAGCTTTGCCCCCTTGGCTCAAACCTCTAGTTACGCCACTGTCCACGACCTCGTTGACACCGACTTCAATCCAATTCCGAAGCCTCTAATTCATGCAAATATGGCCAAATGTGCCAATACCATATCTTTTTTCAGTATAAACTGAATGATTATTGTACATGGACAAAGTCATCGTGAGTGTTCTGTTTACATTTTCAAACGTATTTACTTAAACCAACAATTTAACGATCTATCTATCAATTTTTTGTTTTTCATGTACCCTTCAAGTGTTTTGCGTAAACGTTGTGTTAACTGTTGATAATTATGACATTTGCTCAAAAACTTACACTGCATAACATTGCCTTATTGTTAATCCAAATCTCTTCTGGTCTTTATATCTCTGACTAGTCTTGCGCTTCCGTTACCATCATCCTCATTGTACTCTTATGGCTGCTGCGTGTTTTTCCTTTCCCTAACCGACATTACACTCATTTTTTTCACCCATGTGCTTACCTCAATTCTCAATCTATGAATCTCTCAACTTTTCATGTATTGCTTACTGTATTTGTGTTTAGTATGCTCCCTTGTTTTATGTTATTCGATGGTACTAATTTTTTATTTACGGTATGATTTATTAATAAATTTTTCATTGTTGGTAACTTTTTGGTTGTATTTGTCTTTATTGTCGTTTTCATGATTTGGCTTTTAGTGAAGACTATGCCAACTTGTGCTATTTGCTGTGCATAAACCACGAACAAACTCAAGTGTATTCTCTTCAGACATTGACCAACAAGCTGGAATTTACAGGTAAATTTTTAATCATTATCATTGTGTTTTACTTCAGGAAAATGCTTCGTATCTCTACGTTGTTTTAGTTTCAAGGTGGACATCATTGCACTTCACAATGGCAGTACTGTGCTAGCTGATGCATACCAAGAGCTGGTCCATCTTGCTATTCCGAGGACACCAGGTTAATTCACAGAAAATCCAAAAGCTTAACTGGTGTATTATATAAAACGTAAAAAAGCTAAAACATAAAAAGAGTTACTGCCAACGTTTCGTGGACGGTGCAGTCAACTTCATCAGGGCGTGACACTTCATCTGTCAACCAAACGTCAAGCTGAGTGATGCCTCAGGTACAAACACCAGTAGCGCGGAATTATTGGACCTAATGATTTTGTGCGGTGTAGCAATCAAAAGCAACAAGGAAATTAGTGTGAAGAGATATCAAGGAGAAAAATCAATCCATACACAACAGGTAGACACAGACGAAACGGAGAACCACTAGTGGGACGATTGAAATAGTGGGCTGGCTATAAAAAGAACAAAACAGTAAACGCCACCATTTGTTTATCAAAAAGAGCTGGTCTATGTTTAAAAGTTGCTAATTTGCTCCCAATTTGGAAAAAGATCAATCAGGCCCAAAGTTACAAGCATCTGGCAGCAAATACATCCCTCTCTTAAGGAATTGCCAATAGTTCGATACTATAGAAACTCATTTATCGAAAGTTACAAAGCATCATCATGAGCACTGTCGTTCGTACGTTTGTCCTTTTGCTCACAACCAGAGAACCACCCAGAAAGTCGGCATCTATTTTCCAAGTTCGCGTTATGAATGCCATTGTCAATTCATGTAAAGTACGCTCGTGTGTGTTTGCATTTTTCTTACTACAAGTTTTAATATAGTTTATTGGTTTGTGAATGCGTTGCTGCCGCGGTCCAGTTCTTGTTGCAGAATTATCAACAACGCCTGCAAAAGAAGCAGATGAATTTTCACGCCGAGGCAAACTCCCAAAAGGAATCGCTGACCATCCCAGGAGTCTGCAAATGCAACCAGATAGCAACGCGACCAATGGTGGTTCCTCGTTTAGTGCCAAGCGACTCAAGAACCATTAAACTATCTTTGAGATGGATGTGGTGGATCAAGAAAGGGTTTTGGTATGGCAACCTGATGAACATTTCTATTTGATCGGGTTTTATTTTTCCCCTTTGTCTGGAACCTTGCGGTCCATTACACTTAAACATTATGGCCGTTTGTGCCCCGACAAGAGAACGTTTGGTACTGATCACAGTTTGGTCAGTAATCCCGCAACCTGCACATCGGACCGCGACAGCATGTCTTGCGGTCGGTGCAACCTTTTATTAAGAAACTCTAATCAATTTCGTGTCATTTATGGGGCACCTGACTGTATAACTTCTGTGTTTTTTGGTGCCCCGGTGTTTTACTGGCTTGAAGAATATATCTCGCGCAATGCGCACTGTATCGCCAAATAAATATCTCTCTCTAATTTGTTGTGGATGAATATCATGTCAATATAGATATCAACAAAATGTAAATAAGTATATATAACACTTTCTCAATGCACATCACTGCATGGTATTTCGTTCGTTTATTTTGAACTTACAGACTATGTTGCCACAAGTATGCATTCACATGAGCCAGCATGCACAACCAAGTATTTTGTTTGGATTCAAATTGTAAGTGATATTGATTTGGTTCTAGATACTTGCGAAAAATTCCATAAATGAAGCAGTTGGAACCAGGGCTGTAGAGCCGGAAACCAAATTTCAGGCTCTGACTCCACCATCTAAAAATTTTCAGCTGCGGCTCCACAGCCCTGGTTAAAACCACCAACATTGGGGGCGGCATAGCTCAGTGGTAAATTGTCCGCGCCTCAATTGTAAAGTTGGGTGTTCGATCCATAGCCACTGAGTGAATTGCCGTAGTGCTCCTTGGGCAAGAGCGTTCACCTCAACCGCCCTGGCAAGAAGCACAATTCAGGCTTCGGCCTGCCGCCAATTGCCGTCACCAAAATTAACATAAAAAACACCAAAATTGGAAAACATTGACCGAGAGTGATCTCTTTTGTCAGAAATGAACAAACTGTAGTGAACGGTTTTTAGTGACTTAACTCACATTTTAGCTGCGTGCAGTGCACGCGTGTGTTAAACCGTTGGTAATGCTAGCCTGCCCTTTTTGAACACCCAAGACATGGAATTTAAACTATTGTTCGTTTCTGGAGATGAACAAAAACGCTGGATGTACCTGTACTGTTTGTTTCATTTAGTACGACTGTATACGATTGGTGTTTGTGGTAACAATCTTGCATTGGTGATGTCACGAATGTGACTGTATACTTGTGCGAAAGAAGAAAATCTTTCTTGATTTGACTTTGAATGCTTGCCGTTGTTCCCGAAAACATGATCCAAAACTTTGATAAGTTGACAACTCACCAGATCAGTTGGCGACTCCAATAAGGCCAAAGAAAAACTAAGTTTTTTGAAAGGCGAATACAAACTTAACTTCCTATGCAATGAAGCTCTTGGTGGTGTATGTGAAAGCAGATGGTCTTTGCTATGTAAGCGGTAATGGTTAATATTTACAGC
>Ga0210059_1005265_pt1 | contig 20838 bp, 10 predicted proteins | sample Ectturendosymbi2_FD_188042 | JGI IMG/M metagenome (GOLD analysis project Ga0210059, IMG submission 188042) | Ecteinascidia turbinata endosymbiont from Florida, USA - Sample 2 (SPAdes) (version 2) | ecosystem: Host-associated > Tunicates > Ascidians > Unclassified | place: Key West, Florida...
CCTACTACGCTACGCAGTCGGCACGTTATCCTGCAATGCGGGTCCTGAGCCGAACTCCGTCCGCCAAGAGCGCCGCTTCCTTTCCGGACCGATACGACAGCGACGACTGAGCCTCGGGGGCTGCTCGGAACTTTTCGGTTCCGTTCGTTGGTCTTCGGAATAACGTCCGGACAATTTGATTGTGCGTATACGCGGATCGGAGAAGTGCGTTATTGGACAATTTCGTGTGTTGGCATCAACCGTTGTAATCGCCGAAGTCATGCTGTTTCTTGGCTTGGGATCGGTCGCCAGAAAAGCTGACGCAAGAACCATTTTTCGGTAGGAACAGTGTAACTTACATTTGCGTAAGAGGGAGGTGGAGAAACAGCTAAGGTGTGACTTAGAAAGATATTCTTTATAAATAAATAAAAAACACTGCAATGCAGCGTTAACACCTTTACCTGAAGAAGTTTGGAACTATTCTCCGTGTTTTTGCTCAAAATAACGCTGCTCGTTTTTAAGTAATGTAAGTTTTATCTTGTTTTGCTCAGACTTATAATCTGTATCTTAATCATTAATAACCTTCATCACGAACTACCTGAAAGATCGCGTACGAGGTTAGTTGTCTTTATTTTTCCATTGCCTCCATGGCACGCACGTTGCTTTGCGAAAAACGTTGGAATTTGCCTAAATCCGAACATTTTTATGTGAAGCAGTAACCTGACCAGTTCATTTATTGTCGTTGCTTGAGGTGTGTTTGTTGCGTCACACAAGCGATTGTCAACACGTCACTGGTTCAGACGACAGACTAATCTGCTCTTCTGATCCCAGATCGAACCTTTCTTCCCGTTTACCTATTTTCTTTTCGCCTCCGTTTAGAAACACTCGACCCCCTGCAGTAACGTTGCGTGATGTTCTTACCCCCCCCCCCCCCCCCCCACCCTCCCCAAGAAATTATTAGTCGTGTTGTTCACTGTGGCCTGACGTTATTGCAGTGCATCCCTCGTATGTCGTAGACTCGTGGCGGCAGTCGTGGCGAAAATCCAGCGCGGTTTATATTTTCGGCGGCGAAAATCCGACGTTGGCCGTTCGTCGTCTCAGTTTCGCGAATTCGGTTCGCAGGTACTGCAATCGCCGCACGACGCCACTTTGAAAGTGCGCAAGGTCGCACACCGGTCTGCTCGAAGCTTGACCCCATTATACTCGTTGTTCGCGCACATAACATCTTTTTCTCCGTATCTTGCTGGGCTTCATTTTTCCACAAGCGCCATTTTGTGACTCGGGCCATCCTATCACGGCAGTGTTGAAAGATGCATCGAAATCGCTCGCATTGTTTGTTCCTGTCTATCGCAACAACACATCAGATACAAAAGCTCCTCTCCCGTTATGCGATTGTGTCCATTGTTGCCACTCTAGCGATGGCCCTGTTATATTCGCTTTCATTTTATCGTTCGCTTGCTTTTCTCTGCGTTGCTTTTCTCTCCTCCGTGTTGTTTGATTTATTGTTCTTTTGACGCGAATTCGTCGCAGCTCCTGCTTTACTTTGAAAAGTTTTAGTCTTTTCTTTTCCATATGCAAGACGCCGGTAGCCTTAAAACACCGCGGAAATATCCTGTTCTGCTTGGACCTCCAGATCGACGACCACGTCACAGCTCCTTCACCTCCCAACAGTGCGCCTCGATCGGTGCAGTGACAGGAAATGACGTCATAAGCAAAAGCTGTCGCAGTACAGAAATCTCCTTTTTGACTTATAAACAGTTTTAGGCACGATGAAAGCTGCCGGATTGTGCGCTAATATTGTCGTTGAAAGCACACATGACCAGTATACTTTAAGTCGTAACTTTTGCTCGAGATTCTCCTACATATTTCTATAGAAAGCTGAGCCCAGTGTACGTTTTCATCGCACATAGTTGAAAACGTCAGTTTGGTTAACCCTAGGTCTTGCCTTGTACTCTACCTCACTATGCTCTCGCAGTGTAGCTGATAGACAACTGACTGCATCCTTTCCTTCTGACGCTATTGTTTGCTCCAGTTTCTTTTTTATCTCGTTTCGTGATTTTGCGTAGCATGCTTTTCACTGCAGTTGATTTTGTCCCGTTATTTTCTTCAACAACATCTAGCAACCCAGTCCACCTGCTTGCCCAAGACCCAGGTGTCTACACCTGAAGTTTCCTCGGCTTGTAATAGCGTGGTCATTAATCCACCAGCACTTGATCTGCGACACTCGGTAACACAACTGAAGAATTGCTGTTGCTGTCGTCTTGATTATAATCTTCAATAAGTGGCCTGTCAAGGAACCCTGTGGCAGTGGTGGCGCTGTTTTTTTGGGGATGGGGGTATGGAAAAAGTTTGGGGGAAGAAAAACGTGGTTGTGCGCACACGGAAGGCCGATTAATAATTGCGTGCTCATGGTATAAACCAAGGCCTGCAGTCGGGCAATGTATGTTAGGTCCTCGTTTAACGGGGAATTTAAGGAAACTTAAAAAGGCGCATCGTCAGTGCCAGTCACGAAAAAAGATAAAATAGTCAAAATTTTAGTAAACGGTGAACGTCAATATATAGTGTTAATGTAACCATTAGATCCCAAATGACCAGCAGCACCTAAACTGGGGAAAACAGATTCATTTGCGTGTGCCAAAAGCCTTCACTGCCATGTGGAAGCAGCCTACAAACTGTTCATGTGTAAGATTTCCCTCGACTTCGAAAATAGTTCGAAGCTGATGTTAACGATTCTTTGTTGTGCAGTACCTCCGGCCCATGGCCGTCAGAAGGGGTGAAGGGAATCAAAGCCTCCTTGGATTTTGAAATTTGACGTGTTCCTGTTAAATTTCTAGCAAACAAGGGTGTTTTCTTTGCTTCGAGCAGGTAAAATGAAATTTCACCGCTATTCGTTTCCCCCCCTGGGAATATCTTTTTGGCTGCCTATGAAAAAATTCACTATTGGCCTCCCCCTGGAAAACAACCCTTCCGACCCCCCGTGCACCTGCCGTGAAATCAATTCCTGGTCACTGAAACTGAATTTTGTCAACCTCAAAGCGAGACAAAGATGAGTAAATTGCAGTTGAAGTCGGAAACAGCAGCGGCATGGTTTGGATCCGAAGCCGCTGTCGAGTCTGAAGCAACTTGCAGTCCCACGTTCGATTAGGTTTCGCGCGCCTGGACCCACTGTATAGTTCTTGTTTTTGCGGATTTAACGTAACGCATGACGCACATGTCGATGTCATCTTTGATCATTCGCTTTTCCATCAGCGCCACGTCACTTCAGTCAAATGCCGTTCTACAATATTACACGTTTTGCGCAACCAACGTGTGGTCTGTTGCAGTCCCGGCATAGGCCTCTCACCTCTGCTGACAGTCTCAAGTGCACGCAAGAAGCGTCTCAGGCGACGAAGCCTTTGCCGTTGATCTAATCCCCACCCTGCTATGAATTCTGAGCAAATGCCGACGGTGCAAGTGTTAAATGAAAATCGACAATTATGTCAGAAAAGCTTTGAGGCCGTTTTGTATCGCCATCAGAGCCGGTGGGAGGGCGGGGGGTTTGGGAGTTCAAGCCCTCCCCAGTAAGACTCGTTGGAAATTCCCAATGACTAACTCAAAATCAAAAGAATCTGCAAAGCATGTCTTCTGGCTTCTTCAATTTCTTGATAGATTCGCGTTGATATGCTCAGCGACGCGAGAAGTGCATGTATTTGAGCTACATGATTTCTTGCACCCAACGTGGAAGTAAACTCTGTCTCGGACTCTAACTTTGTTACACAACCGTTTCCAATATGATGGCAGCAGTGATTCGAGGCTTATCGATGACCAAGCAGTGCTAAGCACTAAACCTCAAGTTGCATGAACGAACCGATTACACAAGGAAGAAGCTCTGCTGAAGTGAGGAAAGCAGGAAGAGATACCTGAGTGCTTCTGCGGGCAGTGGCGGGTGAAGGGGGGTGCTGACTGGGCTACAGCCTGGGGCCCCCAATCCGTAAGTCGATAAAAAAGTGTAATATATGAACAGGTGCGGATTTAATATTAGGCTAAAAAGGCTTAAGCCTAGGGCCCCCGACTTCGGGGGGGCCCAAAATTTTGGGAGTAAGGACAATTTCCAGCATTTCTGTAAGCAATTATATTTGTATTTATGTTTTGTTTCAACGCACGTTATTTCACTATGCAGCTAAGAAAAGATCTATATAGAACAGGCCTGCGCAACTCAGAAAGCTCGAAGGGTTAAATTATGAACATAAATTTGTCGCAGACCGCAAATGTATATTTCGTTTCGATATGGAGATGTCGTTGTAGTATGGAAAAAATTATAGAACGACAATGACTTATTCGAGGTCGAGCTTTTGCAACATTTTCTACAATTGTGATCGCAGGCCGCAAGAAAAGATTACGCCGTTTGCTGTGCGGGGCTGCTTTCGAAGAATGAGCGCGCAGGATTGACGTGAATGACGATGAGCATTCTCTTTTTGTGGCGATGAGAATTGGTTATTGTTACGTAGCCTATAATGTTTGGAATAAAACGCCTGAATCCATGTTTTTAGATTACACGACAGGGTTGCCAGTTGGAAAAATAAAACTGTAGCCAAACTCATATCAAAAATAGCTCAACTCAGCAAAAAAATAGCCTAACTTCTGGAAATGGTTGCATCTTTGCCAAAATATAATTTTACACTGGATTTCAGTCATTTACAGCTCTTTCATTTTTTGCCTTGGATTTTACCAGAAAGCGTATAGGTTTTCAACATTTTGCAAATATTTCTAAATCAGCGTGGTCTGACTAGGTTTGGCCTGCGCGCCATTTTAAAAAAACGTGAAAACTTGCGGGCCACTTTTAACAAAATGATGTGCAAAACAACAAATCCACAAGATTTGAAATTGAAAAGGAAAGATCAGTGTGTGTATATTTAAAATTATTACCGAACAACACAACATTTCAAATTATATTTGAAATTATTACACAACAGAAAATAGCAATTTATTACAAATCTCTGTCAGTGGGATGCCTGTGGTCGAGGCTTCTCTGACACTATCGTTTCCCAATATGTTAGTTGTTGCAAGTTTGAACCATTGTCTAGTGTTTCGTGTGCAAGTCGATTTCGGTTTTTAGATTTGATTTGCTTCATGACAGAAACTATGCTCAAAGCATCGAGTGCTTTTTTAATGCCATATCTTTGAAATTGGGAAACTTTTTTTGCTGACTCTAGTCTAACGCCGATGTTGTACATTTTTATTAAAAAATGTTGTGCTTGTTCTAACTAAAATTACCTACTGTAACATCAGTGCCGGATTTACCTATAGGCTATATAGGCTTAAGCCTAGGGCCTCAAGATCCAAGGGGGGCTCCAACGAACTGTGGTACGCATAGAGTCAATGGCCAGTATATGATCATTTTGATTAAACTTTCAAAAATTTATGTCTTAAAATTATTACCCACGATATTTGGTTTTATTCAACTTTCGTGGTGATAGCGCCAGAGTCTTCCAACTAGTCTCCATGAGTTGGTCAAGCCGCATGCCATCTATTGTGTAGATATACTCAAAGCACACTGGCTGCGTCCTGCTTTTGCTGAATCGTACCGATTGTTACGTTTCACTCTATCAAAAGAACTTGTGGCTGTTCATGTTTGAAATGCACCTGATCAGTGGCATAACTGACTGGTGGCAGGGGTGCGAACTGCATCGCCCCCCTGCCTAACGAAATATAAGAACTGGGCCCCTACCTAGCTTGTAATATGGTATTTGCTATTATTTTGATTTCAGTAGATCGTTGTTTTTTTGCGTTTTTTGGATTGTTTTCCAGTGATTTCGGGTTTTTGTATAGCCGTTCAATACAGAATTTCTATTGCTTCTTCACTATTTTCCGAGTGTTGGCCAGTGGGCTCCCTTCAGCCAAGTTTCTCCCTGGCTCAAACCTCGCTGCATCTGATCAAAGCTTAAGGTTGTACTGCAGATAAGAGCTATGTGTGGAGCTATCAGCAGTATCCTACAATAAAAGCATAATTGTTTCTTAGGTGTCTGTGTAATGCAGTAATTTTGACAGCGTTTGTATCGCGTAAAAGCTCGATTGGTATTTTTACATGCGATTTTTTTCCATTTGAATTTTCTTCAGTGAAGTCATTCAGAAATTAGATTGCTATTAAGTACTTGCGCAAGCTTGTATTGTTTCCATGCTAAGCAAATCAGAGAAGATCTTGATGAGCTTGAATAGCAAGCAAAAGCTACTTTGCCAACTGGCAACCGCAGAACTCTTCCCCAACGAGACAAGGAAACAACAAAAAAGTGACAAAAACGCGTTTGGGTTGGATGCCTTAGACTAGTGGTTCTTAGTTTATCCAACCACGCAAAGCCTTGTTTCTTAGCTTGATGGTCACTAACTGCTCAGGCTGAAGGTCCTTTTCAAAATTCAAGAGAATTAAAAATGAATTGAAGGGTCGCAATGTTCTAGGATAGGTTATCCACACTAAGCATTCGATACATTAAAAGTGATAAACTTAGGCAAACAAATTGTAATGAATTCTTAGATGATTTTGTTATGAAGAAGGCAGGACAAAACCTTTTCAACAGTTTACTGTGTTATGTTCAGCCTTACTTGAATCGATGATTGTCGCTTTTAATTTCTTTAAACGTATTTCAATGATAACAGCATAAGCAAAATTTAAGCCAGTCCAGTCGCCGTTAAACCAGTCGTCCAGTAGTGGTGGGCATTGGTGAGCTCAGCCTTTACAAACTTAAATATGAAAAACTATAAATCAGTAAAGATCTTATCAAATTTTCAGAATGTCAATTCCACTTGCACCAATTAAAATCCCCTAATCAAGACTTTCTGGCGACGGTTCTAGTTTTTGAACTTGACATCTATTCACGCGACAGCTGAGTTGCGTTCGATACTTACCAGAAGGGCTGGTGCTAGGAACTGCAGGGCCCAATTAGAAAACTGACAGCGGAGCCCCCACCCTATACATAAGTAAAGGATCATATATGTGTTTATTTTGTGTGGTATGTTCGTCTTTAAAACCAAATAATAAATGCTTGATATACTCAGATTTTGAAAGACTATGAAAGCTTTAATCTCGTGATATTTTTAATCGTGTGTTTTGACTAGTTTTGAAAAAATTCTCTCACGTGATGCAACTGTTACAGGCATTGTTAAATAAATCCTCAAAGCATTAAACATTAAGAAATGCTGAAAATCGATTGTCTGCCAGGAGGTATTCAAAAGGAGTATGAGACGCGAAGATGCTGGAAAGAAGAAAGTTTTCAGAGCTTCATGTTTTTCTGCCAACAGTTAGCTCTCAACGTCATTCGTTTTTTTAATAACTGGGTCTCCATCAGCACTCTGTTTTTTGTAATAACTCTCAAAGTTGCTTCACGTTCTGCTGTATGTTCCCATATTTCCGTCTTCTGCATATTTTTATTTTTTTTAGAAATACAAATTATTTAGAAATACAAAAAATTATTTAGAAATACAAATAATTTTACATGGCCTCTAAGCTATTCAAATGTAGCCTACACTGTATGGACTGAATGGCTTGGTTTAGTACTAAGTTGGAGCACTGATCACCGTACGCTTTTATCCGATCATCCAAAGGTTGATCTTCTGTCTCATATGAAAAATTCTCTTTTTGGTGGTTGTTCGGCGGAGTTTTTTCTTGAAAATGTCTAAAACGTGCTAATTTAACATATTCAGCCAATTCACTTGCACCTGCTGGAACATCATTTAAAACCTTGACGATTTTTTTATGCTCTTTATCAGTTTTCCGTCCATTGCCAAGATTTTTGTGTAACTCCGAGAAACTCCATGTTGCTTCCAAATGATTCTTTGAATTTTCATGATCACATAACCTTGTATGAAGGCTAGACCAGTTGTTGGACCCACATGCTGATAATTTTGCCCTGTTTGTGTTCTTGCTAAGACGTTTGCAGTAAAAGCTACAAATTTAATCAGCACACTGAGAGCACATAATCCAAGCAAGTTCTTTCAACACTTTCCCATTTGGAAGCTTCCGCTAACAGTGAAACTTTGAAAAACACAATATTGTTTCATATCTTGGAAAGCTGTTCACTGGAATATTTAGAGGATCTTTGATTGTTAAATAATCTCTTAAATTTTTTTATATGTGCTGATCAACTAATTGGGTCATCATACATTTGAATTATAACTATACACACGGATGATCTATCACAGTTTGGAGTTGTTTTTTCGGTGATACGTAAGCTTTCTGCTATTTGGCACCATCGTTTGATGCACTGAGATCATCTTCAATTTGGATTGGATTTACATTTGAAAAACATAAATCCGTTCATCTCTGCTAGCATCCACCAGGATAGAAACAAAATAACGCAATGATAAAAACACAACACCGCACGTTTTAAGTTGTGGCCTAGTATACTTTTCTTACAATACAAAAAAGGTTTCAAACCGTAACTCTGTCGCTGGCGCGGAGCCCCTTGAGGCGCGGGGCCCAATTTGATGAAATCGGTCAAATAGGCTTAAAACCGGCCCTGCTTACCAGTCTGAAAAAGTAAGAAATACGCGAATCGTGAACCTAGGAGTTACAACCTTTAGAGTGCGTTTTACTTGACGTGTTTTGCTCGTGTCTGTGAGGTTTTTACAGCCGTGGTAAGCGAGTTGCAACCTGGTCCTCACGTTGTGCTTTAAAGTCTTAAGCCGCCACACATACTACATAGTTGGGGTGCAGTGTGTGTTTTTTTAACACAGATAAGAAAAAACAGATGTGATTCTTATAAAAAACGTAGGCCATGTGTTTTGTCAAGTATTTCAACAGTGGCGATTTCGGTTGGTTTGCCTGTAGCACTTAAAATCATGTTCTCGCCAGCTATGTAGGATTTCAACAAATCCGTGTAACTGAAAGCTTTTGCGTCAAAGTCAGCAACAAGCGCAGTGATCGTGGGCATTCCAGTAATGATTTATAATTTTTACTGACCGTACTTTCAGAGCGTCATTTTCGGGTTTTTGCAAATTGATTGACGCTTTCTATTTTTTCCTCGCAACAATGGGAGAGGGGGCCTCACAAGTGGATTAACCTAGGGCATCAGATCTGTTAAATCCGGCCCTGTGTAACATACGCACAATAAACAATGCTGAGAAAGCTTGCAAGCCTTAAAACTTTATCCGTGGGCAAGATGTGGCCCGCAGGCCTGTAGTTGGACCACACTGTTCTAAATAATCAGTTTCAACATTTTGCAAACACATTTTGTAAGAAGTGTTAAAAACCATTCTCCTACTTTCAAAGCTATTACACTTTCATTTTTTGTCACGAATTTTCAAAACATCAGCAAGCTTAAAAATAGTAACCCTGCATATGAATATGTAAGCAAATCCGTGTAAATATACAGTGCGTACATAAAAATGACACTGGAGCACGTTTTGAGAGAATACCTTACAAAAAATGATACATTGATTGGTATATTTCGCCAGACCAAAATATGTGGGGTCAAATGCTTTCACAAATTCGACAAATCGCCAAACCAAAATATTTGTATCCAAACGCTTTCAAAATTCGCCAGATTTCCGACATCTGGCGATAAAGTCGCCAATATGGCAACCCTGTTACACGAGGCAAGCGAGGTACTCAATATATACAGTGTGCAATGGGAGTGTGGTCGGATAACTTCACCGCTGCCTTTTTCGTTAGTTTCACTGTGACTGCTTTTATTCCTGATATCGAGGGAATTCAGAATAAGGCAATATGTTTATGAATTGGAACAAATTGTTCAGTGAATATAACGAGCACGTGTAGTGCTAATTTTGTATGACATCAGTCGTCGCAAACCTTCCAGAAGAGCCCCCAATTTAAAATAGCCTAGGGCCCCGAAAATAAAAATTCGCCTCTGTATGTGAACAATAGGGGGTACAGTATGGGAAAGGGGAAGGTGGTAACAATAGGGGAAGGTGGGGTACAGTCGACATTTTTTTGCATTTTCAACCACTGCTACTTTATTTCAAGTCCGAACAAGCTCAAAATTTGTCACACAATAAAACAACTCTATACACACAATATCATGCCAAAACATGAAAACAACGCCCTTCAGAAAAATTTTTACAATCGATTTAAAAAGAGTACTTTTTCTGTCGAGTGTGCCCCATTCATGGGGCACTCTCGACATGAGCATGGGGTGCACCTGACCGGTCAAAAAAAGTTGTGTTGCATGCATTGAATACTGTTCATGTGATATCCCATGTAAAGTAGGCACTTGCTGACTGCCTCTCCACTTTTTTCACATTCTAATTACCCACTATTACTGCATGGCAAAACAAATTGATGATTACCAAATTTTCAATGAAACCAATGCAGTATGCTGAAATTCATGCTTTACCATACAAATATAATGTGCCTCTTAGCACATAACAAACCTAAAAATGCTCAGAGATTAGAATTATTCTGTACTGCATTCCAGTATATCCCCTCAAGCTTTACCTTGTTTAGACTGACCTAGTGACAATGTGTCGAGTGTGCCCCATTTGTTTCTGTCAGATGTGCCCCATGCATACCTAAAAAACATGAAGTACCAACTCAACTTAAAAAGAATTTAAAATCAGGCATTATCAAATAATGTCGCACTGCCCTGACTACAATGCCACAAAAACTCAGAACAGAAGATGTTGATTAACGAAGACAAAACTCAAATCTAAATGCGATTTTATAAATTACTTTTGGGTAGCAAAAACACAACTTGCTCTGTAACTCGTAGCAACGGCTGCCTATCAAGGAAAATTTCACTTTAGTACTACGGCTGCTATGAGACTAAATCACCATGGGAATTTTAAAGTTCAACATTTTCAGCTTTTTGAATAAATCAGAAAAGACGACTGTACCCCTAGTCCTACTGTGCCCCACCTTCCCCTACGCAATATGCTGTAAAAGATACCATCGCCAATTGGAACTAATAAGCAGGCGCTCTGTGCTCTCTCATCGAAATTGCTTCGTTGACACAGAAGTAGTTGATACTTTGGCGTGTGGTCTGGCCGATACTCACTAGCAAGTGAGTACTCCAAGGTCTAAAAAGTTAAGGTATTTCGTCCGCTTGTCTTGTATTGGTTTCCGATGGGCATGCGGTATCCACGTTATTTGAACATCGGTTCCACAGACAGCCCCGAAGGAAGTTGTGAACCTCTTTAAAGTAGTGTCAAGGCTCTCAACAATGGTGAAAGTAATTATATTTTAGCTTAGGATAATAAGCATGGGCGTCCGCAGGGGGTGTTAAAACGGGAATTTGCCCCCCCCCCACTGGAAATTGGGACTAAGAACAAAAAATTTCTAGAAACGCTGAAGTTAGCAGCTAAGTTCCGATTGATTCATTTAATTCTTGCAATGACAGTTTATTTGCCGGTATGACACTGACACGGCACAAGAGCCAGGTTCACTGTTCCGGTGTCATTCAGTAGTGAGCTTGCAGTTCATTCATGTCCGCTCCTTTGCCCGCAGAGACAGGTTGCCAAACTTGCTAGCGAATTGTTCTAGGCTTGGTCTTCATTGCGTAACAACAACACGGCAATAAATCTTCAAACGTTCACTTCAAGTTACGGTAAGAGGCGTTTTTCCGCATGTGACCAGCAAGGACGTATCGCGACAAGTTTGGCGCCCCCACGTTCGAACCTGAGGTCTTTCGGAAGCAAATGTACTGCACTGAAAAAAGTACTTGCGACAATATTGGGACTTTTCGGCGCCCCACAACTGTGATTCTGCGCCGCCATAGTGATTCGGCGCCAAGGCAATTGTGCTCCCCAGTGGCGTAGCAAGGGGGGTGGGACCTGGGGGCCGCGGGCCCCGGGCGGCACTTTTATGGGGGCGGCACTTTGTTGATAAAAAATATTTTTTGAAAGGACTTCAACAGCTCTAGCTTTTCGTGATTATTTTTTAATAAATTTTTTTAATTTTCATAAGTTCTAATTTTGGCAATTTTTGTATTCAAAAGTCTGGATCTAATCCAATGTGCTAAAGTACCCCAGTGTTTGTCTTAGAATTAGGGCTGGCGAGGAAGATGTATGGACTGGGGTGTTATTCAAAACAATGGTACAACTTAGCAATGGCTGTACAGAATAAAGTTGTTGGACGTACTTACCGTCGAACATAAGACATTGTAATCACTACTGGGCATCCAAAAGGCCTATGTTCCACCTGGCATGGTTTGGTAATACAGTTTATTCGAAATAGATGTCTGTTGGTAACCAGTCCCGTCGCCAAGCGGGCTTAGCCCCGCAAACAATGTTTCAATTTCCCAAAAATTAAAATATGAAACATTATAAAAATCAGTAGATTTTTTGCCAAATTTTAGAATGTCAATCCCCCTGCACAAACGTAAAGTCTCCCAGTTGAAGACTTCTGGCGATGGTTCAATTAGTAACGAACAAAGGCAAGGAATAACACTATATACGTGTAATTCGAAGAGGTCCAACACAACAGCTAGACCAAGTGCGCAGGTCACGATGAAGACTGCAAGCCAGCGATTCTCAACCGTAGCCAGTTTTAAACCTGTTTAGGATATTTTTTGAGAATGGGTCCCTGCACCTACAAAGCGCTCCGCGCAAGTTCTGACAGAGTTAACGTTTGAAGCCTATTATGCACACTGAGAGGATTAAACCACTACTGAAACGTGAAGTGAACAATGAAACGTTCTTTGTATCACTGAGATCATACTGATTTTTATAGCCTGCCATATTCAGTATGTATACTATTTTTAGTTATAAAAGATGGGGATACTACACGAAATATTAACAAAAATAAATGTTTACATCTGTAAAGTAGGTATGCCGCCATCACATCTCTTAAATTTTTCGTTTTTTCCCCTGGAATAAGTAAACTCTTAAAAAGTCATGAGGTGGGCTTACCGGAGATTTAAAACCAACAGGGAAGAAAATTTGACGAAATATGTCGGGTTCGTTTATGCCTATGTAAAGAAAGCAAAAAATAGAAAAATTAATGATAAGAAAGGTGGCGAAAAGCAGAAAAAGCAAGACTCATAATCGACAATCAAAAAGATGACATATTTCAATTTGTGAGTGTTTGATTGTGATTTTCAAGATGCTTTATTGATCCTTATAGCTTTAAATAACCACGAAACATGATCTTCTTTCATTTTGAGTTTTGTAAGCACATTTGAGCGGTGGAAACGGCGGCACTTTTGTAGTCGGCCTCGGGCGGCACTTAGCCTCGCTATGCCACTGGTGCTCCCCTTGCCCCACCTGGTTACACCCCTGGTGACCAGGGCTCCCACTGCCGTTTTTCCAACCCAGATCTACTTTTTTACTCGACCTGTGTGTCCAGGTTTAATTGTGAAAAATCGTGTTAAATCTGGGTGTTTTGAAGTGATGAATTCATCAGCAACTTCAATGTGTTCAATAAGATAAAAATAACTTTTTATTACAGTGTTTGCATGCGCACATCAGGTGAAAAAGTAAGCCTATGCATAAATATTATTGTTTCTAATGCCAAATGAAGAAACTGATGAAACAAGGGTTAGGACTGGTTGTTTAAATGTCGATGTTTCCATATGCATACAAACAGTGGTGGGTTTAAGGTTGGAAGGGCCCGAGGCAAAACTAAAAAGGGGCCCCTCTGATGACGTCATCATACTCAGCCAACCGTAATAAGCACTTTTGATCAAGCCTAAGATACGGCCACCGAAGGACACGTTCCTGAGACTACCGCATGACTGACATAGATGGAGAAAATGCAAAAGGGTGTTCGTGACACAAAACTTTGAAAACACTGAAAAGTGGGAAGACAAGGCTAGCAACACATAAAAGTTAGGCAATAGCAAGTTGGCATTGCCTCCGCTTCTTTATTTTCACGTCCCATTTCTCTGCATTCACCATCAATAAGCTGCAAAGTTTACCCCTTTGAAAGTTTCACACTTCCCCCTTTGCTAAAATGCTTGGTAGTTGGTAACCTTAATTTGTTCACATTCATGTCTTTATGGGAATACATGAAACCATAAACAACTACCAAGAAGATTTAAAACACTAAAATTGTTTTAAATTTCAACCTTTCAACTACATAGCATACAAAAGCATCCAACCGGAGACTTGTTTTGGAAAACTTTGAGGCTGGATGAGGCAAGGTTGCCGTCATCTTGCATTGACACTAGTCATTTGAAAAATGTGCAAAAGTAGGAAATAATTTATCAGATACCTTATCGCACACATTTCTAGCAAGTAGCTTGCACAATTGAATAAATCTGTGCTAAGAAAAAACGATTCAAGTTATACTGGCTAAAAGTTGACAAAAAACGGTAACATCACCTAGCAAGTTTAACTCAAACAAACCACTTACTAGGCAAGCTTCAAATAACCAGTGACTTCAAGCATGGCCTTAATTCAAACCACCTAAAATACCTGAAATATCTTCAGAAAAAGGTAGTAGCCTACTCATAATAGCCTACTCAAAAAGATGCCATTTCTGCTACGTGTTAAGAAGCATGAATGTAGCCTTGCTTATTAGCAGTCTTTGCAGCACAACAGATATAATACAAAATTACTTTGTAAACTAAAAAGGAAATGTTCTGTAACTTAAAAGATGTAGTATGGTCACTGCTATAACAATTGCATGTTGTCTTATTTTCTGATGAAAATGTTTACCAAGCTAAGGTATAACATCACAAGAAATGACAATTTTGTCTAACCCAGTGGTTCCCAAAGTAGGTGGTACCGCCCCCTTGGGGCGGTGAAGCAGAAGTGGGCGGTTGGGGGGTGACAGGAGACCCAGTTAATAATTACATTTCTGTTGTCTTACTGACTTTGAGTGACCAAATGTCATAAAAAACAGTATGATCAACAAACATATATGAATGTAACTTGTAAACAAAAACTTAGCGTTTTGTTAAATTAAGTTTTATAGTGAAATGCACTAAAAAATTGTGTTGATATGTGTGCTAGGCATGGTAGGGCGATAGAAATTTTGTTTGTCAGAAAAGGGGGCGCTAGCAAAAAAGATTGGGAAACACTCTTCTAACCTTTTCATTTCAGAGACATAAAAAAGAAATCCTTGGATAAAAATATGAATATTCTAAAGCATGTATTTATCAACTTCATTTTTACAAAACATGACTTTTTGTGTATGGCACATCTGATTTTGCACTAGACAGACATAGCTACTATTAACAACTTGGGTTCTTGAAGCTGTACTCTCCTCTGTAGGTTCACCAGTACCAGAGGTTATGCCAACAAACCTGTCCAGAAGACCTTTATATTTTTCATCAGCCTTTATGCTTTCTTACTTTTCCTTTTTGTTGCTGCTCCACTTGGATACTTTCTGTTCAACTGTGGAATTTTAATAAAATTATCAATAAACCAAACACTCCAAACTCTAAAAATCATCATTTAGTATAAAAATTATCATTTGGTACAAAAAGTGATCATTTGGTATAAATATTTGCTCTTATTTGATAGGGTCTTTTCAGAACTTTTTGGAAGAAATTTTAACCCACAATTTTTAGGTATAGAAGTTGGCTTGAAGCTTTTCTTTATTTGCACACTGGAGATGGTGGTAAGGCCCCTTTGAAAGTATAGTACTTACACGTTAAAGTTGTTGTTTGGGCCTCTTTGAAAGCAAGGTACTTACATATTACAATTGCTGTTGGCAGCCCCTTTGAAGGCAATGAATTTTACATTACAGTTGCTGTTGGGGGCCCCTTTGAAATCAAGGTACTTACACATTACAGTTACTGTTGGGGGCGCTCTGAAAGCAAGCTACTTACACATTACAGTTGCTGTTGGGGGCCCCTTTGAAAGCAGAGTACTTACACACTACATTTGGGGGCCCTTTGAAGGCAGAGTACTTATACACTACAGTTCCTTTTCGGGGCCCCTTCAATGAAGTTTAAAAGCAGAGTAGTTAAACATTTCAGTGGCTGTTGGGGGACCCTTTGAAGCAGATTACCTTCGAATTGCAGTTGCTGTTGGGGGCCCCTTTGAACCCAAAGTACCTAAACATTACAGTTTCTGTAGGGGGGCTTTAAAAGCAGAGTACTTGCTTATGATCTGCTTTGTAGCACATTATACGACTGGATAATAAGTTTTTTACCAAAAAGAAGGAAAATTCATGCGCGTAACACCTCAAGGGGGGCCCCAAAAAGGGGATCCCGAGACAAGTGCCTCGCTCGCCTCCCCTTAAACACACCACTGCATACAAATTAAAACACAAATTTTCACTAGAGAACGAAGGTGCTGGGATTACATTTTTTGTGAAATTTTAAATCCCACTGCAGTTCAAGTTTGCACAAAATTTCCTACTTTAATAACAAATGTACTCATACAATTAGTGAGAGATATCATCAGCGAAGTATGTTACCAGCGTTATGTAAAACGTTTTGAGCATCAAAAAGGTCGTCCAAACGTTAATGTTTGCGCTGCAGAAGAAAATTTGGAAGAGGAACTATAATTAAATCAGTATTCGATTATCGTTTCAATTCAAATAAGCACACTCATATGCTTTTGTTCGCAACACAAACTTTCTGGGTTTTTATTGTACGAATATGTGTTCTTTTGGTGTTCAAATCTGGATTTATTTGAAATCACTGAATGGGAGCCCTGCATGTGACTGCTGAACACTTTGGCAGGTAATGCATGCAGCGAGACAGTGACACTGCTGATAGCGGTAAGCCACGTATAGTTTTATACTGCGTGAAAAGAAGCATGAGTAAACCTGTACCAGTGCTTCCACAAGTTTGAAAATTCCATTGTTAGAGTGAGACTGTGATCAACGTGCCCGAGTGAATAGCTTAATCAAACGACTCTTATACAGGTTTCTTTTCACACAGTATAAAAATACGTGGCTTATTAGAATAAGTATACGCAGACTTGTGGGAACATGTCTTTAGCGTTCAGGTTTGGTTCTGACTTCTTAGTGAGCTCTAAGTACAAAGCTTTATTTGCGGTGACGAGTTTTCGTAATTTATCTGCTCAGTTTTCTTAAAGCCTGCGTGGTGTTGTAACTTTAGTAAGTTATCCGATAGTCTTGTTAACATAGCTTACTGTATAGTTCTCCTTCTCATTGCTTGAAACAATTTTGCGAGAGTGTCTAACTTTCTTGTTTTTCACCTCTTATGTCGCTCTGGCCGTTGATTATTCTTAAATTATGACTTACTTGTAGAAAGTGTTCGACAAAATGGATATTAGGCAGTTTAGGAAACGAAAAAGCAATTCTGGTAGCCTAAATGTAGAAAACATTTCAGACAAAAGATTGAGATTGGAGGTTCAAGCAGCACAGACTAATGGGGTAGATAGGGTAAAGCATTTTGTGAACGTCCAGCTGCATTGCATCGTCAGCAACCTGAAAAGGATATGTAACATTTCGACGTTTCCCCCTGGAAAAATTTTGCGGACGCCCATGATAATAAATGATGGTATTACAAGGCAGGACTGCCAGAGTTTGTAGATACGCCACGTAAATATCCTCGTGTACTTTCATGTATTTGTGTGTTCTTTCTTACTGCGATGCATGTTTAATAGTCTGGCACGTTCCGTGTGGGAGTGAAGACCTTGCACAATACACAATGTCAACTGGTAGTTTAAAATACCAATTCTGGTAGTACTGACTTCCAAGATGCAAGTTTGGACATTTTGGTACTTACTATTTTTACGTGAATTGCCATTATTTGGTACAATTCTTGATAACTGACGTAAAACAGAATAAACACAATAAAAAAAGAAAAGTCGGCAGATATCGAGTTACTTAAAACGTTAACTGATAACAAGAATTAGGCTATATCAGGCACGCCGTATTCTGTATACACTTCGTTCAAGTAACTCTAAGCTTACGCTAAGCTCAATGACTCATTCGATTTACGACTTTAAGTCGTAAGATATGCTTTTAGTTAAGAATGTTGTTGAGTGTGAAGCATGTGCGGCCCGGTTGTGTTCGCTCACCTTCAGTGTGGGATTAATCCTCGAACCTCGGGAAGGATGGAAGGATGGACTTCATATATGTTAATTCCTCGCTAGACGAATCGGCCAAACAGAGCTCTTACTTCCATGCGCATGGAAGTCACTTTTAAGTGTTGCTTGTTTGGTCTTTCCCTTCTCCTTGCTTTGGCCGACTTTTCTCACATGTAGCGGTCGCGCTAGCGTGACTGCTACAAGTGCCATTTTATATTCTAATTGCAGTAGAAAAATAAAAACAATCCAGTGGTGTTACGTCTTATGAATGAACGTAAAACCGTACCTAATAAGTGAAATTGAGTTTCACAACAGTTATTGATAAGTGAGTGCATGCTGTTGTTGTTATTACTGGTCTTACTGATTTGTCCTTGATTGTGAATAGAAAAATGAAATATTGAATTGCACTGAGTACAATTTTTACCATATCAATTAGGCCATATCAAACTGGGCTATTGTGATACGTAAGGTTAGGCTAAATTTTGGTTAGTTTTGAGATTAGTGTTATTTTGGTCAGGAATCTGGTATCAGGGCCGGTCTTAAGCCGATGCAACCGATACGGCTGCATTGGGCCCCGTACCTCAGGGGGCCCCGCGCCATCGTGGTTGAGCAGGTTGCTCATTTTTTTGCCAAATACTACTTGTGCAAAGGATTTGTAGAAAGGCTTATAAATCTCATTGTTAGCAAATAATTTTATCTCGTTTGAATGAACGATGAATTTCCTCTGATTATTATCGAATGTTATCAAAAGCTCTCAATTCTCATGCTGAGCGTTATATCTGTGCTCCAACACGTCCCACTCTTTATTGATGGAATTTGGTTGTGTTATAGTTCCAGTTGAGATTGAAATAGACCTACAGCTATACTGCAAATGAGGTGTGTAGTGAATAGTGATTCAACTCGCAATGAACAGGTCAAGAAGGGTGTCTGTCGTATGTACTTTGATGGCAGATCTGCTAACGTAACGTTGTTCAACTCCCGGAAGGTTCTGTTTTTGGAAAGATTTTGGCCAAAATTGGTGGTTGCCATCCAGCACATTCGTTCCTGCTTATCAATATATTGGGCGGCTATATGCTTCCATTTCATCAATCAACCATGCGCATCACAGTGTATGTTGCATTTGATAAATGTATCTACAACTGTGACGTAGTTGATTTATGTTTGTACATCACATTTCTAATTCATAAAAACAATTTGCATTCCAAGTCCATACATAATGAAGCATAATGAGTAAGTTCTGTACAGTGGCATGCAAAGGGGAGGACTAACGGGGCGACGGCCCCGGGCATCCAAGGCAGGGGGGCATCCAAAGAGTAAAATTACAAAAATTAAAATGCTGTAACTGCACGATTTTTCCTATTGTAAAGTTACTAACATAGGCTGCATGGATTTAATTTTCCGAAACTTGTTTTTTTGTCAACACTAGTTTTTACGTATTCAAATGCCAGTGATTCTCAGCTTCTTCAATGACAGGGACGTGTACTCTAGATGTGCGGAGCACACCCAATCAAACTGATAGTGACATGACTTGTTGCAGATCGTGCGATCAAGGAAAATCACAAAAAAGGATTAAAAGGTAATCAGGGTTGAGAAAAAACAACCCACCTGTTTTTTTGTTTTCTTAATCCGTTTTCTTGGGTTATTTGAGAAGAAACAGGTCTTTGTTCTTAAAAAGAGCACAAAAAAAAAACATTCTGCATTGTTTTTATTGCATCATGCAATATCACCATTTTTAGAATTGCACAATAATAGCTTATTATACCAATTATGGCATTTAAATATGAGGGTAAAAAATGTAACCCATTTTTGTTTTCGCAAATGTTGTTGGTCAATTCACTCCAAAGTGGCAAGGCTTGACAAGCATGCGCACAGCAAACAGAGAAAAGCCACTACCACAAAACTTTACAGCTTCACATCACGTTCACGTACATGCCCTGCTAGTTTAGCATCTATACAGTCAGTGGTGGAATTCAAATTTTTCAAAAGAACAGGTTCTCTCACTCCAGGACTCACTAACAACAGGTTCTCTACCACTTGAGAACCTCTTAATTAAGCCAGCAACCGGTTCGCTTGATTAAAGAAATTCTAAGAACAGGTTCTTGCGAATCGGTCGAATGCCATCACAGCATAAAGTGTATTTTGTCAACATATGGTTTCGTATGGTTCAACATCAGAAACAGCTTGGATGCAGAGAAGGCAGAAAAATTGATTAAAATCTACCGATTTTACAGAGCTGAAGAAGATAACCAATAGACTTTACTTAAACTGTTTGAAATATTCTTCTCTTTTTTCAAGTCCTTAATTTCGTTGCTGTTCGTTTGGTTTCATTAAAAACAAATTTACCTGTACAAGTGTGCTGCTAATTTTACTTTTTACTTCATGGGATTTTTTCAAAAGAAAAGAGTGGGATTTTGGTGGGTTTTATTGCTTTTCTTCGGATGTTTTTGTTATTTGGGTCCAATTACATCATCCCTGAAAATAATTATGGATGTTTATTTAATTTCAGAGCCAAATTTCAAAACTGTCCTATTTTAACTTGCTTGATTTAGCCGATTTTATGATGCATCGCACTAGCTTCCGATTTCGTTTTTTGTGATAATGCAGTCGCACACCTGTGCTTGCAATATGTGCAGATTCCGAGCTTTGTCATATATTAGCACTTTAGGCGGAATTATCATAACGGCTCACACAAGTCTTATCTGTTCCTACACCTTAGCAATTGTATATATAACATCCACAAAACGAAAATTTTCTTGCGTACTTTATGCGCATTTACAATTCTTGAATAATTTTTCAAACTGTCAACCCTGGGTGTCCGCCAGGATCGTAACCAGGGGGGGGGCAGGGTGGGCGAAGCCTCCCCTAGAAAAAATTTCGCCCCCCCTGGAAAAATGGTTTGGACATAGTGTGGAAGTATTGGACATAGTTTAAAAAATATGGGCACCTCTCAGAAAACTCTTCGTCCCCCCTGGTGTC
>Ga0210059_1005266_pt1 | contig 20831 bp, 15 predicted proteins | sample Ectturendosymbi2_FD_188042 | JGI IMG/M metagenome (GOLD analysis project Ga0210059, IMG submission 188042) | Ecteinascidia turbinata endosymbiont from Florida, USA - Sample 2 (SPAdes) (version 2) | ecosystem: Host-associated > Tunicates > Ascidians > Unclassified | place: Key West, Florida...
GTTACATTACATCAAAATTCCAAATTTGGTTCTTTACGACTTGGATCGACTTTTCAAATTGAAAACCCACTGAGTTGCAGAAGAGTCTGAAAGGTTGATTTGTGAAATATATACAAAAACAAAATTTTACAAGATTTATGTAGTAACTGTTAACAAACATACTATCAAAGACCAAAAAAGTTACTACTGTTTTGGAAATATTTTCATTTTTGGCAATGGTTAATTAAATACAGTGTTGTACTAATTTTAACCTCCTTAACTTGATGCTCCATTTTGCACTTCCTTTTCATTGTTCAGGATCTTTCAACTTTCAAGCACTGTTTTTACTTTTTTGGTTTCAATCACTGTAGGCAGTTCTCTTACATTCAGTGTTCTGTTCTTATTGCTTTGTTATTTTAACATTCTTTTTTTATTCATGGCACTGTGTTTATTCATTGTAAACAGTGTATACTATGCTAACAAGTTAGGGTAATCAAGTATTGAAATTGCTGCAATTTGAAAAATTCTAGCTCATAAATCCTGATTTTTAAGGTTTTGAAAAAAAAGGTAAGGCATAAAATACATCATATCTTTGATAATGAAGCAGAAAACAAGATTTAAAAATTTTGGAAATATCGGTATCGGCCTCAAAAAAGCCACATCGGTCGATCTCTAGTCCTGTGCTAAACAAGGAAAAGAGGATTATATTGACCTTAACCTGTGATAAGACCCTGAAAAGGAATATTTTTTCAGGAAATCCGACAAAAATGTTTGGATTTCATTGAATGACGAACGCCCAGCTTTGGCGAAAAAACGCTATGGATGGTTATACCTGTCGTTGCATCGTGATTATGCGAAACAGGATTTTCTGCCATGGCTGTGATTAAAACCTAATGCCGATCACGAATAAGCCTTGAGAGGGAAATGCGGGTGGCAGTTTCACAAATTCTTCCAAGATTCGACTAACGTTGTAAAAATAAGCAAGCTCGCGCATCACACTAAATCAGTGGTTCTTAACCGGGGGGCGCACGCCTCACCAGGGGGGAGTCAATGAATTCCCAGGGGGACGCGAGCCATAACGCGTTGTACGACATAAAGAGTTTGTTCAATAAATTTACCAGTAAATGCATTGACTTTTAAAGCTTATTTAAAGTCAGAGGGGCTTGGAACAAAGGACATTTACTTAAGGGAGGCGTTGTAGAAAAAAGGTTAAGAACCACTGCACGAAATGATGCATGTTTCTTTTTGTTGTTTCATCAATAAATAAAAGTTTGATAATTACTAAAATCTTATTGCTGGTACGTCGCAAGTCCAGCAAACTTTTCCGAAGGCGTCGCAACGAAAAAAGTTTAAGAACCACTGGACTATACCAAGCCGTTTTTTCATCACCGTGTACTCGATACTACCCTTGCTGGGAGTTTCCAGTGTTGCTAAAAATTGCATTACCAGTGACAAAAGGGATAAGGGCTCGTAGCGTTTTGCATAGTGGCAATGTTCACTTCATGCGATTGGCAACCCGCCCACGAGGTACATCAGGTAAAAGTTACATTTTCAGTTGCAGCGTAAACAGAATTGCTGCAACAAGTAAACCTAATTTACCTCAAATTTTCCAAACACATTTCCGCAACATAATCTGTTTCCAAACATAACATCTTGAAGACCATTGCCAGATTGCATGATCTGTGTGGCTTAACAACTGATTATTAAATGAATCACTCTACTTTTTACACAGATTGTGAAATTTCAAGCAAGCTGTTGCTACATTGCTCTAGCTCCGAACGCAAAACTGTATATGCATATTTGAAGTGCGCATAGGTCTATCTACCTCAGCTAAATTTACATCAGTCAAGAAAAAGAGTGAACATTTTGATTAAGAACTCAACGACTTTGCAAACAAAAAAGGAAATGAAATGGTCATTGCTGTTCTTTGTGAGTAACCTAGGCTTCTGTGATGAAAGCTGAATTCTGCTGAAAACGCGAATGACAGTATCATGGCAGCAACAGCCAGTGCATTTGTCAAAGTAAAAAAATTGTGAAATTAACTTAAAAAATTACTATGCTTGTTCGCATGTGGCGGAAATGAGGGTTGTACATGCTGCTTTCCTTCAAATGTGATAACCCATGTTTGGGACCACTGCACTAAGCCGGCATTGTACTTCAAGCACGAAAGTAGTTTATGACAGCATGACTAGTTAGTAATTGATTAGATCCGCTTCGTCACAGCAAGTCAGATGAAGAGCTAACCGAAACTGTGTCTTGCTTGATGTATGGTTAGCTTCATCTTGGTTTCAGGCATTCATTATGTTGGCAACATGGAGGACGGAAGTATGAACAGATGTTTGGTTGATCTTTTGTCGGACAATCAGTTGAAATGGGAGCCTGTACATGACCTGTATGATACGATCGTTATTGGTCAGCCAGGTAGGCTTAATTAATGATTCTCAAATCGGCATCTGCCCTGGTACGGATGGATTTGGGATTGTTTGCTATATGCTCTTGAATAAACACATTACTAGTCAGTGTGAAGGCTAGCGGTTGTTTATTCGTTTATGTAAAAATTAAGCCAGATTTCAACATCGATCCTTCTCTATTTAGTTTCTTTTTCACTACTGCATTTTATTTATTTTGCTGATGATGGCTTACGACTAAGCTGCAACGTAGAATAAAATAATGCATTCGATATGTGCGTTCGCAATAAAGTTTAATTGTTTTCGCTTGTAAGTTACGTCACGGCCGTCGCCTGGAACTGGAATTAACACCTAATAGCTTTCTGTCGAAGGATCCTTCAGTCGTTTCAACCACAAATTTTGATTATTCCTGGCAGGCCTAATTGCAGTTGCATCCATAGTGGCGGCATTATAATTGAGCCTTTCAAAACTTCCGTTTTTTGTGACGGCCGGGCCCGCAACTAGGGAGCAAAGCAAAGAGCTCCCCTTCTGAAGTTAAAATGTGTTGTGAAACTTTTAGTTTAGCCAAGTTCTAGATCAGTGGTCGATATCGACCCCCTGTGGTCAATAGGACCATCCAAAGGGTCGATAAATAGTCACGGGGTCGAATGGGGGTCACAGAATGGCCATGGGGTCTACTGGAGCAATGAAGCCTCCACTTCAAAATTATTGCTAATCGGGCAAGGGATGCAAACGGCGTTTTTCAACAAATCAAACAAAATTAAGAGGGCTGGTCAAATCTCAGCCACAGTAGTTTAAAAGTACATTTGGTTCGAATAATTCTTTATTAAATCATCCATTGTGATGACATAATGGTTACATCTATAGTTCTAAGCATATTTTCGGATTGTGTATTGTTTTATCGTGCATTTCAAGTAAAAAGTACTCAAATTTATTTTGACACATACTTTCCTTGTATTAGTAACTGTCGGGCTAGGCCACGGGGTCTACAGAAAATTGCATACTTTAATTGAGGATCAACGTGCAGAAAAGTTTAAGAAACACTGTTCTATATCGTGGCAAGTATTGTTGGCTCCATGCAGTGCCGTTTTCTTGTAACGAAACTTCCGTCTTGCTTTGGCGTCAGGCGATAATAAGTGACACATCGTCAAGTGCACGTTAATAAATTTGATGGGACAGAGGAATCGGCTGTTTATTCTCATGTGCGTTTGCGCTTTTTTAAAATTTAGCCAACCATAAAATTTTATCAGCCATTACTTAGTGTAATACCACTTTTAACATGTCTTTCTTTATTCGCACCCTGCATGATGCATGCCGCTAATTGGTCCATGTACCAAGTCAACGTTTCCTGCTTTAATGTACGTTTGCTCCGCACTGAATGCGGGAAATCTGTCGTATTTCTAACGTGCCACCAAAACTAGGTGACGATCGACAAGTTCTATATTTTGTCTATGCACAGCTGTAATTTGTTAAACACTGGAGATTTTACTACGGTGTTTTTTTTACCGCCAGCATAACATTTTGTAGATGGATCGACTAAATCGTATCCTGTCATCAAGGGTAAGAAAGACATGAAGAAATTGCTTATAAAGCACTTTCCCGAAGAAGAGAAAGCGATTGAGGAGTATTACCGGTTGTTGGAGGTGATTACAGTTTGCCTACCACGTCAAAAATACTTTGAAGACGATGTATGCTGAACGTGAACAACCATTAATCAACGATATATTTCAATCGATTCACAATAAACATTGCCAAGGGGGTCTTACGCCCTCTCTTCGTGATTTTCGGTTAGCATGTTGGGAATTGCTTTGGTGTTTCTGCATTATTTTTCTGTGATAAGCAAAAACCGTGAAGTTGAAAAAGTTAAAGTTCAGCTTGAGCTGCAGCTGAACAACTTGTTCAGTTCAACAAAACCATCAGCTTGAACTTCGATTTCTGATTTCTCTGCTTTGTTGAAGGAAAAGTTTAAAATAATTCCATCTGCTTCGAAAATACACGAAATAGAGACCTCTTTCTAACGAACAAGAGGAGTCGAAATTTCTCGCATGAGTAAAAACTGCTCCGAGTGGTTTAAAAAATTCCTGCTTGTCCTGTTGGCATATGCCCACCAAGAGCTTTCCTAATTTTTTTACTTTCTCGCAGAATCGTTCTTGTCATATGCATAGTCTCTTAGTAGAGCACTCCTTGATATGTTGAATTTAGAAATCGAAATTTTACCGCTCACTGCTTGCATTATGCAAAAGTGTCCCGTGTTTTATTTGCTGCAAACACTGTTGTTGTTTGAGTTTTGTGCGTATACGTTTGCATGCGAACCTGCTCCATGTCAGGTGAGTCGAGGCGCGGCCGTCGTCTACACAATGCTCAAGTTCCTCCCTTTGCCGTTACTGAAGCTGGCGTCCAAGTTGCGACTACACAGGCTGTTCCTTCGAAAGTAAGTGGACCGACCGAGAGCGACGTGTACGTTCCTAGGCAGGCGCTGCACCGCGGTATTGGAAAGTACAAGGAATGGTGTGTTTTGTGCAGTTACGTGAACCTGACCGAGAGGTCGCTACAAGAGACCGTCGACGGCTTGACCAACAATCAAGATTTGAGAACTGTTCTGACGTACTCCTGGGGAGATTATGGTATGATCTGTTTGTAGTTCACTGTTCTCGTTGCTGCAAAAATATCACGCCCGCCCGCTTTGCGTTGAGGCACGGCGCCTAAATCGATCGTAGGTTAATTAAAAGGTACGATAGATACCTAAATTGCTGAAAGTGTTTCTTTTTATTTCGGATCCAAAATCCATATTTTGCTGTACCAAAGCCCAGCTTTACAGGTGTAATAGACGTTGACAATTCAATTTTACTTTTCGATTAACTCATATTAGACAGTATTTAAGATAAAAATTTAGTCGGGTTCGTTTTGATTTTGACCCGAATCCTTAAAACATGTGGTGAAGAAAAGATGCAGATTTGCAAAAACGTTTTACCCAACCACTGCAGAAGCAACTTGCTATTCGAGTCTGTTATTTTGAATGAACTTGTTGCAAAGTTTTTGGCACCTAAAAACTTTCACGCTGTTCTTTCACCGGTGAGCAAAGCTATACAACGCTCTCTGTTCGTTGTCATGGCTTATCTATCCTGGATGAGCTTCGCGATGAGACCTTTCAAGACATGCGTCGTTGAAGTTTATTTGCTACTTGGACTTTTCACGTAATTATCACGTCGCTGTCGTGAGAGTCGCCTTGTAGGATGATAAACTTTTTAGATGAAGATCAAAAAAAGAGACTTCCTGAGACGCGTTTTACGTCGCAGAGCGCTTTCAGGAGATAGTTACGTGGGCGCAGAATCTTACTCATGAAGGACGTTATGAAATGTGGGACCCCAACTTAGGACTGATTAGTACTGAGGAAGCCCAGGGCCAACTCCTGGCATATCCTTTGAAGCCTATCCGAATCCGCTACCAGGTGTTCATTACAAGTTTTGTGCTCAACAGCTATTTCACTTAAAGCTTGTTTCCAAGCCGAGACTATTACTCGACCAGCAGCGTTTCATGGCCAAGCTATGCTTGCATGCAACCGGCAAGTGGTAGCCTTTTGGGTTCGATTCCCGTGCGAGTCATGCCGAAGATTTGAAAAACGGTACTTGTGACCTGTCCAGCTTCGTGCTCGACATTGATGGATGGTTGCAAAGGAAACAGTTGACGCGCGGCAGTGCCATCGACTCGCCACCAGTGCAGCATTCACTGCGAAAGTAGCCGCGTGGCTTTTACTACATTTTACTGCTTGCGCAATGTCTTCCGCTCAGAAGTGTTTTTGGCTTCATCCTGTCACCTGAGATCTCATCACGCAGCCGCCATCTCTTGCTTTATCTTGCTTGTGTTGATCAGGTTGCATGCCGAGTCGCGCCCCGTTCATGATGCACGCCATGCTGATCAACCACCTGACCCGGACTGGCGGTTTCTATCCGCACGGTGGCGCGAGCGAGATCGCTTTCCAGATGATTCCGGGTATCGAGAGGGCTGGAGGGGCCGTGCTGGCCCGGGCCCGGGTCGGAGAGATCGTGTTCGAGAATGGACTGGTGATGGGTCAGTTCTAGTTGTGCTCGTTCGGGAAAATGTTCAAAGTGTCACCGGGCCAGTGTTTCCGCTCGAAAAACGAACCACCGATAATAACCGCACTCAGCGCCGACCGCAGAGAAATGCACAGCTGCAGTGCCGCAGGCGGCGCCGCCTGCTACAGTGCCGCAAAACAGTGCCGCAGGCGGCGCCGCCTGCTACCTGAAAAGCAATGACGGCTGGCAATATATTTGCCAAAAGGCAGCATCTGCCGTCTTTTATTTTTTGTTTTTATTTGAGAAATCGATATTTCAAAGACAGGCATTCGGGCACTGCGCACATCCAGCGTTCATTTCATGAACAGAAGCTGCATTTTCTGTTAATTCATGGCTTTGCACCAGTTTCCTTGGCAAACGTCTGTTTTTTCTTGCAGGTGTGAAACTGGCAAAGACGACAGCGTTTCCCGAATTCGAAATTAGAGCTCCAGTGGTTATTTCCGACGCCGGTATATATAACACTTACTACAACCTGGTGTCTCCTCATGTTCGAGACGCACATGGTACGGAAACGCTCTCTTCAGCGCTCGGCAATGTTGCGTTTGAGCTTTTTTGCAATCGGGTTTGCCTGATTTCGTCAAGGTGCTCTGTTTTTTATTGCAATTTTTTAAGTTAAGCCTTGCGCTCTCACATCTAAAGATCACTTTTTCTAACTTGTTACCAGGGTTGCGTAGTCGGAAGCAAAATGTCCAAATCGACTCCTAGTTCCAAAATTTTCCGACTCAGACCGTTTCAAAATTTCCGACTCCTTAACATCCGTGACTGTCAAATGTCAAAAATGGCAAAGGACGAGCTAAAATTAATTTAGAAATAAGCATTTTGTTATTGTCGCTTGATACATGAGATAAGGTTTTTAATTAATCTATTTATTTGAAAGAACATTTGCTAATCACAAAATTTCACTCTGTTATTTTTGGAGTCGGATAAAAAATTCCTTGGGTTCTTAGGAATCCGACTCCGCAACCCCGCTTGTTACAGGCAGTCTTGCGACGTGATTGTCGCTTAGTTACGGGCAGTCTTGCGACGTGATTGTCGCTTAGTTACAGGCAGTCTTGCGACGTGATTGTCGCTTAGTTACAGGCAAACCGTCTTTGCAAACATGGCAATGCAGACAATGTCACCTCTAAGAAAAGTTTTCACTGAGCAAATTTTTGTTTTGCTGAGCATGAAGATTTTATGGCTGAGTTAGCAGAATTCTAAATGATTTACAAACTGTGTGAGTTATGAGAGGAAGTATAAAGTCTTATTAATATACGAACGAAGTACACATTTAATCCACATAGCTTCTTGTTTTTGTGCTTTTCCAATGTTTTGGAATGTTGCAAGTGCGCGAGAATTAGATTTCACTGCGCAAATGGTCAGGTGGTGCTGCGCATGCGCAAATGGTCAGGTGGTGCTGCGCATGCGCAGTTGCGCGTATTAGAGGGAACATTGACTGTCGCTGTCAGTTCTTGTCAAAAACTTGTCTTTATTTCGAAAACCCACCACAACCAGTCCAGTCCTGAACATACAGTCAATACAGTCACTGTGTACGCGTGTTGTTGGATTACAGGTTGATCGCAATTTGTAAACTGTTTTTTTAAACCAGGCATCCTGAAAGATTTCGAGTGGATCGAGCCGGGCGTTGGCTGCATGCAGGTCATGGTGGGCCTGAAAGGGACGGCAGAAGAGCTCGGGTTGCAATCGAGAAACTTCTGGATTTTCTCTTCGAGCGATATGGAGAAGTGCGTATGGCTTCGGCAGCTCATTGTTTTGTGGTTGATGACGTTGATACCTGCACACTTAAAATTTAAAAACATTTGATACTTTGTGCTTTTTATATAAATATATTTTTAAAATCTTTTCTTGTTCATTGAAACGTTTATTCATAAACTTTTTAACTGATGAAATCGCTCAAGCGTGACGCAACAGCCAAACAACCGGAAGTTTCTTCACCATCGGTTACTTTCTTGTCCATCGGTTACTTCGTTGTTGTTGTGTGCGACAGACGCGCTGCCGAGTATCTGTCCATGTCGCGAGAAGACGCCGCCAGCGCCGACGTGCCTTTGATGTTCGTGTCGTTCCCTTCCGCGAAAGACTCGTCGTGGGAGGAACGGTACCCAGGTTCGCTTGCCCGTGTTGACTAATGTTGCGCGAAGGGCGGTCGAAATGTTTCAGCTTCGGGCGGATATCGCACGAGAGATTAAAGGCAGTAAATCCACTTTTGCAAACCATCCGCTTGCCAACGAGGCAGAGTGCAAACACGTGCTACCCGGAAATGGGTGGCCGTCACCACCTGCCCTCCACTGTCCACACCCTTGCGGGGTAAATTGTTGATTTTGCCGGCCGGGGGCCATTTACAACCCAACACATTGAACGTCAGTCATCGTTCAATAACGATATATTAAAGGCACGCAAAAACAAACAACTCCAAGTTCCACCAAGAAATCGTTTCTGTAATTAATGGAAACTGAACTGGCATATTTCCTAACACCCCCTGATTTTGTTCCAACAGGAAAGTCGACATGCGTGATTGTCACATTTTCCAACAAGGACTGGTTCAGCGACTGGGAGGAAGACAAAGTGAAGAAGCGAGGGCAGGTTTACGAGAACCTGAAGTCGGTTTTCGTCGACCAAATATGGACGCAAGTGTTGCGGCACTTCCCTCATCTGGAAGATAAGGTACGGTACAAAACTGGAGAACGTTTTTCTGCAGTGCTTAATTAAGCCTGTGCTTAATAACATCCCGGTTAAGACCTTCACGAAGATTTAGAAGTAAAGGGCAGCAGGGATGGCGCCCGGGACAAGAAACCAGTTTGGTGCCCCCGTGTTCGAACCCAAGGTCTTTCGGAAGCAAATCTGCGTTTGAAGAAAGTAGTTGTGCCATTGTTGGGGGTTTTCGGCGCCCGCCCGCGCAGTGATTCGGCGCCCGGGGGATCGCGCCCCCCCTTCCCCCCTCGTTACGCCTCTGAAGGGCAGTAAAGCAGAGAGCTATCGACTTGTGAACATCACGTATTGGCGGACTCCGTGAGAGACGTTACGTAAGAATGTTGCACGCTTGTCAACACAGCTGCATACGTAGATACAGCGCAGTCAAGATTTAAACTCTCGTGTGAACAACCTCTGCCAACCATGGCACGCTGAAATAAACGTTGCCGCAAAAGGAAGAGTTTAAATGAATAAGCACGCACAAAGAGATGATCGTCTTTCTACAAACTTCACTGGAATAATATTTGTGTTCAGTTTTCAGCTGTCGTTCAGCTTGACTGCATCGTTTTATCAAACTGTTGATTGGCTGATTTTAACCCAGCGTGCCCACACGTTGATTTTATTTCGTTTCGTTTGTTCGTTTGTACTTTCGCCGCGTGAATCTCACAATGTGTCTTTGTTTCGCCCAATTTACGAAAACAGACCGCACCTGCGTCACCCACACAATCACCTTGAAGCTGTTTATAGTAGATAGATAAAATATTTAAGACTGTTCCTGATGTTATTTCTGTTCCTGAAGTTCTTTTTGTGTCTGCACCGTTGGCGTGGCGGTGCACGCCAGAATGAAACACATCACACGTGACGAACTTTACAAAAAATGCCTTTTCTACGCTTCTCAGGTTGAGTCGATCCAGGGCGGAACCCCCCTGAGCCACATGCATTACATCAACTCAATGCACGGTGAGATTTACGGCATTGATCACAACATGAAGCGATTCCAGTTCGACCAAGCGATGAAAGCTCGCGCGAAAACACCGATTCCTGGTCTTTACCTGACTGGTGAGAGAAACGCAATTGGTGTTGCGTCGATTTATCGCTACTGGAAAGCAGGGCCCTTGAGGAAGAAAATGTGCTGGTACGAGACCTGTTTTGGGCCCCCTCATACATTAATACTGATTAAGAGCTTCATAAGCTTTTCAGTACCAAGACGAAAAGATCATACGCTTTCTTCATTATTTTACATTATACCCATTCACCACTGTAATTAGTTAATTTCAAAATGAATCACGGTGATCTCAAAAATGCATATAACGCAGTTGCTCTTCGAATTTCACAAATATACATCAAATTTAACATTAATGGTAGGCTACATCAATTTTTCCTGGCAAGCAATTTTGATAATTCTGTAACCCTAATACAGTAATAGAAGAAGAATTTATTAAAAACTACATCTTAATCACAATTCACACTTGATACATGTCCAACCGGGCAACTAGAGAGTGTTTGTCCCAAATAAAGGCCGTGTATGATAATGCCAGCTTCACCATGGAATTTGAAACTATTGGCTGCTTGCCCTTTGCGAATCTGTCACTGGTATTCGTAATTTGAACATTATTGAATGCCCATGCGTACAGGTCTGTCTAGCAACTACTCCAGTTTCTTTCCGTGGCATTATAAAAAAATCTTGTGAATTAGCTTTTGAAACAGCCTACGCAAGCTCGTAGAGAATCATGCACGCAGATTCCCAGCGTATTAAAACTATGCTTGTGTGCAATGGTTTGCTGGTAAATTGTCTGGATGATTGTGTACGCAATTTTTTACACAGACTATATACACTAATAATAACCCTGTTTCATGAACGCCAAAGTCTGCAGAAAATATGCAAATAATAGTGCACTGAGTAGTTAGCAAATACACTAACTTTATTAAAACTATACTAACTCCAGACAGGCCAGTCACGGGTAGGCTATGCTGTTCTGCATTATTGTTTCTGAACTTCAGTATACCTATTGAAATGTTTGATTTTTACCATCTTTAGGCAATGTTAAAGGCAAGTGAATATGACCTCTGGTAACACAATTCTCTATGTCTGCTGCGAGGAATCGAATGTCAAGCCCATATTTTAAAATTTATCTTGAACTACTTTCATTGATTCACTACCTGTTTTAGGAATTCTTGTTGCACTGTCTGCACTCGACATTCTTATCTGATCCACCAGGTCCAGGTTCTAACTTAGTATCTATGTCCATTGTATTTGTACATGCCCCGGAAGTTGTTTCTCTATTAGCTTCGATCTTATTTCCATATCGGCTCCCTTTTTCACGACTGTCAACAACACCCTCCCCTTCTTCAGTATTTCATTTTCATCTAAAAGCAACACTTTTTTCCAGTTTTCTACAATCCAATTTATGTTTTTTTGCCCGTTATTATCTTTCCTTGTTCATTTTTTTGAGTAAGAAGTTGCTTTTTAGTAATTTCTTAGCCTTTCTTCCAGCCTCCAGCGGGCGGCGTCGCATTATACTTGAGCATATGTGAGCTCCAGCATACATCAAATCCTTCTGTAAATCCAAACTCGTCTTCCGTGCACAATTTTCGTAATTTTCAATTGCTGTTCGGATATAGTTTCAGTGTTGCGTAAGCGTAACAGTGCGACTCCGCTTCCTAGGTGCTCCATCTGCCATTAAAAATCACAGAAATTCTAACATGTGTAACTCTCAATCACACGAAACAGAAAGAACTGACTTCATTCTTTAACACTATTGGGAGGAATATAATCGTATGTGGAGTCATAAAGCGTATTTTCGTCTGTTCCGACGCGTCACGCTGTACTTAGTGCATTGGGCTAGCAATGCAACAGCAGCAATTGAGATTTTCCAAAACGCACACCAAAATAAATGGCGATACATTGTATAACGACTGAAACAACAATTTCAGTCAATTTATTTGCACAAGACTGTAAACAAAATTATAACAGTAAAAACTTTGTGCATAATTGCCTATTTCATTTTTTAACTTGAGATTCATGGGTCCCGGGACGGCGGCCCGGCTGCCCCCCCCTCTCGTGGGGCCTGCTGGAAAGTACCGGGACATTGCTGAAAATCGTGGCAATGGTCGCAGAACTGTGTAGGGACTGAGGTTATTGGTTATTGTAGAGGTCCCTACCAGTTGAGGGGTCAACCTAGTTGTTGCAGAAGCACAGGTCGGTCTCCCAACTAAGCAACCTGACGTCTTGAAGTTGCCAAGCCAAAGCAAGGCAAAATAAAAGGCTCTCACCACTTTGTCCGCTAATAGCTCTCCAGTAGTACTCTAAGTTGACTGCTTCTTTCGATTATATTCAGATATACAACAAAAAGCTCCGGTACACTTGAGCGTGAAGTCAGATAAAGTAACCTTAAAACGGTTTGATGTAGAGTCGGAATTAGAGTGACGACGAACAAAAACGTTAGGCGTTCGAATGCGCCATAGGAAGCAGCGACCGACAGCGGTTATGTAGGTTTGCAGGCTATCATGTCGACTGTTCGCAAACAAGTACATCACGTTGAATCACGAATGGAATATTACTGGGAATTACGCCGTAAGAATGCACAAAACATTAAAGCTCTAATGTGTCCACTATAGCTGTATTGTTTTGTTTCGTACAACGCATGGCTTCCACGGGTTATCATTTTTCTCCGAAGTGCTTTTCCAGCTGAGCTTCACAACACGAACGTTTGCGAGCGGTGACAGCGGCCAGCGCCGGGGTTGTTTATACTTTGCGGGCTCCTAAACTGGGGGGGAACGTGACGTATTGTTGAAAAGCTGGATAATGGCAAATATTTTGCAGTTCTGTTTTTTGTGTTTGGTTTTAAGGTTAATAGAGGCGCGAGTGTCAATGACTAACGCCAAAGAGAAGGCGACTAAAAAAATTAAGAACCTCTGGCACACACTATTGTGCAACTCACCTGGAGGTCGTGTGATGTTCGCCAATGTGTTGATGAGAGGGTCAGCGAAAAGCTTCAGCTTCACAAACATACGGCACTTTTCGATTTTGCAGATACTACAGTATGTTTCTGTTTTCAAACGGGTCCGTTGCTCCCCCCAACCCATATCCTGAAGCAGAAGTTAGATGTTTTCTGCGCAACACCTCATTCAGTAGAAACCAATTGGGCCAAATCCTCCAGATATATTTTTGTGTTACCAAATTTTGAAACCAATTTGCCACCATTTTGTACTTTTTTTGCCAAAATTCGCCAATCATGTCGCACAACCAGTGCCATTTGCATGCCAGTCCACACTTTCCAAGCAGCCTGCATGACAGTGCCGAACGTTTTTGACTGAAAATCCTGACTTACCGGCCGAAAATCGCAGGCGGTTCGTGGTATTTCACGCCCGGGTGTTTTTCGGTCATTTGTCGGTCATTGACTGAATTTTTTTAATGACCAAAAATTTAAGGTCATAATGCCTTTTTCCAGTCATAAAAAAATATGCGAAAACGAAAAAATGACAGGGACACTTTTAAGGTATTTCGGAAAAACGACCGAAATGTCGCAGCGGAGGAAAAAACAGTTCAGCGCGACACCCTCAGCATTCGTTTCCAGCCAATGACTTGCCTTGCATGGAACTACCGCGAACTTGCTTTTGTCACGTAGGCGCTTGTCATAATGTTGTCGCCCGGTCCAGAACCGTGGCCAGAAAGTCTTCAACAGGGGGGCTTGACATTGTAAATTTTGACAAAAACTCCCCTGATTTACAGTGTTTCATATTTCAATATGGGGGGGCTTGGGGCTTTTTTGGGAGGAAGTATTTATTTTCAAAACTGGCGAAGAGACGTGCAGAGGAAATGAAAATTGTTTTACTGTAACAAACAAGGAAAATTGCTGGTTACCCGTACCTGGTGTGCACCGTGTTAATAGATTTAGCAACTTTTAGCGATAATACAGTCGGCTGTACTCATTTATGCGCATGAGAGTGGCGAAAATTTGTCCCCCGCTTAATACGCCCACACCCGCTTAACGAGCCCAAGATCGTTCGGTCCCGAGGTGGCCTTAATAAGCGGGGACTACTGTACATCATTCTTAAATGGGCAGCAGAATGTCGTTTTCCGAGCCCTTCATTGTGGGACAGACCTGACCTGATCTAATCTCGCTTTTCTCCATTTGACAGGCCAGGACGTCTTCACGGCCGGTTTCATAGGCAGTGCACTTGGAGGGTTGCTCGCAGCGTCCAGCGTCTTGGATCGCCATCTCTTCCTTGACCTTGTGTCAAAGCTGAAAGAGATTCGAAAAAGCCTCCGACAGAAATCTTGAAGCCATGCAGCTTCTCACGTTGGGCTCAGTGCAGCTTGAACAGGAAGGTTGATAATGGACAAAGCAGTGGTTTCGCAAGCGGCCTTTCGCTTTCTCATGCCGCTGTGTTTCAAATAGAAGTTTCTGTAAAATATCTTTGTTATTGTTCTCAGTTGTAGCACCTTTGAACAGTTAGATCATTGTTGGCTTAAACTTTCTGAACGCTTGATTCGTCTATGCATTTCCGTTTTTCGGGGTACTGTGCTGTGTGTGAAGCATTTTTTTGCAACGAGCAAGTCATTAACGAATGTTGCAATTGCCATATTGTGGCAAGCTTTAAATCGTTTTAGAGCTTTGGTGTGTTCAAATGTTTTTGTTTCGCTGTTTATTTCCACTCGCTTGGAAATCCAACCTGTTACTGTTGCAATTGATTTTACGCTTTAGTACTGTCGAGAAATGGCGCCATTAAAGACGGACATGCACCTTTGTCGTTTAATTCTGTTGTCTCATCCTCATGTCCAGTGCAGGAAAATGACGTTCAACGTTTTCGTTTAAGCCATCATACAACGTCGCGACAACGTGCGGAGAATGTCACGATGATGCATTTGCGTCGTCGCGAACACGTTCATCGCCAGGAGGGCCTGTGTGCGACACAATGATCTTTTTCGGAGCGTAAAGACTTCAACTCGGTTTGCCACCTTGTCGCTGAATAACCAGCCAACTAAAAATGTTTTCAAGTAATGCGACAAATTGGTCGACCTTGAGGTGGTTGCGACCATAGTCGTAGACAGGGGGCGCAGATCCCCCCGAAATTTCTAGCAAATCTTGTCATTTTGTGCTGTTGGAGGCGCTGTTCCAAACGAAATACCGTTGCTCGCTTAAAGTCAAAACATTTGCCCCAAAAAAGTTTTTGGCTAGCTACGCTACTGGTTGCGACAATAGATGCGTACGAAATTTACCAGGTTTTTCCTGAAATTTTCCTCTTCATAAGCAGCTTTAACTCGTTACGACACAAAGTACAAGTGACGCCATTTTCTTACGAAGAAGTTGGGCTGCGTCAGGATTGAACATTTAACTGTTTGGCAGGACGTTGAGTAAAAGAATTTTGCTTGAGGTCTTCGGGCCATGGGCGTCGGAAGGTTATTTTCAGGGGGGTAACAGCGGATTTTTCCAAAATCATGCCATGGGGAAGGACCGGGCCGCAACCAGCTCGTATTTGCGGGAGGGCAAAATATGTGATGTGTTGCAAAAGCATTAACTGTCATTCAGTCCCGGGAAATGTTGCATAAGCATTAACTGTCATTGCGGGAAATGTTGCAAAAGCATTAACTGTCATTCAGTCCCGTCACCACGGGGAGCTGTGTTGGGCTTAGCCCCCCAATTTGAAATACTATAAACCAGTGGAATTTTTGTCAAATTTTAATGTCAAGCCCCCTAATGACGACTTTCTGTCGACGGTTCTGCTGTCATTCCAGAATTTCTTCCAATTAACTGTCGTTCCAGAATTTCTTCTAAACCACAACGAATTAACCTTATTCAGGTAACTTGAGGCAAACTACACAGTGTAAAAATTAAATTAAGCTTTTAAATGACTTTAAACGCTTTTATTAAACCATTTCCTCAGTAGCTGATTTTTTGAAGAGTTCTTTCAGGTAGTACTGCTCAAATCTGCACAGGTTTTGTACATTTTTGAGTAAGGGGGATGTTTGGACTGATTTGGCAGTGGTCACTTCCTGAGTGACAAAATGGCAAACCTCACACATGTAACCGGAGCCATATTTGGCCTAAACAAAGCGAAACCGATCATTGGCAGGTAACAATGGACATTTTTGGCCAAACCAAGTTTGACACTTAGATCGAAGACCAAACTCTGTAAATGCTCAAAGGAGTCTTTCTCAAACCATGCTGCTTCGACCGCCTGATTCATGATAACTCTTTTGATGTGATTTAGACTTCAAAACATCGCCGTTTCACGAGATGATGCATTTCCTGAAATAAACTTTGTGTATGGGTTCGGGCATTTCGTAAGGTCTTCGAAGAAGTGATGGCACGGTCCTATACATTTTTCAGGCGCGGACCACCCATAGCCCACAACATCCAGCCCAATAACTGCCCGTGGACCGACAACATTTGTCCTTTTCCAAACTTGCCCGCCCATGGCCAGCGAAACAATTGGCAGTCTTTTCTATTTTGCCTAGAAAAAAAAATATATCTGCCAGGCTATTTTGCCTTCTGAAGCAAAATATCTGATTAGACTATTTTGCCTTTTGTGGAACATGATTGGTTGAAGTGGACATGTCATGTGACATGCACAATAAACAAAGTTATATGCTTGGATTTGTGTAAGCCTAAATCCCTTAACCTAAGACCTTAAACTAAAACCCCAAATATAAAACCGGCAGCCTAAACTTAAAACTCCAAATATAGAACCGGCAACCTAAACTTAAAACCCTAAACCTAAATCCTTAACCTAAATCCCTAAACCTAAAAATAAAGCCCTCATCCTAAAAATAAAACCCTCAACCAGTCTCGTTGTCACGGGTTGGCTTTGTTGGGCTTAGCCCCCCCAAACAAAGCTTCAAGGTCCCCACAAACCGAAATATGAAACTATACTGTATAAATCAAGGGAGATTTGTCAATTCCAGAATGTCAAGATCCCGCACAAAATTAAGGACCCCTTATTGAAGACTTTCTGGCAACGGTTCTGCTCTCAACCTTCAAGCCTAAACCTAAACCCTCACCATAAAACCCTCAACTTAAAACCTTTAACTTAAATCCCTAAATCCAAAGCCCTAAACTTGAAACTCTAAATGTAAAACACTCAACCTTCAGTAGCGTATCGAGGGTATGGCAGGTATGGCACGTGCCATGGGCGCAACTTTGAGGGGGGCGCAAAAATTGCTTGGCAAAAATTAAAATTTTTTTAGAGTTTCTTGAACCTCCATATCGCCCCCATACAACCAGTGGCGTAGCCAGACCAAATTTTTTTGGGGAAAATGTTTGACTTAGGCGAGAAACAGTATTTTTGTTTGGGACGCCGCTTCTCAAAGCACAAAATGATTAGATATGCTAAAAATTTGGGGGGCCATAGCCCCTTGGCTATGTCTATGCATACAATCATAAACTGCAAAGCTGCATCAACACCCATACCTAATGTATTAAGTCGGGAGTGTTGCGTCAGCACCACCAAGCGTTATGACAAAACTGCCGTATTGTGACAAAACACGACGGCCAGACATTGTGACAGAACAAGAACGCTCGCATACCATATTAGTCCTCGAAAAATCAGCAGTTAGTATTGTTACCGTGCCAGTTGAGCAAAAAATGTTAACTCAATAAAGAAATGATATGCTACTCGTGTTTAGAGCTAGCTTTTTCTGTCCAAATTTGGCTTTCTGTTCTATGTCCAAGGCCTTTGTACGGTCCTGACTGTGAAAAACTAAAATCTGTGTGTGACAATTTAGGAGCTGTGTACAGTTCATACGGTATGTAGATGGCAAGCAATTATACGAGGATATTCTAGATTGCAAAATGCTAGTTTCAAGTCGTGCAACTTAAAATTATCGCGTCTTGAAGCAGTGGCGAAGCCAGCCCAAAAATTTTGGGGGGGCAAAATGTTTGATTTTAGGCGAATAACACTATTTTGTTTAGACAAACGCCTCTCAAAGTACAAATGACTATATTTTCCAGAAATGTAGGGGGGGCATGGCCCTTTTGCCCCCCCTCTAGCTACGCCTATGTCTTGAAGTCCTGACATTCTTCGAATGGCTTTGCAAAAAATGCCAACGATGGCAGTATCTGCTGCAAACTGCGAGCGATCTTTCAGTAACTTGAAACTGATGTTTTCATACCTCCGAGCCTCATTGACTAAGAAGAAGTTTTGATGAGTATAGAAAGGGCGTTTTGTGCAATTTAACCGGAAAAGGCTGGATATAGTAATGTTTCGATGGAATTGTGCTTTTCGAATACAACTCGTACATGATTTGCATTAAACGTTTATTGTACAATCCAATTTAAATGTGTTTCTTTTTAAAAGACATTGTCGTTTGCAGTTGCAATATATTGTTTGTATTTTTGTATAATACACAATTCTGTCAGGCAACACTATGTAGGCCTATAAATTATGATAACGTTATTGTTTGAATGTTTTTATAGTCTTCATAGTGAAGATAAATGAGCATAGAAGTATGGTTCTTATGGATAACTTATATTTTATTTGCTGAAAAGTTTAAAGCAAAAATAAACGCAAATATTTTCCTTTTAAAAACATTTATATTCTACACTACATGGTTTAACTTTCGTAAAAATTGTGCCTCTATCCAAGATGTGAATTATTAGAAAGGGCGCACATTTAAACTTTGCTATGGGCGCCTTTTTACATAAATACGCCACTGTCAACCTTACATATAAAGTGATTGAGATTTGGTACATATATAAAAAAAAATACCTATAGCACGCCACGCCATCAAAACGTTGCATAACACGTTTTCTCCAAAAAGCCACTCAGCGCCAAACTCGCTGACCGCCACGCTCATGAAAGAAATTATCACCATGCACGACAAGCAGTGTACCTGCCAGTCGCGCCTGACGGAATGCTCACATATGCGAAAAGCAAATTTGCCTAAAAATGCAGCATCGGCAAAGCAATGTCAAGTGCTTTCACTCACCTTTATTGCTACGGAGTGGTTCTTTTAACTCAAAAATTTTAAAGGTTTTTTTACAGTGGGGTAGCTAGAGTGTGCGCTGCCTGGGGCGGCCCTTGAGTTTGGCGTCCTTCGAGCCCATAAAAATACATATTGCACAGTGACTGGCTCTTAAAGCTTTGTAGGCCTATATATATTGACTAGTTTGTGAACCATTATAACATTACAGTACTCTCACATGCTCAAATATGGTATGCTTCAGGGTTTTTTAAGGTGTTTTAGGGACCCGATTCGGGTCCCTAGCATTGCAAATCGGATCCCTAGAATCAGAGAACGTTACCACCCGGTCCCTAGAATAAAAAAATCGGGTACCTACAGATCTATACCGAGTACCTAACATTTTCCTTAAAAAAAACTGGTATGCTTTATTGTAAGCAACAGTTAAACAAAAGGCAAAAATGACATGTAGGAAAAATAGTAAATAAAGTGTAAAAAATTAGGACCATCTTTATTTTTGAAATGAAAACTACAATTTTGTACACAGTAACTTTTCTTACCTTTTCTTCAATGGCAATGTCAAAATTTGTAGTCTGTCAATTGTTGCTCTACAAACAGTGTGGCAAGATTTCTCAACCGCAAGGTGCTCATATCATACTAGATCTTAAGAGTAATTCTTGATCAGTTTGGGTTTCGAAAAACTCCTCTAACAGGTAGCAACACTAACGGCAGTTGTGAAGAAACTTCGCGGCATTATCGCTATATTTGGAACAGAGTTCCTAAGGTTATACTTTTGAACAAACTGCAAAAGTTCAAGGGGGCCTTCTTTCTCCACTGTGAACTGTACATCGGCAACATCGTATAACTGTGATGCAAAAATAACGTTGTTTAATTGCACAACAATGAACAACAAGAGACACAACAACTATCAATACTGTAGTTCTTTTTCGGCTATTAACTGCACTCAACCTACTGTGCAACTAACTGGCCTACTTGGAATCTGAATGCAGCACGGTGATCTAAAAATTTTCATAATGACGCATCAACATACTGAAGCAAGTAATCATTTTCCCTAAAAAACACGAGGAACTTCACGGAACTCTTAAAACTCACGTAACCCCACCACATGTTTTGCGGAACACTAGGGTACCACGGAACCCTGTTGAAGAACCCTGAGCTTGAGTATATTTCTCCACACACACGGAAATCCATTTTGACGAGCACAAATCCAACTACACATTTATCAGATTTACACATAAATGTTTTTTAGACCCAAGAATGCGCTTTTGCTCGCAGGTACAAAACTTAAGAGCACTTACAAAAGCTTAGAGCTCACCACACCCACACGTTTACCCACTGTCATCCACCATACTCCTACTAAGTTCTATCACCCTATATAAGGACTACGATCAAACGTCAACAACGACCCAACACTCGATCAACCAACCGTGTAGTGAATCAGTAAAATTTGACATCAAGTGAGTTGATAAGCTTGTTGAAAACCTTGTTGCAGCTTCATGTAAAAAAAGCCTATTGATACAACATCCCTGATACACGATTGTTTATTGTTTGGCTAAGTTAACAATTGCTTAAATACACATGCCATAGTTTAAATTACGCAAAATCAGAAACGTCCTTCAACTCCGAGCAGTGTCCCGACATTAAAACCACTTTTATTTCAATACAGTCTTTGCAGTTTTACAGCCTACAGCATAGCCCATAGTGCCGCCCCCATAAAAGTGCCGCCGGGGGCGGACC